>Ga0326728_10002467_pt1 | contig 61453 bp, 60 predicted proteins | sample MB3enrmetagenome_FD_207602 | JGI IMG/M metagenome (GOLD analysis project Ga0326728, IMG submission 207602) | Lab enriched peat soil microbial communities from McLean, Ithaca, NY, United States - MB31MN | ecosystem: Environmental > Terrestrial > Soil > Wetlands > Peat | place: USA: New York... | reverse complement strand
GTCCCCAACTTCAGATACGTCGAAAGATAATCCCGTGGGCACAGCAGCAGCCAGACGGGCAGCACCGAGGCCACGAAGCCGTAAATCGGAATAATGACCGAGAGCTGTTGCTTCGACAACAGGAAGATCGGGGCCAGGGTTGGACTGGCCGCCACGTAAGGTCCTGTTATCACAGCTAACGCCAACAGAACCACGCCGATGATACTGCCCCCCACGATATCGCCTGGCCGAATCTTGTACATCCACAAACCCATGAACAAGGCGATGGGCATGGTGGAGAACACCGTAAAGGTGCCCCAAGCACTGGCAAACATGGCGTTCACACACGCGATCGAAAGCCCGGCGAGGGCCAGAATCAAGATGATTAGGAAAGCATATGAGGCGACGGCGCCGCCCAGTTTGCCCACCTCGCTTTCCGCGATCACCGAAAGGCTTCGTCCGTTGTGCCGCACCGAAGCAAACAGCACCACCATGTCGTGCACCGCGCCGGCCAGAACGCAGCCGATCAGAATCCACAGAGCGCCGGGCAAGTACCCGAATTGGGCCGCCAACACCGGTCCCAGCAGCGGACCGGCGGCGGCAATCGCCGCAAAATGGTGCCCGAACAATACGTAACGGTTGGTCTTGTGGTAGTCATGACCGTCGGCCATGGCCACAGCCGGAGTAGGCCGGAGGGCGTCTATGCCCAGCACCTTATTGGCAATAAACAGGCCGTAGAAGCGGTAGCCGATGGCAAAAAGCAGAAGGGCGGTAAAAACCAAAACTAACGCGTTCATCTTTAAGTACCCCTTCCATCTCCGCGGCCCTCGTATTAAAGCGGTCAGAGGCAATATGCCCGCGGCTCGATGATCTAAGAGTTAGGACCCGACCCAGCCCAGTGAATCTATTTCTGGCCGGGCACGAAACCAACGGCGCCAATTTTCTCGATTTGAGCCTAGTCATATACACCCGCTGCGTACCGGGCGCGGTGACCTGGATCACAGGACGTTGGCCATCCCTGCGGTCGCGCGTGGCCCGGGCGTGTCGTAGAATGAGCCCGCTTGCTTGCTTCCGTCGAATGCGACCGCCTGCGGGTGGTGCTGGTAGCTACGCGGAACCCGCTGAACCTCGGCGCGGCCGCCCGCGCCATGAGCAATTTCGGGTTCCACCAGTTGCGGGTGGTAAACCCGTACGAGTTGGCCTTTCGCGAAGCGCGTTCCGCGGTGGGCGCCTCCCAGGTGCTGGCCAAGGCGAAAGAGTATGAAACCGTGGCGGAAGCGGTCGCCGACTGCACGCTCGTAGTGGGAACCACCGCCGGGCATAACCGCGAAATTCAGCATCCGTTGCGGCGATTGGAGGCGGGCGCGCGGCTCATTGGCGCGCAGCTGCAATCCCATCCGGTAGCCCTACTGTTTGGTTCGGAAAAGACGGGTCTCTCCAACCGGGATTTGAGCTATTGCCATTGGCTGTTGCGCATCCCTACCCGGGAAGGTCACCCTTCGATGAACCTGGGGCAAGCCGTAGCCGTTTGCTTATACGAACTCGCGCGGGAAACCGAAGCGGAGGACCCGAAACCGGCGGCGAAGTCCAAGGCTGCCACCGCCGCCAACCGGGAGCGGATCACGGCCGTTCTGCTGGAAACCTTGCGCGCCAGCGGCTATCTTGGGGCGCCCCCCAGTGCTTCCGCGGAAGAAAAGGTACGTCGCCTGGTACGCCGCCTGGACCTTTCGGCCGCCGACGCCGAACTCTGGTTGGGCATGTTGCGCCAAATGGCTTGGAAAATGGGCCCCGGTGAAAAACAGGATTAACGCACAGCCGCACCGGCCGGCGCGAACGAAATCTGCTCCGCTTGTCGGTAGTACGAGCTTCGGACCCGTGCTACTCTGGCAAAGAAATCCAAATCTGCCGTTCGATCAAGGACCACATATGGCTGGCTTGAGCCGTATCGGAGTCGCCGTGGATTCCGACCTCCTGGAGCGCTTCGACCGTTACATCCGGCAGCAGGGCTATAATAACCGTTCGGAAGCCTTCCGTGACCTCATCCGGGATCGCCTGATCTCGCGAGAAACCGCCCGCGGGGACGCCTTAATCGTCGGCACCTTGACTCTCATCTACGATCATCATGCCCGGTTGCTTCCGAAAAAACTGGCAGACCTGCAGCATAACCATCACGGGATGATTATCTCGACCACGCACGCCCACCTGGATCACGACACCTGCCTGGAGGTGCTGATCGTGCGGGGCCGGTCGAAGGCGGTGCAAAACTTCGCCGACATGCTGATCGGCACCAAGGGTGTCCGCCACGGACGTCTTGTGATGAGCGTCCCGGGAAAACCACATTAAAAGCTCATTTGGGATTTTAGATTTGGGATTCGGGATTTATAAGGCACTGTGGAAAATCGTCATAATTTGTGAATCCTCAAGGGTTTACCCATCACAGGCGCCCGTGACTTACCCCCTGCTGCAGCCCGCCCGGCTTTGTTAGAATCGCAACAGTTTCGAAACCCCATGACACCTGGATATCCTTTTTGCGATGTGGAAACCGCGCTGGACGAGATTCGCGCCGGGCGCATGATTGTCGTGGTCGACGACGAAGACCGTGAAAATGAGGGCGACCTGACGCTGGCTGCCGAAAAGGCCACGCCGGAAACGATTAACTTCATGGCCAAGTACGGGCGCGGCCTGGTTTGCCTGGCCATGACACCCGAGCGGCTGGATTTTCTGCGGCTGAAGCCGATGACAGCGGAGAACACGTCGCAATTCGGCACCGCCTTTACGGAGTCTATCGACGCCGCAGGCCGCGGCGTTACCACCGGCATCTCCGCTTATGACCGCGCGCAGACCATCCTGGCGGCCATTGATCCGGCAACCCGTCACTCGGACCTGGCCCGTCCCGGCCACGTCTTTCCGCTGCGGGCCCGCCGCGGCGGCGTGCTGGTTCGGGCCGGCCAAACGGAGGCCGCCGTGGATCTGGCCCGTATGGCAGGGATGGTTCCGGCAGGCGTGATCTGCGAAATCATGAACGAAGACGGCACCATGGCGCGGGTGCCCGACCTGGCCGAGTTCTGCCGCCAGCACGGTCTGAAGATGTTGACGGTTGCCGAACTCATTCGCTATCGCATGCGCCACGAACGTTACATCGAACGCGTCGGGGAAGCGTTGCTGCCCACCCGGGTGGGGGAATTTCGCATGATTGCCTATCGCTCCGCCATCGATGACGAGTCGCATGTCGCTCTCTTGCGCGGCGACGTGGAGCAAGCCGAAAACCCGGTGTTGGTTCGGATGCACGCCCACTGCCTGGTGGGAGACGTGTTCGGGGCCACCTGGTGCGAGTGCGGCAACAATATTCGCGCTTCCTTGCAACGTATCGCCGAGGAGGGAACCGGCGCTCTCATTTATCTGCACCACAGCCAGACTCCGTTTGCCGTCGAGCAAATTGCGGGAAAGAATACCCTCACCTTCCATCGGGAACTTAAGGATCCGTCGCGCCTGGAGTATCAACGCAAGATTCAGCGCGATGTGGGGATTGGCGCGCAGATCCTGCTGGACTTGAACCTGCATCGCATTCGTCTGTTAACCAACCACCCGCGACGAGTGGCGGCGCTGGAGGGCTACGGAATCGAGATCGTCGAGCAAATTCCCATCCCCGACGTCAAAACCCGCATTACCGATTCCCTGGCGACGGAAGGAATAGCCTAAGAAACAGCGGAAGTCAGGAGCCAGAAGTCAGAACTCGAAAGTCAGAAGCCAAAAACCAGAAGCCAGAAGTCCTTCTTCTGCATTCTGACTTCTGGCTTCGGTTTCTTTAGCTCGGCTTGCGTATTTCCACCTTGCGGTCCCGCAGAAAGAATTGCGCGGAACAGCGATCAGAGCCGCAGATCACCGATAGCAAGCCGCTCACCTGGCGGCGCGTAATCAACCCTAGGGCTCCGCAACTCGGACAGGCCAGCACGGCCCAATAGGGATCGTCGGCGTCACCGAGCTGTCCGGCATTTTCCAGCATGAACAGCGTGCCCGGATGCATCTCTTCCGGTATCCATTCATTCAGAATGTCCAGTTCCGCGATCATCATCACCTCCGTCGATTCGTCCGTAACCCGCTAGGCAACCGCTCTGCGCTGCCGCAGCACGTGCCCAGGCGCCGCGGAGGCCGACTGCCGCCGGCGCGCACTGCCACGCGCCGTCGGCGATCTCCCGGGCACAGAATTGCCGGAATCGGCCGGCCCTGTCCCCGTGGGCTTCGGAGACGGCGGGGGAGTGTCTCTCCCGCCGACGTCAGCCCGAACCCGCCGCACGGCGTCGCTCAGGCAAACGGCAAACATAGGCTGCCGCGCATGCTTCAAAACATCGACCACCTGTTGCGGCGAGCTCTCCAGGTAAATGTTGTCGCCGTCCGTCAGCAGGTGGTAATCGGAGCCGGCCATTACGGTTTCCACCAACCGGGCGCCGAACTCCCGCTGCAGAAAGCGCATTACCTTTCGGACCCGCTGCAACGAAAAGCCGCGCTCGCGCAGCTGGCCTATAACTGCTACTTCGGCAAGATCGTCGAAAGAGTATAGTCGTCGGTGTCCTTTTCTTTCGGGTACGATCAAACCACACTCGTCCCACCACTGCAATTGACGGGGAGTCATGCCCGTAAGGGTAGCGACCTCGTGAGATGTGAACCGTTGCTGCATGCTTGCGCCACCGGCTCCAACCAAAGCTTCCAAACAAAAGCTAACTAAATTGTTTGAAACATTTTAGGAGGGCAGTGTTGCATGTCAAGGAAAAACCAGGAGAATTAATCGAATATTCAAAATCCACTTATTCGGTGTGCGGATGATGTGCCTCCGCCCACAAAGTGCACGATTTCCAGCCGGTCACGGTCATGCAGCAGGGTCTGCGGCCACAAGGGCCGGGGAACAATATCGCCGTTGAGTTCGATTGCCAGGCGCTCGGGTTGCATCCCCAACTGCTCAACCAGCGCCGTCAAGGGGATACTCTCTGCAAACTGTCGCTTCTCGCCGTTTATGATGACATCCATAGTTCTATCGTTCCATTTTCGGGGCTAGGGTTCAGGGATCGCAAACTGTTCCAGACGCCCGGCGCGAACCGCTTCCAGCACCTCGCGGTGCTGCTCTTTGAGCATGTCCTGGATTTCCTGCTCAGACGGTGTGCCGGTATCGCCCAAAGGAGTAATCTGCCTGCCCACGCAACGTCCGTGCACAAAAATATGCGTCTCCAACTGGCGTTTCTTAGATTGAATTTCGCTCTGCACGTGATACCAGGTCTCGCCGCACTGGACATCGCTATTGAATCCGAAAATCATCGTTCGACCTTACACCACATCCTCATGGCGTACTCGGGCGATCGGATAATCGACTGGCTGACGAACTTCCGTAACCCGCTCGGACGTCCTCCGATCCCGCGATCACCGGATCTTCGCATCAGCCGATGCGCACCATGAGCGACCGGTCGGCTTGACACCCAGACGCGTCAAAAAATATAGTCGATTCTTAGGCTTAGGTGCGCTGCAAATTATATTGCACTTCTATGCCCGCCAACTACTTCGCTCGTTACCTTCCACTGCTGATCCACATGGGGATCGCTCTCTTGTTGGCTGCGGCCATGCTGGTTCTCTCGCAGCTTCTAGGACGTCACCGCTATTCCCGAGCCAAATTCCAGCCGTACGAGAGCGGAATGCTGCCCGTTGGAGATGCCCGCCAGCGCTTCTCCGTCAAGTTCTACATGGTGGCCATGCTGTTCATTCTATTCGACGTGGAAGCAATCTTTCTGTATCCGTGGGCCATCTTATTGAAAGAGCTGAAGATGTTCGGATTTTGGGAGATGCTGGTCTACATGGTGGTTTTGCTGGCCGGTTTGTTCTACGTCTGGAAGAAAGGTGTGCTGGACTGGGCGGCGCCTGAGGAACGCAAGCGGGTATCGCCGGCGCAAGCGGAATTTTTGGGAGCTCTGACCAGCTCGCGGCCCGGAGCCGCCGAGCAAACCAGGACTCTCCCCGTAGGAGAAAGACGGTAAATGCCCCCGGTTCCCGCAATTACCGATATCGAAGCGCTCAAGGATCGAGCGGCACTGGCGCGCTTGGTGAGCTGGAAGGCTGAGAGCGTGAACGCGGCTCGATTCGACCGCGGCGAACTCACCCTCTACTTGGACCGCGCTGCCCTGCGGGAAGCTGCAACCCTGCTCCGCGACGATCCGGAGCTGCGTTTCAATTTCCTGGTGGACATAACCGCTGTGGATTGGTATCCCAGCGAACCCCGGTTCGAGGTTGTCTACGAGTTGCTCTCGATGCAACGCAAAGAACGCGTGCGGCTCAAGGTCAAGCTGGACGGCGCCGACCCCAAGCTGGATTCCCTGACCCCTGTCTGGCCGGCAGCCAATTTCTTCGAACGCGAAGTTTTCGACTTGTTCGGAATTGTGTTTGAGGGCCATCCCTTTCTGCGGCGCCTGATGATGCCGGAGAACTGGCAAGGTCATCCGCTGCGCAAGGACTATCCCGTCGAGGGGTACCGGTAATGGAATACGAAACGGCAACTCCGGTATTGGAGTGCGGCGCCGAGGACCGCAACATGATCCTCAACATGGGCCCGCAACATCCCTCGACCCATGGCGTGCTGCGGTTGCTGCTGGAAATCGACGGGGAAACCGTGGTCCGCATGATGCCCGACATCGGGTATCTCCACACGGGCATCGAGAAGACTTTCGAAGCCAAGTTCTACCAGCAGTGCGTAGTGCTGACCGACCGCATGGATTATCTGTGTCCCATGACCAACAATTTGGCCTACTGCCTGGCAGTGGAAAAATTATTGGGACTGGAGATTCCGCCCAGGGCGCAGTGGCTGCGGGTAATGCTGAATGAGTTGACCCGCATCAACTCCCACCTGGTTTGGCTGGGCACGCATGCGCTCGACATCGGCGCCATGTCGGTGTTCCTGTATTGCTTCCGGGAACGCGAAGAACTGCTGCGCCTGTTCGAAATGGTCAGCGGCCAACGCATGATGACCTCGTATTTCCGCATCGGCGGGATCTCGCTGGAGCCGCCGCTGGGATTTTTCGAGCGGGTGAAGAAATTTGCGGCCGGGTTCCCCGGCAAAGTGGATGAGTATGAGGCGTTGCTGACCCAGAACCCTATCTGGATCCGGCGCCTGAAAGGCGTGGCTCATCTGACCGCCGAGGACGCCTTGGCCTTGGGCGCAACCGGGCCTACTGCCCGCGCCAGCGGCATCGATTGGGACCTGCGGCGCGACCAGCCTTACAGCGGATACGAGAATTTCCAATTCCGGGTTCCGGTGGCACAGGAAGGCGACGTTTATGCGCGCTACCTGGTGCGGGTACAGGAGTTACGCGAGTCCACCGCCATCGCCCGGCAAGCCCTGGAGGGCATGCCGGAAGGCCCCATCAAAGCCGACGCCCCCAAAGTGGTCCTGCCCGACCGTGAAAAGATGAAGAGTCAGATGGAGGCCCTCATCTATCACTTCAAGATCATCACGGAAGGATTCAGTGTCCCTGCGGGCGAGGTTTACCATGCCGTCGAGTCTCCGCGGGGAGAAATGGGATATTACATTGTCAGCGACGGCACCCCAAAACCTTACCGCGTACACATGCGCTCGCCTTCCTTCGCCAATCTGCAAACGCTTCCGAGAATTTGCGAGGGACGGCTCATCGCAGACGTGGTCGCGGCCATTGGCAGTATCGACATCGTGCTGGGGGATATTGACCGGTAGGAATTGAGGAATTGAGTAATTTGGTAATTGGGTAATTTGGTAATTGAAAAACCAGGTCGCTACAAGCTTCTGCTGGTCCGCAATTACCAAATTAACAAATTACTCAATTACCAAATTATCTTGGAGGTGAGATGGGAAGCTCTGCACCTGCTCCGGAAGAATCGGCTGGCACTCGCTCCTTGTTTCGGCACACCCTGGCCACTCTCGCCTATCGAGCAGGCAAGGTCCTGCGCGGTGCGCCTGAGGGATTTTCTGGTTTTCGCGCCGGCGAGAAATCACGCACCCCTGGGCAGATCCTGGCGCACCTTGGGGATCTGCTGGAATGGTCGGGTCGTCTGGTGGAGAACGGAAGTGACACATGGCGGGCGGATTGGCGGCCAGTGCCTCCACAGAGTTGGGACCAGGATGTGGCGCGATTTTTCGCTGCACTTCAGGCGCTGGACAATTCCCTGCAAGGGAGTCAGCCCTTAAGAACCCCAGCCAATATCCTCTTTCAGGGGCCAATCTCAGATGCGCTGACCCACGTGGGACAACTGGCGATGTTGCGGCGGCTGGCGGGTTCCCCAGTAAGAAGCGAGACCATGATCCTCTCGGAGATTGTTGCCGGCCGGGTGGGTCCCGATCAGGCGGCCCCGAAGCGTGAGTTTGACTAACAACTATAAGCGATGCAATTCTCCGAAAAATTCGAGAAGCGCTTTGCGGAATGGCTGACGCACTATCCCATCAAGCGCTCTGTCCTTGTCCCTTCCTTGCTCTACGTGCAGGACGAGCTGGGGTATCTGACCGACGAAGCCATCCTGGAAATTGCCAACCGCCTGGAACTCAGCGAGCTCGAGGTGCGCAACGTGATCAGCTACTACTCCATGCTGACCACCAAACCGCGCGGCAAGTATAACGTCCAGGTGTGCACTAATATTTGCTGCATGCTGCGGGGGGCGGAAGAAGTCTTCGACGCGGCCAAGAAACGGCTTGGTGTCGACCACAAGCAAACTACGCCCGATGGGATGTTTTCGCTGGAGGAGGTCGAATGCATCGGCGCCTGCTCCTGGGGACCGGCCATGCAGGTAAATTACGAGTACCACGAGAAATTGACGCCCGAGAAGATTGAATTGATTATCGAGGAGTATCGGAAGAATTTGTAATTTGCAATTTGTAATTTGCAAAGTTTGAACCGTGAACAGCCCTGAAGACTTGCGCTGCGAAACGGAGGAGTACGGCAATCGTATTATCCGGCTCTGTTGCGCACTGCCGCCGACACAAGAACTTGTAATTTGCAGTTTGTAATTTGCTAATTCCGATGACGGTAAACAGCGCTGAAGATTTACGGCTGCGGACCAAACCGAATTATTCGTCTTTATTGTGCTTTACCGGGCACTACGGTTGCGCAGGTGATCGGGAAACAACTGTTGCGGGCGGGAACATCTGTCGGGGCAAATTATCGAGCGGCGTGCCGATCACGATCAAGATCGGAATTCATGGCAAGGCTCGGCGCGGTACTCGAAGAGGCGGACGAAACGATTTATTGGATGGAGTGGTTGGCGGACAACAAGATTGTTCCGCAACCCAGGTTGCAGAAGTTGTTGACCGAAGCACATGAACTGACAGCAATTTTCACAGCGGCGCGGAAAACACTGCGCTCCTAGTGAACTTTGCAAATTAGAAATTGCAAATTACAAATGGCTGACTTAGTGTCCCATCCCGACGAAGTAAAGGTCGTCTCCCGGCGCTTTGGCCAGGGCGCCGCCCGGATTGAGCGCTATCTGGAACTGGAGGGCTACAAGGCCGTGCCCAAGGCGCTCCAGATGACGCCGGAGGCGATTACCGAAGAAGTGAAGAAATCCAACTTGCGGGGCCGGGGCGGCGCCGGTTTCCCGACCGGATTGAAGTGGTCGTTCGTACCCAAGCAGTCGCTAAAGCCAAAATACATTCTGTGCAACGGCGATGAGAGCGAGCCAGGCACCTGCAAGGACCGATTAATTTTCGAGCACGATCCGCATTCCGTGATTGAGGGCGTCACCATCGCCGGGCTCGCCGTCGGTTCCCAGCAAGGCTATATCTACCTGCGCGGCGAATATCGTTACCTGATCGAAATCATGGAACGCGCGGTGGCCGACGCGTATGCGCGCGGTTTCCTGGGCAAGGATATCTTTGGCAGCGGCCAGCGCTTCGATATCGCCGTGCACAGCGGCGCCGGCGCCTACGAGGTAGGCGAAGAGTCGGCGCTGATGGAATCGTTGGAAGGCAAGCGCGGCGTGCCGCGTATCCGTCCGCCGTTTCCCGCGGTAATCGGACTTTACGGCGGACCGACGGTCATCAACAACGCCGAGACCATGGCCAACGTTCCGCACATTATCCTGGGCGGGAGCCAATGGTACTCCGCTCTGGGGACTTCCCGAAACGGGGGTACGCGCCTGTTCTGCTTGAGCGGTGCGGTGGAGCGTCCGGGAGTCTACGAACTGCCGTTAGGCTACAACTTGAAGAAGATGATCTATGAGGTGGGAGGGGGCGTATGGAAGGGCCGCAAGCTGAAGGCGGTCACCCCCGGCGGCTCTTCGGTGCCCATCCTGAAACCCGACGAAATCGATATCCCCGCCGACTTCGATTCCCTGATCAAGGCGGGTACCTTTCTCGGCTCCGGCGGCGTAATTGTGCTCGACGATCACACCTGCATCGTCAAGTACCTGCTGCGCACGGAGAGTTTCTATCAGCACGAAAGCTGCGGCTGGTGCATTCCCTGCCGCGAGGGTACCGACTGGCTGAAGAAGACGCTCAAGCGCCTGCACGCCGGCGGCGGAGTCCGGCAGGACATCGACAACCTCGCATATCTGGGAGAGAACATGCTGGGCCGCACCTTCTGCCCGCTGGGCGATGCGGCCGCCATGCCGGCCATTTCCATGGTCAAAAAGTTTCGGGAAGAATTCGAGGCGCACCTCGATGGAAAGCCATGTCCGTACGAGGAGGAGGGAACGGCAGAGCGAGCTCAGTTAGTGGTGAAATGAGCGTTCGCCATTCCGAATCGAAGATTGGAGCACAGCAAACGGGGAACAGGAAACGGGTAACGGGAAACGGCAATTATGGCGGACGTAAACATTACGGTTGACGGCAAGAAAATCGCGGCCCCGGCGGGCACACTGCTGATCGAAGCCTGCAAACGCCACGGCATCGAGATCCCTTCTTTTTGCTATTACCCGGGGCTCTCGTTGCAGGGCGCCTGCCGCATGTGCCTGGTGAAAATCGAGAAGATGCCCAAACTGCAAACCGCCTGCACGACGGTGATCCAGGAGGGCATGGTCGTCACCAGCGACAACGACGAGGTCAAGCAGGCGCGCAAAGCCATGCTGGAACTGCTCCTGGCTAACCATCCCCTCGATTGTCCCGTATGCGACGCCGGCGGCCAGTGCGAATTGCAGGACATGACCTTCAAATACGGCGCCGCCGAATCCAAGTTTCTCGATATCAAGAACCACCGCGAGGAACAGCAGTGGTCGCCGGTAGTGTACTTCGATCGGCCGCGTTGCATCTTGTGCTACCGCTGCGTGCGGGTCTGCGGCGAGGGGATGGACGTATGGGCGCTCGGCATCCAGCAGCGTGGGGTAGGCTCCACCATCGCCCCCAACGCCGATGATCATCTGGAGTGCGAAGAATGCGGCATGTGCATCGATATCTGCCCGGTGGGGGCGCTGACCAGCGGCGCTTACCGTTACAAGACCCGGCCGTGGGAGATGAAGCACGTGGGCACCATCTGCACCTTCTGCGGCGACGGTTGCAAGACTACCCTGGGAGTACGGCGCACGGCGGCGGGCACGGAGATCGTGCGCGGCGATAACCGCGACAAGAGCGGCATCAATGGCGACTTTCTCTGCATCAAGGGGCGCTACGCCTTCGACGCCTTTCAGAGCGGCCGCCGGCTGCGCGAACCCCTGCTGCGCGAGGGCGGCAAACTAGTTCCAGTCACCTGGGAAAAAGCTTTCGAACTAATTACCCTAAAATTTCGGGTGCTGCGCGAGGAATTCGGCCCCGAGGCGATCGGCGTAATCGGTTCCAACCGCACCACTAACGAGGAAAGCTATCTGTTGCAGAAGTTTACCCGGGTGGTGTTGGGCACAAATAATCTGGATCATCACCGCACGGCCGATTTTCCCGCCTTCTCCGCCGCACTGGCCGGGAAGCCCGGCCGGACGGCCTCCATGCGAGAGCTGTTCACGGCGCCGGCGATTCTGGCGATCGGCGGCGATCCCACGAACGAGCACCCATTGCTCGCCTGGCAGCTCCGCAACAATGTTCGCCTGCAACGCGCCCGCTTGTACGTGGTCAATTCCGGCGTCATTAAATTGCGCCGGCAGGCGGCTGCGTTCGCACAGCTTTCGGCAGAAAAAGGGGAAAGAGGTTTTGTTGATTTTCTAGCCGGCAACGAACCGGCCCCGGAAGGTCTGAGCGTCAACCTGAACGCCGAATCGCTGGCTGGATTACGCGACAAGTTGCGCCATGAACCGCAATTGATTGTGGTCTTCGACTCCAGCTTGCGTGGCGGTGACGTCGGGAAGTTGGTGCAGGCCTTGCCCAACGCCAAATTTGTCTGCCTGGGGGATTACGCGAACTCTCGTGGCGCGGCCGACATGGGTCTCTATCCTCATCTGCTTCCCGGCTATCTTCCGCTCGGCGAAGCCGCCCCGGGCGAGTGGATGGCCGGTGTATCTCCCAAGCCTGGCATGAACCTGCGGGAAATGTTCGCTGCGGCGCTCGATGACAAACTCAAGGCGCTCTACATTGTGGGTTCGAATCCGGTTTCCCGGTATCAGATCGATCCCTATGCCCTGCTGAAGCCCTTTACGGTCGTCCAGGATATCTTTCTCACCGAGAGCGCGCTGGCCGCAGACGTGGTTCTGCCGGCCGCTTCCGCCTATGAGAAGGGTGGTTCGTTTACCAATACCTGCGGCGACTTGCAACTCCTCAGCAAGGCGGCGGATCGGGCCGACGTAAAAACCGACCTGGAGATTATCCTCCGCCTCGCCGAACGCATGAACGTTCCGGCACAAAAACTGGTGCCTGTGGGCGCCGGCATGCGCGCCGACCTGGGACAATCACGCGGCGCGCAGTCCGGCGAAGCCGACCGGCACGCCGTGTGGCTGGCCGAACACGGCCTGACCCCCAAGGTAAGCCCCTTCGATCCCATGGCGCTGCTGGACGAAATCCAGCGGCTGGTGCCGGGCTATGCGGTCTCACGGCGCAACTTGCTGGCCGGAAACGACGAGCACACCGCCGCGCCCGAACTGGGCCGTGGCAGCGCAAACGATGATCCGTCTCTGATCGTGCCCGCGCACGATACGCTGTTCACCGCAGGAACCATGGGACGCTATTCCCAGGTGCTGAACTCGGTAATGGAGAACCAACGGAGACAGTTCGATTTGGTATCGAGTAATTTGGACTGAATAATTTGGTAATTGGGTAATTTGGTAATTTCGTAATTGAGCTCGGGATTGAGTAATTGGCTGTCAGTCTAGGCGTAGCTGGAGGCGTGATGACGCCGGAGGAGTTGCGCACCCGAACAAAGGCGTTTGCGATCCGGATTTTGCGCCTGTTTCGGGCTCTTCCTCGCAGTGCAGATGCGCAGATTGTCGGGAAGCAATTAGCTCGGAGTGGAACCGCAGTTGCGGCTAACTATCGCGCGGCATGCCGTGCCCGATCACATGCTGAGTTCCTCGCTAAGATCGGAGTGGTTGCCGAAGAGGCGGACGAAAGTGCGTTCTGGTTGGAATTAATGATGGAAGCGGAACTGTTGCCCGCAAAGCGAGTAGAGCTGCTACTTGGGGAGGCACGACAACTGACGGCCATCTTTAGTTCGTCGCGGCAAACTGCAAGAAGCCGTAATTGAGTAATTTGGTAATTGGAAGACGCGTGGGGGATTGCGGATTCTGCGGTCGGGAGCAATTACCAAATTACCAAATTACTAAATTACCAAATAGTTCGAATCTTATGACCGTTACTGGTTTCGTTCTCATCTCGCTGATCAAGATCGTGGTGGCAATGTTCGTGCTGCTCACCAGCGTGGCCTATCTGACGTGGTTCGAGCGGAAACTGGTCGGCCATATTCAGAATCGCTGGGGCCCGTCGCGGGTGGGACCGTTCGGCTTGCTCCAGCCTCTGGCGGATGGTCTGAAATTCATTTTTAAGGAAGACATCACTCCGCCTTACGTACACAAGACCCTATATCTTTTGGCGCCGCTGATCGCGCTGGTTCTGGCGCTGACTCCGATCGCCGTCATTCCTTTCTCGCCGCCGGTGACAATCGCGGGCTTGCAGACGCCGCTCCAAATCACCGATGTGAACATCGGCTTGCTGGTGATCCTGGGTTTGACTTCCGTAGGCGTGTACGGGGTCGCTCTGGCGGGTTGGTCGTCCAATAGCAAGTACTCCTTACTGGGGGGCTTGCGGGCCAGCGCCCAGATGATCAGCTACGAGGTGGCGCTGGGCTTGTCGCTTATCGGCGTGCTGATCCTCTCCCAGAGTCTCAGCCTGCAGGATATTGTGTACTCCCAATCGGGGCTGTGGCACGGGTGGCTGCCCAACTGGAATCTGTTTACCGGATTTCAGTTTGTCGGGTTTCTCGTCTATCTGTGCGCCGCCTTCGCCGAAACCAACCGCATACCGTTCGATTTGCCCGAAGCGGAGACCGAACTGGTAGCCGGCTACCACACCGAATACAGTTCCATGAAGTTCGCCATGTTTTTCATGGCCGAATACGCCAACATGTTCACGGTCGCCTGCCTGGCGTCGATCCTGTTCCTGGGCGGGTGGAATGGCCCGATCTTCGGGTTCCCGGAGTATTCCTGGCAGGCGGGGCTGTTGCACGTGTTCTGGTTCGGGCTGCGGATCTTTTGCTTTTTATTCCTGTACGTCTGGATCCGCGGCACACTGCCGCGGTTTCGCTACGATCAGTTGATGGCTTTTTGCTGGAAGGTTCTCTTGCCGTTGTCCATCGCAAACATATTGGTGACCGCATTTGTGGTGGCATTACGTTCCTAGTGACAAGTCGCCCTGGTAAGGTACTGGTACTTAGACGCCAATGTTGCACTACATTTTGTTTTTTAGTTTCGGCGCGCTGGCGGTAGCGGGGGCAGTCAATCTGCTCATCCAGAAGCACCCGATTTCCAGCGCCCTGTCGCTGATTGTGGTCATGGGATCGCTGTCCGTGGAATACCTGCTGCTGGGCGCCGAGTTCGTCGCCGCTATACAGGTAATCGTGTACGCGGGCGCGGTGATGGTTTTGTTTGTATTCGTGATCATGCTGCTGAACGCCGGAGTAGAAGAACACGAAGGCCGGGGCAGCCGTATGGCCTGGACGTTCGGTTTCCCCGCCATGCTGGGGCTGGGGATTCTGCTGGCCTGGCTGCTGGCGCGGCGCGATCCGGCCAATGTGCCGGTGCCGGTGGGGGCGATGTACGGATCGGCCAAGCTCATCGCCCGCCAGTTGTTTCAGCCCTATCTACTGCCGTTTGAGATCACCTCAGTGCTGGTGCTGATCGCCATCATGGGCGCGGTGGTGTTGGCGCGGAGGGAGGAGTGATGGTCCCGCTCGGATACTACCTCGTACTGGGCGTCATCCTGTTCGCCTGCGGCGTCGCCGGTTTCCTGGTGAAACGCAACATCATCACCATCTTCATGTCGATTGAACTCATGCTGAACGCGGTGAATCTCACGTTTGTGGCCTTCGCCGCCCACTGGCATGTGCTCAGCGGCCAGATATTCGTCTTTTTTGTCATGGTAGTTGCCGCCGCGGAAGCCGCCGTGGGTCTGGCCATTATCATTGCGGTTTTCCGCACGCGCGAGACTTTGAACGTAGACCGGGTAAATTTGCTGAAACTATGAACGCTTATTTCCATTTATGGCTGATCCCGGGGCTGCCCTTGGCGGGCGCGGCAGTCAATGGGCTGCTGGGACGCCGTTACTCGCACCGGACGGTCTCAGCCCTGGCCCTGGCGGCTTCAGGAGCGGCGTTTGTCTGGGCGATCGTCTGTGCCCTGCGCTTCGCCGGTCTGCCGGAAACAGGGCTTCCCCTTGTTGAGCACTATGCCACGTGGATACGCGCCGGCAGCTTCAGTGCGCCTTTCGCGTTCATGCTGGACCAGCTTACGCTCGTCATGATCCTGATCGTGACCGGAGTTGGCTTCCTGATCCACGTCTATTCGGTGGGATACATGGCGGAGGAGGGGGGATATTATCGCTATTTTTCCTACCTGAACCTGTTCATGTTCTTCATGCTTACCCTGGTGTTGGCCAACAACTACCTGCTGATGTTTGTGGGTTGGGAAGGCGTGGGCCTGGCGTCCTATCTGCTGATTGGATTCTTCTTCCTGCGCGATTCCGCGGCCAGCGCGGGCAAGAAAGCCTTCATTGTGAATCGCGTCGGTGATTTCGGCTTTCTGATCGCGCTATTCCTGATGATCGAGCGCTTCGGCTCGCTCACTTTCAGCGAAGTATTCGCGAAGGTCTCGTCCCTGCCGGTCGAGACCGCCGGCGTGGGCTTGCTGACCACCATCGGGGTACTGCTCATGGTGGGCGCCTGCGGCAAATCGGCGCAGCTTCCACTCTACGTCTGGCTCCCCGACGCGATGGAAGGCCCCACCCCGGTAAGCGCCCTGATCCATGCCGCCACCATGGTCACGGCCGGCGTTTACATGGTGGCGCGCTCGAATCCTATTTTTTTCCGTTCGCCAACGGCCTTGACCGTGGTGGCCATCGTGGGCACCCTGACGGCGTTCTTTGCCGCCACCATCGGGCTCGTCCAGACCGATATCAAGCGCGTGCTCGCCTACTCGACCATCTCGCAGCTCGGCTACATGTTTGTTGCCTGCGGCGTGGCCGCCTTTGGCGCCGGTATTTTCCATCTCATGACCCACGCCTTCTTCAAGGCGCTGTTGTTCCTGGCCGCAGGCTCCGTTATTCATGCCCTGGGCGGCGAGCAGGACATGCGGCATATGGGCGGGCTCCGCCGGCATATCCCGTGGACCTTCTGGACCATGACCGCGGCCACATTGGCGATCGCAGGCACTCCCTTTTTCAGCGCTTTCTTCAGCAAAGACGAGATTCTGTGGAATGCGTATGCCAGTCCGTGGGGCGGCAACTGGATCTACTGGGGGTTCGGCTGCCTGACCGCCGGTATGACTTCGTTCTACATGTTTCGCCTGTGGTTCCTCACCTTCTTCGGAGAATTCCGCGGCCCTGCGGGAGCGACTGGCGACCACACCGGCCATGGACACGCGGGACACGCGGCGGGCGAACCCGCACACGTTCACGAAAGCCCGCGCGTAATGACCATCCCACTGGCCATCCTGGCAGTGCTCTCCGTGATCGGGGGTTATGTGGGCATACCCTCGGTGCTGGGCGGCGCAAACCACTTCGAGCACTTCCTGGAACCCGTCTTCCATGCGCCACCGGTGACCCGCGAAATTATGGAGCACAGCGGCCGCGGCATAGAACTGCTGCTTATGCTGGACACGACCGCGGCGGCCGTGATTGGTTTCCTGCTGGCCTGGCTGCTCTATTATCTCCGTCCGGAGTTGCCCAGCCGTATTGCCGCCGGCGCAGGCGGAATCTACCGCCTGGTGCTGAACAAGTACTTCATTGACGAGCTCTACGGCGCTGTATTTGTGAAGCCGCTGATCGAAGGCTCGCGCAAGCTGTGGCACGGGGTGGACGAAGCAACCATCGACGGCGTCCTCAACGCTAGCGCTCACAGCGCCCAGGAACTGTCGGACGATGTGCGCCGCATGCAGTCGGGCAACATCCGTTCGTATGCCGCCTGGGTCACGCTGGGCGCCGTCTTGGTAGTCGCTTACGTGATGTGGAGGGGGATGTGATGAGGAGCCTGAATACATCCATTCTGACCATAATCACCTTCCTGCCGCTGGCCGGCGCCGTTCTGCTGCTTTTATTCCCGCGCCGCCATCGCGACATTCGCGTCTTCGCGCTTTTCGTCACCCTGGCGGATTTCCTCGTCTCCCTTCACTTGCCCGCCAATTTTCACCGAAGCGTGCCCGGATTTCAGTTCGCCACCGACCGGCTCTGGATTTCCAGCCCGAGCATCCACTACCACCTTGGGATCGACGGCGTTTCGCTCTGGCTGGTAGTGTTGACCACTTTCCTGACCCCGCTCTGCGTACTTATCTCCTGGAATTCGATCCGGGATCGGGTAAAGGAATTCTTCATCCTGCTGCTGGTTCTGGAGACTGCCTTGCTTGGGGTTTTCGTCGCCCTCGACCTGTTCCTGTTCTACGTCTTCTGGGAGAGCACGCTGATCCCTATGGCGCTGCTGATCGGGATGTACGGCCATGGGCAGCGCATCTACGCGGCCGTGAAGTTCTTCCTGTACACGATGATCGCCTCGGTGTTCATGCTCGCAGCGATTATCTGGCTGTACGTCAAAAGTGGAACATTTGACTTCGTCAGCCTGCAAAACCTGATTACCGGAGGTCAGGTGCCAGGGTTGGAGCATGCCTCCCTGGCGCTGTTCCTGGGCTTCTTCGTCGCCTTCGCGGTCAAAGTCCCGCTGTTTCCCTTACACACCTGGCTGCCCGATGCTCACACGGAAGCGCCTACGGCAGGCTCGGTGCTGCTGGCAGGTGTATTGCTGAAGATGGGCACCTACGGCATGATGCGCTTTAACCTGGGTCTGTTCCCGGAAGAATCGCAGCGCAATGCGCCGTGGATCATCGTCCTGGCCATTATCGGCATTGTTTACGGCGCCTGGGTGGCCATGGTGCAGACCAGTTTGAAGAGGCTGGTAGCGTATTCCTCGGTCAGCCACCTTGGCTTCGTTGTGCTGGGGATTTTCAGCTTCACGCAGATCGGGGCGGTGGGCGCCGTATTCGTGATGCTTGCGCATGGCGTCTCGACCGGCGCCCTGTTCATGCTGTGCGGAATAGTTTTCGATCGCAAGCACACCTACGAGATCAAGGCGTTTGGCGGACTGGCCACCCCCATGCCGGTGTACGCCACCTTTTTCCTGTTTATCGTGCTGGCCTCGGCGGGCTTGCCACTGCTTAACGGTTTTGTCGGGGAATTCCTGGTTCTCAGCGGAGCTTTCCAGGCCCGGGCTCTTTACGGGGTACTGGCCGCCACGGGCGTAATCTGGAGCGCCTGCTATCTGCTCTGGATGTACCAGCGGGTTTTCTACGGGAAGGTTTTCGATCCGGAGAACTCTTCCCTGCCCGATTTGTTCGGGTATGAGAAGGCGGCCTTGTGGCCGGCGGCTTTGGTTGCCCTGGCCATGGGGGTGGCGCCTTTACTGTGGATCGAAGCTATTGACCCGGCGGTACAAACAATTCTGCTGCCGTTGACGCAGTGGATCCCGCTTAGCGGGATGATCGGGCACTGACATGATTCCCGCTCCGAGCGACTATCTCCGCATTCTTCCCGAGCTGGTGCTCGCGCTGGCCGGCATATTAGTTATGGTGGTTGATCCGCTGCTGCCGGCACAGAACGACCGCCGCTCTATCGGTCTGCTGGCCCTGGCCGGTTCCGTCGCCGCGCTGGCCGCCACTTTCATTATGGCGGAAAATCCGGGCTCTGCTTTCAGCGGCATGGTCCGGGTCGACGGCTTCAGTGTCTTTTTCCATGTAGTCATAGTGTCCGTCACGATTGTCGTGATCCTCGCCTCCTTCGAGTACTTGAAGGTGCAGCAGATTCGATTAGGCGAATACTATGGGCTCATCCTGTTCGGCGCTGTCGGAATGACGCTGATGTCCTCGGCCGTAGAGTTGGTGCTGGTATTTATTTCTCTGGAAATTTCGTCGATCTCCACCTACATTCTTGCCGGGTTCCGCCGCCGCGTCGCCACCAGCATAGAGTCGGCGCTGAAATACTTCCTGCTAGGATCGTTCGCCACTGCGTTTTTCCTGTACGGCATTGCCCTGATGTTTGGCGCCACCGGTTCAACCAAGATTTATGAGATCAGCGCCGCGCTGCGAAACGGGCCGGTGTCAATGCTGGCCCTGGTCGCCGTGGGGCTGATGGTGGTGGGGCTTGGCTTCAAGGTGGCTTCCGCGCCCTTTCACGTCTGGACGCCCGACGTCTACGAAGGTGCGCCCGCGCCGGTCGTGGCACTGATGTCCACCGCCCCCAAAGCAGCGGCCTTTGCGGTGCTGTTACGGATTCTGTTCGCCGCGGCCGGCAGCCTGCCGGCTTGGCACTGGCTGGTCTGGGTGCTGGCGGCGCTGTCGATGTCGCTGGGCAACATTGGCGCCCTGGTGCAAACCAATATCAAACGCCTGCTGGCATATTCCTCGATCGCGCACGCCGGCTACCTGCTGGTGGCGTTCGCGGCCGCGCCCGAGGTTGGAGTCCCGGCAGCCATGTTCTATGCCGCCTCGTATGCCGCGATGAACGTCGGCGCGTTTATTGTCATCAGCCATTTCGCCAATCAGAATGAGCGCTACGTCACGCTGGACGACTACGCGGGCCTCGGCCGCCGCGCGCCCGCGCTGGCCATTATTCTGACCGTCTTCCTGCTGTCGCTGATCGGCATTCCCATGACCGGGGGATTTTTCGCAAAATTCTATGTCTTCCGCGCGGCGCTCGCTTCGAATCTGATCGCCTTGACGATCATCGGCGTAATCAATAGCGCTATCGCCGCCTACTATTATTTGCGCATAATTGTCGTGATGTACATGCGCGACCCGCGGGAGCAGGCGCCCGCGATGAAAATTCCCGCAGGTGTGGGGATCTCACTTGCCATTAGTCTCATCGCCACGATCTACCTCGGAGTCCTGCCCGGCCGGGTGCTCGACTACACGCTGTCTTCGGCGCAGCAGATGTTGAAATAGTGCTGGCCTTCAGACTTTCGTCGGTCGGTGGCCCAGGTATGCGCCCTCATAGGTATTGCAAGCTCAAAGGCGTTGCGGCGCATACCTGGGAACTCTAATCCCAACCTTTGCCCTCCTCCCGAGCCTCCACTCATCATGTAACCCCAGGTATGCGCCATAGCGCTTTCGTACTTACTATGCTATCGAGGGCGCATACCTGGGCCACCGGCCGGCGAACTTGATCTACTGATCCTGCAAGCGAATAGATAATTGGCGATAACATTTTGCCCCAAAGTAGAGCGCAACGCCGTGTCTTCCGATCACCCGATCACCCGAGGGCTATTCCACTGCCACCGCAATATCCCTGCGTTCGAAGATCCGTGAGGCGGCCAGCCACAACAGAATCGCCTGGGCTACGCCCCAGATCGCCGGAGTCCAATCCGGCGACCAGCGCGGCGAGTATGTATAGGACGTGAGTTCGCTGACCAGAGCATAGACCGGCAGAAAGTTGCTGGTTACACCGATCTGCGTCAGCCCGACTCCCAGTCCCAGGGCCAGGGCGGTGCACGCTACCGCGACGATGGGCGGCATGAAGGTCGCAAACAGCAGCGCGCTGGTGGCCGCCAGGGCACAGGCGACCAGCAGAAGTATCAATAATTGCCAAACGTGGCTGACCGGGATGCCGGCCAGGGAAAACAAAAGGCTGCCAAAAGCTCCCATGGCCCCCAGATAGATTCCAGCCGCCAGCAACACCCCGCCCAGCAGTCCCGCCAGGTACTCGCGGCGCTCGATGCCTTTGGACAGCACCGCCAGAATTCTTCGCGAGCGCCGCTCATTGTAAATGGACGATGCCGCCAAAAAGGCGCTGAACGCCACGCCATAAACCGCCTGCTGTTTCAGGAAGAACAGCACATCCCCCGGTTCCATTTGTCCCAAGCTGGCCAGCACCGCGCTCAAAACCACCCAGACCAGCAACAGAATCACCGCCCAGCGTTGCTCGCGCAGGTAGTTGGCCGCAATCAGCCCAATCGCTCTCATCCCGTTCTCGCCTGCCGCGTTGCTTGGGTGGGCGCCTCCGCAGTCGTCAATTCCAGGAAGATTTCTTCCAGCGAACGCCGCACCGGAGTGACACTGATGACCTCGCCGCCGAGGGCCCAAACTGTCTCTATGGCCCGGCGTACGGTATGCGTCTTTACGGTGAACCGCACCCCGTTCTCCACCCCGCGTGCGTCAATCCACACGCTGGCGGGAACGCCGCGCGCCACGATCTCCGATTCGCTGCCTGACTCGAGCAGTTCAGACATGCGGCCCAGGCGCCGCAGCCGCCCTTCGTGCAGAATGGCAACCCGGTCGCACACCGTTTCGACTTCTGAAAGAAGATGCGAGCTGAGAAAGATCGTCTTACCTGCCCGGCGTGCCGCCAGCAGCAGTTCGCGAACCGCCACCCGGCCTGGTGGGTCCAGAGCCGACGTCGGTTCATCCAGCAACAGCAGTTCGGGATCGTGGATCCATGCCTGGGCCAATCCCACCCGCTGCTGCATGCCGCGCGAAAACTTTCCTACGCTGCGGTTGCCTTCCGGTGCCAGCTCCAGCAACTCCAGCACTTCGCGGACACGCTGTTGGAGCACGGTGTTGCTCATGCCGTTTAGCGCCCCGTAGAACCACAACAATTGGCGCACCGAGAGATGGTGCAGGGCAACATTCTCGGCAAGGAAGCCTACGTGCCGCCGCGTGCGCGCATGCCCGAACGGCTGGCCCAGCATGGCGCCCCGGCCGTGGGTCGGCCGCATGAAACCCATCGCCAGATGGATCGCCGTGCTCTTTCCCGCGCCATTGCGGCCCAGGAAACCGAATATCTCGCCCGCTTCCACCGTGAGGCTGAATTCATCCAGGGCACGGACCACCCGCCGCTTCCATATGCTGCGGTACTCTTTTGTAACGCAATCGAAGTGGAGGGCAGGAGTCATTCAGCAGGAAGCAGCCGGCATTCGGCAGTCAGCCAATACAACCCTCGCATAGGGCTACATGATTGCTAAGATTGTAACCCGCCAGCGGGATTTGGCTGGCAACAGCAGCACTCCGCCAGCAAACCTCGGGAACCGCTCTAAGTTAATTGGTTCTCCTGGGTTTCCGCGGAGATGCGGGAAGGTAGAACTGATCCAGCAACCAGAAAAGCGCATCCTGATGTTTCACCCACGCCCCCATCAGATTTGCCACGCAGAGCACTGCTTCTTCTTCGCTGCCGAGGCTATAGGTGTCTGGCAACGACTCCGGCAGTGTTCTCGCCGCTGCAAAATAGAGTTCGACGAAGCGGTTGGCTTTCCGTGCTCGCTGTAGAGCCGCCCTCGCCCCGGCCAGATCGCGGGAGAGGTACCGTTCGAGCACCCGTCCCCAAGCGAAGGTCGCCATGATCATGTCGTTTCCGTACTGTTTCAGCAGTCCGCGCGCACCCTCCAGTTCGCCGGCTGCTAGATAGCAACCCAACAATTCGTCCCGCACGCCCTGGTTGTCGTTCGGATTCAGTTCAAGAAGCCCTTCATAGTGTGCAATCGCCTTGCGAATGTGCCCTTCGCCGCGATGCAAGGCCGCCAGTTCCATCCGGGCGCGCATATAGGGACGTGTCTCCAGAATTCCCCAGAAATGTCCCTTGTTCTGCTGGAAGAACTCCACGCCCAACGAGCGCTCTCCGGCCGCCACGGCCTTCTCCAAAGCGGCGATCGCCTCTTTGGCGGAACGCGCGTCGAGAGTGGCCATGGTCACCAGCGCGTCCACACAATCGGGGTCTTTGGCGAGTGCTTGTTGGGCGAAAGCCCGCGCCTGTTCGGCAGTTTTGGCCTCCATGGAACGCCAGGCTAGTTCTTGCGCCTCCTCTCGGGGAGAAAGTGCCGCTGCGCCTTCCACCGCCTCCTGGAGGCCGGGTCCGCTCAGCGTTGCCAGATACGCATTAAGCTCCTCGACGGTTCCAAAATTCTTCCCTTCTATTGCCCGCTGCAGATCGCGCAGCACTGATTCGGTGGCAAACGGCAAAGGCGACTGGCTCGGCTTTTCGGACTTCAATTTCGGGCGCTTTGCTGCTTGCTTTGTCATTCTTATCCTCGTTAAATGTAACTGCAGATTTTGTATAACTGCGGATTGTATACCCGCCGACCCGCATCATCCTGTTGGGGGCACGTCCTGCACGGCAGAGATCTTGACGGACTTCACACTCCCAAAATGGCCGTGCATGCTCCCTTCCGTCGCACCCCTGCCGCCAGCCTGCCGCATGCTGACCCAGCCACACAACCTCGGCAGGCGGCAAGGATGGGGTACCCCCATCTCAGTTTGAGCAGCCAACCCAAAGCGGAGAAACTGTGTAAAAATCCGGGATCTTCAGGTGTGGCAGGAAGGAGGTTCTCGAACTTAGGGGTATGCCGGCACTCAGCATTCAGCAATCAGCTACAACCCGGCGTGGAGTGCCAGACTGAGTGCTGACTGCTGAGTGCTGATTGCTGTTAATCCTACTTCACCTTTGCAAAGATGATGACCAGGGTGTAGAGCGCCAGCGACTCGATCAGCGCCAGTCCAAGGATCAGGGCCAGTTGAATTCCCGGCCGGGCAGCGGGATTCCGGGCCAGGCCCTCAGCCGCCGCGGCTGTCGCTTTGGCTTGGCCGAGCCCGCACAGGCCTGAGGCAATCGCCATGGCAAAGCCGGAGGTGATCGCCACCCAGTTCGGCCCGGCGTTGGCCGTTTGTCCCTGGGCGAACACAGGCATGGCAAAGCACAGAATGGCCATGGCCATGAAGACATAACTCAGAGTTCTACGCATCGTGTTTGCTCCTCTATGAATTGTCGCAGTTGGTGGTTGACGCCATCCTCGTGCAGGCGCCCTCACACTGAACGACTCTTAAACCAGTTCCTAATGTTCTTCCGCCACCGCACCTGCCAGATAGACGGTGGTCAAGAGCACAAAAATGTATGCCTGTAACAGCGAGACAGCCACATGCAAACCGAGAAAAATTACCGGGATACCGATCGGCACCAGCGAGAAGAAGACCAGCGTCACCATGTCACCCGCAAACATATTGGCAAACAGACGGATGGTGAGCGATAACACGCGGGCCATATGACTGATGATTTCAATCGGGATCATTAATGGCGCCAGCCAGATCATGGGACCGGCAAAGTGCTTGGCATAGTTCAGCGGCCCTTGGCGTTTGATGCCCTGGGCGTGATAGTAGAAGAAGGCCACAATCGCACAGCCCAAAGGCACAGAAGGCACTGCCGTAGGCGATTCGAACGCCGGCACCAGTCCCAGCAGATTACAGGTCAGGATAAAGACACCCAGCGCGACCAGAAACGGGGTGAATTCCTCGCTGTGGTGGCCGATGATCTCGCGGCTCTGCCCGGTGACAAAGCCCTGTAAACCCTCGAAGATGTGCTGCAGCCCGCCCGGATTGTCCACCGACAGCCGCGCCCGCACGAGCAAGAAGACCACCAGCAGGAACCCCACCACCAGAATCTGCATAGCCACAAAATCGGTAATCGGTGCGCGCGGATTATGCGCAAGGTGGAGGGCATCGAGCAGGGCGTTGGCCGCTCCGCCGAAGATATGATTCAGCAACGCAGTAAACGGAAGTTCTTCTGGCATCTACCCGTTAGCTCCCGGTATCGGACAGATACATTCGCTGGCTCCGTGGGCCCGGCCATTACAGTCCACGCCGCAACGCTACATAAGCTTCGTAGATTGCTTCGCAGGCAATCGCCCCTACGGGTAAGAACAAGCCGGCCAGCATCCCGTACAGGCTCCACGTAGAGATTTTCAATATAGCATAGGCCGCGCCGGCGATTAAACCATAGCGCAGCAGGAAGCGAACCACCGCTCCCCCGCCACTTTCGTGCCGCCCGCTGCGCGTCACCCGCTCCGCCAGCGCGTTTACCGTTTTCTTCAGCCAGTAGAAATTCAGATAAGCAATGAGGCAACCTACGACGAATCCGGCAGCCGTCCACAAACCGCCCTGTCTCCAGGCAATCACCGTTCCGAGCACCCCAAGCCCCGGCATAAAACGGGTAATGCGGACCACCGCTCCCGAGTAGAAGGCCTCGGCCGCCGGCGAAGAACTTGCTTCCGCTGGGGCTGTTTCGCCGTTCCAATCCGGGTTTTGTTCTCCGGGATTCATGAAAAACAACAATTGTGCATTTGATTCTAGGCTGTCCCAACACCCAACACAGAACCGCAGAAACACAGAACATCACGAAATAACGGTTCCATACCTAAGTTCTATCTGCGGTTCTGCGCTTCTGCGTTGGGTGTTAAATCAAAAATCAAAATTTCTTCTCCGACGAAGTTACGGTCCGGACCAGCTCGACAAAACCGGCGGCGATGCCTAACAGCAGTCCCACAATCAGGAGCCAGTCGCGGTGCAGCCACTTTCCCAGTCCCCAGCCAATCAGTAATCCGATCACCGTACAGGCCGGCAGCACCAGCGCCAGCTGGCTGTAACGCGCCAACTGGAGCCAGAGCTTCCTCTCTTGCGGGTCGGACATAACAGCTTTGATTGTACAGAAATACAGCCGGGTGGTTATTTCAGTCCCTTGGCGAAGATTGCCCAAACGCCGAACGCCCCCAAGGTGACCGCGGCGATGCGGTTCAGTAGGGCGCCGCGAAGCTTGAGAAATGCCGCCAGCCAGGCTGAAGTCAGGCTGAGTATGATCCACCACAGCATGGAGCCTGAGAAAATGCCAAGCACAAACCACTCGGGCGCGTCCGCCCCGGTGCTGGCAATCATGGCGGCAAAGGCAAGAATGGTCATGGGGTTCGACAAGGTAAGAAGAAACGTCGTCACTACATTGCGGATCAAGCTCCTGGGTTCCGGAACAGCAACATTTTGCGGCGGCGTCTCCCGCCATGATCTCCAGGCCAGCCACAACAGAAAACCGCCTCCCAGAACGGCGACCGGGCGCGCATAGGCTGCGGCCAGGCGCACTCCGGCCGCCGCCAGAAACCCATAGGACAGATCAGCCAGGGCCGCCCCCAGCCCGCTGGCCAGGCCGGCCCGGAATCCCCACTGGAGCGACTGCTTCAGCACCAGTGTGCCGATTGGCCCCACCGGCGCCGCGATGCAAAACCCCAGCCACACTCCTTTAGCGATCGAGGAAAGCACCCGCCCATGGTATCGGTTGCCGGCCAGCCAGCAAAGAACCATTCGAAATAGCAATGCCTTCTTGCCTTAGCAATCGAAGGTACAATAATTAAATGATATCGAATTCGAAAGTCGCGTTTGATGCCACCGATTCCGCCTTGGTAAGCCTGCTGCAACAGGAGGCCCGCCTGAGCTTTGCCGAACTGGGCCGCAAGCTCAAGCTTTCGCCTCCGGCCGTGGCCGAACGAATGAAGCGTCTGGAGGAGCGAGGCGTAATCCGGGCATACCGGGCAGAGATCAATCTCTCTGCTCTCGGCCGCCCCTTGCATGTCTATCTTCGGGTTGTCGTCCAGCCCAAGGATTATGCCCGCTTCAAAAAGAAGGTAGAACTGTTAGAAGAGATCTTCGAGTGCCACCACGTGACCGGAACGGAATCCTTTGTGCTGCGGGCCGCAATCGATTCCGTCCCCTCACTGGAAGCCTTAATCCAACAACTGAGCGCCTACGGCCCGACTACGACATCGGTAATTCTTTCGACATCGCTGGACCGGCGGCACTTCGTGCCGCTTCAGAAATGACCGCTTAAGTACGCCGCCAGGCAAACCGGTTCAGCAGGTCGCCTGCCAAGGCAAATTGGTAATCTGTATATCCCAGAGCTCGAGCCACCGTTTCTACCGGCACGGCCCTGGCTCCAGCCTCTCGCCGGGACACCAGGACCGGGCCTGGTTCCTCCGCCATCAGGCTCACTGCTTCTACACTCATTGGATCCCATGCCAGGAGCGATTGCCATTCTTGCGCCGCCATTGGAATTACCTCCCAATACAAAGCTAGGTCCTGGTTAAATGGATTGCCATCCGCGCCGTGCGGTCAAAACCCCAGGCAGAAGGCGGTATGCAGATGATTGTGTGTCCTCCGCCATTTCGATCTGCTACTGATTGGGCAAGCTACCTGTTTGGATGAAACCGGGAAACGGTCGCTTCAGGAAGCGAAGAACTTTTTCGTTTTGAAAAAAGAAGTGTCGCCGAGAGTGAAGATCGAGGGAGTAAGAAAAAAGGATAAGCCCAAAGCAATTGGGTAATTGAGTAATTTGGTAATTTGGTAATTGCATAAGCCGTGTTGCTGGAAAATGATCTGGTTTTTCAATTACCAAATTACCCAATTACCAAATTACCCAATTTGGCTAATTGCCTTGTCGCGATTACCGCTTCTGCTGCCAAACAAACCGATCCAGAACCTGACCCGCCAAGGTCATTTCGCTGTTGGTCAGCCCGAGAGAGCACGCCACCGCTTCGGGCGGCGCAACCTGAGAATCGGCCTCACCCTGAGTTGCGGCCATCAGGGCGATTGCTTCGTCGTTCATTGGATCCCATGCCAGAATCGATTGCCATTCCTGTGCAGCCATGAGTTGCCTCCTAACCGGACCCTTTTGCCCCCCGCCCGAAACTTGCCTTTGTTCCACATCGCCGGGCGTACGATCCGTGTTTCAAGCACATTACACCAGATGCCACGGCATCATGTACAGATTCAGATTGATAAACTTATTACCAGTACAGTTTAGAGGTCAGGAGGCGGCCTGGCAGGTTACTTTCGTCACTGGAGGCACTAAAGTCCCGCATAAAAAGCGGCGCAGAAAGCAATCGCGGCGCGTTGGCCCTACGTTGTATAAGCACAGATGTACAGTATGACGATATCGACCAGTACACTTTCAAGATTTCTGATATGCTCGCGTTATGCCCAACGATGCTGTCGCAGGGAGCTGCACCCATGCCCCGCTCTACGTTCGCATTGCGGAAAGTCTTTCGCAGCAGGTAGCTCACGGCGCGCTGCGCCCGGGGGATCGCGTGCCGTCGCTGCGGCAACTGAGCCAGCAACAGCACGTCAGCATGGCCACCGCTTTGCAGGCGTACATGTGGCTGGAGAACCGCGGCTATTTGGAGGCGCGCCCCCAGTCGGGGTTCTATGTCCGTACTCCCTTTGCCAAGTTAATTCCCGAACCCCAGTTCGAAGCCAATCCTTGTGACCCGACGGCGCTGGGAACCACTGCCGTCTTGACGGAGATCATCGAGGCCGCGGCCGATCCGGCCAACGTTCCTTTGGGCGCCGGGTGGACCAGCCCGGAACTGTTCCCCAATCGCAAATTGAATCTGATTTTGCGGCAGATCGTGCGCCGGCAGCCGCTGCACAGCGCGAACTGCGATTTCCCTCCGGGACTGGAGGCCTTGCGCCATCAGATTGCCCGGCGCGCCTTTTCCCAGGGCTGCCAGATTTCGCCGCGCGATGTCATGATCACCTCCGGCGCGCAGGAAGCGATCAATCTCTGCTTACGGGCCGTAGCCAAACCTGGAGATGTCATTGCCGTGGAGAGTCCCACCTACTTCGGGATCCTGCAAAGCGCTGCCTCGTTGCAAATGAAGGTGGTCGAAATCTCCACGCATCCCACGGGCGGAATGGATCTGGACGAGTTAGAGCAGGCGATTCGCAAACACGGCGTCAAAGCCTGTGTGACCATGACCAACTGCCACAACCCCCTGGGGTACGTGCTGCCGGATAACCACAAGCAAGCCCTGGTGGAATTAACCTCGCGCCGCAATGTCGCCGTGATTGAGGACGATATCTATGGCGATCTGACTTTCCACGGACCGCGTCCTTTAACCGCCAAGTCCTTCGATCGCAAAGGACTGGTCTTGCTCTGCTCCTCGTTTTCCAAGGTGGTTTCGCCGGGCTATCGCATTGGTTGGGTGTCGGCGGGGCGTTTTCGTACGGAAGTCGAGCGTCTGAAATTTATTACTTCGGTTGCGTCCCCGGCGCTGCCGCAGTTGGTGATCGCGGAGTTCCTATCGTCCGGCGGTTACGACCGGCATTTGAATCGCTTGCGCGCGCGCTTGGCCGGACAGGTGGAAGCCGTGCGACAGGCGGCTTTCAAGTACTTCCCCAAGGGCACGCGCATCAGCCGGCCCGCCGGCGGCCATTTGCTGTGGATCGAGTTGCCGCGGAAAATCGACGCTATGAAGCTGTACCGGGCCGCCCTCAAGGAGCATATCAGCCTGTTGCCCGGCCCGATCTTTTCCGCCACCGGGCGGTACAAAAACTACATCCGGCTCAATGCCGGCATTGCCTGGTCCGACACCTGCGACCGCGCACTGGCGGATTTGGGCAAGCTCTGCGAAGGACGTGGGTAAAGGCCACATTGCTGGCCGACAGCCGACGACCGAGAGCCGAAAGCTGCCTCTAGCGGATCCACCCCAGCATCGCCCCTGCTTGCGGCAGGCTGAGAGAGCGGGTGACCGCCTCAATAAAGGGATTGGGGAATACTCCGATCACCAGCGTGCCTAAGCCGGTCACCAACAAAGCGAGCCGCATCCCGGCGCCCGCCGCTACCGGCTCCCGGTCCAACGGCGCGCGCATAAACGCGGCGTTGAAGATGCGCGCATAATAGTACAGGCCGAGCACGGCGAACAGCACCGCCACGGCGGCCAGGGTGTAGTGGCCGGTTTCGATCAGCGCCAGAAATACGAAGTATTTGCCCCAGAACCCGGCCAGGGGTGGGATACCGGCCAGCGAGAGCAGGAAAACCAGCAACAACAGAGCTTCGACCGGCGCCTTGACGTATAGGCCCGCCATATCGTCGATCTCGTCGCCGATGATGTCGCGCCGGCGCAGCGAAGTGATGACGGCGAACGCACCCAGGTTCATGAAGGTATAGACCAGCAGGTAAATCAGGATGCCCAGGATGCCGGTCCGATTGGTGACACCGTCGCTGGCAATCAGTCCCAGCATCATGTAGCCGACGTGGGAAATCGAGCTGTAGGCCAGCAGGCGCTTCATGTTGTTCTGGGTCAGCGCCGCCAGATTGCCGCCGATCAGCGTCAGCACCGCCACGCAGGTCAGCAGCGGGAGGTACATCGGCCGCAAGGCCGGCAGGCCCCAGAGAAAGATGCGCAGTAACAACGCCCAGCCGGCCGCCTTTACCGCCACCGACATAAATCCCGTAATCGAGGTTGGCGCGCCTTCGTAGGCATCCGGCGCCCATTGGTGGAAGGGTACGGCGGCAATTTTGAACAGCAGTCCGGCCGAGACGGTCAGCAGAGCAAGAATGGCCACTGGATCGGCGGGGTGAGACTGGATGTGATCGTTCAGCCTTACCGCGATCTGGTCGAGATTGGTGCTGCCGGTCAAACCATAAATGAGGGACAATCCATAAGCAAAGATGCCGCTGGAGAATGCGCCCAGCAGTAGATACTTCAGCGCCGCCTCATTCGAGCGGCGATCGCGCCGCAGAAAACCGACCAGCACGTAGGTCGACAGCGCCATCAGCTCCAGGCCGATAAACAGCAGCACCAGATCCATTCCCGCCGCCATGCACATCATGCCGATGACGGAGAACAGCATCAGGGCATAGAACTCGCCGTGATCCTCATGTTCGATTTCCAGATACTTGATCGACATGAGCACTGCGATCGCCGCCCCGGCCAGAAACAGGTAAAAGAAGTAGATGGCAAACGCATCCACCTTCATCGCGCCCAGGCCGCCGACGATGTAGCCATAGCTGCCGACCACGGGCTGCCCGCTGATATACTGCGCCCGTTGTATCTTCCATACCGCCGCTGCCGAAAACCCCAGACCGACCAGCGCCGTCCAGGCGTTAAAGGGCTTCCACTCCGCCGGCAGCAGAAGATCGATCAGCATGATGCCCATGGCAAACACCGCCAGCATGATCATGGGCAGCGTAAGCAGGTAGTCCGTACTGGTGAAGAAGCTGGTTACTTGAATCGGCACGTTTTGGTTCTCAGTTCTCGGTTCTCAGTTCTGGTTCTTCGCCTGCTGGTTCTCCGCGCTCGGTTGCTGAGAACTGGGAACCGAGAACTGAGAGCCTTTTCTCGCCGCCGCCGGTTGCGCCTGCAACGGATACGCGGGGCGTACCGTAGCCACAATCTGGTTTACCGGCTGTTCCAGGATCTGGAAGAACGGCTTGGGATAAAGTCCAATCCAAAACGCCATCACCAGCAAGGGCGCAAAGACAAAGATTTCGCGCACATTGAGATCGGCCAGTTTTTCATTCTTGGGATTGGTCACCGGTCCAAAGAAGACGCGCTGGTACAGCCACAGCAAATACGCGGCGCCCAAAACCACACCCGGCACCGCCCATGCCGCCCATGCCTTGCTCTCCATGAACGTGCCTTGGAGGATGGTGAATTCTCCCACGAAACCGTTCAGCAGCGGCAATCCCATGGAGGACAGAAAGGCAATCAGGGTAATAGTGGCGTATACCGGCATGACGTTGCTGATGCCGCCATACTCGGCAATTTCGCGGGTATGCCGCCGCTCGTAAAGGATGCCGACAATCAGGAAGAGCATGCCCGTAGAGACGCCGTGGTTGATCTGTTGCAGCACCGACCCGCTCAACCCCGCCGGATTAAGCGCGAAAATGCCCAGCGTGCAGAAACCCAGGTGGCTGACGGATGAGTAAGCCACCAGTTTCTTCATGTCCTTCTGCATCAGCGAGACCAGCGCGCCGTAAATGATGGCGATAAGGGATAGGACAATGATCCAGATGCGCACCTTCGGGTCCGTGGCTACACTGGGAAAGAACGGGAGTGAAAAGCGGATCAAACCGTAGGTGCCCATCTTCAACAGCACACCGGCCAGGATCACGGAACCGGCCGTTGGCGCTTCCACGTGCGCGTCCGGCAGCCAGGTGTGGAACGGGAACATCGGCACTTTGATGGCAAATCCGATAAAGAACGCCACAAACAACCAGAAGGCGTACGGTTGGCCGATTTTGGGAGCCGTCTGATAGAGCGCGTCCAGGCTGAAGGTATATATGCCGGTAAGACTATGGTGATGGAAATACAGGAAGAGGATACCCAGCAGCATCAGCACCGATCCCGCCAAGGTATAGAGAAAGAACTTGATGGCGGCATACAGTTTGCGCGGCCCGCCCCAAATGCCGATCAGCAGATACATCGGCACCAGCATGGCTTCCCAGAACACGAAAAACAGGAACAGGTCCAGGGCCATGAAGACGCCCAGCATGCCCGTCTGCAATATCAGAAACCAGATGTAGTATTCCTTCACCCGGGTCTGGATGGCCGACCACGACGACAGAATCGAGACAAATCCCAGCAGCGTGGTCAGCATAATGAGCAGGAAGGAGATCCCGTCGATGCCGAGGACATAACCGGATCCGATGGAGGGAATCCAGTTGTTCGGCGCGCCTTCCATGAACTTCCAGCCCGGCTGGAAACGCTGCTCCCAAAACCACGGCACCAGCGGCAGCGACACCACAAAACCGGCAAACGCGAAAATATTCGCCATCCAGCGAATCGCGTCCACCTTCTCCTTGGGCACAAACAGGAGCAGGAACGCGCCCACCAGGGGAGTGAACAGGACGATGGAAAGAATGTGATTATACATTTCTATATTCCGCAAAAAATCCGCAGCTTCTGATTTGCAATTTGTAATTTGCAATTAGCAAAGTAAGAACCGGGTTGTACCTGCTGTTTACTCTGCAAATTACCAATTGCAAATTACCAATCCACTAATGTGCAAGTGTTGCCAGGTAATAAATCGTGAAGCCTACCAGGCCCACTACCATCACCAGCGCGTACCACTGCACCAAACCCCACTGCAATAGGCGAACCTGGACCGAGAGCAACTTGGAAAGCACCCCCAGGCCATTGACCAGGATGCCGTCGATTACGTATTTGTCCCATTGCGCGGACAGCCATCCGACCGTGCGCGTCATCCAGCCGGCGCCGTTCACTCCGCCATCGACAACCTTGGCGTCGACCGCCCAGAGGGCATCACCCAGACCCATCGCACCTAAGCGCAGGTCGCCAATTTTCCGCCGGCCGGTGAATAGGTAGTCGTAGCCTTCATCCACGTACCACTTGTTGTAAAGCAAACGATAAGCCCACGGAGCCGCCCGATCGATCGGCTCAGCGTAACCTTTCTGGGCTTTGCTATACGAGCGTTTGGCCAGGCTCCAGCCCACCAAGGCAGCGCCCACCGAAAGCGCCATCAGCAGGTATTCCACCGGCTGGGTGGGTTCTTCCTTTTCCTTTTCACCTGCCGCCAATTGCGCGGTTTCACCCTCGGTCCGGAACTGGCGCGCCTCACCCGCGAACACCGGTTGCAGGAATGCCTCGAAGCGATCCGAACCGCCCAGCGAATGGGGGATCCCTAGCCAGCCCGCACCGATGGAACAGACGGCCAGAATAACCAACGGCACGGTCATCGATTTAGGAGATTCGTGGACGTGGTGCTCTACCTCATGACTCATGCGCGGCTTGCCGGCAAACGTCAGATAGATCAAGCGGAACATGTAGAACGAGGTCATCATGGCAGTGACGAAGGCCAGAATCCATAACGCCAGGTAAGCATGGTTCTCGCGCGAAAACGTCTGCCACAGAATTTCGTCTTTGGAAAAGAAGCCGGCCAGCGGCGGTGCGCCGGCGATGGCCAGAGTGCCAACCAGCATGGTCTTGGCGGTGGTCGGGATCTTGTGCCACAGGGCGCCCATGTTGCGCATATCCTGTTCGCCGCTCATGGCGTGAATCACGGAGCCGGAACCCAGGAACAGCAGCGCCTTGAAGAAGGCATGGGTAAACACGTGGAAAACGCCCGCGGCAAACGCGCCCACACCCAGCGCCAGGAACATGTAGCCCAGTTGCGAAATCGTCGAGTACGCCAGCACGCGCTTGATATCGTTCTGCACTAGGCCGATGGAGGCCGCGAAGATCGCGGTCAGGCAGCCCACGATGGCAACCATCTTCATGGAAAAGGGCGCCAGCGTGAACAGCGCGTTCGATCTTGCCACCATGTAAACACCAGCGGTCACCATGGTAGCCGCGTGGATCAGGGCGCTCACCGGTGTGGGGCCTTCCATCGCATCCGGCAGCCAGACGTAAAGCGGGAGCTGCGCCGATTTTCCGCAGGCACCCACGAACAGCATCAGCGTGGCAAAAGTGATCCAGAAGTCCCCGGTATGGAAAATGCCGCTGCGGGCTGCCTCCGTGACATGCCGGAAGTTAGCCGTGCCAAACAGCCAGAAAATAGTAAAGGTGCCCAGCAACACTCCGGCATCGCCGATACGGTTGGTAATAAAAGCCTTGTTGGCGGCGGTCGAAGCCGAATGGCGGTGGAAGTAAAAACCGATCAGCAGATAGGAGCACAACCCGACGCCCTCCCATCCAACAAACATCATGACGTAGTTGTTGGCCAGAATGAGCGTCAGCATCGTGAACATGAACAGGTTCAGGTAGCCGAAGAAACGGTAATACCCGCTTTCATGTCCCATGTACCCCACCGAATAGATGTGGATCAGCATGCCGACGCCGGTTACGAATAACAACCAGATCGACGACAGCGGATCGAGAAGAAATCCCGCCTCTGCCTTGAACGCAGCCGGCGCGCCCGTATACGTGGTGAAGGTTGTGCCCGGATCGTCGGAGCCCAGCCAGTTGTAAACGACTTTTTCGAAGGGCTGGCCCGGATGGGCGGCGCTCCACGCATGGGTGTAATTCCACACCGCGCCCACCGCCATGGCAAACGCCAGCACCACCACGCCAACGCAAATGGCGCTCACAAACGCGTGTTGCTCGTGAACGATATGGCCGGCATGGCCGCCGCCGGCATGCGAATCGGCGGGACCGTGGGCGGCGTGCGGATCGGGATGGGTCACGGCCGGGCCGGGACCATGAGGATCGGGCTCGTGCGTGCCGTGCCCGCCACCGGGCCGGGCCGGCGGCTCGATGCCGCTCAGCTTGCGGCCAAAGAAAAACATCATGGCCGCGCCGAACGCCGGCAATAACGGGATAAGCCAAATATGTTCGAGGAAGAACATTTCCTAGTTCTCAGTTCTCAGTTCTCAGTTCTCAGTTCCCAAAGGGAGTTTCCGGTTTCCAGTTTCCAGAGCGAACTTGCCGTCCCACTGAGAGTTTCCAGATTTCCCTCACCACTTCAACAAATCGATCTCATCCACGTTCACGGTTTCCTTGTTGCGGAAGAAGGCAATCAGGATACCTAGCCCGACGGCCGCTTCCGCGGCCGCGTCCGTAATGATGAAAATCGAGAAAATCTGCCCCTGCAGTCCGTTGTAGAGCCGGGAGAACGCCACCAGGTTCAGGTTCACGGCATTCAGGATCAGCTCGATCGACATCAGAATGATCACCACGTTGCGGCGGGTGAGCACGCCCACCGTGCCGATGATAAACAGCGCTGCCGCTACGACGAGGTAATGCAGGGTCGTCAACTCCATGATCAAATCCTTTTCTTGGCCATAACCACCGCGCCCACGATGGCTACCAGCAGCAGCAGCGACGCAATTTCAAACGGCAGCATGTAATTCTGGTAAAGGCCGATACCAATCTGCTGGGTATTTTGCGTCTCCGCCAAGTGCAGCGGGGTTCCGGGAAACAGGTTCTGTCCGTGCCGGTAGACCACCAGGAACAAGCCGGCCAGGCACAGCGTAACCACCACCCCCACCAGCCACTGCTTGCTGAACTGCTCCTCCTTGGCCGCCCGCTCCAGGTTCACCAGCATGATGACGAACAGAAACAGGACCATGATGCCGCCCGCGTACACCACGATCTGAACGCCGGCTACAAACGGGGCGTACAGCATGAGATAGAGTCCAGCCAACGACAACAAAGTCATGATTAAGGAAAGCGCCGAGCGCACCGCGTTGCGGCAGGTGATCACCAGGATGGCGCTAACAATCGCGATCGCTGACAGGAGATAGAAGAAGAAGGGCGTCGCCACCGGCGCCATGGCCGGGGGGGCGGCGGCGGCCGCGAAACACGAAAGGAAAGCCGCAAACAGATTCATCGCTTATACACCGTGGGCTCCAAGCCCTTTTCCAGCCGCTGCCGGTCGAAGACGAATTCGCGGCTATAGGTTGCCAATTCAAAGTCTTGCGAAAGCTCCAGGCAATCGGTCGGGCAGGCCTCCTCGCACAAACCGCAAAACATGCACCGGCTGACGTCGATCGTCCAGGAGGTCACTTCTTTACGTTTGGTGGTGGGATTGCGTTCGCTTTTCACCACGATCAAATGCTCCGGACAGGCGCCGGCGCATAGGTCGCAGGCGATGCACAGGCTCTCCCGGGTATCCGGATTGACATTCAACCGCGGCAAGCCCCGGTAACGATCGGCGATCGCGGGACGCTCCAGAGGATACTGCTCCGTGCAGATTTCCTTAGGATCCTGGTTTTGAAAGGTGACCGAAAGACCCTTGATCAGATCGACGAAAAAAATCTTACTCAACCGCGGCCCCAGACTCACAGCAGTACCCCCAGGATGGCAGTCACGATCAATACCCCCAAGCCGACCGGCAGCAACACCTTCCAGCCCACCTTCATTAACTGGTCGAAGCGATACCGCGGGAAGGTGGCCCGATACCACACGTACAGGTACATGAATACCGCCACCTTCATGGCGAACCAGAAGACATCCTGCACTCGATCGCGCACCGGCGGAGCCAATAACACCAGGCCAACCAGGCCCAGCAACGCCCCCAACACGGCTAGCCCCGCGGTCTGGATCCGGAACACGGGAAGCTTCGGCATGCGGGCTACGGCAACAAAACAGACCAGCGCCAGGAAGAAGAAAATCAGTGCGGGCAGCAGGGAGCAGGCAAAATCCACCGCCCCGCCTTGCCAGTAGTGCGGAATCGTGATTGCGGGCCCGTGCACGGTAGCCAGCGGCCGCAACCATCCGCCCAGCCAGAGGGCGACGGCAATCGAGGAGACCGCCACCATGGCGGAATACTCGGCCAGCATGAACAACGACCAGCGGAATCCGCTGTACTCGGTATGGAAACCGGCCACCAACTCCGATTCCGCCTCCGGCAGATCGAAGGGGGCGCGATTGGTTTCCGCCACCATGGCGATGGCAAATATCACGAAGGCGATCAGCCCCAGCGGGAAAAACTTGAAGATGAACCAGGTCCCTTGTGCCTCTTGCGCCTGCACGATGCCGATCATGCTCAAAGTGCCCACGCCTTGCGCAACATCTTTGGTCACGCCATAGATACCCGCTCCATGCAAACTGGTCATGAGGACCGCCGAAACAATCGCCAGTCCCATGGCCACTTCGTATGACACCATTTGCGCACTGGAGCGCAGAGAACCCATCAGGGGATAGTGAGAGTTGGAAGCCCAGCCCGCCATCACGATGCCCAGCACACCCAGCGAGGAGACTCCCAACATGAACAATATTCCGATATTCATGTCAGTCACGGCATGGGTGCGTCCGAACGGCACCACCAGGAACGTAGTCCATGCGGTAACGACCACCACCACCGGCGCCAGCCAGAAGACCAGTTTGTCGGCCTCGGCCGGCAGGATGTCTTCTTTGGTCAGCAGCTTGAGGGCATCGGCGAAAGGTTGCAGCAGCCCATGCGGGCCTACCCTCATCGGACCCAAGCGGACCTGCATGTGCGCCATGGCCTTGCGCTCGATCCAGTTCATGGACAGCACCACCAGCGACACGCCCAGGATCACCACCAGCACATAGACCGTGGCCCAAACATAGTTGCCGGCTTCGCCGGGAGTTACAGGTTGACTGAGATAGCTCGAGACGTATTGCAACATTTAGCGGTCAACCTCGCCCAAAACAATATCCAGCGTGCCGATCACAGCCACCACATCGGCGACCAGCTGGCCCCGCACCATCACGTCCAAAGCCTGCAGATTCACGAAAGACGGCGGCCGCACGCGCACCCGGTACGGCTGGGTGGAGCCGTCGCTCACTACGAAATAGCCCAGCTCGCCCTTGGGCGCTTCGATGGAGACGTAGACTTCTCCCACCGGCGGTTTGAGGATCTTCGGGATCTTGGCCATGATGGGGCCCGCAGGCAACCCGGCCACCGCCTGGCGGATGATGCGCAGCGATTGCCGCATCTCGGCGATCCGCACCAGGTATCGGTCGTAAGTATCGCCGTTCTGGCCGACGGGAATATCGAATTCGAATTTGTCGTAACCGGAGTAGGGCTGCACTTTGCGCAAGTCCCATTTGACTCCGCTGGCGCGCAGCACCGGGCCGGTAACGCCCAGGGCGATACAATCCGGGCCGTTGATCACGCCTACGTTCCGGGTGCGCTCGACCCAGATCCGGTTGGTGGTCAGCAACTGCTCGTATTCGGCGATTTTCGGTTCCACGAAATCGCAGAAGGCCAATACCTCCTGCTCCATACCTTCGTAGGTCTCGTACATGCATCCGCCGATGCGGAAAGCATGGGTGGTCAGGCGCGCCCCGCAATATTTCTCGAAGATCTTAAGAATTTCTTCGCGATCCCGGAAGGTATAGAAGAGCGGGGTTATGGCGCCGATATCGAGCGCGTGCGTCCCCAGCCACAGCATGTGGCTGGCCAGGCGATTCAATTCCGTCAAGATCACGCGGATATACTGGGCCCGGGGCGGCGCTTCCGTATTCAACAGTTTCTCGATTGCCAGGCAGTATCCCAGGCCATTGGAGACGGCCGCCACGTAATCCATGCGGTCCACATAAGGATTGAACATGGCATAGGTGCGGTTCTCGGCAATTTTCTCCACGCCGCGGTGCAAGTAGCCGATGACACACTCGCTGCCCAACACCTTCTCCCCGTCCAGCTTGAGAATCACGCGCAAGACCCCGTGGGTCGAGGGATGTTGTGGGCCCATGTTCAGGACCAGTTCCGTGGAATCCAGGAAAGTCCGGTTGTCTAAATCCACATGCGATGTCATTGGCCGCTCTCGATCCCGAGGTTCGCCTGTACCCATTCCTTGTCCTGCTGGAGAATGCTGTAGTCCTTGCGCAGGGGAAATCCCTTCCAGCCATCCGGCAGCAGGATACGGCGCAGGTCGGGATGGCCTTCGAAAGCAGTTCCGAACATGTCGTAGCACTCGCGTTCCAGCCAGTTAGCCGCCGGCCATAGTGCCACCACGCTGGGCGCCGGTTCCCCCTCCTTGATTTGCGTCTTCACCCGCATTCGCTGGTTGCGGCTGAAGGAATACAGGATCCACACAATTTCAAATTGCAGTTCTTTTTTGGGATAGTGCACCGCCGTCAGGTCCACACAGTAGTCGAATCGCTCTTCGTTGCGCAGGATCTGGAGCACTTCGACGGCGTAAGCGCGCTCTACCAGTAGATAATTCTGCCCGAGATATGTACTGGCTTCCTTGATCGCCGAACCAAAACGGCTTTTCAAGCCATCGGGTAAAGGGCCAGTCCAGGGTTCGGGCGCCGGCCCGGCCGGCTTAGCGGGAGCGGCGGGTTTCGCCGGTTGCGCCGGAGTGGTTGCCGCAGGCTTGGCGGGCGCAGCCGCAGCTGGCTTGGCCGGCGCCGCGGGCGTGCCCGCTGAAGTTCCCCCCGGCTTCTCTGCCCCCGGGGGAGTTGAAGGGTTGGCTTTTGTATCCTCAGACATAGCGAACTTATTCAGGGACCAATACTCCCTGGAATCTCTAAATTTCTTAGGAACTAAGGCTTCTCTTCAAGCCAGGGGCGGTTTCGTCGGATGGTCGGACGGGGCCGGCTACTAAATCCACTCCAAAGCTCCCTTCTTCCAGATCCAGACGTACCCCACTACCAGAATTCCCAAAAACACCAGCATCTCTATCAAACCGAACAGGTTCAGCGCCTTGTACTGCACCGCCCATGGAAACAAAAAAATGGTCTCCACATCGAAGACCACGAAGAGAATGGCAATGATATAAAAGCGCACGGTGTAACGGCCGCGCGCGCTGCCTATAGGCGTTATGCCGCACTCATACGGCATCAGCTTGGCTTTCTCAGGCTTGGCGGGACGGATCAGTTTCGCAATGGCCAGCGTTACCACTGGAACGGCCAGGGCAAAAACGATCATGATAAATATAGGTACGTAATTCCGAGGCATGTTCCCTCTGGAAGCACCGGCACTCCCCCACAGCCGGGCTCCGGATCTGCAACTTGGAAATAATCATACTACGCCTTTGCGTGATCTCCGTTCAAGCAACAAGCGAGGCAGAGCCGCTGCCAACATAGGTGGCGGCGGCGAGATGCAGGCCACAATGAGTTACTTACCCCTTCCCGAACTGATCCTAAGGACATTTTCTGCCGATAAGCTCTGTGGTACCTCTACGCCCGGGGAATTCCTCGACTCGGGGCGGAAATTCGGATGCTGCAGGGAAAGGCGGCCTCATCATGGCTTGGTTCGCGAATCTCTCTATGCGCCAAAAGCTATCTCTGGCCTTCGGCAGTCTTCTCGTCATCATGCTTACGTGTGGCTCGTTTTCGCTGATGGAGATGGCCAAGATCAACCATTCCATGATGGGGATGACACGCAAATGGGAGGGGGTTAAGGATGTCGCAGTCATCCGCGCCGATATCAATGCCCTGCGGCCAGCCGAGTTGAGCTGGCTACTTGCTCCTTCGCAACAGGAATCCGCCAAATATGAAAGCCAGATCGATACGATTCTGACAAAGACGCGTGCGGATATGGCCAAGTATGAGCCGGGCATTACTCTTGAGGAAGATCGGCAGTTGTACCGGAAGTTTCAAACGGATTTCCAGCAGTATCTTGGGTTGCAGGAGCAGATGCGGCCCCTGCGCAAAGCAGGACGCGATTCCGAGGCGTCTGCCCTGGCCCTGAATCAGGGAGCTGCCGCTATAAACGGTATACAAAACGACATCATTGAAGTAATCAATGCCAAATACCGGCGGGCGGACGTTGATAAGGAACACGTCGCTTCTGAATACACCCGCTCCCGCACCTCCATTGCGATTCTGCTGGCGGTCGCGCTGGCGGCGGGCACGCTGCTCACTGTGGTCGTGTCCGGCAAAGTGGCAAACCCCCTGGGCCGGCTGGTCGCCTCCTTTAGTCGTGGCGCGGAAGGCGACTTGCGCGTGCGGGTCGACGTAGACGGCAAAGATGAAGTAGGCCAGGTCAGCCACGGATTCAATACCTTCATGGAACGGCTCCAGGAGACCATACAGCGAGTAACCGCCAGCAGCCATCAACTGGCCGGCGCCAGCGAAGAAATTTCGGCGGCGGCGGCGGAATCCGCCCAAGGCGCGAGAACGCAACAGAATCAGGCTTCCCAGATTGCCACGGCGGTCGCGCAGATGGCCGCCACGATTGCCCAGGTCTCCGAAAACTGCCGTACGGCGGCGCAGAAAGCTCGCGAGTCCGCGGCCGAAGCTCGTGACGGCGGCAAAGCCGTGGACCATACGGGAGTAATGATGTGCGACTTGGCGGAGTCAGTCGAAAAGGTCGGTTCCCAGATTTCCGAATTGGGCAAGCGTTCGGACCAGATCGGACACATTATCGGAGTGATCGACGATATCGCCGACCAGACGAACCTGCTGGCCCTGAATGCCGCCATCGAGGCCGCCCGGGCCGGCGAACAAGGGCGTGGGTTCGCCGTGGTCGCCGACGAGGTCCGCAAGTTGGCTGAGCGGACCGGCAAAGCAACCAAGGAAATTACCGAAATGATTACCGCGGTGCAGCAGGAAACCCGGGCCGCGGTCGAGGCGATGAAGCGCGGTACGGCACAGGCGGAAAAAGGAGTGCTGGCCACCAATGAGGCGGGAGAAACCTTGCGGCATATCATCGCCGGTTCGGAAGCCGGAGCGGACATGATTGCCCAGATTGCTACCACCGCCCACGAGCAGGCGGCCGCAACCGATCAGATCAACGAAAGTGTAGGCGAGATCGCTAAGATCACGGAACAAGCCGTGGCCGGGGCACAACAATCGGCTAAAGCCTGCGAGGATCTCAGTAATTTGGCGCTCGACTTACGAACGCTCGTATCCAGGTTCCAGGTGGAGAACGACGCTTCGGGCAGCACACGATTTCAACCTGTCGTTCGGGCGCAGAAGCGCGCCCCTGCTCCGTCGCCGATTCACACCGATGAACGCAGATTAGCCGATAGGATCAGTCTTACGAATTGATCAGCGTCAATCTGCGTAAATCTGTGGCCTGCCGGGTGCAACGCTATTCTTCGCTGTCCAATTCCTCCAGCAACGCGCTGCGGAGCTGCTGTTGCGGCGCTTCACTGAGTTTCTGGCCGGCAACGGTAACGTAAAACACGTCGATCGCCACATGCCCTTGGGTATCGATGAGTGCCACCTCGATATTGCATCCATTTTCGCCCAATACCGAGGCGATCTTGTGCAACAGGCCGATGCGATCGCGGGCAACGACTTCCAGGATGGTGCTATGGGCAGAGGAATCGTTGTTCAGCGTAAGCCGCGTCTCTTGGGATGAACGCGCGGTCGTTTTCGAACGCCGCAGGCGGGCGGTAAGCAACTGGTCAAGGGTCACTTCTCCCAGAAGCACATCCGTGAGGCTGCGCCGAAAACGCGTCCTTTCCGGCGGGTTAAGTTCCAAGGTGTGGAACGGGTCCAGAAAGGAAAAGGTATCGAGGACGATTCCGGCCGTGTTGGAAAACGCGTCCGCGCGGACGATGTCCATGCCCCAGGCGGTCAACACGCCCGCAATGGTGGCGAACAACCGGGGACGGTCGCGCATCACGACGGTCAACTGATGCAGACTCGAGGTAAGCGCCACCGAAAGCTGCACCGGTTCTTGCGCCAGCCGCGAAGCCATTTCCGCATGCGCGGCCATGGTCTCGGGGGAACGCGTCAGCAAATAGCGGCGCGGCAGCCCCGCGGTGAAGGCCGCCACTTCCGCCCGCTGGTTCTCCGGCAACTCGCGCAAGTGTTCGCTCACCGCGATGTCGGAGGCCTGCCCGCCGACGGCCGGCAGCCGGTTGTCATCGACCGTACGGTCCAAAAAATTGGACGTCTGGACGTACAGGTGCCAGATGTCTTCCGCCTTCCAGGATTTCAGCGCGTCCGGGTTCGCCGCCCGGATATCGGCAAAGGTCAACAGGCACAGGGCCTTCAGCCGTTCGCTAGTGCCAAGCCTGGCGGCCAGGGTACGGACCGTCTCCGGATCGAAGATGTCGCGGCGCTGGGTCGCCTCCGAGATCAGGAGGTGGTGCTCGATCAGAAAGCCGACCTGCTCGCGCTCTCGGCTGGTAAGCTGGAGACGCGCCAAGGCGGCGTCGACCAGCGGCATACCGGCCTCGACATGGTTGCCCGAAGGCATGCCTTTGCCCACGTCGTGGAGAAGCAGCGCCAAGAACAGCAACTCGGGGCGGTCGAGCTCCTCCCGCAAATCCGCGTACGGCCGCTCGAAGTCCTCTTGCGGCTGCCGCAGGGCATGCAGGGTCTCGATGGCGACAAAGGTATGCTCGTCGACCGTATAGCGATGGTAGAAATCCCGAATCACCAGCGCGTCAATCAGGTGCAACTCGGGCAACAGCAACGCCAACAGCCCGAGCGCGTGCATGGCGCGCAACGCCCGCGCCGCATGCGGCAGAACCAGGATCTGCCGCAACTGCGACCAAAGCTGGGCGCCCCCGGGCGGATGAGCGGCAATGGCCGGCAAAGCTCGCCCGATACGCAACTCCAGATCGGCGCTGAGAGAGAAGCCATGCCGCGCCACGAACTCGAAAAGCCGTAGCACCAGGTCGGCATCGGCCACTGTGGAAGGTTCTTGCAGGTAGATGCGGCCGTTAACCACGGAAAAATCCGCATTTGAGACCCGCGAGCGCCATTGCTGGTAGGCACGATATAAGCTCGACCGCGCCGGCGGCACCTCATCCAGCAAATGCGTACAGAGGCGGCTGATGGAGCGGGCATGGCGAAAATAGGCGCGCATCCAGGAGCCGGGGGCCACCGGCAATCCTGGGGAAATCCCGACCCCTAGTCCGGCAACCTCATCCTGCGCCTCCCAGGAAAGCACGTTATCGTCGCGGCCGTTGCGGTAGTGCAGGAAACACCGGGCGGCAAACAGAAAGTCTAACGCGCGTCCCGTCTCATCGCGCAAAGGCGGGGGGAAAAAGGCCTCCGCCGGCCGCCGGCTGTGATGTTTGTCGTGGGCGGAGATAGAGGCGAGCCACGCAGCCACGTTGTAATCCCGCATGCCGCCCGGCGTTTCCTTCAAATTCGGTTCCAGGTGGAAGATGGTGCTGCCGTATTTGGCGTGGCGCTCCTGGGCCAGTTGCGCCAGTTTCTGGACCAGGGGTTGCCGCTCGCGGACCAGCAAGCGGGGCAGCACATCCTCGCGCAAGCGCGCAAAAAGCTTCGCATCCCCCGCCACATAGCGGCAGTCGAGCAGCGAGATGGTGAATTCGATGTTGTCGTAATGAACTCGGGCGCATTCCTGCAAGACACGGGTAGCCGGGCTTACCCGCAGACGCAAATCCCACATGGCCTGGCAAAGGGCGGAAATAGCCTGCTTCCGCGCTGTTTCCACGGCTTCATCGCCGCATAGGAACAGCAGATCGACATCGGAACTGGGAAACAGGGCCTCGCGTCCGAACCCGCCCAGGGCCGCCAGGCAGAAGGAGGGAGTATCGTCCGGCACCGCAGACACTAGATCGGACCAGAGTTGACGCAAACAGGAGCTCACCATGGCCGCCCGCGCTCGCGCCGCGGCTCGGCCATCGAAGTGGAGCTCAAATTCCCGGCGGATGCGGTCACCCTCCAGGTCACAATGAGCCCGCAACGCATTCAGGGAGGGGGATGCTGACATGGGGCTCCCGGACTAGAGCGCGGCGACGCCGCGCTCCTCATTCCGGATACGGATCGCCTCGTCCACCCGGGAAAGAAACACCTTGCCGTCTCCGATCTTACCCGTGCGGGCGGTACTTACGATTGCCGCTACGGCCTTCTCCACCAATTCGTCCGGCAGGACCATTTCGATTTTCACTTTAGGCAGCAGATCGACGCTGTATTCGCGGCCACGATAAACTTCGGTGTGGCCTTTCTGGCGGCCATGACCACGAACATCAAAAATGGTCATTCCGTCTACCCCGACTTCCAGCAATGCGTCTTTGACTGCTTCCAGCTTCGCCGGCTGAATGACAGCTTCAACTTTGATCATAATGTTTCGTACCGTTCCAGCAATTTGGTAATGGGGTAATGGGAAATTTGGTAATTGAAAGCACCTGGGAGACTATTCCCCAATTACGAAATTACCAAGTTACCAAATTACAAAAATAATTCGGTCATAGGGCGGACATCTCCCAATAGTAGCCCTCTTCGCCGTGCTGCGTAATATCGAGCCCTTGCACTTCGTGTTCCGGCGAAACGCGCAACCCAATCACCGCGTCCACCAGCTTGAGGATGATCAGAGTTCCTACAACGCCCAAAATCCAAGCCATTCCCACGCCCACAAGCTGGTTCAGCAGTTGGTGCCAGTTTCCATCAATAACGCCGACGGCAAGACTGTTCCCTCGCGCGTCCTTGAACACCGCATTGACGGCTTTGGAGGCGAAAACCCCCGTCAATATTGCACCGAGTGTGCCCCCCGCGCCATGCACGCCAAAAGCATCCAGTGAATCGTCGTAGCCGAATCTCGCCTTAACTACGGCGACCATGAAATAACACACCACCCCGGCGGCCGCGCCGATCACCAGCGCTGGCATGGGACCGACGAAACCGGCCGCCGGAGTGATCGCGACCAAGCCGGCAACGGCGCCGGAAATAGCTCCCAGTGCGCTGGGTTTGCCGTTGCGAATCCATTCCATCACGCTCCATCCCACGGCAGCGCTCGCCGCGCCGAAATGGGTGGCCACAAAGGCGCTGCTCGCCAGACTGCCCGCGCTCAACGCGCTGCCGGCGTTGAAACCGAACCATCCTACCCACAGCAGGCACGCGCCAATGAAGCTCAACACTACACTGTGCGGCGGCATCGACTCCCGCGGATAGCCCAGGCGTTTGCCCAGATAGCGCGCACAGACCAACGCCGATACCCCCGAGGTGATGTGCACCACCGTTCCTCCGGCGAAGTCCAGGGTAGGAAACATTCCCCCCAAGCTGGCGTTAAGCAAGCCGCCTTTCCCCCACACCATATGGGCCATCGGGTCGTACACCAGAAACGTCCACAGCACCATGAACACGACCATGGCGCTGAATTTCATGCGCTCGGCAAATGCCCCGGTGATCAGCGCAGGCGTGATGATGGCAAACATCAACTGATAAACCATGAACGTCTGCTGCGGAATGGTAGCGGCATAGTCGGGATCCGGCGCGCTCCCGACGCCCTGCAAAAAGAGGTGATGAAATCCCCCGATAAAGGCGTTTCCGGCACCGAAGCACAGGCTGTAGCCGACTATGGCCCACAGGACCGTCACCACAGCCATAAGTGTGAAGCTCTGCATCATGGTCGCCAGAACATTCTTCATCCGCACCAGCCCGCCATAGAAAAGAGCCAGCCCGGGTCCGGTCATCAGCAGCACCAGGGCAGCGGAGGTGAGCATCCAGGCGTTGTCGCCGGAAGTCCTGGCATCGGCCAGTTGCTGCTCTAACTTGGCGATCCGGTCGGAAGCATCTTGGGATTGGGAAGTGGCGCTCGCCGCAGCGGCCGGAGCCTGCGCCAGGGCAGGCTGCACCGCACCGGCCAGTAGCGCCAGCGCGGCCAAAAAGGTCAGCAGAACACGTGGCATAAGATTTTCCCCACTCGCCTTCGACGGGAACCACCCTCCCCGCAGAAAGCGCAAGTTCATCATGGCTCGGATGTGCACGGAAGCTGCAACCAGGGATGATAGAAACACATCAAGTCCAAGCTCTTCTATTACTTATCTCGATTTCCAGCAGCAAGGAAATCTAAATTTTTGATGGGGAGCATAACGGAAATCTATACAGCCGCTGCCGTTTGACCGTTTTCCGTTTCCCGTTGCCCGTTAAAATTTCGCTTCGCCGCTGCTGCGAAAGCGTAGCAGAACGGGAAAGGGAGAGCGGGAAACGGCAGGAAGCGGGTTCTTAACGGGAAACGGGGGACGGAGAACGGGAAACGGCCTTCAGCGTCAGGGCCCGAACCATATTTACCATATTCATCAATCCCAGAGATTTGCCCATCGACAACTCGCGTCCGAAGACGCGAAAGATGATATCCGCAGGCACCGCGGCAACTTCGTCCGGCGGAGCACCGGAAAGGGACTCTGCCAGGATAACGCTGAGCGCCCTGGCAGAAATGCCCTGGGGGTTCTCCACGGCGAAGTAATAGGCTAATGTTCCATCGGGGTTAGGTTCCGTCCACACATAGGCTTCCGACTCGCAACCCGGCACCCGGCGCTCTTTCGGATATGGATGGACCGCTATCCTCGGCGGCACCGGCCGAAAACGTTCCGCGGTTTCCACCAGCATCTGGATCCGGTCCGTCCGGTCCAAGGCGTCAAGATATTCGAGGAAACGTTCCAGCTTTTCCGGTGGTTTCTTCATGCGGCCCGATCCTTCGCCCGAACCCCCGCGCTGGGATTTTCAATCGGCACCTGGACCAGATTTCCCCACTCCGTCCAGCTCCCGTCGTAATTGCGCACCTTGGGAAAGCCGAGCAGATAAGTAAGAACAAACCAGGTGTGGCTGCTGCGCTCGCCAATGCGGCAGTAAGCGATAATGTCCTCCTCCGGCCGCAAGCGATTTTCTTCGCTGTAGATTTTGCGCAGTTCGGCGGCATCCTTAAAAGTGCCGTCCGCGGGATTGATGGCACGCGCCCACGGAATGCTGAGGGCGCCAGGAATGTGTCCGCCGCGCAAAGCGCCTTCGTTGGGATAGTCCGGCATGTGCAACCGCTCTCCCCGATACTCTTCCGCGCTGCGGACGTCGACTAAAGGATGCGCCTTCTTGATATGCGCCAGTACCTGGTCGCGGAAAGCACGGTGACGCTGGTCGTCACGCTCGGGAGCCTCATAGTTAGTCGGCGCATAGCTGGGGATCTCACGCGACATAGTCCGGCCTTCCTGGGTCCATTTCAGACGGCCACCGTCCATGATTTTGGCGTTCGCATGGCCAAACAACTGAAGCACCCAGAAGGCATAGGTAGCCCACCAGTTGTTCTTATCGCCATATAGAACTATGGTCGTGTCCCGGGTAACGCCTATCCGGCGCATCAGCTTCTCGAATCCTTTCCGGTCGAGATAATCACGCTGCACTTGATCGTTGAGATCCCTTGTCCAATCGATTTCGACGGCGCCGGGAATATGATTGGAGCTGTACAACAGAGGGTCTTCGTCCGATTCGGCAATGCGCACCTTGGGATCGTGCAGGTGCTCCGCGACCCACTCGGTCGAGACCAGCACATTCGCCTGGTTGTACCCGCGTTCTTCGATTTTCCTGCTCATCTTGGCTCTCTCTCCTTGGCCTTACCTCATTCGATGCAACCGGCGGAGGTCCGGCTCTTCAGGTTCACAGTGTGCGAATTGCCGCCGAAGGTTGCCTGCTCCGCTCCTGGTCTAGTTGGCGGAGCTTGGCCGAACGAGCTGCTCAGGATGATGACGTCGCTGGCCGCCCGATCGGCAACGCACCAGAAACGGCTTAAGTTCCCAGGCGATATTGCCGATTAGCTTGATATAGCGTGGCGAGAACGGAACATCGGTAGCCGCGAAACAAGGGAGGATGGCGATGTTAGGGCGAGCCGAAGTGGTTGATATTCTGGTACATCAAGGCGTACAGGAACCGGTAGCTTGGGACATAGTCATAACCATTGGAACCGAGTACTTTGATGCCATGGACTCAGTTGCCGTGCAGGGCGACGTACAGAACATGATCTGGGGATACGTGCACCAAAACCATGAGGTCGGCCCGGACGGAGCCGCCCTGGCGTGATGGCCGGCTCCATGCATCCCGAAGTGCTGAGGTTTATCCCGAGACGCAACTGTGCTGGCGCTTTTCGGCAGGCCGTGTCCGTGAGGACTCGTGTGCCGGCCATCCGGAACTCACATATTCCTCATGTTTCCTGCCCAGGGCTTACGCCCCTGGGCTAGAACAAATGCCGCTCGGCGGGCTTCCGTCCAGTTCCTTGCACCCCGTGTACTCCGGTTGAATCGAAATCCAGCCAAAATACGTGCCGCTTTCTGGCCCGATGCCCGCTCGCGGTTGCTTCTGGCGAGCTAAGAGCCAGACGGTATAATCGACACAGGGCAATGAGCTATACCGTACTGGCACGCAAATACCGGCCGCAGCGTTTCAGCGAAGTCATCGGCCAGGAACATGTAAGCCGCACTCTGAAGCACGCGCTGGAGCAGGGACGGATCGCCCAGGGATATATCTTTAGCGGCCACCGCGGGATTGGCAAGACCACTGTGGCGCGCATCCTGGCCATGGCCCTGAATTGCCGTTCGTCTGAGCGTCCCCTCCCGGAGCCCTGCGGTGTATGTGACTCCTGCATTGAAATCCGCGAGAGCCGTTCGGTGGACGTGATCGAAATCGACGCTGCGACGAACCGCGGCATCGACGAAATCCGCGATTTGCGCGAGGCCGCCCGTTATCGCCCGGCCCGCGACCGCTATAAGATCTACATCCTGGACGAAGCGCACCAGATTACCGACGCGGCCTTCAACGCCTTGCTGAAGACTTTGGAAGAGCCGCCGGGCCATGTCGTCTTCATGATGGCCACCACGCAGCCGGAAGACATTCCGGCGACCATTCGCTCCCGCTGCCAACATTTCAGCTTCCACGCGGTAAAGTTCGAAGCCATCGTGAGCCAACTGCGTGCCGTGGCTGAGCAGGAGCACATTGTGGCCGACGACGAGGCTCTGGCTCTGCTGGCGGAGGCGGGGGACGGCTCGATGCGCGATGCCCTGAGCATTCTGGACCAGGCTATCGCCTGCTGCGGACAGCAGGTACAGGGTGAAACCGTTCGCCAGCTCATAGGCGCAGTCCCCTCGGAAATGCTGGAACAGATGCTGGTCGCGGTACAGCGGAATTCCAGCGAGGAGGTGTTGCGGCTGGTCGACCGGCTGGTCACCGAGGGCCAGAATCCGGTGCCCTTCGCGCGGCAAATGGTGCGTTTTCTGCGCAATGTTCTGGTGGCCAAAGTGGCCGGAACTGCCTCGCCCCTATTGCAGATATCCGCGGACGAGCGCGCCCGGGCCGGCCGGGTGGCGGAACAATTCAGCGAGGAAGACCTCACCCGCTTCCTGCAAATTCAGCTACGCACGCATTCCGATCTGGCCTACAAACAGGAACCGCGCTTCCATCTCGAATTGGGCCTGCTCAAGATGGTTCACGCCCAGCGATTGTTGCCGATTGAGGAATTCTTGAGCGGCGCCGGTCTGACGGCGGCCAAAGGTCCTGGCGGCGCTGCCGGTAATCCGCACCCTTCGGGAGAGAAACCACCGGTTATGCGCGCGGTAGGGCAGGCGCGAACTGCGGAATCACCTTTTTCGGTAGACTCGGCCCGCAAGGGCACACCTCGCGCGGATATTTCGGCCAGCCCGTATTCCGGAATGACTTCGGCCGCCGCCGCGCCCGCGGTCGAGCCCGCGAGCATGGCACCCGAGCTTTCCGAGACGCAAATGGCGGAGAGCATCATCAGCGCCGCCGAGCGTGCCGGATACAACGATTTGGCCAATATGTTGCACCACGGCAAATTCAGTTCGCGTGGGAATGAGGTTGTCGTAGAAGTTCCGGATTCAGCCGTACTCGTGCGGATGGCACTCAAGAAAGAAGCCGAGCAGGTGCTGAATGCGGCGGCCACGGCCGCACGAGGATCTCCCGCGCGGGTGAAAGTCGTACCCGACAGTGGGGGCCAACCGGGTTCGCCAGCGGTCTCGAACCACAATGGGGCGCCAGCCCGTCCCGCGGTTTCGCGCCCGGACAACGGCCCGGCACGCGCACGGCTCGCCGACGAGCCGGTCATCCGCCGCTTACAAGAAAAGTTTGGCGCCGAGATACGCTCGGTAATTGATTACCGGGAACAGGACTGAACGGAGCGGAACATGGGAATGGGAGGATTCAATCCGAAACAGTTGCAGGAAATGATGACCCTGGCGCGCCGCCAATACGAGGAATTGCAGCGCAAGATGCAGGAAACCGTGGTGGAGTCTTCCGCCGGTGGCGGCAGCGTGACGGTCAAGATGAATGGCCAGAAGCAGGTGCTCAAGATTACTATCGATCCCGAGGTGGTGAAATCGGGCGACATCGAAATGTTGCAGGATTTAGTCACCGCGGCAGTCAACTCCGGCGGCGCCAAGGTGGATCAGGCAATGCAATCCAGCCTCGGCGGCATGCTGGGCGGACTGGGCGGACTGCTCGGATAATTGGGCAATTTGCTAATTGAGTAATTTGGTAATTGAGTGGTGGATGATGCCGCAGATCACCCAATTACCCAATTACCAAATTACCCAATTACCAAATTACTAAATTCTATGTCTAAGTTTGCCGAGCCCATGGCTCGTCTCATCGAAGCCCTGAAGAAGCTGCCGGGCATTGGCAATAAGAGCGCGCAGCGGCTGGCGTTCCATATTCTGCGCGCCAGCGCGGAAGATGCCGATGCGCTTGCGGCCGCGGTGCGCGACGTGAAGGCGAGCTTACGTCTTTGCTCGATATGCAACAACATCACGGACGTGGACCCCTGCGCCTATTGCTCCAGCCCCACCCGTAACCAGCGCCTGGTGTGCGTGGTGGAAGAGCCGACCAACATTGCCTCCATCGACAAAACCCGCCAATACAACGGGGTTTACCACGTCTTACACGGCTCGATATCGCCGTTGCACGGCGTGGGTCCCGATCAGCTGCGAACCGCCAACCTGCTACGGCGGATTCAGGCCGGCGAAGTGGACGAAGTTATCCTGGCAACCAATCCGACGGTCGAAGGCGAAGCCACCGCCCTCTATCTGGCGGGAGTAATCCGGCGGCCCGGCTTAAAGGTGACACGTATCGCCACCGGCATTCCTGCCGGCAGCGATATTGAATACGTGGACGAGGTCTCCATGATGAAAGCCATGGAAGGCCGGCGGGAAGTCTAGAGAGTGGCCAGTAGCCAGCCGGCAAAAACTTTTTCATCACAGCGGACACATATGCCCATCGAGGAAATAGCCCCTGGCAGAAGGGGCAGATTTCTTCTTTGTAACCGTGTAACCGTGAGTCTCTTGTGATGAGAAGATTTTGCTGATTTTGCCTGCTGGCCACTGGCCACTGCTCGAATCTAGCTGCGCAGTTTGGCCAACAGATCTTGGGGATGGACCGGTTTCGCCAGGATCTCGAATTCATGCCCTTGGGCGCGAGCGTTTTCCAAAAGATCCGCGGTGGCCGCCTGCCCGGAAAACAGCAGGATTTTACAGGAAGGCAGAAAATCGCGAATCCGAATTGCCGCTTCAATGCCATTCATGTCGGGCATGATGACATCGCTGATGATCAGGTCGGGACTCAGTTGGCGCGCCCGCTCCACGGCGCCGGTGCCCGTGTAAACCGCCGAGGCATCGTAGCCGTGCTGATTGAGAATAATGGCCAAAGTGTCGGCAATCACGCGTTCGTCGTCCACTACCAGGACCTTCGGTTTCTTCTTCCCTGACATTCGGGCGGCGCTCCTCAGGTATAACGTACCTGATTATAGAGAACAGCTGGCGATTTTGTAATCGCCAATCCTTGAACAATTTGTAACTCCCGGGCAAACCGGGTCCACGTGCGCCAAATTGCGCTGCCATTTACGGCCGATGGGGGTGGCGCAGCCATTGGTCGAACCACTCCACCGTTCGGACAATGATGTCCCGCTGGTGATCCGGCTGGCGAATGGAATGGCCCTCGCCGGGATAGACGACCAACTGCACCGGGACATGGAGGACCTTAAGCGCATGCCACCACTCATACGATTGCGGCGCCGGACACTCGCCGTCGCGGTCGCCGACCAGGATCAGGGTTGGGGTCTTTACGGCTTTCGCAAAGTTAATCGGGCTGCTGCGCGCGTAAACGGGGGGATCGTCATACACGGACGCGCCAAAATAAGGAATCATCCACTGGTCGATGTCATTCTCGCCATAGTAGCTAAGCCAGTTGGAAACGCCCGCACCGGCTACCGCCGCCCGGAAACGGCTGGTTTGCGACTCGGCCCACATGGTCATAAATCCGCCATAGCTCCAGCCGCTGATGCCCAGCCGCTGCGGATCGATCGGAAACTGGCGCAGGACTTCGTCGATGCCGGTCATGACGTCACGAAAATCTCCCCCGCCGAAATCCTTCAGGTTCGCCTGGGTGAAGCTCTCTCCCTGTCCAAAGCTGCCGCGGGGGTTGGGGCAAAAAACGAAATAACCGGTGGCGGCAAGCACCGCGGCGTCCCAATTTGGCCAGCCTGTCGAACATGCGGCTGCCGGTCCGCCATGGACATGGACGATAAGGGGGTATAGCTTTTCCGCCGGATTGGTATTGGCCTTAAGATCACCGGTCGCAGTCTTTACTTCATAGCCCCGGGGCAATAGCAGCCAGCCTTGCACCGAAACCTTGCCGTTGTTCCAGTGGAGCGAACGCCGGTCGCCCCAGAAAGGTTTTACACCTCTATTGGCTGCCGTAAACGGCTCCCAGGCGCCAACGGGGCCCACCCACACTTCGGGCGGACGGAGCGCCGAGGAGCGGACTATCGCGGTTTGCTTCCCCTCCCGCGCTGCGGAGAGACTGACTTCCCAGTTCCCCGCTGAAATCAACTCCGCCCCAGACCATAGGGTTTGCACTTTGCCGTTCGTATGCAAGGTTGCTACGGCAGTGTTGCCATCGGCCAATTCCGTAAACAACAACCGGTCAGTTCCCGACCAAGCCAGCCACGTCGCCGATGCCGGCAGGTTGGGAGTCAAATTACGGGGGCCAAAACTTGAGCCGTCGGCCCAGATCGCATCCAGCAATCCCAGCCAGATGTCGCCGCCGGTCACGCCCTGATCGCTCATGAGCCCGTGGATGAAGGCCACGGCGCGGCCATCCGGCGAAACGCGCGGGGTCGAAATTTGAAACTGCGGCTTATAGAGCAGCCGGGCGGGACCTTCCGGACGCGCCGGAATCGCGTAAAGCCCGGCAAGCCACCAATTCTTATCGCCATCCCCGGGGGCCGCAGTAGCGACAAATCCGCTTCCGTCCGGCATCCAGTCGTACTCATATACGTAGAGGTCCGCGGGCGAGACCGTACGCATTCCGCCCCTGGCCGGTGAGATCAAGACCAAACGTTGCTCATAAACCTGTTCCTCAATCAGGCCGGCAGGCGGGATCATCGGTTGTTGGGGACCAGCGGCGCGAGGCGAATTCTCGATGAAGAGGAACGCGATCTCTTTAGCGTCAGGCGACCACGAGGGAGAGGAAAGGGAACCCGTGAGGTCTGTCAGAGGGCGCGTTCTCCCGCTGCCCAGGTCGGTAACATAGAGCTGCAATTGCCCGGCGCTGGCTGCATCCGACAGAAACGCTATCTGCTTGCCGTCGGGGGACCACACCGCTTGAGTTTCGTAGGCGGGTGTGTCCGTCGCTGCCGTAATGCGTCGCGGCTGGCCTGGCGAGTTTACGTCCGCAATCTGAATAGCGGTCCCACGCCCGCCCCTGCTGCCCTGGTTTTCCACCCACGAAACCTGGGTTCCATCGGGTGAAATAGCAACCTGGGAGAACTCGCGGACCGCGCGCAACGATTCCAGAATGGCATCGAGGGCCTGAGTCCGGCCGCCCGGCTGCATCTGGCCGGGCAGCGGCGGCACGGAAACAACCAGGAATGCCAGCCACAAGAGCAGCCTGCGGCAGCCCCGGACAAAAAAAGCGCCGGGCTTCAGAAACCTCTTAACCGCAGAGGAGGCTAAGGCATGCCGAGCGAATCCATGTCCTTTTGCTTTCATCGTCCCTGTTCCTCTGTGCAGCTCCGTGTCCTCGAAGCCTGTCCTCAGCTTGTCGAAGGGCCTGTCCTGAGCTTGTCGAAGGAAACCCTCCGCGGCGAAAGGTTCCGGGGCGATTTTTACGGGCCCTAGGAATGCACCAGGAGCTTATCTTTCTCTTGGGCAATGGCCCGGAGCATGGACTCGTCATCGGAGTACTTGAAGTAATTCAAGGCGCGCGCTTGGGCCTCACGCAATTCCGCACGTGCCAGTAACTCAAGATCGGCTTTGGTCACGGAACGAATGCCCTTCTGCTCCAGCGCCGCCCGTACCTGTTCCGGGGTAGGGGCAGATTTTTCGGGAACGGTCTTCAGATACTCCAGCACCTTGGCGGCACCCGCTTCACCATCGTGGCGCGCAACCCCGACCAACCCCTCGCTGGAGCGCCGTGCCCAGCCCACCACATAGAATCCGGGCAACACCTTGCCAGTCTCCGGATCGAAGATTTCGTAGACCGGCTCTTTCGGGTTAGAGGGATTGGGTCTTGTAGCATAACCTTCCGGACCCATGGGCAGCCCCAATTTGGGGTCGTGCTTGTCGCCGATGGCAAAGATCATGGTATCCACGTCGAGTACCGCGACCCTCTCGGTGGGTTTGGCGGCAGTGCTGCCGTCATTCTTCAGCACCAGGTCATTTTCCGTAACGATGAGCTGTGCGATGCGCCCGTCCGGACCGGCGAGGATCTGCTTGGGCGAGGAGAGAAAGCGGAACGAGAGCTTCGGCGGCACCGATTGCAAATCGGGTTTGCTCAAAAAAGGAAAGGTAGCCTGGCCCACTTTCTGCCACGAGACTTCCTGGTTGCAGGCGGCGCAGCGTTCCCGCACGCGTTCCAGTTCCTGCAGGAATTCGTCGCGCACTAAATGCTTCTCGACGTACTCGATCTCCTTCTCATCGAACTTGGCTTCAAAGGGCCCGCGCCGGGCCACCACAATGATCTCTTCGGTCTGGCGCGCCGGGCTGTCGAACAGCAGCCAGCGCATAATGTCGACCGCCACATTCCCCATGCCGATCACGGCAATACGCTTGCCAGTGGAAAAATCCCTGGCCGCATACGGAGGAAGCTGGTTGTAGTGGTAGACAAAGTCCTTGGCGGAATAGACGCCCTTGGCCTCCTGCCCGGCGAGACCCAGCTGGTTGTAGCCTTGTGCGCCGCTGGCAAAGATCACCGCCGAAGGGCGCATGGCCTGCAGTTCCGGGATGGTCACGTCATACCCGGCCCCGATCTGAACGTGCCCGAAGTAGTGCAGATTTGCCAGTCCAAGCACTTTGGCGAACTGCTTCCGCAGCCCGAACTTCATTTTGTCTTTGGTGGGATAAATGCCGTATTCAGCCAAGCCGCCAGGTTTGATGTCCCGATTGAAGACAATGACAGGATGGCCGGCCAGTGCGATTTTCTGCGCGGCAAACAAGCCGGCCGGACCGGCGCCAACCACGAAGACCATCCCCATCGCCAACATCCTACCATTCATAAGCAGTCAGTACTCAGCATTCAGCATTCAGCCAAAAGCCGTCCTGCTCGATCCCGACATCATGTGCCTGGTTTGGCTGACCGCTGAGTGCTTGTTACGTTACTGAGCGGCATTACTGCGACGAGGCGCGAGGCCACTACATTCTGCCTGACAAGCAAAGGAGCGACCTCACATCGGCCGCTCCTCGGAACCTGCTCCTCGACCAATCCTATTGATCTGTCTGGTTTGGCTGAGTGCTGATTGCTGAATGCTGAGTGCTCGTTTACTTACTTGGCGTACCCCACTGGTATCACATAGATGGCCATTTCATCCGCGGGGAGGGACAATCCTTGCTGCAGTTCGGCGGCAACGAATCCGCCCGCCGGAACCGCGGCCAGCCCCATGGCCGTCGCTTCCAACAGCACGTTTTCGGCAATGTGTCCCGCTTCAATCGCCATGTACAGTTCGGCTTTTGCAGGATACTTCTTCATCATCCGCTCTTTGGAGCCCGTGATCACGAAAATGACGGGAGCCTGCAGCATGTCCTGCTGATTGGAGGCTTTAAACACCACCTGATGCAGATCGCGATCGCTCAGGCGAACCATCGCATGGCCTTTGGGAAGGTAATGGAAGAAGCCCTGCGCGGTAACGGCGTAGATTTCCATAGGGTAAACTGCGCCCGCAGACGGCGCGGCACGCTTGAACTGATCGTGAGTAATGCCCTGGGCCGCCCAGAACAGCTGTCCGATCTGCTGCTGGGTCAGGGGCTTCGACGCGAACTCCCGTACCGACCGCCGCTTCGCCAGCGCATCTTCCAACGAGCCTGGGGTGCCGAGGTTAGGAGCGGGAAGCGCGATCTGCTCCGGAGCTTTCGGCGCCTCGGCCGCTTTTTGCTGTGCTTGAACTATTCCCGGAAGCAGGGTGCTTACAACCATCATTGCCGCAGCCGCCACTCCAAGGCATCTCTTTCGTAATTGCATGCTCTTCTCTCCTCCCTTGATTATCCAAAATCAATGGTCAGCAGCCGGCAAGACTTATTGACGGCCGAAGGACTGAATACAGACTGCTGGGTACGGTCGCGTTACAGGCAGCTGCCAATTATAACCATGCCACCGGCAGCACGAAAGACAGTTGTTCCGATACGGGTTTGACGGCTAGCCCGTCATCGGCGTTTGTGGGCAGTAGTTCAGAAACTCGCGGCCGCAAGCGGTGATTCTGGCGCCGGAACCGGTGAGTATGACCAATTCCGATCGCTCCAGAAAGAAGAGCCATTGCGCAAAACCGCAGCCCTCGTACAACTCGGGAAAAGTTCGCGCCGTCTTCTGGTATGCGCGATAGACGCACTCGTAGGGAACCCCGTCCATTCCACCGGAGACAATAAGCCGCAACGCGTCAATCTGCGTAGTCCAGAGCATGGCCTGTTCGGGATCAAACGCCTCGCTCAAGTGGAGCGCAAACGGCTGTGCCAAGGGATCGAACTGAATACGCCGCAACTGCGCGCGTTCGGAAGCCGCCGCAACAGCCATCAGGATCATGACGGCCAGAAAGACGAGCAGAGAGGCGACGATGAGGAACAGCAGCGGCATGATTCGAGACTGAATACTGGACCGATACCTCTGTGGATGTTGCCGCCCAGTTCAAGGTTGCGGGCAACATCCGCTCAGCTTCCCACCAGGGCGTCTTGTCACTTTACTTTCGTCTGGCGCTCGGCGCCCCACCCTAATCGCGCCCAAAAAAGTGCGATGAGGGTGGGCACCCAGATTGAGGAAAAGTAAGTTTGCCGATCCGTGTTCATCGGCGAGAATCAGTGGCTAAGAACAGCTAGGGTTGGACAGGGTCGATGACTTCCAGAAAAGGAAACCGGTGAAAGTCCATGTCGCGGGTGCATACTCGCCGGATCCCGTGCTCGCGCATAAGGATAGCGGTGTGGGCGTCGTGGAGCAAATTACCTGCAAGGTGAGGGAGTTCTGCGATGACCTACCCCTCCGACCCCGGCATTGCCTGACCGGCGAATCAGCCCGGGCCTCTTTGTAGCGCTTCGGGCCTGACGTTCTTACTTGGAGCCTCCTTGATCGAGAAGCTCCGGCTCGATCGCCTCCGGCAGATTGATTTCGAATGCGTTCAAGGTAAACGAGACGAGAGTGTAATAGCCGAGTAAGCCAACGAGTTCAACCACGCCCTTCTCCCCAAGAACCGCAATGCCCCGCCGGTAGACGGTCTCTGGAACCAGCCCGGTATTGAACAGGCTGGTCGCGATCTCGTAAATCGCGGCCTCCTTGTCCGTCAGCAACTCCGGACGGCGGCGTAACGCGATGGCCGCCACCACGTCAGGATTGACGCCCGCCTTGAGCGCCTCTTGCTTGTGCACGCGCCATTCGTAGTGGGCGGTCCAGAAACGGGCGGTAATCAGGATGGCAAGTTCCGACAGCCGTGGGGGCAGGCTGGTCTCATAACGGAGAAACTCGCCCAATTTTTGCGCCCGCCGCGCAAACTCGGGAGTTTTCAGCCACGCGATGATAGGAGCCGGAGCATGTCCCCGGCGTCCCTGTGCGGCCTCATCGTGGACCTGCTTCTGCTCCGGGGTCATTTCCGACAAAGGTGCAAGTTGAATGCGAGACAAGACGTTGGCCTCCGTTCTCTTCATTTCCGTGCCGCGGCCGTGAGCAACCCCAAAAAAATCACCTGCGCCGATCCATGTCGCGGGCAAGAATCGGCGCCAACTATCATAGCCCGGTTGTAATTGGAGAATTGCCAACGAGCGTCCCGCGGCCTGCCCCGGCAACATTTCGTCACTCCGCTCCGTGACTCGGCACACTAGCGCTGGAACAGGCTAAGTTGTTGGAAATTATTGGTTTTCTCGGATGCGGGCAAGTCCGGTCAACGGCAAAACTCACGAACAAGAGTGACATCGGTCACGGTAGCAGGGCTGAGGGGCCTTGTATGGTTCGAGCTGTAATCGTTCTGTAATAGCTTGATCGCACCCGGTAGTACACGGTGCCGAGCTGGAGGATGGAAGAAATATCCGTCCAGTTTCCAGTCCGCCATTTTCTGGAGTCGTTGGGCGCCAAGGGTACCCGAATCCGGAGGTGGAGTGGAGGATTCTGCTCGCTCCAGTTAACGTCCCCCGGGACGCCAATCGTTGCCGTGAATTACCGCTGAATACACGCTGTCGCCGGGCGTTTTCAAGGTGGGCATTCCTCGGAAATGGCACTTCAAGGTACGCGCTGTTCCCCGGGCTCTTCAATCCGAAGTTGCCGAGTCCCTTTCTTGAACCCAGGCGGCGGAATCTGTGGCAATACGCTGATACCTCGACACACCGGCCTGGAGGTGGCTAGTGCCAAGTTTTGTAAATCCTGAAAAGTGTGATGGGTGCAAAGCATTGGACAAAACTGCTTGCCAATACATTTGCCCCAACGACCTCATGGTGCTTAACAAGGAGACCATGAAGGCATTTAACCGTGATGCCATGATGTGCTGGGAGTGCTACAACTGCGTCAAGATTTGCCCGACACAGGCTGTAGAGATCCGCGGCTACGCGGATTTTGTTCCCCTCGGCGCATCTGTTACCCCCCTGCGCTCTACCGATTCGATCATGTGGACGGTAAAGTTCAGGAACGGCAACCTGAAGCGCTTCAAATTCCCCATCCGCACTACTCCTGAAGGCGCGGCCGTGCCCGCCGGCGGGTTCAAGACTCATAAAGATCTTAAGAGCTCCGCACTCTCGGCTGAGCCCGAGGCTCTCGGTCTGCCTGAGGTCTTCAACCTGAAGGGAGGTAGCAATGCCTAAATTTGAGACCGTCACGGTTGAAACCGATCTGCTCATCGTAGGCGGCGGCATGGCTGCTTGCGGCGCGGCGGTGGAAGCCGCTTACTGGGCCAAAGAGAACGGACTGAAGGTCACGCTGGTGGATAAGGCGGCGGTGGACCGGTCCGGCGCGGTGGCCATGGGCCTTTCCGCGATCAATCAATATGTCGGCTTGCGCGACGGCGCCAACACCGTGAAGGACTATGTGGACTATGTCCGCAACGACCTCATGGGCGTCACCCGGGAAGACCTAGTGGCCGATATCGCGCGGCACGTCGACTCCACCGTTCATCTCTTCGAAAAGTGGGGTCTGCCGATCTGGAAAGACGAAAAGGGCGCCTATGTTCATGAGGGCCGCTGGCAGCTCATGATCAACGGCGAATCCTACAAGGTAGTCGTTGCGGAAGCGGCCAAGAACGCGCTACTGCAGACCGGCGTAGGACAAATCTTCGAGCGCATTTTCATCGTCGGTCCCCTGATGGACGGCGAGCGCTGCGCCGGCGCCATCGGCTTCTCCGTGCGCGAGAACAAGGTGTACGTGTTCAAGTCCAAAGCCACCATGGTGGCCATGGGCGGCGCCGTACACGTGTTCAAGCCCCGGAGTTCCGGCGAAGGCATGGGCCGCGCCTGGTACCCACCGTGGAACTCGGGTTCTTCCGCCTACTTTACGCTGAAGGCCGGCGCGGAAATGACCTGCCAGGAAGTACGCTTTATCCCGGTCCGCTTCAAGGATGCTTATGGACCGGTGGGCGCCTGGTTTCTGCTGTTCAAGTCGCGCGCGACCAACGCCTTCGGCGGCAACTACATGGTCGATCGCGTCGATGAACTGCAGAAGTGGGGTCCCTACGGACGGGTAAAACCCATCCCCGCCAACCTGCGCAACTACCTCGGCATGCTCGATGTGGCAGAGGGCAAGGGCCCCCTGTACATGCGCAC
>Ga0326728_10002461_pt1 | contig 61514 bp, 53 predicted proteins | sample MB3enrmetagenome_FD_207602 | JGI IMG/M metagenome (GOLD analysis project Ga0326728, IMG submission 207602) | Lab enriched peat soil microbial communities from McLean, Ithaca, NY, United States - MB31MN | ecosystem: Environmental > Terrestrial > Soil > Wetlands > Peat | place: USA: New York... | reverse complement strand
TCATCCCTCAACCGTGTCAATTTAACCATCCCACGCACCAGCAAACATCCAGTTGATCTCTTTCCACCAGGCATCCAAGCCTAATTCAAGCCGACAGGACATCCTAAGCCCAGTTTTGCTGTTAATTGCAGATTTGACTGTTAGTACCGCATATCCCATGCAGAGCTCATTTTATCTACACCAAGTATCGTTGGCGAACAGCCGCGAAAAAAAACCTAGTTCAAACTTGGTCTCCTGCACTACTAGGTCTGTGCGCGTGATTCTAGTGCCGCGGGCAGCTGAATTTGAATCTTGAACCGTCAACTAATTACCTAATCACCAGGTGAGTCCCGAACCTCGAAGGTTGGCGTTCTGTATTATGGAAAACTCAGACGTTAAACTGAAAGCCACCGTCACCACCGAGAGACCTTGACGATACTTACGATATTCGTGCACATTTCCCATGATAGTCCGCTGAGTTTGGGAAAAAAGAGGATTTTGGGCTCTCTTGGAAGGCGTGAGAAAGTACGCCTAGAGAGCTGTCACTGGACCCTGTACGCTTGCGGTTGATACGAGTACATCTGACGAGCGGGCTGATAGGGGTAGTACTGGGTAGGTGGCTGATAGGGGTAGTACTGAGTAGGTGGCTGATAGGAGTAATACTGGGTAGCTGGCTGATAGTAGGACTGGACAGGTGGCTGATAGGAGCGCATCTCGGTGGCTGGCTGATAGTACTGGACAGGAGGCTGATAGTACTGGGCAGGAGGTTGATAGTAGTAGTATTGGGAAGCTGGCTGATAATACGACATTGCCATTCTTGTTTCGCCTCCTTTGCTTTACTTTACGGTAGGCGCTAGCGGCTTCGTGTTGGTTTGTTCTTGCTTACCGCGCGAGAACATGTTCCGTAGCTTTGACTTAATTCTCTGTGAGACGGAACCACTTTGAAAACGCGTCTTCGTGTAGTCCTTGACTTCGCCTGTCCCGGAAACAGTTACGTTGGCGTATTGAGTTCCGTTCGTTTCTTTCGTCTGTGTTTCCATTACCCAGATGTCTTCCCGTTCTGCTGATTTGATTTCTGTTTGTGCGCCTGATTCCTTAGTTTATACATATTCGAGAGCGATTTGCTTTGCTTCAGTTTCATTGATCATTTTTTGCATGTTTGTTTCCCCGAACCTACCTAGATGTTACGTATACGCTCTGTCAGTTTCTCAAATCTCGTCTTCTTGGGAGTAGAGAAATGCGCTTTCAGCTTTTCAAATCTACTCTTTTCTGTACCGAAATACTTTCTTAGTTTCATATCGATCTACGCGATACATAGTCGCTTTGCGGATATAAAGTTATGTATATATATTGTTAAATCTACATGAACGCCCAGTTTTGCTGATTAAGGCGACTTGACCAAAGCGGTGTGCTATAGTCTAGCGTTGGCATTTGTTCTCCTCGCAGTGGCCGGGGTTCCAGTCAACTGGCTGCTTCGAATACCGGCGTTTCAATCTCGACTCTTCGATGGGAGCTACAGCGATGAGTTCGTATAATTATCCATTCCATGGGTGGAACTATTCCTGGCCTTCGTACGGCTACGGTTCCTATGGGTATCCGTATTATTGGTAATCAAACATCGAAACTAAACCGACTAGACCGAGCAATGATGGTGCTCGTCTTCTCTTTTCTCAGATTAAATTGAAGCGTCGAAAACAGAGGCAGTTAGCTCAAAGAGCAGGGGGGTTCAGATCGCTTTCATAATTTCTTTGATGTGCTGTTTCGCGCTGTCCTTGATTTGCTGGAATTCCTGGTTCTTGCCGAATTCTCCAAGACTTCGTTCAACCATGTCGAAGAGTTTGTCAATATCTTGCAGAAGCCCTGTGAGTTCTGCACGGATTTTTCCTGTGTCCAATTTTGATCTGGATTGAGGGGTGGTTTACGGTTAATAAGAGTTTGCGAAAGGAGGGCATTAGGAGCACTTCGACAGACGAACCACAGAGTATCAGACCTTAGCCCATAACCGAATGTCGTTGTATCCCTTAGGTTTACCACTGCTCGCGATCTTCATGGTAGTCACGTAGGACCTAGTCATGCGCAGATTCAGGATTCCGGAAAGCACAATCGAAGAGTTGCTTCAGGTCAATGAGACAGCGTGGATAGACGAAATCGAATCCCCTTGGTTCTTCTTCAAAACTCTCGGAGAACAATTTCCTGATACATTGTGGGAGGAGCTTTCGAAATTAAGAGACAGACTACGAAATCCGAGCTTAGCACCTCATCACTAAGGGAGTGATTCTACTGCGTACGCCCATTGTCTTTTCGCATGCGTGGTTCCTCCAGGGCGCTATCAACTGCGCGCTTCGTCGGACTCTCTCATTCGCTGTATTCCCTTTTTGGATACCGCGTTTTGTAGCTTAGACAATTTGTCAATTTCGTCGAGCAGAACCTTGAGTTCCAAATTGTAATGGCCGCATTTTGGGCAGTTCTCGTCGCCCTTCAGTCTTTCCCTTTGCTCAATTAGCCTGCTTACGATGCCATCATTAACTTCCAATGGTTGGTCAGTATGTTTGCGCGGAATAGGTATTTCGAGCTTATGTTCTAGATTAGGCTGAGCCGCATGTCTTGTTTGCGCTCATCAAATCCTCTTTGCATACTCAACCCTTTGGCCGAGGTATAGAAAGGCTGCAGTTCAGAGAGCCCTTGCATGGGTTTGCCTTAGCCTGCCGCTCGTTTTGCCTTTCCTCCTCGCCAGTTTCTTCTGTCTCTTCCGCCACTCACTCGTCCACGTGGGGTAGTGAAGGACTCCCGGCATTGTTGTGAACAGAAAACGTAGCCTTTGAATCGGATGTGTTTCTCGACTTTCTTGCCGCAGTTCGAACAGTACCTAGCATGACTGTCGTTCACGATCTCAGTCAAACTTCTTCACGTCGCTTGGTTGTTGGACGTCTAATCTCTATGCTTCGCAGTCTTTCCAAGCCGCACAATTCAGAGTTCAAATTTCACTCCTCTCAGACTCTCAACCATAACATTAATTAAAGACGCAAGACTTATATACCATTGCTGGCCGTGCGCAAACATGGTCGGCCCTGAAAGATGGGTCGAACCAAGTTGTTGCACTCGGGAGTGCCTTGTGGAAAGAGTGCATTCGCCTCCGGCCAACATTATACCGTTTTCATACACCGCCATGATTTTTGCGCTCGTGGGTGTATCGCCAAGAGGTCCACTCGTTGAAAGAGGCAACCGAGCTGGCCCCGTAATGGAGGGTAAATGCGATTTGGAGCAAGCGTTTTCATATCGCACAGAGCTCTCTTTTCTTTGTGTGAACCATGCGCGAAAAAGACAGTTTTCGAAAGAAAAATCTGCTGACGAAGATTGAAAAACTAATTGCCAAGAGGGAAGCGGAAAGAAACAACATGCCACACGAGGAATACAAATTGAACGCACAATACATACAAGGCTTCCTTGCGGGCTTGGAGGAAGCGCGACGGATAGTCAAAGGCCTTCCGTCGGGCGGACGGCGTCCATCGGAGGTTCATCAGCGGCTCATGGAGAGAAGGAAGAAGGGGAACAGCCAGACAGAGGGAGAAGAATCTCGGACTACTCCCTAGCCCCAATCGCTTTCAATGATTATTCCTAGGAAAAAGAGCACTGCCTCATCGTCCTTTCGGACGTGCCACTGGATGTGAACTTTGCGACGAGCGTTCTGCTACCTGCCGGATGGCGCACTGGATATGTGTGCGCGATTCTTCTTGCGCTTGCTCCTAACTGGGGTTAGACCAATGCCCCCGCGCCTCGCTTTGTCTTCAAGCAAGGTGAGGTCAAACTCAACCTTCTTCCTTCTCTTGCGGCCAATCTTACTTTCCTTCCATCCCAAGATGGTTCAACAACTAGTACGCAACCAGACTAGATTTAGATTCCGGCATAGGGAACGAGGCGCCAATGTGGATTTAGAGAAGCGAGACAGAAGTGAGTATGCGAACTCTCAGCGTAAATTGTAAGGCATAGGTGGAGGCCTGACACGCGTCTCTTTCTAGATAAGATCGAATCTACTGAACCTTCAGGTGTGATTCTGCTTTCCTGCAAGCCTTCAGCAAAACGTAACGCGAGTATTGATCATAGATAGAGATCACAAAAAAGAATAGGGAGGCGGCGAGAAAGTTACTTTACTGGTATCCTCTTGCCGCGGGGTTTCGTCTTGAAAGGAAGGTTAAGTGTTAGTAGGCCGAAGCGAAACTTGCTCTAGCCTTTTTCGGGTCTATCTCATGCGCGAGAGTATAGCAGCTTGAGTATGCGAAGTCTTCTCTGGGAGCCTCAACGCAGAAGCCATCACTCGTCACGTCGACAGCCACATTTTCCTTCTTCACGCCTGGAAGTTCGACTTGGATCGTGAATTCTTTGTCGTCGTGGTATGCGGACCAGAAGTTTGGTACAACCTTCACCTTTTTCTTAGCCAAGCAACACACCTCCTTTTCTCTTTTCACTCCTAGTGTTCGTGTTCGCCTTCAGATCCTTCGCCGTGTCCATTTCCATGCTTGATGTTCATGTAAAGGTGATGTGAATATAGTTCTAGATCTAACATCGCTTCTACGTGTTCTCTTGCAGCGGCCACATCGTTATCGTCGTAATTCTTCGTTTCCATGAAGCGTTTCAATCTGTCATTCACCTGTTCTTCAACAGCGCGTGAAAGGAACTCTACAAGCTCATTCGGGTATCCTTTCTCCATGGCTTTCTCGACTTTTGGTAGAACAGGGCCCCAGTCCAGCCTCGCTGGCTTCAGCCCCGTATATGATGCCCCTTCTCCTTCGCGGTGCAATCGCACTACGGTTTCGTAGAACCATAGGTCGGCTATGTCAATCGCTTCCTTGTTGCCTTGCTTTCTAACGGTCATCGTGCGGTCGAATGCCTTCTTGATCTCATTCTCAGCAGGTGCATGTGCGTAAGGGAGAATCAGATTCACGTTACCTGCTTCAAGTGCTCGCTTGGCGCTTCTGACAACTGGCCCATCCATCGTATCACAATGTGGCGGCATTCTAATCATCAAGCTGGTTTGAACAAGCTTAGCTGTGTAAGGGATCCTCCCGCATTAAGAATTTTGTGAAGAGTGGAAGGGATCAGTGAACACCGGATTTCTTTCTTTAGTGCTTCGTCCATAAGCGAACCGATTTTTGTGTGTGCACCAGAAAACCACACACAAAGGAAGATGGCCTGCACGAGTCCTCCTCACCCACGTTCTGAGTACGAGAATAATAACAGGATCCAACACAGTCTACACGAGAGAGATGAGTGAAACAGGCTCATACCTGAAAGGGGTTCTTAGCCTATCTGTAGAAACAAACATGAGACCCGCACCGCCAACGGTCTCTGCCCTAGACGTAACCTCAACCGTAATGGATCTGATGGCAAAGGAAAACGTTGGATCTATAGTGGTTGTGGAGAACAGTGAACCCGTGGGGATAGTCACTGAGAAAGACATGCTCCACAGAGTCCTAAGGGCTGGCAAGAATCTTGAACTGACGCTTGTCAAGGATGTAATGTCCAAACCCCTTGTCACGATCGATGCTGAGCGAACAATAGCGGACGCCTTGGAAGTGATGCATAGGCATAACATTAGGAGACTGATCGTTACAAGAGAGGGCGTCTTAGTCGGCCTTACCACGGAAAGAAGACTGCTGGAAATCGCCCACGGCCACTACGTGATGAAAGGCCTTGGCCCTCTAGAAACGGCGGATGGCTATGAAGTCCATAGGATACGAGTCGCGTACGTGAGCACATATCCTCCCCGCGAGTGTGGCGTGGCTACGTACACCAAGAATCTTGTCGATGCCGTCTCCACGTTTTGTACGCGAGCCGTGAGGCCCCCAGTGGTCGCGGCAATCAACGATAGAGGCGGACTCTACAATTACGAGGTTCGAGTAAAGTCTCAGATCGATGCCAATGACATCCAATCCTACACGAAGGCCGCCCAGGACATCAACGCGTCTGACGTAGACGTTGTGAATCTGCAACATGAGTATGGTATATTCGGAGGAGAATGGGGGGAGTATGTGAATGAGTTTCTGCAAAAAATCGAAAAACCCGTCATTACCACTCTCCACACGGTTCTTGAGGAACCGGTTCCCGATGCTAGAAGGGTAATGGAAGGAATTCTCGAGCATAGCGACTTTGTCATTGTGATGGCGAAGGTGGGCATAGGAATACTGGAACAGCTCTATGGTAGTTACCCAGCCAAGATTCAACACATACCCCACGGCTGTCCAAATGTGCCTTACCTTGGAACGACTATGGCAAAACAAAGCTTAGGCTTGAAAGATCACGTCGTCCTATCGACTTTCGGATTGCTCAGTCGTGGAAAGGGAATAGAATACGCGATAGAGGCACTCCCACAGGTACTGAAAGACCGCCCAGAAATCCTGTATCTGATTATCGGCGAGACACACCCAGAGGTCAGAAAACGCGAAGGTGAAGAGTACCGACAATTCCTGCTTGATCTTGTTGAATCACTTGGGTTGGAGAAAAACGTCAGGTTCGTAAATCGGTTTCTGCCTGAAAACGAGTTGATCAACTACCTTCAAGCATCCGACATCTACGTAATTCCGTACCCGAATCGAGAGCAGATCAGCAGTGGGACACTCACATACGCCCTGAGCACGGGCAAAGCCATTGTTACAACCCCATTTCTTCACGCCGAAGAAGCGATATCCAACGGCGCCGCCTTAGAATGTGGGTTCAAAGATCCGGACTCCATTGCCGGATGCGTGAATACACTGCTCAAAGACAAACAGATTCACGACAGATTGGGTAGGACGGCGTATGAGTACAGCAGAGCCATGATATGGCCAAGCGTAGCCATGAGTTACGTCAACGTATTTTACCATGCCCTAGGTCTCTCAGGTTCAGAAACACACGGCTTCAAGTACAAGCCACTAGCAAACAAGTGAGAAGCCCACGAGTTCCTATCCGGCTTCGTGGTACAGGAATACGCCTAAAAGGAAAAGTTGTGAAGCCAAAGAAACGCAAGTAATCCTGCAGAGTAGTTTGGAAGTCACTACACGCACACAGAGAAAAAACGGTTCAAATTCAGTTGCCCGCACCACTTGCCCGGTGCGCGACGACGACGCTAACACGAACGCTGATGCGAACGCTAACACGAACGACGACGCTAAGTGTGCTCGTTTCTTAGGAATTGCATCCGGCCGGGTTGCGCGTATCTGGAGATAACATCGCAATGCGCGGGCATTCCTTTCGTCCGGACCATGTTCCGTAGGACGGAATTCCGGGCCAGATCGAGACTTCGTACTAATGCACCCCTGTAGGCTGGAAGAATCTGGAGTTCAAATCTGGTCGCGCATACCATGAGTAGGCGACCACAAGCACCATGAAGATGATAACAAGGAAGATAACAAAGATGAATGAGAATAAAGTGGCACGTTTACTCTATTCTGTCCCATGTGGTATGCACTTTCATTTACTTTTTTGTTCACTTGGCAAGTTGTTGCTCCAGACCTGCAACAAATTTGCAGTCCTTGTGGGATTTTGAATCAGCCACAATCCGCTTAAGAACACGATCCAGGTTTGTAAGATACTTATAGTGACTCAGTACAGTTCTAACAATCTGCTTTTGCGGTGCCAGCATATTCGGCCTCACGAGTCGCTGAAGATCGTTCCAATCGTATTTCTCATTGGAGATCGTCGCTATTAGCCGGTTAGGGTCGAATGGGTCTTTTGAATTCCAGCATTTGATCACGGCAAGTGCCCTGACCTTGCTCATATCGTAGGAGCCCGGCGTAACGGCGAATTGGTAAAGGTCGAAGAGATCTCGCGCTCGTAACCGCTGGAAAGATGCTCTGATCTTTTCGGCTAGAACCTCAACCTTCTGAAGGCATGGCACTTCAAAAGGCTCGAACCCGCAGTATCGGAAATAGACTTCCGCGAGAATGGGGAACTCGACTACAGGTAAAATAGGCTTTTCTCTGAAGCTCACTTCGATCTCGAATGTGCTAGAATTCCATTCATGAGAATACCCAATCACCGCGCCGTAGGAATCGCCCTTCGATTCCCATTCATCATTTATGCGAAAGGAGATTCCATTGTACGTCCTTTCGTGCAGTAAAGAGGTCAATTGCGACTTGAATGTGTCTAGGTCGGTTGTGGTGCTTGTAAAATCGAGGTCCATCGAGAAACGTCCGGTTTTCCCAAAGTATACCTTCTTCATGCATGTGCCACCTTTGAAAGCTAGGTCATGCAGAAGCCGTTGTTGCTCTAGGACTCGCAGTACGTAGGTAAGTACGACGTCCCTCTCGGCGACTAGCGAATCTACCCTAGAAGCTTGCGCGTAATGGTTCACTTGTTTCAGGTCAAGCATTTTACCCACTGGGTCTATCCCATTCGGATCTCGGCCAGGAGTTGCTTGTCAGGTAGTGTCTTGATTACTCGCCAGTCGCGCGAGTAATCACCTCCGAGGCCCCGCGGTCCAATATACTCGATCGCGTCGCCGACTTGCCTCAATAACCTATCCCGCAGATCCTTTGGTAAGCGATGTACGAGGCCCTTACTGACTAGAAAGTCGAGTAGAAATCCTAAACGTTGGCAGACTGCATGACTCTCAGTTCTCACCGCGTAGTCGACGAGTTTTTTCATGTCGACTTGGCGATAGGCACGGTACAGAACTCTGGTGACTTCCTCTACTCCGCCTGCATGTTTAGGTTTGTCCAATGAATCAACAAGCGCTTTCTCCAATTCGGCCATTTTGACCTCGGCGGTCTGGACCGTAACTGTCGCAAATCCGAAGAACTTGCGCCGTGTGAGTGTAACGAATTTGAAGCGATTGTTCTTCCATCGAAATGTTGGCTTCTTCGTGGTTGTCGCGATGTACACTGTCGAAGGCATCTGCGTTGTGAGACCGTAGTGGGCGTTAGCGGTCGCGTAACTATAGTAGTATGGCGTCACAAGCACACTCCCCGCAAGAAGAGGATTTAGAGAAGGAAAACGTTTCACGTAGCCCGCATCCGCGGGAACGAAGGTGTACTTTCCGTTCGAAACCCTGTCCACCCACTTCTTTCTTTCGAGTCGATGCAACAACACAGAGGCATAGTCCAAGCTTCGATCAAGCAACTTCGCGACATCCGCCGTTGTCACAAGTCTGGCTTTCCGTGATTCTAGCGCGACTACGAGACGCGCCTCGGTTGGAGACAACTTAATCGTCGGCTGTTTACGGTTTTCAATTAAACCGAGGTCTCTTAGCGACATGAACTCGGTCTTAAGTCGTGGTAACTCTCTTCTCAGCGACGGATCGATGCCTTCCGCGAGCAAGATTATTTTGAAGGACTCGGGAGGCGGGTTAAGATTCGAAATCGCCGTGTAATAATCAACTAATCTGCTCAGGTAAGACTTCTCTATTCGTCTGTTCTTTATTTCAACAAAGATATCCTGTCCGTCGGTACTTCGTAAATGTAGATCGATGACGTTTCTTCCGGGCAGTATCTCGTTTTGGTGGATAAGCTGGGTTTTTGGGAAAAGGTCTACGACGCGGTTGGCAACGTAGGCCTCTAGTTCCCTTCCTTGTTCACTAGTCGCACTCATGTATGACATCTCTCAGCTAAGAGGGGTGCAAAATGTGCATTATATATTTTTCTGCCATTCTTACAACTTTAAGCGTTTACTTGTAAGATTCTCGCCATAAAATACAGTAACATAATCACGGCATCCTATCGTCAAATAGGAATTGGACATTGTTTTTCGGCTCTCATTCTCGGCCGACTATGAGGAATTCTAGTAGCTCTTCCTAGGTGCATGCGCGAAAGGCAACAACCAAAGAAATAACGATTTTATTGACTCTCTAGGGGTCATAGGCAACTATGTGTCTTCGCGTTCTACCCACCCCGCTAGCCTCAGATACAAGATGAGCGCGCGGATTTCCCTACTCTGCAAGACTGTCAGGGTTTCAATCGCATCGATTTCCTTCATTAATCTGGGGCAATATCCCACAAGTAAGACGCTGATGACGATTATTGCTATCGCTCCTGCCACAAGACGATTCACCGATAGAACGGTAGGCAGCCGAAACAATCGGATAGTTATCCACGATAGTACTACCGCGAATGCTGGAGCATATAGACCTGCTTCTAGTCTCGCATAGAAATACGACCATCTGTTGCTCACTTCTCCTTCGAGGTGTGTGTTTGCTTGTTGTTGATTGGTGAACTTGACGAATTCCAAAAGTGCTTGGTAATGTTCCTTACCGATGAATTTCTCCGTCCTAGGACGAACTCTAAAGTAACCACGGATAACATTCATCCAGGCGTAATCGTCACGGAATCTTCTGTACACCTCTCGATACAGCAAGACGTCAGACTCGTGGATGACGAATCCGATCGGCACTGACAATGCAAGACCGCTCAACGCAATGGTGAGGAGACTGCTGAGATCGGAGAGAGTGTGTATCTGTAAGTTGACTTTTGAGTAAACTAGCAACATTGCAAGATAGTATCAAATGCAAATGTATCCTGATATCAGTATTCTGAAGAATTGTTTGATGTCGAATGAAGAAACCTGGCTCATCGAACTAACTCACGCTTCCTGATCATCAACGAGCATGCTCTTTGGTTCAAGTCTCTCTAGTACCTTAGCGTGGACCTTGAAGGACCTATCGTTGCGCGCGGCTTTGCTCTGCCGCGCGGCTTATCGCGGTATGTCGCGCGGACACTCCCTAACCACCAGGAACGGGCGTCGTCGCGCACCACTTGCCCCACCGGCCCATTCGGGGCGTAATGATGCTGCGCATTGTTTTGTTGGCGCACATTCTACCTGCCCTGTGTTTGCGCGCACCAGCATATCATCAAGTCTATAGTAGTTACGGAATTCGGCGGAATCGATCACCTACCTGATGACCTGTATGCACTAACCTAACGCCCAGGAATTGGTGAAATACGCGTAGTTTGCAGTAATGCGAGGAGGATGATTCGTCCATTCTGATTATATATGACACAACTAGCTGTTGCAGTTTTTAACTGGCGAAATTGATGCAAAAAATGAAACTTTCAATAGCTTGCCTTACCGTACTGGCAACAATGATTGTGGTCGGACTGTTGGGGGCTGGCTCAGTATTCGCGTACAGCCAACCAGCACAATCTTACTACGGTGGCGGCGGTTATCTGTCTGGTCAAGTTTTGGGTTTTGATTATCTCAATAATTTAATTCCGGTGTCCTGGGCTAGAGTCACAGCAACTAACGGCTTCTACTCGCTTTCGGTCTCTTCGGGCGGTGACGGCTACTATGGAATGTTTCTTCCAGCCGGCACTTACAATGTGACCGTCACAGAACCCGGGTTTTTACCGCACAGTATCTCCGCAGCTGTGTCTGCTGGCTCGTCCAGCTCCATCAACTTCTATCTTTCTGAATCACAGACACCCGTTCCAGAGTTCCAGTCACAGATGATTTCGGTCGTCATAGCGATCGCTCTGGCTGCTACTTTGTTGGCAAAGAGAGCATCAAAACGAACGAAGTAGATTGGTTCAAACTAGAAAGGCCTGCGAGCACCCAAGAGGAAATTGTTCAGAATCTCGTGTTTCAGACATGAGACTTGAGTCCTGAGCGACGATGGTTCAAATTACGGTGCTCGCACCACTTGACCCACACACAGAAAACCGCCTGGTTCAAATGAAGACCCTCGCACGACGAGCGGCGAGCCTCTACCATATTTCGAAGGTCACAAAGCTGACCATTGCGCTTAAACCTCCGGACCTATGAGAAAACATCAGAGGAAGGCAATTGCCCAGACGTAGTGGTCGGCAAAGAAAAAAGCGCACACGAAGAAGACACGCAAGAAGGGAAAAGCGCACACGCAACGCCGAAAGGCAGCGGAAGCAGAAAGCCAAGATGGGACCTATTCAGGCATATAGGTCATAGTTTCGGGCGCGATTCATTCGACTCTTTCTTTTTCCGCGATCGGTCAGAAGCTCAGTTCATGAGAGAAGGTCGTTTTCCAATTTTCTAATGGAGGTGGGGCGTATGGAGAGGATAGCCGTGGTTACAACTGGTGGGGATGCGCCTGGCATGAATGCTGCCATCAGGGGCGTTGTCCGCATCGCCTATTCAAAGAAGTTTCAAGTTCTGGGTTTCAGGAGGGGGTGGGAAGGCTTGATTACAAATACGGTTATCCAGTTGACGCCTCGATCCGTAAGCGGCATTCTACAGTTAGGCGGAACAATTCTGCACACATCCCGATGCCCGGACTTCGAGAAGAGGGAAGGGGTCAGGAAAGCTGCGGAAACTCTCGCATCGAATCACGTTGACGGACTCGTGGTCATCGGCGGTAACGGCTCCTTCAAAGGCGCCCTTGAGCTAAGCGCGTACACGGATACAAGGTTAGTTGGAATTCCTGCGTCAATCGACAACGACGTTTTCGGCACAGAGGAAACCATAGGTTTTGACACGGCTGCAAACACAGCAGTCGCCGAGATCGATAAGATCCGAGACACGGCAGTTTCCCAAGAGAGACTTTTCATAATCGAGGTGATGGGGCGTGAAAGGGGTTTTCTCGCGTTGGAGATCGGCCTCACCGTTGGCGCCGAGATAATTCTAGTTCCAGAAGTGAAATACCGAAACGAGAACCTCTACGAGACAGTAAGAGAAAACGTGGCCAAGGGGAAAAGGTCAGGCCTGATCGTGGCGGCGGAAGGAATAGGAGACACTCGTCTTCTTGCCGGCCAGATTCAGAGAAATACAAAGGCAGAGGTCAGGTTGAGCATTATAGGCTACGCCCAAAGAGGCGGCAATCCCACGGCGAGGAGCAGGCTATTGGCCAGCCTATTCGCACACAAAGCGATCCAACTATTGTCACAGAAAGATGGCGGCAAAGTAGTCGGATTGCAACATGGCAAGATTGGAAGTGTAGAGCTTCAGAAATCATGCAATACGAAAAAGCTTCTAGATCCAACCCTACTTAGACTCGCTAATTTACTTGCAACATGAAAACACAACAACGCCTTCGCGTAGGGGTCTTGATACGATAGCGAAGCCATGTCAGACTTGGGCATTCTGAATTATCCTTCTTATCAGTTCCTTTGTTTGCTTCGGGCCCGAGACTGATATGCACTTAATACCCGTGCTCTTCATGATGTAGTCGTTGCCACCTCTGAATAAAGCATCCCCGACAAACAACATACCCTTCCGTTCCACACCGAGGCGTTCTTTCAGCTTCTTTACGCATAATGTCTTGTCAACGCCTTTTCTCGTGACGTCGATGGAGGTGGTTCCGCCAATAGATATCTGGAAGTCGGGCAGCTGCGTTCTCAGGAGCTTTCTGATCCCTAGACGTTTCTGCTGATTGGGATCCCATTTACGCTTGAAACGTAGCGGAGCCTTCTGACCCAAGGCGGAGAAGGTTAGCTGGCTCCCCCTGTTCTCGAAAACTGGTCCGTATGTCTTTGCTGGGTTAACATATTCGGTCTCCGCGAAGACTCTTTTGAATGATCTGAGTATTTTCTTGATGTCCTGTACGGACAGGAGATTAGTGTAAGCTTGAAAGAAACGAAGTTGTTTTCTGTCAAAATAGTAACCACTGGCCGAGCAGGTCGGAAACAGGAATAAGTTGCATAGGTTGCTGTTCCCTGGTAGTCCACTCAGAAATTGGCTCTCAAACTGTTGAAAAGAACAGCCTGAGGTCACTGCAACGTATCTTAGCCGGAGCAGTTCGCAAATCAGCGAAGCCATTTCATGATCGACGTCTGACTTGCTCTTGGTTAGAGTACCGTCAAGATCGAAGATGATGATTTTCTTATTCAATCTGGAATTCACAAGCTTTGACAGGGCGGATTCTAGCTGTAGCTTTCTAAGGCTTCTATTAGCAATTTCATTGGGACGCTCGCGACGCAGCAGATTCTGTCTGCTCCGCCGTAGAAGACTTTGAGGTCATCCTTTACCACGACTGCGCCTTCCGGGAAAACGACATTAGGTACCACCCCGACCCTTTCGAAGTCTTCTTCCGGTTCGAGGATGGGTTCCGGAGTTCGGGCGATCACTCGGAATGGGTTTTCAAGATCAAGGAGGGCTGCCCCTGCGCGATATACAGTGTTAGAATCCACGCCGTGATAGATGACTATCCATCCAGCGTTGGTTCGAATCGGCGGTGGGCCAATTCCAACCTTCTTCTCTTCCCACTTCCACTTTGGTTTCATGATAGTGTTTGCTTCGATGCGTTTGAGGTAGTTCTTCGAGTATGGGTTTTGCGAAACCCTCTCCATCTGTTTGATACTATCATAGAAAGCCAACTCGATGTTTGGTTCTATTCTGTGTACTACGGCGAATTTTCCGCGAATGAGTTGAGGAAAGAGGGCGGCGTCCTTGTCGTTGTAGTCCGGCCCTACCACCCCGTAACGTTCGTAACTCCTAAAGTCAGTAGTCGAGGCTAGGGCTACTCGTGGGCCCCGTCGCGAATACGCCGTATAGAAAATGTAGAATCTCCCGTCTAAGGCTGTTATGCGTGGGTCTTCACAACCCAGTTCCTCCCAACTGTCAACCGGGGCGAGGGCAGGTTCCAGAGATCGGTCAACGATCGTTTCGCCGTCTGTCGTTGTTGCATGGCCAAGGGACGAAATGTTGTGTTCGTTCACCGCCCTATAGAGCATGTGAATAACCTCACCCATGTTTGCAGCTCCGGGATTGAAGGTGGCCATGATTTCCCATGCTATTTCGGGTCTTGGTTCAATGATGGGATTCTTGGGGCTTCGGAGGAGCTTGACGCTCATATCATCACTTCATTATGTCCATGCTTGACGATTTCGAATCTTCAATAACTAATCTTCTCAGCGAGTCCCTTCGGCCTGTCGACATCGATGAAATGATCGGCCCCCCCTGGATATCAGTCAGCGCTTGACCGTGGATCCGCTCGACCAGACTGGAGTTCTTGTCAATTTTTCTCGTAGCGAATGCAATGACTGCAGCTTACGAAGTTTAGGGCTTAATGTAAAGTGGATTCTCTACACCGCACTTTGTGCAGAATTTCTGGAATACATCTATCTGACCTTGGCATTTTGTGCATGTTCCCAAGACTTGTGCGCCGCAACCCGGGCAATAGTACGGTTTGACGGGATCCATGACGGTTGTGATAGCCGTCGATATGTCGGTTTTGCATTTGGGGCAAAATGTTCTCGGAAGGGTCAAATTTCGCACTTGCCGCGATTTTGAGGCTGACTCAGTCTAGTTGCACTCGTTATATTAGGATTACAATCCTTATTGGGCCACGTATAGTAGTTTGTCAAGTGTGTGGAAAGATGAAAAGTTTCTAGGCCTAGTCGGTTGTAAACTTCTGCGGTTGGTAAGCCCGAAACCCAACTGGCCCTACGTCGACCGGGTGTGTGAATGGGCAACCTTCGGAGCGGCTCATTGAATGCGCTCTAGCGCGCGAATAGATGACTGCCGCGTTCAAGTCAACCGAAAAATGGAGGTGAAAGTGATCACAGTCTACGTTGGAATAGATGTCCACAAGAAATACTGCCAAGCGTTCCGAATCGTTCGCCGAATCATGTCGAATCGTTCGCTGTACTGCGATACTTTTTCTCTAATATCTCATCCTGAACCTCGCTCGACACACCCACCATAACGCCTCTATCCGTCTCCTGTTTTGAGAACAGCCTCGCCTTCTTTTCGTCCGCGAACTAAATTAGTATTCAGGGAAATCGCGAAAACGGTTGTTCGTCGTCGTTCATCGCTAAAAAAAAGTGCGTGTTATAGCTGGTGCGGCCGAAGAAATTTGAACCGTCTGTCTTTTAGGCTTTGATCTTGCTCGCATCGTTCCATAACAATACCTTTACGCCCGCGGCAGGCTATTAGAGGGCGATGAGGGAGGTGAATTGTTGTGAAGACGGATTCAGAATTGCAACGAGATGTTATGACTGAGCTCAAGTGGGAGCCGAACATTCATTCGGCGGAGATTGGTGTTGCTGTCAAGGATGGAGTGGTGACGCTAAGCGGCGACGTTGACACTTACAGTATGAAGTGGGCTGCCGAGCGCGCTGTCAGGCGGGTTTCGGGCGTCATGGGATTCGCTGAAGAGATCAAGGTCAGGCTGCCTGACCCTTACAGGCGTAGCGACGAAGATATTGCCGAGTCGGCGACAAACGTTCTCGAATGGAATGTTTGGGTACCGCGTGACCGCGTCAAGGCGATGGTGCAGAACGGTTGGGTTACTCTGAGTGGCGATGTGGATTGGTTTTACCAAAAAGAACGTGCGGAGGATGCCGTACGTCACATGATAGGGGTTCAGGGAGTCACTAACTCGATCACCATTAAACCGCCGGTGCCGACTGTGAAAGCGTTCGAGGTGAAGAGCGGAATCGAAAACGCACTTAAGCGCAATGCCAGATTGCTTCGAGTTGCCGATAAGATTCGGGTGGAAATTTCAGGTAGCAAAGTGATTCTCCGTGGCAGCGTAGGCTCTTGGGCGGACTATGAGGAAGCCGAATACGCCGCTTATTGTGCTCCCGGCGTGTCAGAAGTCGAGAACAAACTAACGGTTACAGGTTAGACTAAACAGGCAAAACCCTGCTCCTATCTTCTCTCTTTTTTGGGCCGCAATAATTGTGTGTGCGGACCAAACATCCTTAATTACGTCATGCGTCGACCAAGCATATCGGGGAAGGAAGTGTGTCAATATATTGGGTATGGAGCTATTATGGAAAACCAGGGAAAGTTACAGAGTACGTGAAATGGTTGAAGTCAGACGAGGCAAAGCTATTGGCTTCTCAAATAGAGAAGGAAACTGGTATCAAGTACCTGAACACTTACACCGCGATTCAAAGCTTTGGCGATTATGATGCTGAGGATTGGTGGGCTGCGCCCGACTGGGCCTCCTTAGACAAGATGCGTGACTGCAAGGCTTTAGCGCAATGGACTCGCCAGACTTGGGACATGATCGACCAGACAAGGCCTCAAAAATCAAGGATGATGCGAACGGTCAGCGAAGTCAAGGTCATAGAGAGACCAGAGAAGTGGACAGAACTACTATAGGGCGGAACTACTACTCACTCTCTGAGAACACCATCGGCTAGCGTAGCTTCCTCCCTAAGAAAACTTCTGAAGACCTTTTAGGACTCGAAGCAGCGAGGATTGCGTGAGCCCGCTAAGGATCCTACACCACCACGAGAAAACCTGCGAGACGAAGCGTGAGACCCCTGTCTCCATACGAAACTTATGACAACATCTCTCTGTAGTTTTGTGCCTTCGAGTTGCGTCTGCAAAGACCGTGGCCGCGATTGGCTGGCACTGTCCGAAGTGCCGTACGGCATTCGTCGAGTTTCAGTCCTCGTGTCCCTATTGCCTTATACCGCTGAGAAAGTCGAAGTACGAGGACTGGATGTAGCCGAACGCTCGTGTCAGAACTCGCTCACTCTGCCGCTCTTCTTGTCGAATGGGAAGCGTCAGGAGTCAATTTGTGCGTGTGGGCCTAGTGGTCGATCTAAGGTTGCAACCGCTTAGGTTTGTCAGCCTCGAACTCTTTTGAGAGCTCCTCGATCAGGTTTCTCTCCTTAGGTGTCAGCGTCTCAGGAGTTCGCACGTTTACGTGTACGAGTTCGTCTCCTTGACCTGAGCTGCTTTTTATCCCTGCTCCTCTTAATCTGAGTGTTGTGCCGCTTTGCGTCCCAGGCGGTACTCGGACTATTGCTTCGCTTCTTAGTGTCGGAACTCTTATCTCAGCACCCAGAGTGGCTTGGGCAAAATTGACGTTAGCGTCAAACACGAAATCTAAGCCTCTCCTGATTAGATACGGGTGGGGTTTGATTCTTATCGTCACGTAGGAGTCTCCTGGTGGGCCGTCATAAGGGCCATCTTCGCCCTGTCCTCGAAGGACCAGATGATCGCCATTGTCAATACCAGCGGGCACTTTGACCTTAAGCTGCACGCTCCTTTCTTCCAGTCCATTGCCTCCACATGTCTTGCACTGCCTCTGAGCTACTTCTCCTCTGCCATTGCAACGGTCACAGGAAACGATCACTTGACCGAAACCTGAGACAGCTTCGTGCTCGATTCTTCCTGAGCCTTGGCATTTTGGACAAGTCGTCAAATGACTGCCAGGCTCAACGCCTGAACCGCCGCATCTAGTGCACTTCTTCATTCTTGGTAGAGTTACTTCCAGCTCAGTTCCGAAAGCAGCTTGTTCGAATGTGATCTCTAGTTGGGCCTCTAAGTCGCGACCGCGACTAGACTCAGACTCAGGCGGCGCTTGGTGAACTGTGAAGCCTACGCCGAAGATTCGATTGAGGAGATCGTTAGTATCGAAGCCAAATTCTGAAAAGACTTCCTGGAAGTTCTTGCGGTTGAAGATGTCTTCCTGTTTGTATTGCTTGTTTATTCCTTCGAAGCCTGAGGCGTCGTACTGGCGCCTCTTCTCAGGGTCGGAGAGTACGGCGTAAGCCTCTGAAACCTCCTTGAATCTCTCCTCAGCGTCAGGCCTTTTGTTCCTGTCTGGGTGATACTTGAAGGCGAGCTTGCGGAATGCGCGCTTAATTTCTTCTTGAGACGCATCCCGACTGAGTCCTAGTAGGTCGTAGTAATCCAGCTTCGCCAAGTTAGACTATCATCTGAATACGCCATAGATGACAAGTGAAAGAAGCTATTTCTTGTCCTCGTCCACGACCTTATACTCTGCTTCAACAGTTTTCTTTCCCTGCTGCTCTTCTCCTGATGGCGGAGCTTCCTGACTGGCTTGTTGTTGAGGTTTTTGAGATGCCGCCTGCTGATAGACTGTTGCACCTGCCTCCTGAACTACTCTTCTTAGCTCTTCGACCTTGGCACTGATTTCAGCTAATCCTCCCGACTTCAATGCGTCTTTCAGCCCCTGAAGAGCTTCTTGGGTCTTCGTCTTCTGCTCAGGCGTAAGTTTGTCACCAATCTCGCCTAACGTCTTCTCGGTCGTGTAAATCAGGGAATCGGCAGTGTTTCGAATTTCAGCTTCCTCCTTGGCGCGTTTATCCTGTTCGGCGAATTGTTCTGCCTCTCTTATCATTCGACTTTTCTCTGTTTGGCTAAGCTTGCTTGATGCAGTTATTTTGATTCCCATCTGCTTGCCAGTGCCCAAGTCCTTCGCAGAAACGTTAATGACGCCATCCGCATTGATGTCGAATGTTACCTCAATCTGCGGGACGCCTCGAGGTGCAGGCGGAATGCCTGTGAGGTTGAATTGGCCCAAGCTGATATCGTCCTTAGCCATGGTGCGTTCCCCTTGCAGCACATGTATAGTGACCGCTGTCTGCAAGTCGGCAGCTGTCGTGAAGGTCTGGCTCTGCTTAACGGGTATTGTTGTGTTTCGTTCGATGATCTTTGAAAAGACGGCGCCCAAGGTTTCGACTCCCAGAGAAAGGGGGGTCACGTCAAGGAGCACTATATCTGAGATTTCTCCTGTCAAGACCGCGCCTTGAATTGCGGCACCGATGGCCACGCATTCCATCGGGTCAATCCCTCTCTCAGGTTTTTTGCCAATTACGTCTTCGATGAATTGCTGAACGAACGGCATCTTTGTTTGCCCGCCTATGAGGATGATTTTATCAATCTGCGCTGGGGTCAACTTTGCATCCGATAGGGTCTTCAGGATAGGTTCCCTGATCCTCTCCACTATCGGTCTGGTTAATTGTTCGAGTTTCGCTCTTGTCATCGTCATGTGAAGATTCTTCGGGCCTGTAGCGTCAGTGACAATGTATGGGAGATCTATGTCAGTGGTTATCACGTTTGATAGTTCTATCTTGGCGGTCTCGGCAGCATCCTTCAAGCGCGCCATAGCTTTCACATCTCCTCTGAGATCAATTCCTGTTTCGCGCTTGAACTCTGAAACAACATAATCCACTACGGCCTGGTCGAGATCTGCTCCACCTGTTTTTGTGTCTCCACTTGTGGCTAGAACTTCAAAGACACCTTTGCCGAAGTCCATAACCGTGGTGTCGTTTGTGCCACCGCCGAAACTGAAGACCAGGATTTTCAGTTCTTGACCAGCCTTGTCTAGGCCATAGGCGAGGGCTGCTGCCGTCGGCTCATTCACAACTCTCGTTACTTTCAAGCCTGCAATTTCGCCAGCGTCTATGGTTGCTTGGCGCTGGTTGTCGTTGAAATGCGCGGGGACTGTTATCACTGCCTTGGTGATCTTCTCGCCAAGATAGGTTTCAGAATCGCGCAGAATCTTCTGTAGAATTAATGCCGAGATTTGCTGCGGTGTGTACTCTTTCCCAAAAATCTTAAGCTTATAATCCGTACCCATTTTTCGTTTTATTTCGCGTATCGTCCCTTCCGGGTTGGTAACAGCCTGTCTTCTTGCGGGTTCGCCAACAAGCAGCTGTCCGTCCCTGGTAAGAGCGACGACAGACGGGAACATTTTTCCCGCGACGGTTGATCCCTCAGCGCTCGGGATTATGGTCGGTTTTCCACCTATCACCACAGCCGCGGCTGAATTTGTGGTGCCAAGGTCGATTCCTAATATCCTCTCTCTCTTCTCACTACTCATTTTTCATTCACCTTTTTGACTTCAGAGTTTCGACTGAATGATACTTTCACCAAGCTGGGCCTAAGTACTTTGCCGTTCAGGAGGTAGCCCCTTCTAACTTCCTGTACAACCGTTCCGGCAGGGTAATCGCTTGTTCCGACTTTTTGTACAGCTTCATGCATGTGCGGGTCAAAGGGTTTTCCGACGGCTTCAATGGGACATAGTCCTTCGCAACTGAGCGCCTTCCAGAGTTTTCTCGTCACCATCTCCATGCCTTCTAGGAGAGTGGGATCCCGTGTTTTCTTCGCCTCCTCTAGCGCAAGATCAACCTCCTCAGCGACGGGCAACAGTTGCATGATCATCCTCTCTTTTTCTCTCGCCACCCCTTCATCTATGCGGCTCTGCATATGCTTCTGAAGGTTTTCAAGGTCAGCTCGGGCGTATTTCAGCTGGTTGAGGTAGGTCTCCTCAAGTTTGGTCTTCTCCTCGAGTGAAGTCTCAAGTTCTGCCACCTTGTTTGTGCATGCTTCTTTGTTGTCGGGGTTGGGGGAGCACATTGACCTCTGCAGGCTCCGTTTGAACGCACACTTCCTTATCAAGCTACTATGCATACGCCGATGTTTTCCAATGTTCAACTGATACTTTTTTTCTTTTTTATGGGACTGCTGTTCAACCAAAGGGGTTTTTCTATTGGACTTGAATCATTTGGGTCCCGCCTAGGAGGTAATCAGCGACGTCTGTGAAGCTTGGAAAAATCATGGGGATTCCGATCAGAATTCACTACACGTTGTGGTTCGTTTTCATTCTTATCGCCTGGTCGCTCGCGGTTGGATACATGCCTCATCAATATCCGGGCCTTAGCACCGTGACTTACTGGGCCATTGGCATTGCGTCCGCAATAATCCTCTTCGTTTCCATCCTTGTACATGAGCTCTCTCATTCTTACATAGCGAAGAAGAATGGGCTGCCGATTGCGAGGATTACGCTCTTCTTCTTTGGGGGTGTCTCTGAGATGACTGAAGAGCCTCAAGACCCGGGCTTAGAGGTTCGTATGGCTGCCGCGGGTCCCTTGATGAGTTTCCTAATCGCAGGCGTTTTGGGAGCGCTATGGTACGTGGGAGTGTCTGCTCATGCACCGGTCGCGATAATTGCTACACTCGGCTATGCGGCATTGATCAATGGAATTCTGGGAGCATTCAACCTACTTCCAGCATTTCCGCTAGACGGTGGCAGAGTGCTCAGGGGAAGCATCTGGAAGCATTCGAACAATTTCGTCAGAGCCACTAGGAACGCTACAAGAATTACGGAGGTCATTTCGTTGCTAATGATGTTCGGAGGGTTCGCGTTCATAATCTTCGGAGACTTCGTTGATGGAATATGGGTCATAGTGCTAGGTTGGTTCATCAGATCCGGGGCGCAAACCAGTCTCAAACAAACGCTTGTTGGCGAAGCTCTCTTGGGGGTCTCGGTTGGCGACATCATGACTAGAGAAGTGATGACCGTCCCGCCAGAGATCACAGTTCAGCAGCTCGTCTCAGATTATCTCCTTGTACACCGCCACGGAGGCTACCCTGTTGTGAAGAACGGTGAGGTTCTGGGCATAGTCACATTGCAGTGCGTACGGGCTGTTCCTAAGGAAAAGAGGGATTCTGTGACCGTTCGGGAAGCGATGGTTCCATTCGAACGCACGGTAATGGTGGAGTCTCCTGTGACCGCCTTGGATGCAATGCAGAAGATGGCTCGGAACAAAGTCGGACGTGTCTTGGTGATCGACGGGGGTCGACTGGTCGGAATGGCAACTCGTGAGGACGTTGTCAGGGCGATCCAGATGCGGCAAGAGCTCGAACTGGGCCCTGGTCTCGGTCCGTCGGGTTTGCCTTCTCCACAGTATCCTCGCATTCAAGCAGGGCATTGCGTCCAGTGCGGTGCCCTTTTGCCCGCCAACGTCAAATTCTGTCCCCAATGCGGCGCTAAACAAAACGTACCCTAATGGGTCACTTCCAGTCGAAATTGACACAGAGAGAAATAGCCACACTACTAAGCTCCTAGACCATTCAGCTGGGTCGCTCCATATACGAACTCCAAACGACAGTACGTTACCTGGAAGCCGGGTCTTCATGTACCCAGGAAATGGTTATGGGCATTCACCCATGAGAACGCCGACAAGTCTCTGCGCCTGGGGCGAAAAAACTCCAAGAAAAAGCCATTAATCATAGAACAAGAGGAGACAAGGCTGGAAAATATTGCGCAGGCGATACTATTGAGTGAAGAAGAGTCCGACGAGGAAGAGGAAAAGCTGCGTGAGGAAGCGCAGGAAGAAGATCAGCGAGATGAGGAAGATGAGGAAGAGGGTAGACGGGAAGGCGCTGATGAGAGTGCCGAAGAGGAAAGGGACGAGGATAGACGGGAGCAGGATGAGGAAGAGCGTGAACGGAAAGGGACACCGCTGAAGGGGCGACAACCAGTGAAGGTCAAGAAACCCAAGAGAAAATCCACATGAAACCAGAATGATTCAGCAGCAGATTCGGCAGATGCTAGTTTGCGCCCTACCATATAACCGGCAGCGTAACCTTGCAATGAAGTACAAACTAAGAGATGAATCCTTTAGTTATAACAAAGACTTTTCTATGCGATAGAGCGTATTACATCGTGGTGTTCTTTGATTGAAAACATGTAGATATTGCAATAGGCAGAATAGCGACAATAATAATTACTGCAACTGGTGCAGAACTGTACTGAGTAATTATCCTGACCAACCGCAACGAGGACAGTGTCTGATATGCGGAACCCAAAACTCTGGTGACGCACGCTTCTGCGGCTTATGCAGTTCACCGCTAATCAGATACGGCTGAGCTCTGTCAAACCCATTTCCACTGTAACCTCCCTCATCCTTCTAATTTCTCTGTTTTTGATTAGCAAATTTATGCAAGTCTGACTCGATTTGCGGTAGTTCTTTCCAGAGAAATTGGCCGTTAGCCGTTTCGTGAACTTGAAGAGGAGTGATAACGAGTGGAAACGAGGCCAAAGGTTGGTGACACGTTACCTGATTTCGAAGGCCAAACGTCCAAAGACACGCGGGTTCGTCTAAGGCTCGTGGAGATCATGAAACCGGTCAGACCTAATTCCGCACCGAGCATTACCTAGAGCTTTCCTATCCTTGGTATGTGGAAAGTCAAGAGGCCCCTACCGTGACAGAGATTCCACCTAGGGCGGCTATGAATATCAAGACCCTGAAGATCGTAGCGAGGATCGGGGACGCGTCAACGGTTGGTTGAAGTTACTTCAAGATTTCCTTGAGCAAGGGCTTCATGCCGGTAGTTCCTGCGACCACAAGAAGGGCGTCGCCCACAATGCACAGGATAGCGGCACAGGATATCGGCAGTTTTGTTTCTTGGAGTCACAACTTACACTTCGCTATCGTCAGTTTGGTCCGTATCGTTTTGATTCGATACCCATGACTCTTATGCTGCTCTTGAGCTAACGGCCTGTGTTTTCAACGCTTGCAATGTAATGAGATAAAAGAGAATACGAGCACCGTCAGTGCTCGGTCTAGTCGGTTTAGTTTCGATGCTTTGATCAACAATAGTACGGATATCCATAGGAACCATAGCCGTACCAAGGCCAGGAATAGTTCCACCCATAGTATGGATAACTGTACGAACCATTGTTGTAACCGTTCGATGGATAGCCGCATGATGGATAACCGTACGAAGGAGCGAACAGATAGTCCGCCATGTGACCGTAATAATTGCCTCCAATAACTACATATGACATTTCTTTCTTCACCTCCCCTTCTTACACCCGAACTTCAGACTTTGACCAGATTTTACCTAGCCAGTCCTTGACAGCTTCCTCTATCGCCCGGCTGAGGTTTCCTTTCTTGCCTCCGAGCCTTGTTACGATCGCCAATCGAAGTCGGCGCTCAACTTTATCCGAGAGCACCACGTAGATTTTTCCCAAGGATTATCTGCCGAACTATATAGGTGCAAACCACGATATAAGCTTGTATATTTAGCTTTATAAATATCTAGCTTTATAACTGCGGCTGCCTTTCAGTAGGTCTTGAAGGGAGATTCAGAACGAGCATAAACATCAAAATTCTTGGGATCATAGTCATTGTTCTAGTTCTTTGCTTCATTTTCCGTTAGAACTCAACCTTCTTCGCGCATGCAAGTCATTCCCGTAACGCTCACAGACATGTTGCAGTTCCAGAAATGCGTGAAGAAAAGGGATGTGAGCCTACAAGCAACTCTGACAGAGGAATGCCGGAATTATGAAAGAGGCGCGATAAGTTCTAACGACAGTAAACCTTGAAGCGAGCCATTTGAATTCGAGCTTCAATATTGATCGCATATGATTCAGGATCGTTTCGAAATACGGTGTCTCTCTGGACTTCTTTCCTGCAGCTGGCCGCGCACCCATTTGGTAATGTTGGCTTCCGTGGCATGTTTGTCCAACCATTCTTTGACAGCCAGCTCGATGGCACTGCTTAGATCGCCCTTCTTTCCGCCGAGAATTGTGACAACGGCCAGTCGGAGTCTGCGTTCGGTTTCGTCAGAAATAACTATGAACATTTTCCCCAAAGTCTACATTCCCTGACAGACGCTTAGTTATCGACATAAATATATAACCTTATAAGCGTGATGCAACTTCATTGCATCCTCAGTGAACTGATATGAGCAAAATCTATTCTATGATAGCGCCTTTACTTGGCGTAGGTCTATTACGGGTCCTTAACGAAATAGGTGTAAATCAGAGCGCAACTTCCATGGCTAATTCAGCGGTCACGTGGCTGCTGACCCTGAATCCGCTCGTACTGATAATCCTGGGCGTAATCGTATTCATCGCGGGCAAGCTAGCGAAATGGATCGGCATCATCATGATCATCGTCGGAGTGATTCTCTTCGCCCTGCCGTACATAATGCACATCATTTAGAATCCAAACGTGGATGATCCTCAATGGCTAACGCCTCCTTAGGAAAGCTTGCATACTACCTCGCTTTAATCGGCGGCATAATCCTCGTAATCCTAGGGCTCCTGAGTTTCGTGGGAATGGCATTCTCGAGCCCCATGCCATCGTTCCTTGGGGCCCTCGGTGGAGCCTTTGCGGGAATCATTGAAATCATCCTCGGCCTTGTTGCCATCTATGGCTCCAAACGTCTTCCCGACCTTATGTGGGATATAATCCTCATAATCGTGGGCGTGCTCGGAGGCGGCTGGGGCGGTATACTCGTACTCATCGGCGGCATAGTCGGGCTAGCAGCAAAATTCCTCTGAATAACCTGACCTGAGCGAAGGAAGTAACGCATTCTCTCGTGCAATTCCCTCGGCCGGTAGAAGTGTGGAGCAAATTGAGTGAGAACGGAAAGAAAACCTTCCTTCAAACAGTAATAATTCTCCTTACGTTATTTTTCTCTACTGCCATGGCGGTAAATGCACAACCGCAACCTACATTCGCGCTGACCATTTCGCCTTCCAGTTTGAATTTGGTGGCAGGTTCGCAAGCGAGCGTAGTTGTAACCGTTACTTCGGTGAACGGATTCAATGATCCAGTGCAACTGTCTTTCTCAGTCCTTCCGGTTGGTGTGACAGTTAATTTCAACTCAAATCCTGTTACGCCGCCTGCGGGAGGTACCGTGACCACAAACGCGTCGTTCACGGTGGATTCAAGTGTGGCGGGTAACACATATTATCTCACGCTTGTTGGATCGAGTGGTTCAACTATCCACACTTATGCGTTTGAGCTGATAGTAACACCCCAGACTAGTCCGCAGGACTTCGCGATCTCTGTCTCTCCGCCGCTTGTCGGCATACTGCCCAGCGGACAGGGATCCGCGACCGTCACCGTCTTCTCCTTCAACGGTTTCTCTTCAGCCGTATCTTTGACAATTAGCGGGGAACCTTCTGGTGTGTCATTGAGTTTCACAAACCAATTGTTTCGCTCAGGCGTTGCGACCCCTCATGGTATCTCAGCCAGTACAGGCCTTTTGATCTCCGTTCCGTCATGGGTGGCTGTTGGGCTTTACCCCATCGCCGTGACCGGTACAAGTGCCCCGTTAGGTGTCTCTCAAAGCGTTATCGTTCATTCGACCCAGTTCACTTTGCAGGTGCTTTTATCTAAAGATTTCACTATCGCAATTGCGCCTTTGAGCCTAAGCATTCAGCCTGGCACTTCTACGACCGCCACTGTAACCGTGAGCTCTTTCGGTGGTTTCTCTTCTGCCGTACAACTAACAGCTAATGGTAGTCCCTCCGGGGTGTCTGTGAATTTCTCACCAAATCCGATGACTGAATTGTCGGGAGGGGCAGCAACTGCAACCGCGACCATATCAGTCAGTTCGTCGGCTAGTTCGGGAACTTATTCGATGCTGATTACCGGAATCAGCGGAGGGTTAACGCATAGCACACCCTTCACAATTATCATATCGCAAGCTGCGAGCCCAGACTTTACCATCACCGCTTCGTCTGCTCCGATCGGAATTAATCAAGGAGCGAGCTCGGGAGGAACCATCTATGTGTCCTCAATTAATCACTTTACGTCGCCCGTCACCCTGTCCGCGTCCTGGTTTGGCATGTCCCCTCAAGGCCTATCTTTCACTGTTCCTGGATCTGCTACCCCGCCGGACGATGGGGTGACTCCTGTTGCCGTAACATTTTCCGCCTCGACTACGACTCAACCAGGAACCTATACGCTCAACGTAGTAGGGACGAGTGGTTCACTTAGCCACGCGGTCAATATCTTGGCCCAGGTCATGGTATCAGGCGGCGACTTCAGCGTTTCAATTTCACCGACAACGATTAATGTGATTCAAGGCTCGCAAGCATACTCAACGGTAACATTGCAATCTTCCGGCACATTCTCCTCTCCTGTCACTCTCACAACAACCGCCGTGAACGGATTAAGCCTTAGCTTCAATGCGAACCCTATACCTGTGCCGTTAGCGGGAACCGCAACCGCCCAGCTTATCGTATCAGTCGCAGGATTTACACCAACGGGAACCTACACGATACCGATTATTGCAACAAGCGGATCTCTGTCGCATTTCACAAGCTTTAATGTAACCGTGATTCGGGCTGGCTTGCAAGACTTCGCGATTGGAATTTCGTCAGCGACGATCATGATAAATCAGGGGAGTTCAACGGCGGCAACGATATCTGTCTATTCAGAAAACGCATTCAGCTCCAGCGTCTCACTGTCAGCATCCTGGAGTATCACAGCTCCTGACGGAGTCACGATCAACCTCAATGGACCTGTAACCCCATTGCCAAACGCAGTCGCCTCCTCGACTCTAACTATAACCACTTCCCTCACAGCCACAACGGGAAGCTACCTGCTACAGGTCACCGGGTTCAGTGGATTGCTTGTACATACAGCGAACGTGACTATTCAGGTCACGTCATCTTCAACTACGGTTACATCTACCAGCGGTACAGGTACCAGTGTCGCGGCTCCTGCATGCCTCATCGCGACTGCAACATATGGTTCACAAGTCGCGCCTGAGGTTCAGTTGCTCCGTAACTTCCGTGACAATTCTATCATGGAGACTAAATCGGGTTCCAGTTTCATGTTAGTTTTCAACGCTTGGTACTATTCATTCAGCCCCGGTGTTGCAGCCTACTTGAACACGCACTGGGTTGAACGAACAGTGATGAAAGGCGTGCTCTATCCGCTCGTAGGAATCCTATACCTAACATCAAACCTGTTCTCAGCAACCTCTTCCTACCCCGAGCTTGCCGTACTATTATCCGGGCTCCTAGCGAGTTCCCTAATCGGTGCTTTCTACTTGGGAATACCTTTGGGTGTGCTAAGAGCTAGAGTCAGGCGTATCCGCAATTGGAAGGGCCAGAGGGTGCTTGAGAGAGCGCTCGCTGCCATGTTGTTCGGCGGATTAGGAACCCTCGCGCTCGGAGAGCTGTTCTCATCACAACCAGCCCTCATAATATCCACCTCTACGATAGTACTTTCAACACTTTTCCTATCCTCAGCAATAGTATCCAAGAAACTCGTCAATCGACTCTAGAAACCAAAAGCCGCCCAAAACCATGCCAATCGGTGAGCATTAAGTCTCAGTTATACACCGAATTTCAGCGTACCTACGTACCGAGCAAGGAGCCGATCCATCTAGCTCCCGCGCACGATGAGACTCACCACCGAAGCTTACCTTTGATGACGGGGGAAAAAAACTAAGGGCAACTCGATACGCTAATCTAACCGTTTCCCGGGACACGGGAAGTTAGAGATTACAAGACGACACGTTTTCAAAACAATTCTGTATCACAAAGAATCCTTAAAAGGGTCCGAGAAGTGTTTTCGCGCAGCAACCCCAGAGAAAAAGCTAGAGCCTCGAGTGACTGCGACAGGGGTTAACGGTTGGTGTCCACCACCATCGCTTAGTCTACTGTGCCAGGTCTATGCCGCAAAAGAAAAAATTTACGATTAAGCGATTCGCTTAATCGTCACTTGAACTCAACTCAAATCGACGCCTTAGCCTTTTGCATCTTTTCGCGAACTTTTCCTACTCGCTGATCATACTTGCCCCTCATCTGCCGGCCCACATTGAATGTCATTTTGCCTGTTAGTTCACGAAACTTTCCTCTGATCTGCTGGTTTTTGCCATTCATGATTTCTTTTCACCTTCTTTCCTGCTATATAGATAGCAGCACACATATGTAAGCATTGTTCTGCATAACCGTGGGTATGAATGGTACCTGTGCAATCCAGCTCTTGACTCGGTCGATTACTAGAGCGTAAATACTTGCTTCGTCCATGTCGTTTTATCCGCTTTGTACTAGGTGCAGGTCAACGGCGCGATTCGAATCGGAAGCTTGAGAATCCGTTAAGTGCTGTAGGAACTACAATTGGGTACAGGCGTCTACACGTAGCCCTGCGATGGCCTAGAGAATTAGGGCGAGATCCATACAGTACAGCCATTCAACGATGGGGGACGGCCCACCGGTTGAGTTGAAACCAATCGGGAATAGAAACCCTTATCGGAGCAAGCCTCTCGTTTTGTCAACCGAAAGGTTTTGTCGGCTCAAGCGAAACAAGAGATTAGAATCAAGCCGAGTCTTGTGCCCTTCGCTTGGAAAGGCTTTGCCGTAGTATTCTTGGGTATCGTGGTTTACGGTGTGAGCTTTGTTTTCCAGTTTCCATCACCATCTGCTGGTTCTCTCCTTCGCATTGCAGCCTTGGCATTGATCGGCATAGGCCTCCTAGGTGTGTTGATTGGTGTTGTTCGTAGGAACGCGTTCACGTATCTGATTACTGACTCTGATCTTGTTGTGAAGAGGCAGCTGTTGCGGCGTAGTGTTCGGCGCATTCCGTTCTCGTCCATTAGTGACGTGCAGGTTTCGCAGAGTATTGTGGGTCGATTGGCGAGGTATGGGGACATTGTTCCTGTGACAAAGAGTGGCTACGGCTTAGTTCGCGGGACGGAGCATGGTGAAAACATAGTGGCAGAGATGTCCGACGTCCCGAACCCGGACAAGGTAGCTGATTTGATTATGTCCAGATTACGCGGCAGCAAGGTTACTTAGCACTCGCGACCTTTTCGATTATTAGCGACGGGAAAAGGGTACACGCACCACGTTCGGAACATGATGTGTCCGGACCGGCCATTATCTTATGTTTATTTTCAGAAAGGTGTGGCACGTGACACGATCTCTTATGGCCGTATGTATGGTTGTATGTATGGTCGGATGAACCCAACCCGAGTGGACGGACAAATCGGTCATGTTTTATTGGAATTTGGTCGTTGTTCGTAGAGATTAGAGTGGCAGCAGCTGGGGCCTAGTTTTCGGGTCGGCCAGTTTAACGATATAGATATGTAGCGCAATTCAGCAATCTTACGTCTTGAGGTGAATCGTTGATGGACATATTAGTGGCCATAATCGTGATCATCGTGATTCTCTGGATACTAGGACTGGTTGCCGGTATCGGCGGAGCTCTAATCAACATATTGCTCGTCATCGCAGTCATAGTGATAATAGTTAGACTACTTCAAGGCCGTCGGATATTGTAATAGGAGTTCTTGCTATGAGTTATTCGAATAATTACTGCGATCAGTGCGGCGCCAACCTGAAGCCCCAGTTCCAGTTCCGTGAGAACCAGCCTATGCTGTTCTACTGTTTGCAGTGCAAATCCCCTCGAACCGTCGTAGCCACAGAGCATAAGCAGCGAACCGACTATGCTACGGCTGATTGCCCCATATGCGGCTCAAAGATGAGCACCTACGAAGCGAACCCTTCAGGATAGAAGGGACAAAACCCGAAAAAGAGATTTGAGAGGTGATTTCAAGATGGCGAAGAAGAGTAGAGGCGGCAGAATGACTGCGGCGAAGAGGCGTGCGGCTAAGTCGCGTGGTGGACGCGGGCCTGTAAGAAAACGTCGAGCAGGTCGAAACATCATGAGGACTTAGGGTGGTTACATCATGCCTGGGGGCATTCCGCCAGGCATGCCTCCCGGCATCCCGCCGGGGCCTCCTGGAGGTCCACCTTCCTTCATGCCTTTTGAAGAGAGCACGTCATCTATGCGCAGGAGCATGCAGGCGGCTTCTGTAGCGGATTTGACGGCTTGCTGTTTCACCCTGAGCGGTTCGATTATGTTATCTGCGAGCATGTCAGCGATCTTGCCGGTCTTGACTTGGACGCCAAACCATTTGTTTTCCGGGTTCGCATGTTTTGATCGAAGTTCCACCATTATGTCGATTGGGTCGAGTCCGCTGTTCTCTGCGATTGTGAGGGGGATGGCTTCTAGTGCTTCGGCGTAGGCTTCGATAGCGAGTTGTTCGCGGCCTCCCACTTTTAGAGCGTAGTCGCGAAGTTGCTTGGCTGTTTCAGCTTCGGGGGCTCCTCCACCGGCAACAATCTTGCGATCCTCAACGGCGTTCCTGACTACGCATAGTGCGTCGTGGAATGATCGTTCGGCTTCGTCGACCACATGGTCGGAGCCGCCCCTGATCATCACGGTGACTGAGTGAGGATCTTTGCAGTCGCGAACGTAGATGAGTTTGTCGTCTCCAATTTTGACTTCTTCGACGAGTTTTGCTTCACCGAGCCCTTCAGAGGGTATGTCTTTTGTGCTGGCTTGTATAGTTCCGCCTGTGGCTTTGGAAAGTTTCTCCATGTCGCCGCTGCTCACGTTCTTCACAGCCATTATGTTCTTCTTGGCGAGGAAGTGCAGTGCCATGTCGTCAATACCCTTCTCACAGAAGATCACGTTGGCCCCGCTCTTTGCTACCTTTTCCGTCATTTCGCGAAGCATTGACTCTTCTTCGTCGAGGAAGCCTTTCATTTGATCTGGTGAATTGATGTTAATCTTAGCATCGAACTCGGTTTTCTCAATCTCAAGTTTCGCGTTGAGTAGGGCGATTTTCGCGTTTTTAACTTGTTTCGGCATTTGAGGGTGCGCGATCTCTTTATCGACAACAATGCCTCTGACGAGTTCGCTTTGCTCCATGCTTTCGCCCTTCTTCTTCAAGACCTTGATTCGGTCTATGTCGGCGGTAATCTTGCCCGCTCTCTCTTCCATGACCTGACGGACAGCTTTCGTGGCTAGTGTTGCGAGGTGTTCACTTGTTCCTACAGTTGCCTTTGTTCCCATCGAGGTCATTGCGACGAGGTTAAGCGTCTTATCGTCGTCAGGTTGTATGTCAATTGATAGGTTCTGGAGGATCTCCAAAGCTTTCTGTGAAGCCTTCTTGTAGCCTTCAACGATGACGGTCGGGTGGACTTCCTGGTCAAGAAGCTTTTCCGCCCTCGCTAAGAGTTCGCCTGCGAGAACGACGACGGTGGTCGTGCCATCGCCCACTTCACTGTCTTGGCTTTTCGCTACCTCAACGAGCATCTTAGCGGCGGGATGTTGAACATCCATCTCCTTCAGTATGGTAGCTCCGTCGTTCGTTATGACCACATCACCCATGCCAGTTACCAACATCTTATCCATCCCTTCTGGCCCGAGTGTGGTCTTGATGGTTTCAGTGATTACTTTCGCGGCGAGTATATTGTTCCGCTGCGCATCCCTTCCAGTAGTACGTTGAGACCCTTCTCTCAGGATCATCACTTGCATTCCTTGTGTGGACATATCAGATCACCAAATTGTAACTTCTATGAATGAGGTAACGGCTTTGACCTAGAGTCAGAGGCCTGGTCTTAGAGAGCCTCAAGATTGTGTGGCCTGCGCCACATGGTTGCTGGCTGTTACCTCTGGTAACGTATATGTCATCCGCGCTATATTAACCACACACTAAGCTCTCTCCTCTGAACCCCAACCCGCTAACCACACGCTTTCCTGTTTCCGAAAATTCGTGCGATTTCATGTGCAAAGACGACTTCACCGCTTGAACGAACCAAAATCGACGCTCGACGCACAGCTGACACAAGTATTGAGCGTTGCGTCTGAATAGACTGTAAGGCCATGATGACCCACAACGATCATAGTAACCCCCGACCACCATAGGAGCCCTTCTTCTAGCCGGAATGGTCCTTACTTCTCGTGTCGCAGCGCTCGATTTTAGTTGTGAGCCCTCGTCGTTTTCCTTCTCTTTCTTCTTCTCGTCTTATTCTCTTGAGTTTGAGGCAATTTATGTCACGCAGCTAGGAATTTGCGATTCTCTTTCGTAATTCCTTTTTGTCATAAGATTTAGTAGCCCTCATTCTGTCCTTTTCTTGCTTTCCTTCCTCTCTCGTTTCTTCCTTTGTGCTGGTCGTCCTTCTCATTCTTCTGACTCTACGTCTCTCCTTTCCTTTCACAGCTGATCCCACACTAGATACAGCTAAGAACCGCTTTCGTTAAATCGAGGTCTCACGGAAATGAAGCAGGCGCGCGAATAGAACCTTTCTTGTTCAGTTCAAGAACCGCAAGTAGTCAGTGGTTCGGGGCACGTCGCGGTAGTATGAATGATTCCCGGCATTGATCTGAGCAGAATGCGTACCCCTCGTGTAGAACAGGCTTGTCGATTTTCTTACCGCAATTTGCACAATACATCATGTGAGTCTCGTTCGCCTCTGTAGTCAACTCTCTCTACACCGTTTGCGATTTTTGCTTCCATTTCCTCTATTTCAGCGTCTTCTACAAACGTTTTGGATTAGGGTTCGGCTAGCAAGGCTACCCCAAGCATCCGATGGGCGAAGGATCCCAGACAACAAACGAGCTGGAGCTATCTATGACGAGAATTGTCCCCGAAGGCATGATGGAGCGGAATGTTGTGCTTTGCGATTCAAGCAAATGCTAACAGGAAAGGTTCTTCAGCTCGCAGCATGTTACTGAACCTAATGGAAGGGCTCTTGATTTGACGAGACCTGAATGGCAGAAGAAACGGAAGAGAATGGCCAGTAGAGCAGGTCAAGCGACAGGCAGGACGCGGTAGACTTTGGCGCAAGTTGGGAAGGGCCTTGAAGACCAAACATGCCCCAACTGCCATCAATCAACTTACGCTCTCTGTGGAACCTGCGGGAACTGCAACAAGTGCTGCAATTGTAGCTCACACACTAACCGCTCGGACACCGAGCCAGGTTGACTAGTTCGTTGGACCCTGCTTGAAGGTCGGGGGGAGGGCGGCTTTGAACCAGTCTGGTATGAACCGCCACGTGTTCCTGATCAGTTCCGTGCAGCTCCCATCCACCACATAGAACCTCGCAGCATCATCCTCAGCCCTGACCGCGCGGCCGTACGCTTGAATAACTTCCAACATCGCCTGATTCAGATACCACTGACGATGCCCCAGCTCCAACCGCCTCTTGACCCTCCTATCACCGATGTCCCCGAAAGGAGCCTTAAGCAAAATCTGGGCCGAGCATACATCGTACTTCCAATCTTGTCCCTCGTTGAAAGCTACTGAAACGAAAACTTTGCCGCGTGCCCTCATCCATTCCTGCAGCTTCTCTTCTCGGTCGTCGCCGGTATGTACGATGAGCCTGCGTTGGAATTTGGGTGAAAGGTTGGCGACCAGAGCGCGTTGATGCCTGTACGAATGGCAGTGAATCGCAACGTTACCCTTCTCTTTGTGAAGAATTTCTTCGACTTCGGCCACGGCCAAGGGCATGTTCCTGTCCCATTGTTGCATGGTTAGTGGGCCGACGGTTGCGTCAATTATCGGGCGGTTTTCCGGCGGGAACATGCTGGGCGCTTCGAGAATCTCAATCTCATCCTCCTTCAAGAGGTCGGTTAGACCGTTGAGCTTCACGTATTCTTCTGGGTCGAGGATGGTGGCGGATGAGATCAGGTAGTTTTCTCCTCTCTTCCACACTAGGTTCTTCATGAACTCTCTCGCGAAGACGGGTTGGAGTAGGAGTTGGTCGTTGCGAACCTCCCAGACCCATTCGGATTTGGAGAACATGAAGAGGTTGTAACTTTCGAGGAACCTCTCCATAAGCTGCTTATTCTCAGCTTCGATCAGTGAAATCGCGTTGTGTTCACTCTTAGTTTCCAGCCGTCCCAGCATTAGTTTCAGGTAGCCGACCACGTCGGCGAGAAAGACATCCAGCTCGACCCTGGTGCCCACCTTCTTCAAGTTGGGGAGAAGTTTGTGGTAGATTTCGTATGGGACTGAGAAGGGGTTGAATTTTAGGGAGACATGATTGAGGCATTGCTCTTCGAGATTGTGAGCCTCGTCTAGGACCAGTAGGGGTCGTGTTCCAAGGTAGGTTTCGCTTCCTTCCGTCGTACCCTCATAGATTAGGTATGCTAAGCTCATGAGGACGCTTGGCGCTTGGGAGGCTAGGTGTTTCTGCATCCAGTATGGACACACATCCAAACGCTCGTTGCAAGGATAATCTTCCGTCACACATTTACCAACATGCACTCCCCGTCGCGGGCTGTAATAGCATTGGTAGTTTTGGCGGCCCTTTATCTCAACAAACCGACCTGCCAAATTGGGATCCGCGAGCAACTGATCAATAAGGGCGAGCTGCGGTGTGACGTAGAACGATTTGGTAACCGAGGTAAAGGCGGCGTTGACGAGGGATTTTCCGAAACCCGTAGGCGCTATTACGATAACGCATTTCTTTCCAGACTGATAGGCTTGAACAGTTTGGGTGATGATCTCCTTCTGGTATTTTCTCATTGTCGGACTTGGAAAGCAGGTTAGGACATCCTCAATCGTGAGCTTTGCGATTGGTAGGTTGAGCGGTCGAAATTCCTTGACCTGAAGGTGTTTGCAGTGAGAACAGCCCCCCTGCTTAGGTGAAATGTAAGCCCCACATTGGGTGCAGAAGTCAACCACCTAAAAGCCCCCGCCGCAGGAAACCGCACCCTACCTTGTTTTCCCTGTTGCGAGAGGCCGTTCAATAATAGCTTTGAAGGCTCCCATTGGGTGAACCAGGTGGTTCAAGTAGGTCTCGCAGGGCCTGCGGGCAAGATTTTGAGGCAAAATTCCCGTTGCTTTATTACGAATGACGTCTTAGTACCTGGCCTGCGGAGTGGAAATATCATTCCAGCGTTAGGGAACATACCGACGGCTCGGGGTCGGGATAGGGATTTGATTTACTTGCTTCAGCTTGCGAGGAAGCATAACCTGTCCCTTATTGGGTTTCATGATTCTTTGCTGGTTGCTGGGCGTCGGGGTAAGGCTCACTGTAAGGGGTTGCAGATTGAAATTCGCAGCCGCGGGGAAGCTTCCTCCACCTACATGTTCTCCGTCAAAAGCGGCCCATTAGCGCAGGCGACTATCCAAATCCATTCCATAAGGAAACTGAAGAAACTCCCACCGGAGTACTCTAGTCTCTGGGAGCTAAACAATTATGGACGAGATGGCAAGCGGGAGGGCGAGTTAGCGCATTCGAAGGGGATGTTTGGGCTTGGTCGAATCGGTAACCCTCTACTGTGAAAAGTGCCAAGCCGAAACCAAACATGATCTGGCTTGGGAACGGAAGAAGCCCTCAATCGGCAAACCGTACCGCGACGCCACCTGCACCCGCTGCAGAACACACCGAAAATACTACAAACGATGGTGAACCGCGAGAGTGGAGATTGGGGCTTAGGAAATCACCCGTGCTGTTTATCTTCCACCCACGCACTACTCTTACCTTGTGATCCAAAACAACTAAAAGTTGAATCGGGGTCGGGGATGACGCCCAACGTGGACCTAAACGTGAAATCCCCATAACGATAAGTTCTTCAAACATCACGGCGTAATTTTCTGTGTTGCCCATAATCAAAATTGGGCTTCACAGCCCACAAAGCAAGTTGAATAGAAACATTAGTTTGGTCAAACAATCTCCCTAAGCGATGGCATGGAAATGAATTGGATATGCGCATTATGTGGTTTGGCGGCTAAAACCAATCGACAGAAATGCCCTAGATGTGGTGGTGCGGTCTGGAGGCCTGCGCCCAGAAAGGATTTGATTGAACTCGGCAGCCCGATCAAACGGATAGCGCCGAAAGGCCTACTCCTAGCCGGCGCGGGAAAACAGGCACCGATTCAAGACCCTAGCAGCATCGAATGTGGAAACTGCCACATGGTAATCTACAAGGCCGACAAAGGGTTCGATGCAAAGGCGTTCCAAGAAGCGAAGAAAAACCACTATTCGGCTTCTCCGGCTTGTGAGAATAAGTGAAGGAAGCCTGTGACGTTCGGTTTATTGCCAATCGTATTCTACTTCGTAACTGGAGCAGGCGAGTTTGGGGTTACCTGAGAAGATTCGGGCCATAGAGGAGGAGATGAGCCGGACTCAGATCCATAAGCACACCGAACACCACATAGGCTTACTGAAGGCCAAACTTGCTAAACTCAAAGCTGAACAGGAGCATTCGCAATCCTCCAAACAGAGCGGCGTAGGGTTCGAACTGAAGAAAAGCGGTGATTGCACCGCTGTGTTAATCGGCCTGCCAAGTGTAGGAAAGTCAACCATCCTTAATCACCTTACGAACGCCAAATCCCGGGTGGCCACATACGCATTCACAACCCTGACCGTCGTCCCAGGCCTACTCGAGTACCAGGGGGCGAGGATACAGATTCTGGACCTCCCCGGGATAATCTCAGGCGCCGCAACTGGCACGGGTAGAGGGAAGCGGGTGCTATCGGTTGCGAAAAACGCCGACCTAATCCTCCTGGTTCTAGACGTGTTCCAACCAGACCAGGTCAACACCTTGGTCAAGGAGCTCTATGAGATTGGAATCAGGCTCAACACTCGGCCTCCCAATGTTACGATAAACCGAGCAACTCAAGGTGGGTTGGGCATAACCGCAGCCTGCAAACTAACCCACCTAACCGAACCGACCGTCCGCGCAATAATGAACATCTACAAAATCAACCACGGCAGCATCATCATCCGAGAGGACATCACCGACGACCAACTCATCGACCTAATCGTTGGAAACCGCAAATACATCCCCTCAATAACCGTACTCAACAAAATCGACCTAGTCAGCCCCAAGTATATAGCCGAGGCGAAGGGCCGAATCGGTCAAGACCTAGTTCCGATCTCTGCAGATCATAGTGTGAACCTCGATGAGTTGAAGCAGACGATCTTTGATCGCCTCAAACTGATCAAAGTCTACTTGAAACCACGCAACGGCTCACCCGATTTTGAAGAACCCCTCATCATCACAGCCGGGTCGACCATCCATGATGTGTGCGAAAAAATCCACAGAAATTTCGCGGGTGAAGCCAAATACGCTTTGGTTTCGGGAACGAGCGTAAGGTTCAGTCCCCAGCGTGTAGGAATGGACCACGTAGTCCAAGACCGCGACATCGTAACGATCGTCAAGTAGTAGAATTGAACAATACGCGAGACGTCAGCAACTCATCCCTACCGTCTGGCGTGCATCCTTAATGAGAATCACTCTTCGGGCATTTCTACGAAAGCCGTGCTTTCTATGAGGTTTCGTTTCTGTTCATGTGTGAATGTTTTGATTTGTCGTTCTCGTTTCATCGCTGCGCTCCGGGTCTTGAGGCTTTGGAGGTAGGCGATGCCGTTTGGTCTGTGCATCCTTGTATAACGGGCCCCCCGACCCCTCGAATGTTCTATGAATCTGTTTGCGGGATTGTTTGAGTATCCTGTGTAGTAACTGCCATCGGCGCAGAGAAGAATGTAGACGTAGTATGAATCTCGCTTTCGCTTCTTCATTCCGGCGCTTCAAATCCTGTTGGCTGAACGTTTTGTCTTCGCGTTTGTCAGTGTGGGATTGGATAATAGAATTGTATACCCGTGAGCACGTATTGTATGGCTATTGCGGTTACGAAAATTCCCATTAACTTGGCAATAACAGCAGATCCTGTCGGGCCAAGGAATGCGTATATTCGGTCAATATACCTGAGGGTCGCCCACGTAATGGCCATCACAATGAGAATCGATGGAATCGCGACTTCAACTCCAGGTGATAGAGGAGTTGCGATGGAGGTAGTTGTTGTACCAAGCCCGATCAGTTACGGGAAAGCAATTGGAACCGCCCGACATCATCCTCAGAGTCGAAACGTCGCGCAGTCTTCCCCGCTAAGCAGAAGCTCAATCGATAGAAGGAGTAAAAGAATGCCGCCGGCGATCATGAAGCTGAATAGGGATATTCCCAATAGAGATTATTAGCTATGCCATTAGGCAGGCTTCCTCGCCGCGTCACCATTCAGTACAGGCGCTTGCCCGGCGGAGTAAGGCAGTTCCAGGGAGTATTACGGGAGGAAACTTCGAATCGGTTGGTAATCGAACAGCAGTTGCGGGTTAGAAAGCCGCGTCGTCAATTCGGCAGGGTCGCGGTTGGCAAAGGCTACCTTGCGGAATGGGTCGTTTTCAGAGGTAGGTGGTACGATGTCGGCAAATTCTACGATAGCAAACGCATGGTCACAGGCTACTACTGCGACATCATCAGGCCCGTAACGAGACTCTTGTCCAACGCCACGAAGACTTCGATCATTACGGATCTTTTCCTTGATCTATGGATTACGTCTGAAGGGAGGTACGTGGTGCTTGACGAAGATGAATTGGAAAGGGCCCTCGCGAAACATATCATTTCAAGTTCTTTGGCAAGGCAGGCTCGCAGGGAGTTGCAATTTCTAATTCAGTTAACTAAATCAGGCCGGTTTCCTCCGGCTTCAATTAGGAGAATCCAGCCGCTCTCCAAAGAATCGCCGACCCTAGACGAGTGAAAGCAGCAGAGCCACGGTACTCTCTTTATGATAGGTAACCCTAGAATATGAATGGTATAAGCTTCCATCGAACCCTCCTAGCGTAAGCCCTGTAAGCTCTGTCCTGTTGCAGCAAGTGTTCTTCAGCTCGCAGCCGTAGAAGAAGAAATAGAGCTGACATTGTGAGGATGAAGAGGTTGAAGGTCGAGAAATTGATGAAGACAAAGCCTACCTCGGCTAGAATATAGCCCAAGTACATCGGATGGCGAACGAACCCATACGCCCCTGCTGTTTTGATCCCTCGGTTCTCTGGAGCCAGGCCGAAGCTACGGTTCAGGGAAAGGAATGCGACCACCACTAAGACTAACCCAGCGAATTCCAAGAACGCACCGATGATTAATGGTCCGACACTAGGTGTAGGTTGAAAGAGTAAGGGTGAACCGACTCCGAGTATAGTGTAGACATAATCAACCGCTTTCGGCGTGAATGCTATGGCCCTCTTTCTTACAACCAGAAGAAGCAGCGCGCTGAGCAGATAGACCGTGAAGAACGCCTGACGGATTACAAGCAGCGGCGTCTCCGTGTACAGGAGCATGACGCGTAGATAGTTTAGCAAGAGGTAGGCTGCAATTAGAACGAACACCAAATCCGTAATGAGGGGAAGAAGTGGCTCCGGCGCCCCCTCTTTCACTCTCTCCCTACGAGGCCGGTTGATACTCTTCACACCAGTTTCTTCCATTGCTTGAGGATTTCAAGCATACTTACGCAGTTGCGTTCTTCAAAGAACCTCCACGCCGAAGGGTCGGTGGCTATTTCCTTTTGTAGGCTTCGGGCTATCTCGGCCTGGTATGTTGAGAGGATTATTGTGTCAGCGTAAGTTGAGGCCACGGCGAGTGCGGAGATCAGATTCTTGGTGGAAGCTCTGGGGTGGCCTGCGTAGAGCTCGATGAAGTAAGGCTTCGAAAGCTTCCTCCGAAAACAGTTCGCGAGTATGTCCAACCAGTAAACGATCGAGTAGTCCATGTAGAGTGGAGTCGAAATGAAATCGACATACTTCGAAAGCTCAGCCAGATCCAACCCAAACCTCTCCTTCCCATAGCAAGGGTCAGGTTCTAGGGTCAACCCCAACTCACAGGTGATGTTCTCTCGCACTTCTCGAACGAAGGAACCTATCTGTTCAGCGCGCCAGTCAACGAAGTCCTCACCCGTTTTCTGATAGGCGTCGGTGCATGTTTGGCAGTCGCAGTATCCTTCCCTCGGAAAGCACACGCTGTCTAGCCTTATCCCTGCAACTTTCTCATCTGCAACTTCCCGGATGAATTTCATGCAGTAATCCCGGTACTCAGTCCTAGTGGGGCAGATCCAGTCCCAAAGGAAACGTCTCGGGGTTCCTCTTCGCGCCCTTTCTCCCTTGTAGGTGGCGACGAGGTCTGGTTCTTTCTCCGCCATTGTATTATCTGCGAAGCAGTTTATGACGTTCCAGGCGTGTGGGAGTGGTGGCAGGTTTCTGCCACTGGACGGCTTAACCTCGTAGAATACGTAATCGAAGCCTGGCAGAATCTTCGGCTCGTCTAGTAGGACACCTATCTTCAAATCGGTGCACTAGGGTGAGTAAGCACCGCCGCCCCTAAATTTCTCTCCCGTACTCATGGAGGCTAGTGGGGGATCTTGGCAAGGATATACACTCGAACCGGCGATAAGGGCGAAACGGGGCTTGTAGGCGGGGCTAGGGTTCCGAAGGACTCGTTACGGGTGGATGCTTACGGGAGCGTCGACGAACTTAACTCAGTTCTCGGAATTGCAAGGGCTTTTCTGAGCGACCGGGAACTTGACGATTTACTGGCGGAGCTCCAGAAGGACCTCTTCGTTGTAGGGGCAGATTTGGCTTCCACCGCGGACCACCAGCAGCGTAACGTCGCGCGAATTACAGCAGAGAGGATTACGGCTATGGAGAGGACGATCGACAAGTTCGAAGCTGAGTTGTCTCCTCTGAAGGCATTCATTCTACCAGGCGGCGGCGTGGCAGGCTCACTACTTCACAATGCACGCACCGTTGCGAGACGCGCGGAGAGGCGGGTCGTTACCCTTAGCAGATCTGAACCGATAACCGAGCAAATGCTCCCTTACCTGAACCGCCTCTCAGACCTGCTCTTCGTAATAGCACGCGTAGCCAACCGCCGGGAGAATAAGGAAGACATTGAATGGCATGCGAAACAATAACCTCAAGAGTTCGTTTCATTGCTCCAACCAACGCCCCGAGAAAAATACAAGATGATTTCTCATGCCTGAGGAAGCGATTACCACAAAGGATCTGACGAAAACGTTCGGTCATTTTCCCGCGGTCGACAGTCTAAGTGTAGGCGTCGGTAAAGGAGAGTTGTTTGGTCTGCTTGGACCCAACGGTGCAGGAAAAACCACTACGGTCCGAATGCTTTGCACCCTGATCGAACCGACACGAGGTACGGCTAATGTTGTTGGGTATGATATTCGCGAGCAAGCGGCTGAGGTTAGGCGACAGATTGGGGTGGTTTCTGAAGGAGTCTCCCTGTACAAGGATCTGACGATCGAAGAGAACCTGAAGCTGCTCAGTACGCTCTACGAAATTCCCCGCCCCAAAGCGGAGGTTAGGATACGGGAGCTGATGGATATGTTTGCTTTCAGGGAAAAAGCAAGCCGACTGGTAGGTGCCCTTTCAAGTGGGTGGGCGAAGAAAGCTATGATATGCGCCGCCCTGCTTCACAGCCCCCAGGTTCTATTTCTTGACGAGGTGACCTCCGGCCTCGACCCTCAATCCGCCATCGCACTTCAGGATTTTACGAAGAAACAGTGCGACCATGGTGTCACGGTGATCTGGACGACGCATTACATGGGTGAACCTGAGAAGATCTGCGACCGGGTTGGCATCATGTTCGCGGGCAGACTAGTGCAGGTTGGGACCCCGAACGAATTGAAACACAAGGTAAGCGAACTCTCGGTGGTAGAAATTGAGACACCCAATTTGTCAAAGGCTCAGCTTGACAACGTGAAACTCAAACTGAAGACGATGAAACATGTTTACAAGGTAACCTATGTGGATTCGAAGCTTCAAGTTAGCTGCGAGCGAACTGACACGCTTGCCGAAGAAATCGCGGCCGTTCTGCTTGATGTTGGAGCAAGGTTTAGAACGATTAACACGAAAGATCCGACGCTTGAAGAAGCGTTCATAGCGTTAACGGGTGGCGAGGAGGAAATCGATCGATTCCTCGAAAGCGCGGGACAAAAGGCTTAGAATGCAGTCGATCTTCTGATGTCGGTCGCAACATTCCTCAGCGATTCCATCGCCGTCGCCGAGAATGAATTTCGTCAGTTCCGCCGAAATCGAAGCGCCATACTCATCTCGCTTGTCGTCCTCCCCCTATTCTTCACAGTCGCCCTCGGCGCAGGCCAAGGAGGAGCAGGCACCACATTCTATCCGACAGCAGACATCCCCATCGCCTTCGTAGACAACGACAATTCGCTCGTCTCACTCCGCCTCTGGCAAACGTTGAGCAGTTCACCCGACTTTCCTAACTTGATACAAAGCTATAATGAGCAAGCCATGATAGCCGAGCTAGGCACGAAACGCATCTACGCCGTAATCGTTGTTCCGAAGGGTTTCCAAAATGATCTGGAGAGCGGAAATCAGGCAAGGCTGATATTGTATACTGACGACAGTGAACCCGGCGTCTCTGACCAAATACAAAGCACGCTCACGAGTTATGTGCAAAATTTCGATCCGAACGTCGAAGTTCAACCTCATCTGAGTCAGTTGCAGCGGCAATCTGTCGCGGGGATCGGCATCATCGCTAAGGGGACGGTGTTCCCAGGCTTCAACATAGGCCTGACCACCGTACTCGCGATCGTGCAGATCTTCGCAGCTTTCTACGAAATAGCGGGCGGAATATCTCGTGAACGAGAGGAGGGGACATTTGCGCGCCTATTGGTCTCGCCGATCCCGATCGGCTCAATAGTCCTAGGCAAAACAATCTTCGACATTCTGCTGACCATTATTCGGACTTTCACAGTCCTAGCAATCTCGGTGTATGGTTATGGGGCGAGACCAAATACCGATCTCCTTACGCTGCTGGCCTTGTCTTTGATCATAGCCCTAGTCGCTATGGGTATTGGTTTCGTCGCGGCCTCGTTGAAGTTGGGTCAGAGGGCCGTGGTTATCATAGAATTCTTTCTGATACTGTTCTTGTTCGCTTTCAGCGGTTTGATCATCGACATCAATCTTCTGGTCGGCGTCCCGCAAGTAATAGGCAACCTGCTCCCATTCACTTACGCCTTTGACGCCCTAAAGCGAACTGTCCTCCTCGGCAGGCCTTTGCTGTCCCTTACATTCGACCTCGAGTATTTGATCGGCTCAATCCTCGCATCCTACGCGGTCGCTTTGGTTCTACTTCACGTTTCTCGGGAGAGGCTCATCACGTGAAGAGTTTCGTTCGTGATACCGTAGCCATTACAGGAAAGGAGTTGAAGCAACTGCGCCGCGACCCAGTCTCCCTCGTCCTAACGATCATCTTCCCCATTCTATTGATTGGTATTTTCATCGTCATCGTGTCCGTATTCCGCGCTACAACACATAATGTGCCGGTGGTCGTTGCTGACCTGGACGGAACCCCCGCTTCGAACGCAATGATCAATGAGTTGACCAGCTCACGGTTCATTCACGTAACCCAACTAGTTCAAACTGAAGACCAGGCGTATCAGGCGGTTGCTAACGGGCAGGCTATTGGTGCGATAGTAATACCTCAGGGGTTCGGAGTAGCGCTGGCTTCGGGGAACGCGTTTGTCATCGTCTCTACTGATAATTCGAAGTTGACTTCTTCGGCGTTCGTTAGTGCTGCGGTGAATCAAGGCGCCCAGGACCTTGTTAACGAAGCAAGCCTCGGTGAGGGAGGAGTGAATTTCGGCTTGAAGCTGGCTCCGATTGAGGTAATTACAAGGCCCCTGTCGGGCCGGCCTCCGAGCGGGGACCCGATTCTGCCAGGATTTCTGGGAATGATTGCCATACTGGGTGGGTTTGACGACATCGTGAACGCGATTAGCCGGGAGCGGGAACGCGGTACATTCCCTCGTTTGACTCTTTCTCCAGTGAGTTTGTTCGCTGTTTATTCGGGTAAGATGTTTGCGACCGTTGTTCTAACGATTCTGAGGACGGCGTTGATGCTTGTAATCTTCAGCCTTTACGGTCTTGTGATTCGCGGAAGCCTCATACTAATCTTCCTAACGACCATCTTGATCGCCGTTTTCACCCTATCCTTAGGCCTGGCGATGTCAGCGAGGATTCGCGGGTCGGCCACGCTCACTGTTCTTGAGATAGCTATGACGTTCCCGCTGTTCACATTGGCGGGGACATTTGATTCCCCGCTTTTGTTAGCTCCTGGGGGTAGGGCGATCGCGGACAGCTTACCTTGGACTTATGGTAATGATGCGCTTAGGCGTTTGATCTACTTGGGGGCTGGCCTGAACGCGGTTGCAGGGGACCTTCTCATCCTATTCGTCAGCAGCCTCATCCTAATGCCCATCGCGATCTTGCTATCGAAACGCACTATGTAGTATTACCGTCGTCTTCTGCGCTCTAACAATAATGCTGCAGCTACCCCTACGGTTAGGGTGGTTAGGGGAACTGCTGCGAGTTCAGGTATGGGGATTTGGGTTTCTTCCAGAATGTAGTTGAGTGCATCATTTTGTTCTCCTGGGTTGACGTTGAGCGTGAACATGGCTTGTTGGTGGCCTTCGTTATGGTTCCATTCGGTAATTGTTGCCTGGTAGGTTCCTGGGTTTAGGTAGCCGTCAAACCATCCATCCCACGTGTACCAGTAATACTGGTACCCGGAATTGTCCACTAGCTCCACTGTTACCCAACTCATCGTTCTGGTTTGGTCGTCCCAATTCATTCCAAGTATGATTCCTTGAATGTACCCTCGTCTGTCTACTTCGAATACGGCTGAAGCTTCGCCGCTGAGGGGGGCGTTGAGGATGAGGGTGAATCCTCGTTGGGAGTAGGGTCCAAGATGGTTGTATGGGAAGAAGTAGGGTGATTCGCCTTGAAGGAGGGCTGGGGGGGGTGGGTACGCCTCTGTGGGGCGGTACCAGTTCACGAAGTCGACCATCACCGTCCAGGATCCGTAGTAGCTTCCTGCGTATTCGCCGCTGCCCCATATTCCGTGGAGAAGTCCGGTGGGGAAGAGGGTGGCGCTCTGGATGGGAGACGTTGGTTCCACGTAGCTGAAGAGTCCAGCAAGATCCTTGTAGGTTAGCAGCGTGGTTCCCGCGGGGAGCGCTTGGTTAATGATTTTCTTTCCGTTCGCGAAGAAACCAATGTTTGATGAGGGAAAGAGTATGCCGGCGTCCGATGTGAATAGGGTTGTTGCGGCTACAAGCCTATCTTGATCGTCGAATATGCGAAACCTAACCGACATGTTGTATGGTGTTCCGGATATTACATTCTCAGTCTTGAAGAGAACACTTACTGTCAGGTTTACGCCGACTATGAGGTTGAGGTTTATGTCAGCCATTTGGCCGAGCCATGGGACGGCCACGTAAACGTTGCCAAGGTCGCCAAGCGTGACCACGTTCTCCTGCACATACCCATACGTCCAACCGTTCAGCGCATATGTTCCCGGATAAATTGCTAAGTTCGATCTGAATGAGGGGAGTCTGTAGTAGGTGAAATTGAAGAGGAAACCTACATGCTCGTTTTCCTGGTAGAAATCAAAGGTCATGGTATTGGTGGGGTCTGTGGAGGCTAGGCTGGGCAAGTCAGGTCCTAATTCGTCGACGAATACGCTTCCGTTTGTCATGAGGTAGCTGGAACCGGGCCCGTATGATGTTAGCCAACCTGGCCACGGGAGGTTTGTGAACATTGAGTTCTGTGTCGGTAACGACCATTGCTCATGCTTAGCGTTCCAGAAGTTGATTATATCTACGAAGTTCCGTGATGAAATGTCGTACACTAGAACGTTTACGGATGTGTTGTTCCACACCCAGTTCCGTTCGACCCGCGGCATCTCCCAGTCGGTAGATGTCACGGACGCGTTGATGCTGCCACCTCGGTACATGTGGGTGCTTGCTTCTAGGAGGCAGCTGCCAACCGAGATGCTTACCGATAGTGGTTGGTCCAATTCGTCTATTGACGTTGCTGGTGGAAGGGCCTGAATGTAGCCCCTCATGAATATGCGGATCGTGTAAGTGTCGGTTGGGAGCCCATAGTCGTATACGCCCCTATACCTGGCGAGGGAATACTTGATTTGTGCTCGCGGGTCGAAGGAGGATATGTGGAGTGGATCCCCCGCCATTCCTAAACCGTTGAGCAGTATAGACATCTCAGACTTTGAGGAAGAGACTTGCGTGAAGTTGAATGCTGCTAGTGAGTTATCCTCCGCGAACGCCTCCGCTATCATATACCGTGCAGGGTCAGGGCCTCTAATCGGAGCCCCCACAAGTGTACCTGGCTTGTCGTGGAAGTGGACAGTAACGTTGATGCCGCATGATTGTATGAGGTCGATTGATAGGAAGGCGTTATAGGGGCCTATGTCTGGGACTGTGAACGAGTAATCCACGAACGTCCCCCCATCAGGAGTAGTCTGTACGTATCCATTCAGGAAGACTCGAATGTAGTAGGTTCCGGGGCTTAGGCTGTCCGTCCATGTGGCGAAGACTTGGGGAACCATTCCTGAGAATTTCGTTGGCACACCATAGACGCCCTCCGACCCAAATTGGAAAGTGAACTCGGACGGTGATGAGCCTAGGCCGGTGTTGGGATCGAGGTTGCCACGGGGGTCGACCCACCAGACTTGAGCTGGCCCCACCCCGTTAAACAACCCAAACGGATCTTTGATGGTTGGGTTCGTGTATGTATAGTAGCTTGCGGGGCCCTCCCAAGGGAATGCGACCTTTTTCGGGCCTGCCACCCCTGAAATTAACCCACTGAAACCCGCTGCTGAGAAGTAGGTGTTCCCGTTCACATATGAGGTATACGGCGCATCGGTGAGGTTTATGGGGGATTCAGTTTCGATGCTTGGAACGTCATACAATTTGCTATTGTAGATGATCATTGAGATTGGGCGTTGCGCAGGCCACGAGGTTTCGCCAAAGCCTATTTTCGAGAATATCGTACCCCGCAGTTGGAAGCCAACGTTAAGGTACCCATCAAACTTAAGCGACTGCCCCCGAGTCACCCTAACATTGCTAGCTATTTTCTGTTCGGGAAGCCCCGCTGCTGACGCGTAGATATCGTAGACTCCAGGGGCGACGCCTTCTATCTCATAGTGCCCCTGGGCGGTTGCGTTGAAGTATCCCCTTGCTTCAACAGCCCGACCCGTCGGCTCGTTTGTCAGTGGGTCGTTTGCGACCCCTACCGCTCTGACCATTCCTGGAAGGTTGATAGGTGTTCCATAGAGGGTGCTGTTCAGATCACCATACCTGAGCGTGCCAGATATTATGGCTGGGTCTACGTCGCCCTTAACGAGGAGGACCGGCCAATTCTCCATCGGCACCGTGCCCGCGATCAAATTAGTGGACGCACTCGTGCACGCACTCGTGCACCCGTGCACAGGGTAAGAGTCGTTGAGGAACATTTTGAAAAAGTATCTTCCAGCGGTGAAAGGTGCTTTCATCTGGTTGATTCGAATGTAATACCAGTTGTCGAACTTCTTGTTGAAGTTGAACGTGATTCCTGATGGTGGCGCTTGGATGTATATGATCCATGAGCCGGGTTCGAATGGATCGTTCATATCTGCTCTAGTCACGAAGATGCTGCCATAATTGCTGGTGATGGTGGTGATGATGTTGGTGTTATCGCCTTGATCCCAGTTGATTCCGGCGGTAGGTTCGAAGCCGTCTTGGATTAGTTTGCCTGTTGCATCGAAGACAGGTGCGGGGATGTAGATTGCTAGGCTCGTGTAGTTGAATCGGCTTCGGCTAGGGAGGAATGCGTTCGGGTTTGAGAAGTTCAGGGCGAAGATCAAGTCACCCACACTGTCGTGGTCGGCGGTTGAGGTGAGAATAGCACCTTCGGGGCTGTAAGAGTCGCCCGCAGCCTGGAGCGGTTGTTGGTTGGTGAAGGGTGACTGGTAACCCGGCGGGTTGGAGGCTACCCCTGAGTATGTGTCCAAGCCGCTTCCTGGCCAGACATATCCTAAGGGGCCGGGGACATGGTGGCCGTCTGGGATCGTGAGTTCATTATCGTTTATTCGGTATGGGGATGTTCCGGTCAAGTCTCCTAGGGTTGTGTGAGCAGAAACGGGAGCAGCGAATGAGAGTGCGAGAGCCACCAGTAGTAGGAGAATGGTCCACCTGCGAACCAAGTATCACTTGCTCCAAACCAACTGGATCTCTGCACTGTGAACTTTCTATCTCTTGCCCGACTGGGCGTTCTGCGCAGCCGCCTTAGCCTTTCGTCTCCTCATAAACAGGAAGCCGCCCACACCAACCACGACTATGATTGCCACAGCGATCAAAGCTACGGGTACCGCTGTCGGCTGAACTGTGAAGGTGATGGGGTATGAGTAGTCATCGTACAGTTGAACTGTGTCCTGAGTCCAGTCGAATCGCAGGTTGTAAGTGTACTGGCCTGGTTGGGCTTTGCTGTCAATATCGACCGTGAAGAAGGCGACTTTCGTTTCATTCGCTAACATTGTGCCGAGAAAATCGGTTAATGTACCCGTGAAAAAGTTCCCGACAAGCAGTTCAACCCTTACTGAGTCGGCTTCTACGGACCCAGCGTTTCTAATGACGACGCTTATGACATCTCCTGAGTCGCCAACATTGACCGTCGTAGGTGTTACGCTGATGATGTCAAATCTGACCTTCTCGCTAACGTACAGCGGAAGTTCTCCAATCGGTATCAGTTGGCTTCCGGTGACTTCTCCGAGTATGACGGAATATTGGCCGAAGGTCGCGTTTTCAGCTACGTCGACAATGAAATTAGCAGTTGTTATTTGCCCGGCTGGGATGTTTCCTACGAAGATTTGGTCGGAGCCGCTGGACGAAGCACTGAACGGTGGTTGTAGGACGAGCTGAAGTTGGATGTTTTTCGCTGTCCCTTGGCCTGAATTTGCTATTGTGACCTGCACGCCAACCTGCTTGCTGTTGGGATAAATCTTCGCCGGATTCGTGACCACGCCTTGAACGTGAAGCTCCCCATGCCAAATGGGAACGTTCACAGGCACCGTTGTATCAATCTGTTGTAGCTCTCTCGCTGACTGGTAAGATAATTCTAAGGAGTACCTGTAGATGCCTTCCTTAGCCCTCGCGTCGACGCTGAGAGTATAAGTGAGTACGTAGCTCTGGCCCGCTTGCATGTCACCGGCCTGCTGCGAGACATAGGTCGCGTTATACTTTGCTCCATTAACGTAGTAAGAGTAGATAATAGGTGGCCCGATGTACAGTGTCGCGGTGACATTCCTTGCGACATCGTCACCTACATTAGTGATCAATATGGAAAGCTGAAGATTAACATCTCCCGGATGTGCCGTGTCCGGCTGAGCTGCGCTCGCTCCCCAATATACGTTGGTAACAATAACGTTTGCCACGCCAATCGCAGCCGCGGGTTGCGTCTCCACACGAATAAAGACCGCAAGCAATACTACAAGTAAGAGCATCGTCGTCCTTCTGAACCGCATCCTTCTCACCGAAACTTTCACTTTCCTACTCTGGCAGGTGGGCTTTAAAGTTGCGTTCGAAAAACCGGTCGTTCCCTATTCGGATTTACACGTTCTTTCGCGTAGTGCGCGTTTGAAGGCTGCAGTCGCTAGTCCAACCATTAGTCGATGATTACAAAGACTGGCTATCGCGATTTGACTACAATCTGCGTCTAAACACGAGTATCGATAATATCACCATCAAACCAGTGAAGACCCCCAAAAAGGCAAAGTCGCCTGCGACCGCCCCAAATCCCGCCCCATTGTACATCAGGAGTCGTAGGGCATGAACCGCGTAGGTTTCTGGGTTGATTACCGAAAATTCCTTCATCCAAGTGGGAAACCCGTCCAGTGGGTATATCGCGCCGCTTGTATAATACAGAGTCAAGTTGATGGGAAATGATGAAACCCTGTAAATGTCGCCTGACGAAAACCTCACCGCGTAGGCCGTCATCATAGCGATAAGTCCCAGTGCGGTGAGGAACAATGTGAACATCGTGAGTGTTATTCCTATTAGGTTTGGTGTTGGGAAAACGCTCATGGGGCGAACGCCCACCACTACCATGGCTAGAAAGAACAGTGCGATCGATGAGATGAGCGCTTTAATGACTCCTGCAAGTAGGATACCGATGATGATCTCATATGTTTTCAGAGGGGTGACTAAGTATCCCTCGATTATCCCTCTTTCTTTATCATTTACGAGTTGAACGCCGCCCGCGATGATTGAAACGAACATGATTGCTTGCACAAATGTTCCAGGTGCCATGAATTCAACGTACAAGAAGGTCCTGTACAAATTCTCTAAATCCACATCTACATTTGAGCCGCCTGCGGTTGATGTTTGTACTAGAGATGAGAGCTGTTGACTTGCTTGGACAATTCCAGGTCCAATGGCGGCAGCACTCAATGGATCGGTATTATCTAACGTTACTGTAAGGATAACTTTTGAGTTCTCACTTAATGACGTGTCAAAACCTTCGGGAATGTGAACTATCGCTTTGACTAGGCCTGCTCGGAGCATTTGCTGTGCCGTATCCATATCGGGAACGTATGTTATCTGAAAGGAATTCTGGCAATTTATTACGCCGACTTGACAGCTTTGTTGGTTCCGTAAAATGTCTATGAAATTTGATGAAAATGGGCCATAGCTTTCTTGCACGATTGCGATTGGTGCATGCGTTATTGCTCCGCCAAACGCGCTCCCGAGCAAGACTAAAGTCAGTAATGGTCCAACAACCGTCGAGAGGATAAGGGCTGGTTGCCTAAAGAATCTTCGAACATCTCGCTCGCATACGGCTAGGGCGCGCGTTCTCAATCTCCCAGACTCCGACCTGTAAAGTTCAGGAAAACGTCATCTAAGGTGAGCTCTCGCAGAGTGATTGTCCGAAGTTTTCCTCCATTGGAGTCAATGAGTCCAACTATCTTCGGAACTGCCTCCGCACCATTCTTCACTAGAATCGTTAAGCTGCTGTCCCGCCTTTTGACTCCATTAACGAATTCTGCCCTTTCTAACGCCTTTAGAGCAGCCTCAGGGAGGTTTGAGAAATGGGCATCAACTATGTCGCCTCCTGAAACTTGCCGCTTTAGTTCCGCTGGTGTTCCTGAGGCGACTACTTTGCCGTGATCCACGATTGCGAGCCTATCACAAAGTTTGTCCGCTTCATCTAGGTAATGCGTTGTGACCAAAAGCGCGATGCCGTGATCTTCATGAATTCGCTGAATGTATTCTAAAACTGCGGCACGGGCTTGAGGATCAAGACCTGTGGTAGGTTCATCAAGCAATAGGACTTCAGGTTCATGGACCATGGCCCTTACAATTTCTAGGCGCCGTTTCATGCCCCCTGAATAACTTCCGACGAGAGTTCTGGCTCGATCCTGTAACTCAACTACTTTGAGCAGTTCTTTTATTTTTTCTTGGCGTTGCTTCTTAGGCACGCCGAAGTATTTCCCGTATAGATCCATGTTTTCCCACGCGGACAACTCGTTGTCTAAGGTTGACGCCTGTGTAACAACGCCTATACGCTCACGTACCTTGTCTGCTTCGTGTATAATATCGGCCCCCGCGACAGTAGCCGTGCCCTCGGTGGGCACGAGAATTGTTGTTAACATGCGCGTTAAGGTTGTTTTTCCTGCTCCGTTAGGGCCTAAGAGACCAAAAACTTCATCTTTAATTTCAAGATTAATATGATCAACAGCTGTGAAGTCGCCGAATTTTTTCGTAATGTCAAACGTCTGCACAGCTACATCCATTGTGGGAAACCATCTGAATTGACTGCTTTAAGTGGGCGCCCGACAGCTAGGTGCGCTAATTAAGAGTATCCTGCAACCTCAATCTTTGATGGCTTCGAGTAGGCTAACAGCATTCCAAATCTTGACTCGAGTGTATGGTGGCATGTTCGGGTCTTGGCTTATGTCGTCCATTGTGGATATGGCGTTTGCCGCCCTGACTCCTAGGCTTAGGTCGCCGACTTGTAGCATATCCATGGCGCTTTTCGCTGCGCGGCGAATATTGCGTGGGGTAGTATTGTCGTTAGAAACATCGTTCAGAACGCCTAGCGCCTGCTTGATTCGAGACTCGTATTCTTCTTTGCGTTTGACTTTGGTTGACATTGCGGAACACCCGCATGACAGGCGACCTTTCAACCAAATCATCCATCAGCAATATCTAAACTCTTTCTCCATCCAAAAGCCCCTGCTTGTGCCGACTTTCTCTAGATTCAACAAAGTGTAATAGTGGTTAAACCCATCATTGCACGGTCGAGGGCAATGGGTTTAGAAGTCAAGAAGATGGCTGACCTCCTCAAATCAGGGGCAGCGATGCTGTCCGAGACTTGCCCTGAATGTGGGACTCCGCTCTTTCGGAAGGGCAACGAAACCTTCTGCGTCAAATGTGACAAAACCGTCGTAATCATACAGTCCGCCGAACAGGAAACCCGTCTAATGACCGATAGGGTGCTAGCGGACTCGGAGCAAATCTTGCTAGCCAAGATTCAAGAGATGAATTTGGCGATGAAGAACGAGAGAGACCCCGAGAAACTATTGGCGTACGGAAATGCGTTGGCGAGTTGGCTGAGTTCATTAGAGAGACTTCGTCGGCTCAGAACCCAAAGCCTCGAAACATAGCGCAGAGTGATCAACTATGAAATGTAATGATTGCGAGGGTAAGGGTAAAACGGACTGCCAAGACTGCGAAGGGGTCGGCTCGATAGATGTTGATTGCGACACGTGCATGGGTGAAGGAACCGTCAGCGACAGCGTGATGACAGGACGTTGCCCCGAGTGCAATGGTGAAGGGAGAATAAGCGAAGATTGCCCAGAATGTGACGGTGAAGGGCAAAAGGAATGCGAAGCATGTGGCGGAACCGGCGAAGAATGAGCGATAGCATGAATCCCTCTAAACATTTTATATTCCCTAACCCGTTTCTGTCGCTTGCAAGTGGTCCATGATGAATCTCGGCGACAATCTCAAAGACAGTTTCGAATACACAAAGAAATTATTCAGCGACGCAGGCCGCTTAATCATACTCATTCTCCTTAGCGTCTTTAGTCTGGGAGGATTAATACCAATCATTGGTTGGGTTTTGCTTGGCTACGAGGCAAGAGTGCTTAAGGAATCGCCCGGAACCGGGACTCTGCCGAAACTGGAGAAATACGGTGAGTTGTTTGTTGAGGGAGCTAAAGTCTACTTCGCGGCCCTAATCTACCTCCTAATTCCATTAATCTTCATAACAGTTGGCGGCGCCTCCACCTTTGCCGGCCTAACGTCGACGTCAGGCCTGGCGCTTGCTGCTGGGCTTGTGCTAGGCGGGGCAGGCGCCGTGATTCTACTCATCGGCATCATCCTCATGGTTCTGCTGCTGATCATTCTAGCCGTAGGCATAGCACACATGATTAAGACAGGAAAGTTCGGAAAGGCCTTCGCGTTCGGCGAGATACTTAACATCATACGCGGAATCGGTTGGGTGAAATACATAGGTTGGATAGTCGTTGTTGTAATAATCGCTTTTGTTGTAAGTGCAGTTTCGGGGATACCCCATGTTGGATGGTTGATCTCCGTCATTCTCCAGCCGATTTTAGGCGTCTTCGTATTCAGGTCCATGGGGCTGTTGTACAATGAGGGCGCCCCACCTGAGCTGAGAGTGACTGCACCTGTTGTTAGTGGTTTGGCCTGTCCTTCTTGCGGCACGCCGCTCCAGCCGCACCATAAGTTCTGCCCGAACTGCGGCGCAGCAGTCCCCGCTCCTCCACCCCCAACAGCGCAGAGTGACACCAAGTTCTGTATCAGCTGCGGCGCAAAGATCCCGGCGAGGGCAACGTTCTGCGGAAGCTGCGGCGCCAAACAGACATAAACAGCAGACCACACACCGCCCGCTAACACTTGTTACCTTGGCGCGACTCAGAGAGAATCTCATTCGGGCCACGGGCATTGTTATACCCCGTGACTTATACGCCCGTTTAGGGGCTTTTTGATTGCTAAACTAGGAAAGAGGGCGTTCCATAGATGTCGTTTGACCTCAGCTCCAATTCGTTACTGAGGTTGGATTCCATCGAACGCCGTTCTTATCAAGAATCCATCGCCAAGAACGCAGTGCGCGTCAACACCTTAGTCTGCCTTCCCACAGGGTTAGGGAAGTCAATAGTCGCTGCATACGTGGCTGCGGAAAGGCTGCAACGAATTCCAAACAAGGGCGTAGTCATGCTAGCCCCAACAAAGCCATTGGTCCTTCAACATTTCAAAACGTTCCAAAAGTTACTCAACCTTGATCCATCGTCTATGGTCTGGTTGACCGGTGAAGTCGGTCCTGACGAACGTATCGACTTGTGGAAGAAGCGACTCATCTTTTCCACACCCCAAGTCTTCATGAATGACTTGCTTACAGGCAAACTCACCCTGGACGCAATTTCGTTGATGATCTTTGATGAGGCTCACAGGGCCGTGGGCGATTATCCTTACGTTTTCATAGCTGATCGCTATTCTGCAACCGACGACAGCCTCATCCTAGGCTTAACCGCCTCGCCCGGGTCAAGCGAACAGGATGTTCGCGAGATCTGCGACAACCTCCATCTCGAATGGGTTGAGGCACGGTCAATTCAGAGCAAGGACGTAAAACCATACGTCGGCGGCATAGAGATCAGTTGGGTTACCGTCGGCCTTCCGCAAATATTCTATGACGTAAAAAGGGAACTGGAATCCTTCCTGCGGGACAAACTACGCACGATAAGAGACCACGGATACCTCGAGAGCGCGGCTATGGATAGAGTTCGCCTGCGGGACGTGTTAGGTGCCCGACAGCGAATACTAAGTGACGCTGCTAGTGGGAACAGGGACGCTAAGGTATACCTGGCCTACGTCTACGCGGCCATTCACGCAATTCGCGCAACAGAGTTCCTAGAAACCCAAGGCTTTCCCGCCCTGAAAGAACACCTGGACGGCTTAAGGGAGAAGGGAGAGAAACGGACGACGCCGGGGCTGAAAATGCTTCTTGACGACGATAGAATGATGCGAGTAGTAGGCGTGGTAAACAGCCTCGTGGCAAAAGAGGTTGACCATCCCAAAGTTACCGAACTAATCAGATCTGTACGTGCAGGGTTGGGGAAGGGCGCGCGCCGCATCATGGTTTTCACAAATTACCGCGCCACCGCGGCGAGGCTTGTGGAGGTCCTCAACAAGGTCGAAGGAGTCTCCGCCGTCCGACTAGTCGGCCAAGCTTCCCGCGCCAAAGACCGTGGCCTGACACAGAAGAAACAGGCTATGGTACTGGATGACTTCAAGGCGGGCACGTTCAACGTGCTTGTTGCAACGCAGATAGGAGAGGAAGGGCTTGACATCGTGGAATGCGATCAGGTGGTCTTCTACGATACTGTCCCCAGCGCCGTGCGTTACATTCAACGCCGCGGCCGAACCGGCCGAAAGGGGCCTGGTGCAGCGGTCATATTGATCGCGAAGGGGACGAGGGACGAGGCGTATTACTGGATCTCACAGCGCAGGGAACGCGAGATGGCCAGCGCCATCAAACAGTTCGTTGCGGGTCAGAAGGAATACGCCCCCGACCAGTCAAGAATGGAGAAATTCATTTCATCAAGTTTGAAGGAAGAGAAATTGGTAGAGCAAAATGTCGTAGTCGCCGATTCAAGGGAACTCGGCGCGTTGGTCACTAGGGAACTCGCCAAACTCGGCGCCCTAGTCAAATCTGAAACACTACAGGTAGGCGATTTCGTTCTCTCAGACCGGGTTGTTGTGGAACGAAAGGAAGTTGACGACTTCGCGTCCTCAATAATCGACGGCCGCCTGTTTCAACAAGCGGCGAAACTCAAAGACGCCTATGTGAAGCCGGTGATAATTGTGGAAGGGGAATCGTTGACCGGATCGGGACGCGTTCGGCCTGAAGCCATGATGGGCGCATATGCTAGCATTCTAATGGATTATGGGATTCCGATAATTTTGACCCAGAAGCCCTCAGAAACGGCACAGCTTATGTTTGCCATATCTCGCCGCGAACAGATTCAAGACAAACGAAGCCCAAGGATAATGACCGTCGCCAAACCCAAAACACTCCAAGAAGAACAAGAATTTGTCGTCTCCAGCCTACCCAACATCGATAAGACCCGAGCCAAGAAGCTCCTAACCTCCCTCCACACGCCCCAACGCATCTTCCAAGCATCGAAAGAAGAACTGATGTCCGTATCTGGTATAGGAGAGAGGATCTCCGAAGAGATCAGGCGGGTTCTGACAACGGGTTACAGGGCTGAAACTTTAGTCTGAGCATTCGAGTGATGTGGGCGGTGATTGACGCAATTATTCCATACGTCATATGCGACTGCTCTCAACCGACCGCAAACTTGACGATGACTAGAACGGGACCTAGAATCAACTCGCAACCTCTCACGTTTCAACCATGAGTAGAGTTGAAGAAGAACAACTGACATTCAACGTTTACATGAAATCTGCTCTGGAAATTCTTGACGAGTACAAAGGCGACGTTGAAGCTGAACTTGAGCGTCATTTGCCAAGAACCGGTGAGCCACCCGAATTCTACGCCCCGGTCTGGGACCTCCTCGACAGGGGCGGAAAACGGGTCAGGCCCGCAATAACCTTCCTCGCATGCGAGTGTGTGGGCGGCACGAGAGAGGAAGCACTCGGCGCGGCTGCTGCCGTCGAACTTCTACACAACATGACGCTAGTCCACGACGACATTGAGGACAACAGTGAGCTAAGGCGTGGTAAACCATGCATCCACATAATCTACGGTGTCCCCCCAGCCATCAATGTCGGCGACGCGATGTTAATCAAAGTGTTTGAGATCGCAAACTCAAGCCAAATACCAATCGACCGCTGCCACCGACTAATCTCCCGTGTTGCCAAACGCGCATACGACATAACCTGGGGTCAGCAGTTTGAATTCAGCATGTGGAAGCGCAAAAACTTCACAGAGAACGAGGTGATCCGCCTGCTCAAAAACAAGACCGGAGCCCTCACGGGATTATCAACCGAAGCTGGGGCCATTGCCGGAGGGGGCACTGAACTGCAAATCAAGCTGCTAGGTGATTTTGGTGAAACAGTCGGGATTGGTTTCCAAATAATCGATGACGTGCTGAACGTTGTGGGTAACGTGAAGGAGTATGGAAAGGAAATCGGCGGAGACATTCGAGAAGGAAAGAAAACTTTACTCGCAGCTCACCTGGTAAGAAACGCCAAACCCAACGAAAGAACAGCGTTTACTCGACTCCTCGGTAAGAAGAACATCACGAAATTGGAGATTCGAAAGGCTATTCTCCTCTACGAAAAGTATGATTCGATTGGTTACGCGAAGAAAGAAGCTCAGAAATATCTTCATTCCGCGCTCGAGACGCTCGAAAAGATACCCGAATCGGAAGCCAGAAACCGCCTATCCTCAATCGCCGAATTCCTAGTATCCCGAACCTACTGATCCACACACATTTTTTCCAACGACGAACGACGACGGTTCAAATTCCGTTGCCCGCACCAGCATCCCCGACGACGACTCTGATAAACTAATGACCCCAAGTTGAAATGTGATGCGCGGTAGCGGCGCTTGGAATTCCGCTGCGGCGGATTCTGACTGAGGCTGAGGAAAGGGTGCGCGATTTGGAGAAAGAGAGTAGGAGGCTGCAGGAAAGGCAGCGGAAAACGTTGCGAAGAAGAAAAAGGAAATTGTCCGTACGATGGCGAACCTTCTTAGGGAAGCTGCGAGAATTCACCACGAGCTTAGGACTCTGCTGAAACTATTCCCGACTTACAGGTCTCCGTTCCACACACTTCGCCGCATAAGAAAAATGATACATCTAGCAGACACAAAATGAGATTTCGTTAGCTTCTTTGCCAGATTAACCTGTCTTCCATTATTCTTCACCTTTTCGACCAAGCCCTCAATTGGGCATTTGCTGCATGCCCATTTTGCGTAGAGCTTGGTGAACGTTATATTGCAACTCCACCATGGAGTCACATAGCAAGGTTGTCTTATTGAACTGTCATTCATGCGGTAATTTGGTTGACACAAATTCTAGGTTCTGTACAAGTTGCGGAGCCAAACTCAACATAGACCAAACGCCTATGACTTCCACCGCAGCAGTTCTCTCTGGTAACGAATACATTATCGAACAAAAGATAGTAGCAATACGCAAAACTTTCAGAATAACTGATCGAGATGGGAAACGGCTAGCCTACGTAAAGAAGAAGATCGTCAACTGGAGCCCGCAACTATGGTTTGAGACACCAGACGGAACACGGTTCGGTGAGATACGAGGTAAACTCCTTACGATCCGACCAACCTTTGAAATCTATGATACGCAAGGCCTCGTAGCGGTCGTCAAAAAGAAGATTCTGAAACTGGTCGGCTCAGAATGGTGGCTTGAAAACAGTTCCGGGAAGGAGATCGCTAGAATCAAAGGAAACATTACCATGCATAACTTCACAGTTCACTCACCATCAGGATTGGAAATTGCCCACGTCCACAAGAAATGGGCCAGCGTCCGAGACTCCTACGCAATCGAAATACTAACACAGGATCTCACCCCGTACATTGTCATCGCTTACGTCATAGCCATGAACAATATTGATCGGCAATTCTGGAAAATCCTCATTCTAGGACCCGAAGGGGTAGCCGTAGGAGACGTGATAGATAACTTCAGTTCCAAAACGTAACTACACAAAACAACAAAACACACATTTTCGTCATCAGTATCCATGACGCGTGTCGTCGTCGCGCACCAGCATCCCCGACGACGGGGATCCGTATTCTCCGCGCTGGTGTGCCATGGGCTATTAAGTGGATAACGATAATTCAGAACGCAAAAGCTAGGTCAAGTCGTTAAGCCCTTTCCTACATTCTCCCACTGCTGTTTTTGGATCGTCAACGATCTTGTAACAAAACGTGTATTGTCCATGTTTTCCTAGATCATTATGGTCATGTTCAACTTCGATCAGCCATGCGCTTTCGATCTTCTTGCTTAACGGATTGGGATGTGGAATAATGGCGTGAGTACACTCATGACCCATTCTCAAAAGCGCATAGAAGATGGCATCGTCTTTCTCCAATGGAGACCACTATTACGAGTGCCTCCCTCAGAGCTTAATAGGTAAACTGCCGAACGATGCCATGATTTGTTCACACATTACCACTTCGGAGCTAGTTACTTCGCATCGCCATTAGAAAAGAAAAATGGTAAGCCGAATTCCAGTTTGATCCACGTAGTCGGACGCTTAGTCTTTCTTCGCGAGCTTAATCTCGATCGTGGAGACGTTTCTTGACTGACCTTCCTCGCCCAGTACTTCGGTTCCAATCTTGATTTCCGTGATGTTGAGTTTGTCAGCAAAGAACCGTCTGCGGCATACCTCGACCACGTCAACAGCCTGGGATATCATACGGCCTCGAGCCTTCACAGCGAGTTCCTTACTGCCGCTGTTAAATTGCATAACGACCGCTGTTACGTAACTCATTAAGGGCTTTTGTCCGATGAAAATTGTGTTGGATGGAATGCCGCTTCGGTTGGGAGTGGCCTTTTGAGCGTTTGTCTGTTCGGTCATGCATTGTTCACCTCCGAGTCGAAAGCTCCAACGGAGGATTCATAGACCGCAACATTTCAAGTTTCGTACTGCACCCTGTTCATTCTGGGAATGACGAGGCTTCACTGAACTGCTGTAATGTTCAGTAAAACCGCAGTCTACCCGCCAATACATCGTCGCTGAGCGTCTATCAGGATGACTCAACAGCGATTTCCAAGGACTTAGTTACGTGTGATTTCCAGGAGGCGTTTCTCCCAACCATTACTACTAAAGAAGGTTGTACCTTGTTCGAAGTCCAACATTCTGATGAAATCACTTTCGGCTTTGCGGGGCGTGCTCATGGAGAGCCTACAATCAGAAGGTTGTTCGAATAGATTCGGCGGCAAATCGGGTAAATCTACAATCGCAAACGCATGGTCGGTCCTCTCGTTAACTCTCAAGAAAAGAAGTTTGTATCGGTCTTTGAGCCATCTCTCAATGGCGACAGGATCAGACTTTACCATGAACATCGATCGCGATCCGATTAACTGACTACTCGTGAGTTCATTATAGCCGTGACTCTTAGCCATTTGCTATTCGGACAGACAAGTGGTACGCGATGATTTCCATAGCGCGCACACAGACGTGTATTCATGGTGCGCACACAGAATTGACCGACTGTGAGCGGTTCGAATTTGATTGCCCGCACCATTGATACCACACTCACGCACACAAAGCCCTTCGGTCAATGATTTACGAACTGGGAAAGGAGCTTCAAGCAACGGACTTTACTGATGAGCACGCAACCGAAGCAATGTTTTCCCGGTTGAAGCAGGATCTTGCCTCTGCAAGTTCTGCTTGCATTATCTGCTTGCTTCCTGTTCTTGTCGGTCGTGGTAGGGGTCTAATGGTGTTCACATACCTCTAATCATTGTAATTTCATGAATTCTCTCGCCATGTTCGTCCGCATTTCGTACATTTGAAGAACTGAGTGGAGGCTTCATCGCCACCGCGAGTTTGGACCATCCAATAGAAGGCTTCGCCATGTCCGCATTTTTGGCAGCTAACTTTCATTTTCGGGAGAGTCTGTAGGTTCTTCTCATCCTTACCGATTACCACGACAGATTCCTTAGCGGTTCCGAGTTTCTGTACTATCGGCTCCGGCCGTCTAGTTTCTTCTCCGCACTTAGGGCATGCTAGCACAACAATCTTTTCCTTCTTAATTGGAATGAGCGTCAGACTACATTTCGGGCAGAACTGCATGCTAGATTACAACCGAATTGCGGGCGTGGGGTCATATACGCATTTAATCCTTCCTTTCTCTCTTCGTTGAGACTTCGTCAAAGAACCATACCCACCTC
>Ga0326728_10002459_pt1 | contig 61567 bp, 49 predicted proteins | sample MB3enrmetagenome_FD_207602 | JGI IMG/M metagenome (GOLD analysis project Ga0326728, IMG submission 207602) | Lab enriched peat soil microbial communities from McLean, Ithaca, NY, United States - MB31MN | ecosystem: Environmental > Terrestrial > Soil > Wetlands > Peat | place: USA: New York... | reverse complement strand
GTGCAGCTTCAATCTGTACTTCACGCCGACGGCGGATACGTACTACAACGGAACGCTGACGGTGTCGGATGGAACCAACAGCTACACCTTCAATACCTGGGGTGGGGCGAATAAGTAGGACGCGCAGCCAGACCAACGCGGCAAAGAGGAGGCTCCCCCAGGGGAGCCTCCTCTTTGTTTGAGGGGTAGGGATTGCTCAGGTCTATGGCCGTTTTTTGATGTTATATGGGTCGGATTGCTTGTCAGGATAGGTGGAATCAAAGCCCAGCAGGCGAAGAAAATCATGTCAAAAATTAGCCTTGACAAAGACCTTGAAAACGATTTCAATGGTACGCGATCCAACAACCCCGGTGAGTGCTACAGCCAGCGACCGATCATCGCTCATGGCGAGATTGCCGGGGAGGGGAATGAAAGGAAGGCCGGACTCAATGGCTATCTGGCACTGGATGAATTCGGCGCTTCGCACTCTCAGCCACAGAAATTCTGCGGCGGCTCCCCGGCAAACTCGCACAGTTTTCCGATTGCTTGTAGTTCTTGTTGCACTCTCCAGCGGTCTATACGCTCAGCAGACTACCGGATCCATTTCAGGCAAGATTGTTGACAGTACCGGTGCGGCAATTCCAGACGCTACGATCACAATTACGAATCAGTCTACGCTGACCGGTATTAATCTCAAGTCCAACGCTGAAGGCGTCTACTCATCTCCACCCATTGATACGGGCGTATATACGATTGAGGTTGAGCGGGAGAAGTTCCGACCGGAGGCGCAAAAGGATTTTGAACTGAATGACAGTCAGCGGGCCGAGGTCAATTTCTCGCTGAAGCCGGGTGAGGTCACCGATGTAGTTGAAGTGAAGGGAAATGCGCCCTTGCTGAACTCCTTTAACGCGGAGCTTGGCACGGTGATTGATAACAAGACTGCCGAGGCGCTTCCGCTCAATGGCAGTAATGCGCTGGCAATGGTTCAGATGAATCCGGCTGTTGTTTCAGCGGGTTCGGCTGTGAATGAAGGCTTTAATGACCGCGGGGTCGGCGTATCGAACATTCGTATCGGCAGCGGACTTCCCGGCTCGAACGCAAATCTGCTGGACGGGCAGAACAATCTTCAGACAACGCGCAGCGATATTCTTATCAATGCCACCATTACTGGCATGGCGGCCACAAAGGTTCAGTACGGCATCATTTCGGCAGATTATGGATTTACCTCCGGCGGCATTATCACAATGTCCACCAAGTCCGGGACAGAGCAATACCACGGCATGATCTATGACTACTACCGCAACAATATCTTCAATGCGAAAAACCATTTTGCAGTTGCAAGTACGAACCCTACGCTTCGCTACAACCAGTACGGGGCCGGTTTTGGCGGCCCCGCACTGCACAATAAGCTGTACTTCTTTGGAAATTATGAGGCCTATAAGCTGACCCAGGGCGAGTCTACGCAGATTACAATTCCAACTGCGAAAGAGCGTACCGGGGACTTCAGCGACCAGTTGGGTACAACTGCGGCTGGACTGCCCGAAGGCATGATCTATGATCCCACTACCTGCACCCTTAATACTGCCGGCACAGCATGCACATCAGGTACGCGCCTACAGTTCGTTAGCACACCTGCAACCAACCCTGCCTGTACTGCAACATCTTGTCCGAATATGATTCCTACCGCAGCGATGGATCCTGCTGCCGTTGCGTTCCAGAATGCATTTGTGCCGTTGCCGAATGTTCCTCCTGCCAGCGCTACTGCGCTTCAAAACAGCTATATCAACGATAGCCCGTTGATTGCTTCGCAAACAGTGAGCGTCGGACGCATTGACTGGCAGGTCAGCAATCGGTTGAGCCTCTTTGCGCGGTACGGGTACTACGAAAACATCACGAATAATGAGGGCAGTTATGGCGGTCTGGCTCCTATTGCCAGTACGCGAAATGATGATCTCAAAAATCAGGCCTTTGCGATTGGAATTACGCAGGTTATTTCCGGGACGAAGCTGAATGATATCCGTGTGGCTATCGGCAGAAGCTTCTTTCCTTATGCTGCGGGAAGCGCAGGGCAGAACTGGCCGCAGAAGCTAGGTATGACCGGCGTTCCCCAGACCACAATTCCATCGCTCTCAATGTCAAATTACGGAATGACGGATTCGACGAATTTTGGTGTTCGCACCTCGACCATCCCTGAGTTCGATGACACTATTTCGATCCTGCATGGTCCCCACAGCATCCATTTTGGCGGAGCTTTTCGCTTTTATGAGGCACTCAATAACTACAATACCGAGCCCTCCGGAGAGTTTTCCTTCAGTTCAAGCCAGACCGACCAGTCGAATAATACTGCCTTGACGGGTAACCCGTATGCGTCCTTTCTGGTCGGCAAGACCGCTTCTGTCAGTGCGCAGGTTACAGGAACCTCCGTTGTGCGCAGCTTCAGCGTTTCCGGATTTTTTCAGGATGACTGGCGGGTGAACTCAAGGCTTACTTTGAATCTGGGTTTGCGCTACGACTATCAGGCTATTCCATGGGAGAAACACAATGGCTTTAGTACGCTTCGACTGAATATGGTGAATCCCACGAATGGGTTGATGGGAACACAGGTCTATGCCGGCGTGAATGGGCAGGGCCGGAACTTTGCAGAGGAGAATTATCACGACGCGGGACCACGTATTGGGTTTGCCTATCTGGTCTCAGAAAAACACCATACGGTATTGCGTGGAGGATATGCGCTTTACTACGCAGCCTCCTACAACAGCATGTACCAGAATGCCACGGATGCCTTCGGCAGCACGACCACGCTGTTTGACACATCCAATATTTATAGCTACGTGTCCCAGTTCGACGCAGGATATCCTGGTACTCCGCTAGGAGTTCCCGGTGTCAAGGGCGGCCCAAACTTCTTTTTGGGAAGTTCCCCAACCGTACAGCCTGTGTATGCTCCGACCTCGGCCTCGCAGCAGTTTGTTCTGTCTATAGATCACGAATTCAGCAAGAACACGGTGTTGTCAATCATGGCGATGCAGAACCACGGTACGCATTTTCCCATGACGTCGCTGAATCTGAATCAATTGAATCCCAAGTATTTCTCGCTGGGAGGCGTGCAGGCGATTGGCGCTTCTACCGGTACATCTGTTCTTTTGAACTACACGGACAATCCGTTTTACAACTCCAGCTACCCTACTACGAATATTCTTGGGAATAAGACTATGACGGTAATGCAGGCTCTTAAACCTTATCCTTATTTTTCGACGATCTACGAATTCTACCCCCACATCGGAAGCTATCTGGGGCGGAATGTGCAGGCTCTGGTTCGCCGTCCGATTACGACGAATCTTCAAATGCAAATTGGCTATAACTTTGGAAGATTTTTTTCCGATCCTTTGATTGCTGCTATCTCCAGTCCGGCCTCAATAACGGCCTCGTTGCAGGATAACTATGCACCTCACTCCGAGTATTCGATTGACCCAACCGATGTAACGCACAACATGACGGGAAACATGACGTATCAACTTCCCTTTGGCAAGAACCAGAGGTTCTTTAACAATCTATCGGAGAGAAAAAACCGCATGGTTGGGAATTGGACAATTGCAAATACGATGCTGATACAGTCTGGCCGTCCGCTGGCCTTTACCGGCGGCGGCAACGCGGAGTCCGGAACAGCCAACCGCCCAAGCTTTGTACCCGGTGCGAGCGTAAAGGTCGCGCATCCGAGTTCAGCGGAATGGTTCAATATCAATGCTTTTGAAGGCTGTCCGGCGCTGAACAACACGAATCCCTTTTGCTTTGGAAATGTACCACGCACCTATTCCAAGGTTCGCGGTCCGAGTACGGTGAACATCAATACGAATCTGATGAAGACGGTGACGTATGGGCGCTACTCGCTCCAGTTTCAGGCGTCAGCCTTCAATGTCCTGAACAAGACGAATTACAATTCGCCGAATACCGGTTACTCGACATCCACGACTACAACCTTTGGAAGTATCACATCGGCGGCCCAGGCCAGGACGTTGCAGTTTACCGGCAGGCTGATGTTCTAGTGCGGTAACGCGACAGAGCAGAGGATTTTCAGTACGAAACAGGAAGTTTGAAACAGCGCATGATGTATCAGGTGATAAGCGGTCTGCACGCTCGAGGAGTAACGATGATGAATTGCCGAATTTTACGCAACACGATTGCTGTTCTCAGCGCAGCAGCCTGCGGGTTGCTGTTGGCTACGAATGCTACAGCACAGGTCACCGTTAGCTCCGTTGTGGGCTATCCCGGTGGAAGTTCTATCACGTCTACGACGGAAGCAGTTTACGTTGATGTATATGGAAATATCTTCATCGTTCATAACACCGGGGCCAATGTAATCGAGATTCCGGCCAATGGCGGGCCTGCAATTACTATTGCCAGCTCCTTAAGTTCTTCTCATGGCGTTGCAGCAGATGCGCTTGGCAATGTATATATCGGCCAACTCAACAATACCTATGTCGGCAAGTATCCGGCTGGCGGCGGGGCTGAAGTCAATATCGGCAAGATTTCTGGAAGACAGTTCCTCATCACACTGGACAATGCAAATCCTCCGAACCTCTATGTGACGGATCAGGACGCTGGCTATCTTGTGAAGATCAATACCAGCACAGGCGCGTACAGCGATGTCTTTGCAGACTCCAATGGCATGAAGGGCGTTGCTCTTGATTCGGCCGGGGATATCTTTGTCACGAATGGGACAGCGGTGGGGTCTAATTTTACGCTCTCTGAACTTATTGCTGGCTCAACAACTCCAACATTACTTGCATTGCCGAGTCTTGCAAGTCCTTATGGAGTTGCGTTTGATGCAGCAGGAGACCTATTTGTAACAAATATCAGCTCGCCATACGACATTCTGGAGTACCCGGTTGGCTTCACTTCTACAACTACGCCAATCGTGATTGCAGCAACAACCGGCAGTGTTAACAGCGTAATGTTTAATCCACGCGGGGAACTCATCTACGGCAACGGAGCGCACATCTATTCAAACCAGAATGGCGTAGGTAACTTCTACGGCGTGCCTGTAGGCTCAACCAGTGCTGCCAGCGCTGTTGGAATCACTTATACATTTGCAACAGCGACGACCCTTGGGGCAACGCCTGCCACCTACTTCAGCAATAATGCTGCGACGGCTCAATTTGCTACCTCTACGCTGTCCGGATTGACGACGACCTGCACTGCCAGCAAAGCGATTTCTGCCGGAGGCACCTGCACCCTCTATGTCGCCTTTGTTCCGACACAGGCGGGAATCGTCACCGGAGCAATCAACCTGGTCAGCAATACGGGCACCGTACTGGCCACAACGTATCTGACGGGAGTTGGGGATGGGCCGGTTGCTGCCTTTGTTCCCGGAACGCAATCAACGGTTCTCTCCTCGCTTGGCCAGCCCGAAGGCGTAACCGTTGACGCAGGTGGAAATCTTTATCTTGCAGATGCCGTGAACAAGACAGTTACAAAAACCACCAGTGGCGGCACGACGACAACCCTGAGCTTTACCGGTCTGGCACAGCCCACCGGAGTTACCGTGGATGGCATCGGCTCGGTCTATGTGTCGGATGCTTACAACAATGCCGTATACAAGCTGACAACAGGTGGAATACAGACAACTGTTGCGACGACGGGATTGAAGGCTCCGAGCGGAATTGCGCTTGACAGTATCAACAACCTCTACATCGCGGATAGCGGAAATTCCCGCATTGTCAAGATCAGTGCAGCCGGCGTCCAGAGTGTTCTTCCCTTCAGCGGTCTTACCAATCCCCTGTGGGTAGCAGTTGATTTTGCTGGCGACGTATTTGTGTCGGACACGGGAAAGGTTTATGAGTACAGCGTGGCCGGCGTGCAAAGTACCATTACCACGACCGGCATTGGCACACCGGCAGGAATAGCAATCAGCTCCAACGGCAGCTTGTATATCGCTGACAGCAGCAAAGGCGATGTGTATGTACTACCCTTTACGGGGAGCCCCAGCGTTGCAAGCTATGGCAGCTCCTTTACGCTGGCATCCGGAATGATTTCGCCTGCCGGAATCGCGCTTGCCGCGACAGGCAATCTCTACATCTCGGATGCAACCGGTCAGGATGTGGTTCTTCTTGATCGCACGAAAGACACGCTTGCCTTCCCGCCAATTGCGGATGGCGCAAGCAGCACAGCGCTGACGGCCAAGGTGCAGAACTCGGGCAATGTCACGCTGGCGGCGAGTGCCTTCGCGGTCTCTTCCGGCTACCAGCAAGTGACGCCGGTGAATGCTACGACCGATTGCAGCGCGACAGCTACGGTGCTTCCTGCTGCTCTCTGCAATGTCAATATCCTCTTTGTGCCAACGACACTCGGCTCGATTCCGGGAACCGTCGCACTTACCGACAATGCTCTGAATGCCAGCGCGGCAACGCAGACGATTTCGCTTACAGGCACCGGCATTACAGCAACAACAACAACGCTGGCACAGACTACGCCCGCTACGGGCAATTCCGTGTACGGGCAGGCTGTTACCGTAACGGCTACTGTTGCGCCTACCTCTGGCAGCGGGACGCCAACAGGCAGCGTTACCTTTACGCTCGATGGCACGACGGGACCGACGGTTTCATTGAGCGGAGGTACGGCAGCCTATTCGCCGACCGGGCTTGTCGCAGGGACTCATACCATCACCGCGAACTATAGCGGCGATGTGAATTACGCTGTCAGCACATCCACCACGTTTACGCTGACAATTGCGCAGGCTGTACTCAACGTCAGCGCTGTTGCACAAACTCGTCAGTACGGTGTTGCAAACGCAACGCTGACCTATAACATAACCGGGTACGCGTACACAGATACCAGTTCCGTTGTAACGGGAACACCTGTACTCAGTACGACCGCAACAACAACATCGGATCCCGGCAGTTATCCGATCAGCATTACTCTGGGCACACTGACGGCGGCAAACTATACATTTAATCTGGTTCCCTCCACCATTACCGTTACGCAGGCCTCAAACACAATCACCTTCCCTGCGATCTCCAACGCAACCTACGGTGCGTTCCCGATATTGCTGGGAGCAACCGCGAGTTCGGGTTTACCCATCGCGTATAAGGTTGTATCCGGTCCTGCCACAGTAACCAGCGGTGCAGGTGCTGCCGCTACCATCACGGGTGCAGGTACGGTCGTCATTGCAGCAAATCAGGCTGGCAATACGGATTATGTTGCTGCCACGCAGGTAACGCAGAGCTTCGTCATTGCTCCCGCAACGCTCACGGTAACAGCAACGAATCTCAGCAAGCAACAAGGCGCAGCAAATCCAACGCTGACCGACTCGATCTCAGGATTTGTCTATTCGGACACGATATCCGTTGTGAGCGGGACGCCGGGAATCAGTACGACGGCTGTGACCTCCTCGCCGGTTGGAACCTATCCCATCACCATTACTCAGGGGACTCTGGCTGCAACGAATTATGTCTTCAGTTTCGTCAACGGCACCATGACAATTACTGGAAACACGCCACAGACAATCACCTTTGGCGGCCTCTCTCCTGTGACCTACGGAGTTTCCCCGCTTACGCTCAACGCTACGAGCTCCTCCGGCCTAACCGTGAGCTATACGGTAAGCGGGCCCGCAACTCTTAGCGGCACAAAGCTCACCATCACAGGAATCGGGACGGTCACCGTTACCGCAACCCAGGCGGGAAACAATACCTATGCGGCGGCGTCCGCTGTCACCGAGAGCTTTGTCATCAGTCCGGCTACGCTTACCGTCTCGCCTACCAGCACGGCGATTAATTACGGTGCGGCGATTCCGACCTTCGCTTATACCATCACGGGATATATGAACGGTGATCCAAGCAGCGTGGTCAGCGGAGCGCCGTCCATTACGACGACTGCTGTTCTCAATTCACCGGTTGCAAGCTATCCCATAACCGCGACCATTGGCAGCCTGCTGGCGGCAAATTACATTTTTGTATTCAATTCGGCGACGCTCACCATCAACCTTGATCCGCAGACCATCACCTTCGGAGCACTGCCAGCAGTGACCTATGGGGTAACACCGATTACGCTTGGCGCGACCACAACGGCAACCGGACTGACGATTACCTATACCGCAACAGGACCGGCAACCATCAGCGGAGCGACGCTGACCATTACCGGCGCAGGAACTGTAACGGTGACCGCAGCGCAGGCCGGTAACGCCACGACTGCACCTGCGACCTCAGTCGTAGAATCCTTTACGGTCAACCCGGCACCCTTGACGGTGACTGCTCAGAACGCCACCCTCACGTATGCTCCGGGAATGACAATTCCCACTACATGGACATATACCATCACAGGATTTGTGAATGGCGATACGCAGAGCGTAGTTTCCGGCGTGCCTGTATTTACGACCAATGTTCCGACGCCCCCTGTCGGCGGAAGCTATACCATCACACCGGCGATTGGTACACTCACCGCTACGAACTACACCTTCCCCGGTGCCAACTTCATTGCCGGAACGCTGACGATCACGGCTGCCAGCCAGACCATCACTTTTGCAGCGTTGCCGAATATTCCACAGACCACCACAACGTTATCTCTTGCCGGGGATGCCAGCGCAAGCTCCGGGCTGCCCATTACGTATACCGTGTCCAGCACGGCGGCCACACTCAGCGGAACAACACTTACGATTACAGGCCCAGGCGCCGTATCCGTCACCGCAACCCAGCCCGGCAATTCCAGCTATGCGGCAGCGACTCTGGTAACTCAGGTATTCAACGTGACCGGAACCACCACCACAGCATTGGCGCTTTCGACAAACACATCGTATCAGGGAGTCAGTGTCACGCTTACGGCAACAATCACCGGAAAAATTACCGGCGTCGTACCTACCGGAACAGTCTCTTTCTATTCCTACACGCTCACGAATGCAGTCTTGTTGAGTACCGTTACAGTGAAGGCCGGAACAGGAAGCACAGCTACAGCGACCTTGAGCAGTACAACACTTCCAGCAGGAAACCTTAGCGTCACAGCCGTCTATTCGGGGGACACAAACTACACCACGTCCACTTCTGCCGCGCAGGCACTTTTGATTGTTGCGCCGGACTTCAACGTCACGGCCACAGCGACCAATCTCACGGTCACGGCGGCTCAGCCTGCAACAACGGTGATTACCATTACCCCGCTCGGCGGCTATGCACAGGCGATTGCGTTTTCCTGCGTTTCACTTCCTTCTCAAGTCCCGGTAAATCTTACCTGTAACTTCTCACCGGCAGCCGTCAACTTCTACACCGGAACCGGTGTAACAACTCTGGCTCAAACTACTACGCTGACGATTTCAAGCGGGACGCAGACCGGAAAGCTGAATGGCCACACTCCATTTGGTTCCTCGAAGTATGGCGTCGCAATGGCAACGCTTTTTATGGGGATGTTTGTAGTTGGCATCCCGATCTTCTCGCGTCGCCGTTCAAACAGCATTCGGAAGCGGCTTAGTCAGTTGGCGGTCCTGCTGCTGGCAATGGGCGCATTTGCGAGTCTTTCCGGCTGTAGCAACAGTCAAACAATGAGCGGTACTGTGCCGACAGGAACCTACGACATCTCAGTACTCTTCAACGATGGCACTTCGGTATCGCACTACCTTTCTCTTACCGTAACTGTGCAGTAAGAGAGTGGGGAACGAAGAACTGTCCCGGTAGATGGAGTCAATGTTGATGGTGAATTCCGGTTGGCGCAGGCTAAGTACACTCCTTCTTGTCGCGTTCGTACCGTTGGCACTGAGGTCACAGGAACATGTCGCCAATGTGCCAGCGGCGAGCGCGAGCCAGTCGCCCTCCGAATCCACTTCGGCACTGCGTGTCGCAACGCGCCTCGTTGTTCTTGATGTTGTTGTCACGGACAAAAAAGGAAATCCGGTTCTGGATTTAAACAAGGACGATTTTGTGGTTGAGGAGGATGATGATCCTCAGACCATCCGGACGATGGAGCGCCCCAGCGCACACAAATTGCCTGAAGGCAACCTCGTTCACTCTTCAGCCGATCTGGGAAAGATCGGGGAATCCCCCGTCAATATTCTTGTTCTTGATGAATTGAATACACGCTTTGAGGACAACGCATATTCCAGATATTCGCTGGTGAAGTTTCTCAAGGCGCAACCGGATGTCATGCCGCCAACTACACTGCTGGTGGCCAACGATAAGCGGTTTGCCGTACTGCATGACTACACGCAGGATCGCAGTCTTCTGATTGCCGCGCTCAAAAAGTCAGAGGTGCAGTATCCCTGGCGCATGGCCCGCAATGGCAACAGCGGGCCCGATGCGATGATTCGCATGACACAATCGCTGCAAACGCTTCAGGAGATTGCACAGGCTGCTGCCGGTACGCCGGGTCGCAAAAATATTTTATGGGTGGGAAAGGGTTTTCCTGCAATTGACCTTACCGGGTTGGCGGATGAGGCGGTCAAGCCCTTATCGGATGCCATCAAGCGCTGTGTTGATTTGCTGATGAACTCCCGCTCCACGCTTTACATCATTGACCCCACGGCTCTTTCCAGCGCAACGTATGACACAGAGAGTCCGCAGGATCTGGCCGAACTTGAGGATGAGACCGGAGACGAGCCATTCAGCAATGCAATTCGTTTTTCCGTTCTTGCACCGGCAACGGGTGGCCGCGTCTTCTCTATGCGCAACGATATTGACCGTGAGATTGACACCTCTATGCATGAGAGCGCGCTCTACTACACGATCTCCTATAGCCCTACCAACAGTTCCGAGGAACCCGGAGAGTATCGTCATATTCGCGTCAAGATCAATCGAGAGGGCCTTATGGCGACTACGCGTGATGGTTATTATGTGCAGTCCTCTCCCGGCTCTGCTGACGTGACCTCTGACCCATACGACATGAAGCAGGCAATGGGTGAACAGGTGATTGACGTTGCGAATGCAGCTCTGAGCAAGATGATCTACAACGGGCTCAAGATACGCGCCGGCAGGGTCACTCCGGAGCGATTCAGCATTGCGGTGGCAGATAACTCGCTTGCATGGAAGACCGCTGCTGAAGGGGAATCGCAGGCAGCGATTTCAACGACCATCATCTGCTTTTCTTCCAAGGACAAAGTCCTGTCTCATGTAACGGATAACAGGTTTCTGACAAGCAAGGCACCGGGGAGCGCGCCGGGAGCGCAGGAGGTGTATACCGTTCCCATTGAGATTCCGGCGGGAACAACACGGTTGCGCTTTGTCGTACGCGATGCAGCGACGGGGCATCTGGGGACTGCCGATCTGATTAATCCGTAACCTTCACTGGAGTGAGGAATTGTGCGTCTGGTTCACGAGGTCAATATGTTCAGCTTGTTGAAGCAAAGATTTTCCTTGTTTTTTTTGTTCCTTTCGGTGTTGATTCCAATCGCCGTTATGGTCGCGGCAGATGGTCGTGCGGTTGCGCAGGAGCGGCCCGCGATTACAGGGATTGCATTTGTTCGCATCACTGCGTCCGATAGAAGCGCTTCACAGAATTTTTATCAACAGACACTCGGGTTTGAAGCCGGACCGTTGCCGAACGGCAGATTCCGAGTCCGCGTGAATGAGCTTCAGTGGTTCGAGGTAGCATCGCTGAAGGTGGCTCCTGAAAAAGGACGTCTGGAAGCTGTCGGCTTCTCGACACATAGCGCTGTTGCGATGGAAGCCTATCTGTGCGCGCACAAGGTAGCCATCGAAGTTCCCTTGCAGCACGACAGATTTGCTGTTCGCGATCCGGAGGGAAATCTTGTTTACTTTGTGCAGCAGCATCTGTTGCCTGCGAGGAAGCCTCTGCTTCATGCACCCTCGGACAGATTGATCCACGCGGGCTTTGTGGTTAGGGATCGCGCTGCAGAGGACCGCTTCTATCATGACCTGCTGGGCTTCCATCTTTACTGGGAGGGCGGCATGAAAGAGGGCAACTCCGACTGGGTGAATATGCAGGTTCCCGACGGTACGGATTGCGTTGAGTATATGCTGCATCAGGCGGAGCATCCCAGTATCAGGCAGCTTGGAATTATGAACCACTTTGCTCTTGGTGTAGAGAGCATTTCTTCAGCAGCCTCGCAGATTCAACAAAACGGATGCATTGCCGGAGCAGTTTGCGAGAATCCGCACATGGGACGCGAAGGCAAGATGGGGATGAATCTCTATGACCCGGATGGGACGCGCGTCGAGTTGATGGAGTTTCAGCCAACCGGCAAAGACTTTGGCGCTCCCTTTACCGGAAAGCATCAAAGTGAAAAGGAAGACAGATGACTTTTGCTTCAGGCCGTCGGGAATTTCTTCGGCTCGCCGCCCTTGCCTCTGCTGCGGGGTGCGTACTGCGCTCTCCGAATGCCGCGCAGGGCGAGGCTGCACCGGGAATGATCTACGGTGTGCAGTTGTACATGATTCGTCGTCAGGCGCAGCAGGATTTTGCAGGGATTCTGAAGGCGATTCACGCAATTGGCTACAGCCAGATCGAACTCTTCGCCATGGCCTACAATCGTCCTGCCGGCGAGCTTCTTGGAATGATTGAGGATGCAGGTTTGGGAGCGGACTCCGGGCATTTTGATTACAGCGACTTTGAGCCAAAGATCGAATATGCGCATCAGCTTGGCTTGAAGTATATGGTCTGCCCGATGGTTCCGCGGGAGCAGTGGGGCTCTCTTGATGGATTTCGCAAGGCAGCGGAGAACTTCAACCGGTGGGCAGTCAAAATCCATCAGGCGGGAATGCAGTTTGTCTTTCATAACCATAACTACGAATTCAAACCCCTGGAGGGAAGCAGCGGATTCGACGAGATCATGAGGCTCACCGATCCGGCGCTGGTCAAGCTGGAGATGGATGTTTACTGGGTGATGCAGGGAGGTCGTGATCCCTTTGAATTTTTGAAGCAGCACAAGGATCGCATTCAGCTCTTCCATATGAAGGATCGCTTTGCCGGGGCTGCAACTGGATATCAGCTCGATGAGAGTGCACAACATTTCACAGAGCTTGGACGGGGTACGATTGCCTGGCGAGCGTTGTTGAAGCAGGCTCACAGGCAGGGAATCCGTTATGCGTTTGTTGATCAGGATGAGACGGAAGGCCCGGTGCTTGAGAGCCTGAAAGTTAGCTATGACTATTTAAGAACGCTTTGATGTTTTGAGGTGAAGAGAGAAAGCACTTTTGCGGTCTTGATAGAGCAGAGCATCAGCAGCAGCGCGCCGACGCATGTCGGCAGCTCAAGCGCCAGCTTCAGCGATCCCAGATGCTGTGAGAGAATGCCGACGCTCCACTGTAAAAATGCGGCGCCCAATGCTGAGGAAGCAAGAACAAATCCCGCCTGCCGCGTAGTGGGTTGCGCATCCGATAGCAAGAGGCTGGTTGTGACTGGAATAAAGGGAGCCAGACCGCAGCCGATGGCTACTGCCAATATCAACAGTTGCACCGGCGTGTGGACCAGAATAAGGAGCGCAGAGGTGAGGGTTGCCGTGAGCAGCGAAATTAACTGAACCTGCTTCTCTGACAGGAACCTCAGCAGCAGCAATCCAAGTGCTCTCCCAGCGGTGATTCCTACCCAAAGCATGGATGTGCTGAATACCCCGGAAGAAACCGTGGTGTGCGTATAGCGAACCGCAAAGCTGGAAAGCCATCCGCTCAGGCTGTTTTCCAGCGCGCCATAGAGGAAGAAGAGGAAAGCAAAATATCCCGGCAGAATCCACGTGCTCCATGATTGCGATCCCAGCCTGGGCAACTCTCGCTGCGTCACGCTCTGGGATTGATGAAACCAGTCTTCCGCAGCGAGGGAACGTTGAAAAATCAGCAGCATAACCCCTGCCAAAGCAAACAGACCAATCAAACCCTGCAGGGAGAGATGAAGGACTGCGAAGCCGACAAACAAGGGAGACAGAAGTGCTCCTGCGCTCCAGATAAGGTTCAGGGACATCAGGGCTCGGCCCCGGTTTTGCTTGTAGCGTCTGCCTGCAATCAGGCTGATGGAGTTGCATAACTGGCCTACTCCGAATCCGCTGACCAGAAGCGCTCCGACTCCAAGCGGGAAGCCTGCGGTGAAATGAGTGGCGCAGGCCATCCCGGAGTAACCCGCAACCAGACAAACGCTGCCGAGGGAGAGACTTCTGCGCAGATCGAATTGCAGCAACACAGCACCGCAGAAGGAACCTGCAAACTGTGCTGCCAGCAGAGTACCGCTGGCGCCATCTGCCAGTTGCCATTGCCGGCTGAGTAACGGCAGCAGTGGGCCAAGCATCATGATGCCCACTCCGACGAGGAAGTAGGCGCAGTGCATGTAGATCAGGAGGCGGTCAGTCTTTTTCGTTGACGGGTTGCTGCCGACAGAACCGATCATAGGGCTGTTCACAAAAAATTCTTCAGATGCAAGCAGAGTACACGTTCCCGGTTATCGGTGTATTGTCTGCCTGTACCCGGAGGAGTGATTACTCTGTTCCAAATGTCGAAGCTGGCAGACCGGCGCCGTTGAAGAGGTTGGCGGTGGTTGTCTCAACGCTCTGATTGTGGAAGTGAATTGTAAGATTTTCGCGGGGATCAGACCACCCCCAAATGTGAATTGGTCGCTCGCGCTGAAAAACACCATGATCACTGAATAGATTGGGCAGGCGAACCTGCGACATGGCTGTAGAACCCCAAATAGCTGCAAATAAGCCAATTGTTACCGCAAACTTTTTCATACAAGGCGTTATTGCTGCTCTCCTTTTCGACGAATTCATTCTAAGGTTTCGAGACCATTGAAACACAACTTGCGCATTCTTGAAAACGATTTCATAATGGTTGCACCTTTATCTGGAGAACTTTCATGCAACAGGCAAGAATCGGAATGGGGCTGGTTGGGCCGGGGTTTATTGCGCCTCACCATATTGATGCTGTTCGGCGACTGGGAAATGTGGATGTAATCGGCGTTGCCGGGATGAATCTTGAAGAATCTACCGAAAAAACCGCCGAGTATGGTGCGAAGCGCGCCTACGCCCACTATCTTGATCTGATTGCAGACCCCGAGATTCAGGTAGTTCACAATACAACGCCGAGCCAACTGCACTTCGAGATCAGTATGGCCGCGCTCAAGGCGGGAAAGCACATCCTGTCGGAAAAGCCGCTGGCTCTGGATGCCAGACAGAGCAGGCAGTTACGGGATGCCGCTGCAGAAGCGGGCGTGGTGAATGCGGTGAACTTCAACTATCGCGGCAATCCTCTGGTGCAGCAGGCCCGTTCCATGACGGCAGGGGGCGAAATAGGGTCGCTCGTCTTTATCCACGGACATTATTTGCAGGATTGGATGACGAATGAGAATGTCTATTCCTGGCGCTCGGACCCGAAGCAGGGAGGAGCCAGTTCTGCTCTGGCTGATATCGGGAGCCATTGGTGCAATCTGGCCGAGCATGTGTCGGGTCAGCGGATTGTATCGGTACTTTCTGATCTGACTACTGTTGTGAAGACTCGCTACACGACAGGCAATACAGCGGGAGCATTTCAGCAGGGAGCAGTCGGCAAGCGGAGGCCGATTGAGATGGTTAGCGAAGATCTGGCGAGTGTCCTGCTGCGCTTCGAGAGCGGCACCAAAGGGAGCTTCAACGTGGGGCAGGTTCTACCCGGTCACAAAAATGAACTGGTGCTGGAACTGAATGGTCGCACCGGGTCGTTGCGCTGGAATCAGGAAAAGCAGAATGAGTTATGGATTGGCCGTGAGGACAAACCGAATCAGTTGCTGGGTAAGAATCCATCCCTGATGCTGCCGGAGGCACGCACTTATGCGCATCTTCCCGGAGGGCATCAGGAGGGCTGGGCCGATGCCTTCTACAACGTAATTGCGGATGTTTATCGGTGGATTCAGTCGGGCGGGAGTGCCTCGCAGCGGCCTGCGACCGTATGCACCTTTGCGGATGCAACACACATCAACCAGATTGTTGAAGCGCTGCTAAAAAGTCATGCGCTTGGCGGAGTGTGGCAGCAGGTGGACGCGGACTAAAAAAATTTCTACGAGAGGAATGGAGTTTCCAAATGAAATTGCAGATCAGGGCGCGACTCGGCGCAATGATGTTTCTGGAGTACTTTATCTGGGGTGTGTGGTACGTAACGCTGGCCACCTGGTTGTCTGCATCGTTGCACTTCTCCGGGCAGCAGATAGGGCTTGCCGCCGGGACAACGGCCATCGGCGCAATGATTGCTCCCTTTTTTGTAGGACAGGTGGCTGACCGCTTGTTTGCAACGCAGCACATGCTTGCGGCACTGCATTTAATGGGAGCGGCCATACTGTTCTTTGCCTCTCGTCAGAGCTCCTTTCCTGCTGTCTATACGTTGCTGTTGCTCTACTGCCTGCTATTTATGCCGACGTTGGCGCTGACCAACTCGCTTGCCTTCCGTCAGATGAGCGATCCCAAGGAGGAGTTTGGTGCAATCCGCGTACTGGGTACAGCGGGTTGGATTGTGGCTGGGTTGCTGATTGGCACGTTGCGGCTGGAGAGCACAGCACACCCCATTCAAATGGCTTCGGCTTCGTCGTTGCTGATGGCGATCTATTGCCTCACGCTGCCGGATACGCCTCCGCTTGCACATAACAGCAAGTTTTCAATTGAATCTGTGTTTCCACGCGAGGTTCGCTCGCTGCTCTGCCAACGTTCGTTTGCAATTTTTGCGATTGCGTCATTTCTGATTTGTATTCCGTTGCAGTTCTACTACGCATTTACCAACCTTTTTCTGAATGAATCGGGAGTGACGAATGCGGCAGGGAAGATGACGGGCGGGCAGATGTCCGAGCTCTTCTGCATGTTGCTCATCCCCTGGTTCTTCCGCAGGCTGGGCGTCAAGTACATGCTGGTTGCCGGAATGTCGGCGTGGGCCCTGCGCTATGTCCTGTTTGCATTTGGAAATGTTGGCGACCGCGTTTGGATGCTGTGGCTTGGCATCCTGCTGCATGGGATTTGTTACGACTTCTTCTTTGTTACCGGGCAAATATATATTGATCGCAAATCCTCTGCATCCTTGCGGGCTGCGGCTCAGGGGCTGATTACGTTCATCACCTATGGGGTGGGAATGTTTGTCGGTTCGTGGCTCTCCGGCGCGGTGGTAGAGCATTTCACGCTCTCATCAACAGGCGGCGCGGCTACTCATGCATGGCGCGCCATCTGGATTTTCTCAGCGGTGGCCTCGGCAGTTGTGCTGGCATTGTTCCTGTTTACCTTCTCGGATCAGGAGGCTGAGAAGGCGACGTTAGTGGAAAAGCATACCTGATGGGCGTTAAACAAGCTGCGGAGAAACTCAACGCAGGGAGGCAATAAGAGTCAGGGCGCGACTTCGGTCGTGCCACAAGACAATCAAATTGCTCAGGCCCACCATGCATCCACCGGCCGCTCTTTCAGCAGAACTCTGGAGAGCAGTGCAATGGCAGAGGAGAGCCCTTCATGCGTGGAGGCGAGCGCATCTTCGTGCTCAATGCTCAACACATAGTCGTAACCAGCAAGGCGAAGCGCAGAGAGTATCTGCTTCCATTCAAGTTCGCTGTGCCCCCAGCCAACCGAGCGGAATATCCATGAGCGCTCCGCCATTTTGCGATAGCTCTTGGTGTCAAGCACGCCGTTACGCTCGCGCATGGCTGGATTGATTGCAACATCCTTGGCATGGAAGTGAAAGATTGCATCTCCCAGTGCAGCAATGGCCGTGGGAATATCAATGCCTTGCCACCAGAGATGGCTGGGATCAAGATTTATTCCAAGCGATGAGCCCGCAGCAGAACGCAGGTTGAGCAGCGTCTCCGGGTTGTAGATCGAGAAGCCCGGATGCGCCTCCAGAGCGACCTTGATGCCATGGTTTGCTGCAAAAGCTGCGGCTTTGCGCCAGTAGGGAATCAGACGCTCTTCCCACTGCCAGGCGAGTGCGTCGGCATACTCCGGAGGCCAGCTTGTCGTGATCCAGTTTGGGGTTACGTCCCTGGCCGAGCCACCGGGGCAACCGGAGAAGGTGACAACGACGGGAACCTGCAACTGTTCGGCCAATTGCACTGTCTTGCGGAAGAGAGAGTCATCGCGGCGAGCGATCTCAGTATTCGGATGAACAGGATTTCCGTGGCAAGAGAGTGCGCTGATGCAGAGATTCGCATCCTGCAGCTTTGAGCGAAATGACGCTGCGGCCTGCTTGTCAGCGAGCAAACCATCAAGGTCGAGGTGGCTGCTTCCCGGCCATCCACCAGTACCGAGTTCAAGCGCCTGGATGGCGGGGTATTGCTTCAACTCCGCGAGCAGAGCATCCAGAGAAAGCGTGTTGAATATAGGAGTAAAAAGTCCTAGCTGCATGACAATCCCCTCTCTTGAAATCGTTTACGATTGTATCGCTCAATCCGCGTCCGGTCAGGTTGCTTGTTGAATTTCTTCAGCATTCAGCGTGGGAATGGATTGTTCCATAACATCACAGTATTGTCGGCAGGAATGCTCAGCGCGGTAAACGCTTGAAGCGAAACGCTATAGCTGAATAAGGTATCTATTCGACAATACAGGTCATTCTTGATGTTGCAGGCGCTGGGTATAGTTTCCCCTGCCGGCTCAAGGAGCCGGACGGCGTCCTGTGTTCAGAAAAGCTAATAAGGAAGAAATCTGTTCCAGCAGGCAGGATTGTTACCAAACCGAGGGCTGTTCCATGGTTTGGGGTGAGTTTGCAATGTTCCTTCAGGAGGAAAGAAGTTCATGTCTTCGAAAGATATTCGATTCAGCATCGTACTGTCTCTGTTTTTATTGTGCTCAATGAATGCAAGGGCAATCGCAGAGTCTTCTCCTCAGCAGGGGCAGGTTGCCAACTCAGCACCCATTCCGATTCAGGTTGTAGTGGATAGCAAGTCCGCGCCGGTTTCCACCTTTCAGGGATTGGGTTCGGAGTTTGATCCTTATGACCATCCCTCCTCTCCGGAACATTGGCAGACGGTTCTGGATCGGGTGGCCTTCGCGCATTTCGGATTTGTGCGGATTATGTCCTCTGCACAGGACTATTGCGAGGGCTTCGACGCCAAGGGCGAGCCCATTTACATCTGGAACAAGCCGGATGCCGCAACACAAACGCGACTCGATCGGATACTTAAGATGCTTGATTTCGCGCAGGCACACAACATCACGGTCTATCTGGGAGAATGGAATCAGCCCGGCAATCTCGGCATGAAGAGCCCGGATGATCCACGCTGGCCGCGCATCATCAGTGATTTTGTAGACTATCTTATTCATCAAAAGCACTACACTGTCATCAACTACTACATCCTCTTCAACGAGCCGAACGGCACGTGGATGTGGCATGACTCCGGGCCGAACTATACGGCGTGGTCAACGGGTATTCTGCAACTGAGAAAGGATCTAGACGCACATGGCCTTACCTCGGTGCAGATTGCCGGTCCTGACAATTCCGGAGATGAAAATTGGTTTGCCCGCTCGGTGAATGATCTTGCTCCGCAGCTTGGCGCATGGGAAAGTCATATTTACGCCAAAGATGGAATGATCTTCGATGACATGATTGAGTCGAATCTGAACCATGATCGCGAACTCGTCCTCAAATATGACAAGGATGGCGCCTCCAAGCCGCGCATCATCGGCGAGACAGGCGGGGCCACCGGGAAAGACAGCGTCAATCATCGAAATCTGAGTGTGCTGACCTATCCTTATGGCGTGGTAATGGCTGATTTTGTGGCCCAGATCATCCGCGCCGGATGGAATGGCGCGAGCGCGTGGGAACTGGACGACAGCATGCATAGCGACAGTGCCGGTGTCCTGCATATATGGGGCTTCTGGGATTCCTCGGAGAAAGGGGATATGACGATTCGCCCATGGTTCTACACCTGGTCGCTGATATCAAGACTCTTTCCCAGAGGGGCCAGCATTCTCAACGTAAGCAGTTCGCCTGCCGTCCCGCGCTTCCGCGCAACGGCCTCTGAGTGGAGATCCGCGAGCGGCAAAGAGGGTTCTGTCTTGCTTGTCAATGACGACGATGCAGCGCGCACTGTGGTTGTTCACGCGTCCACGCTTGCATCGAAGAAGCTCTATTGCTACCACTTCTTTGTCAATGATCGCCCAGTAGATGCAAAAGGGCTGCCCGTACCGGCCAGTAACGACATGAAGTTCACCGACTCAGATCAGGGAATCACCATCAACATGCCTTCGCGTGGCGTGATTTTACTGACAACGAGCAAGCCGTAAGCATCAGGAGCAGGCGGTTATCATTAAGGGTTCTCAGCGAAGCCAGGCTGAGAGCCCTAAAACCCTGATGGGAGGAACGATGTTCAGAAGTTCAAGCCGTATCCGATTCCGTATTGTGTTGATTGCCTGTTTTTTCTGCTTGATGAGCGCGAGGGCTTTTGCGGTGACGTCCTCTGAATCGCAGACGGCCGGCAGTGCTTCGTCCGTCCCGATTCAGGTGGTCGTGAATGCGAAGGCTGCGCATGTTTCCACCTTTCATGGGTTGGGTGCGGAGCTTGATCCTTATGACAGACAGCCATCGCCCGAACATTGGCAGATCGTTCAGGAACGCCTTGATTTTGCTCGTTTTGGGCTTGTTCGCATCATGTCCTCTGCCTATGACTATTGTCTGGGCTTCAATGCCAAGGGTGATCCTGTTTATGTTTGGAATACCCCGGATGAAAAGACACAAAAGCGCTTTGATCGGATGCTTACCCTGCTCGATTACGCACAGGCGCACAACATCACTGTCTATCTGGGGGAGTGGCTGCAACCCGGCAGATTCGGGATGACATCCCCCGATGATCCACGCTGGCCGCGTATCGTCAGTGATTTTGTGGATTATCTCATTCATCAGAAGCACTACACCGTCATCAATGACTACATCCTTATGAACGAGCCGAATGGCTCGTGGATGTGGCACCAGACCAAACCGGACTATAAAGCCTGGGCCAAGGGAATCCGGCAACTGCGCAAGGATTTTGATGCGCACGGCCTTGCCTCGGTGCAGATTGCAGGCCCCGACAACTCCGGAGATGAAGACTGGTTTGCCGACTCGGTGCATGATCTTTCTCCCCAACTTGGCGCATGGGAAAGTCATATCTACGCCAAGGATGATGCGATCTTTAATGACAACATTGAGTCGGATCTGAACCATGATCGCGCACTCATTCTCAAGTTTGACCGGGCAGGAGCGGCGAAGCCACGCATCATTGGAGAAGCAGGCGGATCAACAGGGAAAGATGGTTCCAATCACAGGAACCTGAACGTATTGACCTTCCCCTACGGCGTGCTGATGGCCGATTTTGTTACGCAGATTATCCGTGCCGGATGGACGGGTGCAAGCGCCTGGATGCTGGACGACAGCGAACACGCCGACGGCTCAGGCGTTCTTCACATGTGGGGCTTTTGGGATTCATCTCCCAAGGGTGACATCTCCATTCGCCCATGGTTCTACACCTGGTCGCTGATGTCGCGACTCTTTCCCAGAGGAGCAAGCATCCTCAGTGTGGATAGCGCGCCTGCCGTCCCGCGCTTTCGCGCAACGGCTGATGAGTGGACCACTGCGAGCGGCAAGGAGGGTTCCATCCTGCTTGTCAACGACAGCGATGCCGCACGAACTGTAGTCGTTCACGCGCCGGAGTTCGCTTCGAGGAAGCTGTATTGCTATCACTACTTTGATCAGGATCGTCCTGTAGATGGGAAAGGCTTGCCAGTACCGGCGAGTACAGACCTGAAGTTCCCGGCGAACGATCAGGGAATCACCATCAACATGCCGTCGCGTGGCGTGGTCCTGTTGACAACAAGTAAGCCATAGGAGCAAGGGGAGGATTGGTTTTGAGAATTAGCAGAAAGAAGCTGGTTTTGCTTGTAATTGTTTCATCGGTCGCGCTGCTTAACGCTGGAGGCAACAAGGCATCTGCTGAAATTCGATTGCCGCATCTGTTGAGCGATCACGCCGTCTTGCAGCGCGGCGGGCCTATCCATATATGGGGATGGAACACGCCCAAAGCCAGTCTGACAATACGCTTCCACGATCAGAATATCTCCGCGACGAGCAATAAATACGGCGAGTGGTCCGCATGGCTTATGCCGGAGCAGGCCGGCGGCCCCTACAGCCTGATCGTGGATGGTGGACGAACCGATGGAAAAAAAGAGGTCACCGATTTACTGGTAGGGGATGTCTGGATTGCATCCGGGCAATCCAATATGCAGATGCCGCTCAAGGGTTTTTTGCCGGGCGCACCGGTAAAGGACTCCGCCAGGGAAATTGCAGCAGCTTCAATTCCTTTACTCCGACTTCTGAAGGTTGGCAACGGAAGCAGCGACATTCCGCAGCAGGATATCGGGGGTGGCACATGGGCGGTCAGTTCTCCAAAAACCGCTGCTAATTTTTCGGCTGCTGCATATTTTTTCGGACGCGAGATTGTCGCGAAGGAAAATGTCCCTGTTGGCATGATTGACTCTACCGTTGGTGGAACTCCGGCCGAGGCATGGGTGTCGCTTGATACCCTTAGCAGCAATCCTGATCTCAGCTATGCCACTCATCTTTACTCCGACTTTACAAAGACTGTAAGTCATTTGAATGCTCAGATCGCAGCCGAAAAGGCTGAAGATGAAGCAGCAACCGCGGCAGGCAGACCAAAACCGCAACACGAGTGGCATCCGAATGCAGCAGAAATGGCCCCGGCAGGACTATATAACGCAATGATTGCACCGCTGGCGCAGGCTTTTGTCAGGGGATTTCTTTGGTATCAGGGGGAAACAGAAGCGAACGAGGTGCGTGGTCCTCACTACAGCAAAATGCTGCCTGCACTGATACAGGATTGGCGCACTCACTTTCATCAGGGAGACCTTCCGTTTCTGATTGTGCAGATAGCCGGAAGAACCGGTCGCGGTGGAGGGTGGGGAATCGTCAGGGATGCAGAGCGTCGTACACTCTCGCTCCGCAATACGGCGATGGCAGTGACACGCGATGTTGCAGAACGGGATAACTCCCATCCGGCAGATAAGCAGACCGTCGGCGAGAGGCTTGCACTTGCAGCGCGCGGTCTGGTGTATGGGGAAAAGATTCCATATGCATCCCCCTTGTTCCGTGAGGCAACAACACAGCCGGGAGGCCTGCGAGTATGGTTCGATAATGCTGACGGCCTTACAGCGAACGGCAAGCCGCTTGAGGGATTTGAGCTTGCAGGAGAAGATCACCACTTTGTGCCGGCGACTGCAAAGATAGAGAATGATACGGTCGTGGTCACAGCTACGGGTCTCGATAACCCAGTTTATGTACGCTATGCATGGAGCGATTTTGCTCCGTTCAGCCTTTATAACAGTGCAGGTTTGCCTGCATCCACATTTTCATCTGAAGAGATTCCTGTAATTTAAGAGGGATCCGTTTTTCAGATTCACAGATTAGCTGTTGCGTTTCAATGGATCATCAAGGATAGCTTTTGCAGAATTGCACAGGAGATGTGATGCGGAAATCAAGATTCAGCAGATGTATGGCAGCAATGGCTACGGCGGCAATTTTTTGCGCGGGTGCATGTAGTGCGCAGAGCACAGCCTCGGCAAAGAGCGTCACATTGCTTGACAGCGGCTGGGAATTCCATCAGATATCCGGCGAGGGCGCGGATCAACGCAAGGGCTGGATGAGCGCAAAGGTTCCCGGCGATGTTCATCTGGACTTGCTGGCGAATAAGCAGATTCCTGAACCTTTCTATCGCGACAATGAGGCGAAACTGCAATGGATTGAAAAAGCCTCGTGGGAATATCGTCTGAGTTTTGATGTGTCTGCAAAGCAGTTTGCCCATAAGAATCTTGATCTGGTTTTCGAGGGACTTGATGCCTCATGCCAGGTTTACGTGAATGAGAAGCTGGTGTTGAGCGCAAACAATATGCATCGCGACTGGCGTGTGCCGGTGAAGGCGAATCTGCATACAGGCAAAAACACACTGCGCGTGGTGTTCCCGCCGCCGCTGGAAGCAGCGCACGAAGTTGCGATCACAGATCCCTGGCTGGCCAAAACAGGCGTGAATGAGAGGGAGTACATTCGCAAGGCCGGTTACGAGTTCGGCTGGGACTGGGGGCCGCGCTTTGTGACCAGCGGAATCTGGCGCCCGGTGCGGCTGGAGGCGTGGGAGGATGCGCGCATCAGCGATCTGCATATCCGCCAGCGGGATGTTTCAAAGACAGTTGCGCATCTGGACGCAGAGGTTGAAGTTGAGGCCACAAGCGAAGGCGAAGCGCAGATTCATGTTGCGTATGAGCAGAATGGCAGGCCGGAGGCACTTAGTCGCGCAGTGCATCTGAAGGCAGGAACAAATGTATTGGATTTTCCCGTCGAGATTGAATCGCCGAAGTTGTGGTATCCGGCGGGCTATGGCAGTCAGCCGCTCTATGAATTTACGGCGCGTGTGAGCGTGGGAGGCGTGGTAGAGGACGAGCGGCAAACAAAGACAGGCTTGCGCTCGGTAGTGCTGCGTCGCGATCTGGACAAGTGGGGACGCAGCTTTGAGTTTGTGGTCAACGGGATTCCTGTCTTTGCCAAGGGCGCAGACGTGATTCCCTTTGACAGCTTTCCGAGCCGCGTGACAACGGAGAATTACCGGCACATTCTGGAATCCGCGCGGGATGCCAACATGAACATGATTCGTCATTGGGGCGGCGGATATTACGGGGAGGACGAGTTCTATTCCATCTGCGATGAACTGGGTCTGATGGTCTGGCAGGACTTCATGTTTGGCAACAAATGGCAGCCTGGAAGCTATCCCTTCAAGCAGCAGATTGAGGCCGAGGCCACAGATCAGGTGCGGCGGCTGCGCGATCATCCGAGTATCGTGCTCTGGAGCGGCAATAACGAGACAGAGAGTTCCTTCAGTTGGAGAGAATCGCTTACTTCGCTCAAGCCGGAGATTCGTCTCCAGATGTGGCAGGATTATCTGACGGAGTTCAGTGGGATTTTGCCGCGAGTCGTAGAGCGCCTGGAGCCGGAGATTCCTTACTGGCCTAGTTCGCCGAGTGCGGATTACGAGGCAACATCAGATACGTTTGAGAGCGGCGACGCACACGACTGGAGCGTGTGGCATCAGCGTGTTCCCTTTACCGATTATGAGAAGCATCACTACCGCTTTGTGAGCGAGTACGGCTTTCAGTCCTTTCCGGAGATGCGTACGGTCGAGAGCTTTACCGTTCCTGAGGACCGCGCAAATATCTTTACTCCGGTGATGCTTGCGCATCAGAAGAACAAAGCGGGCAACTCGATCATTCACGATTACATTGTGAATGAGTATCCAGCAGAGCCGAAGGATTTTGCATCGTTCCTGTATGTGAGCCAGGTCTTACAGGCCGAGGCGATCAGGGTTGGCTCCGAGCATTGGCGCAGAAGCCGCCCGGAGACAATGGGCGCCATCTTCTGGCAGTTGAATGACTGCTGGCCGGTGGCCTCCTGGGCAAGCATTGATTATGAGGGGCGGTGGAAGGCTTTGCAGTACTACGCGCGGCGGTTCTACGCACCCGTGCTGGTGAGTCCGCATGTAGAGGATGGCGCGGCGAAGTTCTACGTGGTTTCAGACAAGACCGCGAATGAGAAAGCAAATCTGAATGTGAAGCTGATGGACTTCAGTGGGAAGGTTTTGCTGGAGGAGTCAAAGGCGATTGATGTTACGGCGCTAGCAAGCAAGAGCTATGCAGAGTGGCCACTGGCAAAGCTGACCGCAGCCGACGCCGGTGACACCTCGCACGTGTTTGTAGTTGCAGAGTTAAAGGTGGGCGGCAAGCAGGTATCGCGGAATCTCATCTATCTTTCCCCGACCAAAGAATTGCATCTTCCGGTGGCACCGCTGAAGAGTGAATTGTCAGGCGCGACAGGAAAGTATCAGTTGCGTGTGTCTTCGCCGGTGCTGGCGCGGGATGTATATGTGAGCTTCGGCGAGTTGGATGCAAAACTTGGCGATAATTACTTTGATCTGATTCCCGGTGAATCGGTAGTGGTGTCGGTTGAGAGTGCGAAGACGCTTGAGGAATTGCAGCGGGAATTGAAGGTAATTTCGTTGCGGGATGCCTTTGGCCAGACAAATGAAGCAGCCGTGTCGGCGAAGAAGTAGGTTGACGACAGATTGATTTACTGCTGGCCGCTGTGCTGTTCCATGCCGCGACAGAGAGCCCCTGTCAGAAAGCAGGGTTCTTTTTAGGTGTGCGCATGGGCTCTGTATTGACCGGGAGTTGTGCCCAGCCTTTTCTTGAAGAGTCGGTGGAAGTGTGCGATGTTCTCGAAGCCGCTTGCCAAAGCTACTTCGAGAACGCTCAGCCCGGATTGCCGCAGCAGCTCTGCCGCGACACGCAGACGCTTTTGAATGACCAGTTCGCGGTAGCTTACCCCGCAGGTTTTTTGCACAACATGGCTGGCTCTGCTCTGGCTTAAGCAAAGGCGCTCGGCAAGCATTGCCAAACCGCCGCTCTCCATATAGTTTTCTTCGATGAAGAGCCGTATGGTTGTTTCACGGATGGCAATCGTATTCGTAAAATACGTTCCCGTGCGTCCGTTGTTTTGCGGCACAGAGAGTTTGAGGGATGCAAACCAGAGTTGCATCCGGGCCGCAAGCTGACGAAGATGTTCGAGGATCAGCAGGCTCTCTTCTTCCTCGACCGGCTTCGGCAGATCGGTATCCGAGGACCACGGCGAGTGTTGCCACTTCGACCGTGGGAGGCGAGTGATGGAAACGAGCGAGCGTCCCGGCATGCGCGGACCTGCAAAGAGAACCCAGCCGAGCTTTCCCTGATCAAAAACCGGAACCACCCACTCCACCAGACCAGCATGACAGACATGCGCCCGGCCATCGGGCAGGTTCACCAACTCCGTGCGCAGACGCTTCATTTCGAAATCCTTGCACTCGGTATGAACATGCTCTCCGAGTGCCTTGACTGCCGAGCAGAGCGGGGAGCGGTGATGGAAACGGTGCGGTTCCAGAAAGGGGCTCAGATTTCCAGCGAGATCATGTACAGACACAGTGAGATTATGGATAGCTTCGAATGTCTGAAGAGCGTGCTCGGCAATAAGGAAACTGTCCACTGCGAACAACTATACCAATCTGCGATATAACAGGAAAGTCTATGTTGCTAACCGTGGCTTTATAGGCCCGCCAAACCGGGGATGCCTTCTGAGGGTTGTCACGATTGACGAAAACAGATTCCGCTATTTGCCACAGTGACTTGACGTAAGAAGTTAATGCTTGAGCCCTGTAGCATAATAGGCAACCTATATAGCTATGGGAAACATGCTTCCAGATTGCCCGCATGGTCAAATGTCTGTTATGAGTACTGCGCGGGAAAAGGAACAGTTCTACGAGTATCAGCGCCGCATTCCGGTCGAGGGTTCTTATGACCTGATCGTCGCAGGGGGAGGCCCCAGTGGAAGTGCTGCGGCCATCTGTGCGGCACGGCTTGGCGCGAAGGTACTTCTGGTAGAAGCGATGGGATGCCTCGGCGGCATGGGAACTTCGGCGCTTGTTTCAGCATGGTCCGATCTCGCGGACGGGGAGCGGATGATTGTGGGCGGAATCATGGGAGAACTGCTCGAGACCATGTACGCGCGCGGTTATTACAAGCCGAATATCAATCCCGACGAATGGCGCAAGAAGTTGCACGGCGGCTTCGGCTACAACACGGAAGGCCTGAAGCTTTTACTTGATGAGCTATGCCTCGATGCCGGAGTGGAGATACGCTTCTTTACGCGAGTAGTTGATGTGGACGTAAGCGGCAAGACTGTCCGCGGAGTGATCGCGAATAATATTGAAGGCCACCAGTACATCAGGGCGAAGGCATTTATAGATGCAACCGGGGATGCAGTTTTGTCACAGCTATGCGGTGCGGAATACCGTGAGGCAGGTCGGGATACGCCAGATATCATGGCTCCGACCCTTTGTGCGGCAGTTGCAGACCTGGACGGGGATGTCTTCAAAACCAGCACCCAGCAGGAAGCTGTCTTCAAGGCAATAGAAGACGGATTCTTCACGCAGAAGGACAGGCATATACCCGGCATCTTCCGTTCCGGCCAGACGACTGCGATTATGAACGCCGGTCATCTCTTTGGAACCAATGCAGTCAATTGCAGAAGCCTGAGCGATGGGATGATTCAGGGCCGGAAGTTTGCCAGAGAGTACAACGAGTTCTTCCGTCGGTATGTAGCCGGATGCGAAAAGATGAATGTAATTGCGACCGGCTCGCTTCTGGGCATACGGGAATCCCGCAGAGTTGTTGGTGAATATGAGCTTAATTACGATGACTTCACCAGTCGTCGCAGCTTCCCGGATCAGATTGCCTGCTACAACAAGTCGGTGGATATTCATGTTCACGATTGTTCCGACGAGCAGTGGGAGCGCTATCGGAAAGAGTTTCTGGAACTTGATCGCCCGGCGGTCGGGGAGTATTACGGTCTTCCGTACGGCATTCTGGTTCCGGAGGGGTGGGAGAATCTCTGGGTCGCAGGAAGATGTAATTCAAGCGACATCAAACTGCACGGTGCAGTGCGCGATCAGCCTGCATGCTTCATGATGGGCGAGGCCGTGGGTACTGCTGCGGTGCAGTCCATCGCTACCGGCCAGCCTGCATGTGATCTGAACACGGAGACGCTGGTGGAGACTCTTCGCAAACAGGGCGCATATCTCCCACAGACCAGCCTTTCAAAGGAAATGACGCGAAATCAGGTGACTCTTGGGAGCAGAACATAAGATGCAAATAAGCCGTGCATCAAAAAGATGGATAGGGCACTTATGAAAATTGTGATTCTTGATGATCAAACCCTCAACCCCGGGGATAATCCGTGGACGGGCCTTGATGGGCCTGACGAACTCGTAATCCATCCGAGAACATCCCGCGAAGAGATACTGGAAAGAGCCTCGTCCGCAGAGATTCTGGTGACCAATAAAGCCGTGCTCGACGCGGAGATCCTTGCGCAATTACCCAGACTGAAGTTCATTGCAGTAACAGCCACCGGCTACAACGTTGTGGATGTCAATGCCTCACGGCAAAGAGGAATTCCGGTGTCGAATGTTCCCAGCTACGGAACGGATACGGTCGCGCAGTATGCAATGGCTCTGATTCTGGAACTATGTCACCACGTAGGGGATCATGCCGACTCCGTTGCAAAGGGAGTCTGGGCTGCATCCAAAGACTGGACCTATTGGAAATGCCCGCAGATTGAACTTCGCGGACTTACTTTGGGGATAGTCGGATTTGGCCGTATTGGCCAGCGGGTCGGAGAGTTGGGCCACGCTTTTGGCATGCGAATTCTGTATGCGACTGAGCCGCCTTATTATCCAGTGAATTATCCTGCTTCGCTCGTATCCATTGAGACGCTGTTCAGCGAAGCAGATATTGTCACATTGCATTGCAGTCTTGATAAGAGCAACTTTGAATTCATCAACAAGGCTCTCTTGCAGAAGATGAAGCCAACTGCATTTCTGATCAATGCTGCGCGCGGCCAGCTTATCAAGGAACAGGATCTTGCCGACGCTCTCAGGGATGGCGTGCTGGCTGGTGCTGCTCTCGATGTTTTATCGAGTGAGCCGCCGAGCAAGGACAATCCGCTGCTTTCGGCGCCACATTGCACCATTACTCCACACATGGCCTGGGCGAGCCTTGCAGCACGCCGGCGAATCGTGCAGACGACGGTTGCAAATATCAAAGCATTCTTGTCCGGCGCACCGATCAACGTAGTGAATCCTCCCACGCCGTAGACCTGGGCAAGAAGCAACCAGAAGGTGTGGCAAGAGAGTGTAAGCCGGTGGAGCTTCGGCATTACTCTGTTGCATCAATCGGTACTGGAGTATTGCGAACTGTCAGATTCAGAATGGCGGTCGCAATCAGGGGAAGCGTGCCGACCATGATAAACATGGCCTGTCTGCCCGCAGCAGTATGCGGAAAGCGACTAATCAGGGAGTTGGACAGGATTGCTCCCAGTGACCCAAAGGCTCCCAGAATTCCCCAGATACTGGCAACATTTCCCAAAGGGAAAATCTCTGCAATGACCGGAGAGAGCATATAGAGCCATGTGTTACTGACGATGGCCAGTATCGAGAACAAGATGATTGCCGCCGTCAGGCCGCTGGTATGAGGAATCAGCCAGCACAATGGCGCCGCCAGAGAAACAACCGAGAGGACCAGTTTTCTGGAACGGACCTTTGATGGGGTGTGGCGTGAGAGAAAGTCCGAGAGAGCCACAAGCGAGATGCCGCCGATGTTTGCTGCAATAAAAGGTATCCATGCGATATGTCCAATCTGTTGCATGGTCGCGCCTTTGTAATCCTGCAGGTAACCGATCATCCAGAAGAGTACAAAATACCAGACGGGATCGCCGATAAACCGGGCCAGAAGAACTCCCCAAAGCGAGCGCTTTCCCCACAGGCTCAACCATGGCAGAGCGGGGCGTCCCGGCGTCTTTATCAAGAGATTTGTCACGCTTTTGGGATCGCGATAGGTGGCAAACCAAACTGCAGCAACAACAAAGCCAAGCAGTCCCGGGATTACGAAGGATAGTCGCCAATTGTAATGAATCGAGATAAAAGAGATGAGAGCCGATGCGGACATGGCCCCGATGCTCGATCCCATTGAACAAATACTCATAAAGGTGCCACGCGACTCCGGCGGCGCCCAGACGGCAGCAGCGCGTACGGTCACAGGCTGGACGCCAGGCTCGGCAATCCCGAGCAGAAACTGCATAATCGCAAGTTGAATAAAGCTGGTCGCAAGTCCGCAGCCGATGGTGGCGATAGACCATGCAACAGCGAAGATCGCCAGCGAACGGCGGGAGCCAATGCGATCCACAATCCAGCCACTTCCGATATAAGCGGTTCCGTAGGCCGCAAGGAAGAGGTTGACCATCAATGCGTATTGGGGGTCGCCAAAGGCGAACTGGTGCTCAAGCGTGGTTTTCAGAACAGAGACCGTCAGACGGTCAAAGTAGCTGAGGATTGAAGCCGAGAGCAGAAGCGCAGCAACCCACCAGCGAAATTTGAATAGCGATCCGAACAAGATGGCCCTTTCAGCGCAGTTTGGCATGCATGTGCAGAAGAACTGCAAACTATGAATGCTGGTAATAATTTTGTGAGCAAATTCTACTGCTGTGGAAGCGAGGAGTCTTCATGCAGCACATCCACTCTACATCAAGAGAAACAAAAATTGTTGGATCTTTTCCAGATGAAGGGTACAGGGAAACGCTGTCAACCGGCATCATGGTTTTGCTGGTGTTTGTGCTGCCGCCTCAAGCTCTGTCAAGGTCATTCGTTCCGTGGTTGGACAAGCCAGGAATTTTGGATTAGTGATTGAAACTGAAGCCATTGACGGCCATCCCGGACCGCTACAGATTGTCGCCAGTAAGAACTGGTAGTCACTGGTTGTCTTGCTGATCTTTATTAGCTGGTTGATGGATTGAAGACGCTACAGAGGTTGCCCGCCTGCTGCCAGGGCCTGTCATTAAACTCTCAAAAGGGGCAGGGCCGGGAGACAAAATGGAAATCCAGGACTACAATTTCTCGGGCAGTGATTTCCCCTCCGCTACCACTCTCAAGGACCGGTTAGTGAGCTTATAGGCCATGCATTTTTTTTCAGCAAAATCTCTGCGAACCTTTCTTGTCTCATTTTTTCTCCTTACATGCTTCGCACCCACAGGCTGGGCGCTTGTCGCCCCGCAGATCAACCCAGCGCCGGTTGTTATTGATCGCTACACCCTGTTGGAGCAACAAGTGACCGAAAACAAGGCCACTGCGGCAACCGCCGCTGCCAGTGCGCAATCTGCCGGAGACAATGCCTGGGTGCTGACCAGCGCCGCTCTGGTGCTGATGATGACCGGCCCTGGACTGGCGCTCTTCTACAGCGGACTGGTGCGCAAAAAGAACGTGCTCGGCACCATGATGCAGAGCTTTGCAATGATGGCCGTCATCACAGTGCTATGGGCGGTGTGCGGCTATTCGCTGGCCTTTGGACCAGGGAATGCATGGATCGGTGGTCTGCAAAATGCGTTTCTGAATGGAGTCGGACTGACGCCAAACCCGGCGTACTCGTCCACAATTCCGGAACAGACCTTCATGATCTACCAGTTGATGTTTGCCATTATCACGCCCGCCCTGATCGCCGGCGCCTTCGCGGAACGCATGAAATTTTCCGCCATGCTGTTGTTTTCGACGCTGTGGGCGCTGGTGGTCTATTGCCCCATGGCGCATATGGTCTGGGGCGTGGGCGGCTTGCTGAATGCGTCCTCTGGTGGGCAACTTCCCTGCCTCGATTTCGCCGGAGGCACGGTGGTGCATATTACATCGGGCGTCTCGGCACTGGTGACAGCGCTCTATCTCGGCAGACGGCTTGGCATCTCCCGGGAACCGCCTCCGCCGCACAGCATGGTGCTCTGCTATATCGGTGCCTGCCTGTTATGGGTGGGATGGTTTGGATTCAACGCGGGCAGCGCGTTGGGCGCGGGCTCACTGGCTACGAGTGCCTTCGTTAACACGCAATTTGCGGCGGCGGCCGGCGCACTCAGTTGGGGAGCGGCAGAGTGGTATCGCAGCGGCAAAGCCAGTGCGCTGGGCGCGGTCTCCGGTGCAGTCGCCGGACTGGCAACGGTTACGCAGGCATCAGGCTTTGTCCGACCAATGTCTGCCATCTGCATCGGGCTGATTGCCGGTGCCGTCTGCTTCTTCATGGTCGTCAAGGTAAAGAGCTGGTTGGGCTACGATGATTCCCTCGATGCCTTTGGCGTACACGGCATCGGAGGCACAATCGGCGCGCTGTTGACCGGCGTTTTTGCCACCAGCGCTATCAATCCCATCTTTGGCAAGGATGCCGCTGGCCACCTGAAACCCACGGGGTGGGTGGATGGCAATCCACAACAGGTGATGCATCAATTGATTGCAATGGGACTGGCATGGGGAATCGCCATTGTGGGCACGTTGCTGATCCTGGTGGTTGTTGATAAGTTGGTGGGCCTGCGGTTGAGCGAGGAAGACGAGGTTCAGGGAATGGATCTTTCGCAGCATGGCGAGCTTGGCTACGAGGGGGAGAACAATGCATAAAATTGAAGCGGTTATTCAGCCCTCGAAACTGGATGATGTCAAAGATGCACTGCTGGAGGCAGGCGTCGTAGGCATCACCATTCTGGAAGCCCGCGGCCATGGCCGCCAGAAGGGCCACACTGAGTTCTACCGTGGTCGCGAGTACTCCATTGATCTGGTCTCCAAGGTGAAACTGGAGTTGGTGGTCCCGGACACGCTGGTGGACAAGGCGGTGCAGGCTATCCTTACCTCGGCGCGAACCGGGCAGATCGGCGATGGCAAGATTTTCATCTCCAGGGTGAATGACGCCATCCGCATCCGCAACGATGAGCGCGGAGAACCTGCGCTGTAGGCTCTTCCAATACACGCTAAAACCCGGACGACAGGCTGAAAACTATCATGTTTTCAGCCCAATTTTATTAGGGTTTTTTACTTGTTCTTCAAAGGCTTCCGTGCAAAGTAGTAGAGCGAGAAGGCCAGCGCCCCAAACATCACCACCGAAACCCAATCGTGATAGAGAAAAGTACGGGGCAACAGCAGAATGTCATGCTTTCCGCTGGCCGCTTCGTAAAGCTTAATCACCACGCCGAGCAGCCCCACAATGCCTCCAGCCGCAATCAATCCGCTGGCATAAAGTGAGCCGGGACTGACCTCGCTCTCCGTATCGGATAATTTTTCACTGGACTTCGCGACGGCTCGGTCCACAAACCACCGCACCATTCCGCCGACAAAGATTGCCAGTGTTGTGGCAATCGAGAGATACGCGCCCACCGCAAACGAGAGCGAGCGAATCCCCAGCAACTCCACCGCAATCACCAGAAAGACGCCGAGCAGAACCAGTCCCCACGGCAGCTTGCGGCTCAGAATCCCATTGATGACCGTGGCCATCAGGCGCGCCTGAGGAGCAGCGGCCTTCTCGCTGCCGATACCCATAATCCACTGCACTTCAATGCGTTTGGTGGTCGGATTGTAGAGGTACTTTCCATCTGCCAGTTCCGCTGAGCCCAGCGCATTCAGCACGGTGTATTCGCTCGACGCATGACGCTCGATTGTTTTATCGGCGCGGATAACGGGAATCTCTTTGGGCAGTTCAACCGTCTGGGGGTTGACGCCGGAGTGCGGCTGAGTAATGTCCCACGCCCGCGGAGATTCGCGGAACTCCTGCAAGCCTTTATTCATTGCATTCAGCGTGAGGCCAATGGCAATCGTCGAAACGCAGACGCCGACCATCAGTGCAATCTGCTGCTTGCGCGGGGTAGCGCCGATCAGGAAGCCTGTCTTCAAATCCTGCGAGGTATCGCCGGCATTGGCAGCGGCAATGCAGACCGTTCCGCCAATCGTAATCGCCAGTGCGCCAAAGGCCGGAGCCGTCCATCCCTTGACCAGAAAGATGGCCGAGGTTGCCATCAACGTGGCAATCGTCATGCCGGAGATGGGGTTGGCAGAACTTCCAATCAATCCGACAATGCGTGAGCTGACGGTCACAAACAAAAATCCAAAGACCACCACCAGCAGGGATGCCGCAAGATTTGCCAGCCATCCCACCTGTGCGCCCGGCACCGGCTTGAACTGCAAAAAGAGGAACATAATGACAAACAGCGCCACCGATCCGCCACCCACAACCACCGGCGAAAGATCGCTGTCCGTACGCAGTTTAGAGGCCTGTGCCGCCTTGCCTTTTTTCAGATTTGCAAATCCGGTACTGAGTGCGCCAAAGATAGTCGGCAGTGTTTTGAGCAGCGTAATCAATCCCGCTGCCGCCACCGCGCCCGCACCCATGGGACGGATGTAGGAGGCCCACATCTGGCTCGGCGACATATCGTGAATTGGAATCGTCCCCGGATAAACCGGTCCCGTAAGCCGCGAGCCAAAGAAGTAGAGCAGAGGCATCAGAACCAGCCAACTGAATACGCCACCGGCAAAAATTACTCCTGCAACCTTGGGCCCGATGATGTAGCCGACGCCAAGATACTCCGGTGTGGCATCGGCACGGATGGCCGAGCCTTTCATCACATGCTGCTCGCCAAAGTCCGGTTGGTAGTCGGGAGTTCCCGGCCACGCACCCAGCAGGTTTTCATTCTGAAAGAGCGTGTAAACCGCGCCCAGCCCCAGTCCCAGAAAGACGCGGCTGGCAAAGGAACCGCCGCGTTCGCCGGCCAGCAGAACATCGGCGCAGGCTGTCCCTTCCGGATAGGTGAGTTGTCCATGCTCTGCGACAATCAGTTGCCGCCGGAGCGGAATCATGAAGAGCACGCCCAGCCAGCCGCCAATCAGCGCCAGCAGAAAGATGCGCGAGTACTCCAGATCGAATCCCAGAAAGATCAGCGCGGGCAGCGTAAAAATAACGCCTGCCGCGATGGATTGCCCGGCATTGCCGGTAGTCTGAACGATGTTGTTCTCAAGAATCGAAGCTTTGCCGAAGGCCCGCAGAATGCTGATGGAGAGCACCGAAATCGGGATGGAGGCGGCGACGGTCAACCCGGCCCTCAATCCTACATATACGGTGACGGCTCCAAAGACGATGCCGAAGAAGGAGCCGAGCAGCAGGGCTCGGATGGTGAGTTCCGGGCGTGTTTCTGTGGGCGCTACAAATGGCTGAAAGCTTGCTGGTGTATCCGCCAAGGTTTTGACCCTCCCTTGAGGTCTTTACTACCGGTATCCGAGCCGGAGCAGAACCTACGCCAAGCTCTTTTCCTGTCAGAAACTGAAGATTACTTCATGTATTAAAACAGTTTACTCGTGACGCTGTCGCTGGCCTGCATAAGTTGATGGTTACAGGGAGGATGACGAGTCGCAGTTTTTTTGCAGTCAGGCTCAAAAGCAATATATCCTCACTGGATTTTCACATTATGAAAACGAGAGGGGCAGATTCTTTTGAATTTTTGCGTATACTAGTCCCATCAGCAGCCGCACCCTTGGGCGCGCTGGATGTGAGGTCAGTCTTCCGCAGCGATCGTTTGAGCGCAGCCCGGAATCTGGCGCCATCGGAGACAGCAGCATGGCGAGCAGTCGCCCGTGTCTTGCGAAGTCCGCTGGACGCCCTAGCCTGTGCCCTGCTTCCTGCCGGTTGCCGCCTATGTGGCGACCCCTTGTTGCGCCTTTCCCGCGTCCCTGTGTGTGATTCCTGCCTTCAGATTCCCCTGCAATCTCAAAATCTGTGCCCCTGCTGCGGGGAGTTCCTTGCCGGCCAGAGCGAAACCCTCTGCGACCCATGCCGCATGGTCCCGCCGCCTTTTACGCAGGCCGTAGCCTGGGGGCTTTATACGGGCCGAACCCGCGAACTGGTTCATCTGTTCAAGTACTCCGGTCTGCTTGGTCTTTCCCATACGCTTGGAAGACGCGTGGCAGAAGCGGCAAATCTGTTTTCTAACCTGCCGAAAGAGTTCACCGTTACGCCGGTTCCGCTCTACCGGGGCAAGCAGCGCACCCGCGGATTCAATCAGGCTGCCTTGCTTGCCGGCGCCTCCATTCGCCCCATGCGAGAGCTTTTTCCCGCGCATCGCATTCAATTGGATGAGCGAATGTTGAGCCGGGTTCGGGCCACGGAGAGTCAGGCTGGACTCTCTCCTGCTGAACGGCGCCGCAATTTGCGGGCCGCTTTTTTTGTGCCCAAACCGGAACGCGCTCGCGGAAAACACATTCTGCTGGTTGATGACATTTACACTTCAGGCGCTACCGCACGGGGCTGCGCAGAGGCGCTCCTTAAAGCGGGTGCGTTGTCGGTGCGTGTGGTTACACTCAGCCGCGCACAGCGCGAAATGGCCGTGCATTGGGATGGCATGAAAGAGGAAAGGCAAGAAGCTGCTGCCGTATTTTAGGCAGGCAGAGGCACCAGTTACAGGTTGCAGAAGTTGCAGTTCATAGCACGCCAACCATCTTTTTACGGGGGAAGAGATGTCACTTGGAAAAGCCATGATCCACGCAAGAAAGCAAAAGTCCCTGGCCAAGATGGCCACGTTGCCGCTCATAGAGCAGCGTCCGACCACCGTCAAGGTGATGCAGACGCCAGTGCTTGTTCTGAACGCATCCTATGAGCCCATCAACATCTGCGGCGCTCGTCGCGCTCTGGTGCTGGTGCTCAAGGGCGTAGCCAAAACAGAAGAGGAGCAGGGAGCCACGCTCCACGCCGCGCGGGTGCGCATGCCCATGCCTTCGGTCATTCGCCTGTTGGAGTATCGCCGCATCCCCCATCAAACGCGTGCCCTTTCGCGCAAAAACATTCTCCTGCGTGATCGCAACACCTGCCAGTACTGCTCGGTTGTTTTGCCTGCCGGTGAACTGACGCTTGACCACGTCGTGCCGCGTTCCCGTGGCGGCCTGTCAACGTGGGAGAATCTTGTTGCCTGCTGCCATAGCTGCAACCGTCGCAAGGGCAATCGCCTTCTGGCCGAGTTGGACGACATGAAATTGTTGAAGGAGCCGCGCCCTTTTAGCTTGCACACCAGTCGTCACATCATGCGCATGATTGGCCATCAGGATCCACGCTGGCGCAGGTATCTCTACTTCTGAGTGGGCCTCGCAGGAGCGGCAAATCCTCTCCTCTTCATTTTGGTGTTTTTGTCGTCGGCTTCTTTTCTTCTTCTATCAATTCCTGATCCGTAAGTATCCGCGAGGTCGAGCGGAAGCGCTTGTAATCGGAGTATTTGATAATCTGCCGCGTGTGAACATCCTCGCCCATATAGCCGGAGCCGCCGGTAAAGTGCAGAACCGCATCGGCGCGCGTGTAGACCGGAAACCAGTAGTGCCCGTCTATCTGTTCGCGATAGGTGACAAAGGGCGGCGAAAGATTTTCGTGTCCTGAGCGCACATCGTCGGGAATGTTTTTGCCCGCAGTAATCACAATTTGCATATCCTGTGCATCCACCCAGATGCGGGCCTTCAGGTAGCGTTTTCCCTTCTGCATCTGTTTGGGAGCCACATCAAAGACGTAGCAGGTAAGGTCATCCACCTTTTGCTGACCCACAAAGCTGGCGTTATACAGGCCAATCTCCTCGGTGGTCAGCACAAAGGGAATGCGCTGTCGAATATCATCAAAATCCTCCGGCGTCAGAATGAGCCGTTCGAGAGAACTCGCCGGCGCAAAGACGGTGTGCTCAAATCGCTTGCCATTGGCGTCAAAGGTAATGTCATCCACCTGGCTGTATTCGCCGTCCACTTTGCCTCGTGACAACGTCTGGATCTTTACACTGCGGCGGTAGGTGTAATTGTTGAGAGCCTTGCGGAACTCGCTTTCTTTTTCGGCCATCCGGCTCAGAATTTCAGCGACCGGCAGTCTGGGCTGTGCATTTTCCAGCGGGCCAAAACCGGCATCCGTGGGAATGGGAATCTGCGGATCATTGGAAAGGCTGACGGCAGGACTTTGCGCCGTAGCCGTAGTTGCAGCCGCCAGCACCAGTGCGCAGGCTGCATAACGGAATGTGTTGAAGATAGCGGACGGCGAATGCATCTTGATGATCCTGCTCCTTACGAATAGACGAAGTGTATCGGATTTGGGCTTCAGCCTGCGCGGCGCGGAGGACATCCATTGGAGAAGCGCTGTAAGCTGAATCTAACGCTATGAACAAGACTCTGCCTCCCATCCCGATGCGCGCGCTGCTCTCAGGCGCACGCGAAGAAGAACCGCAACTGCTGCGCTTTCTTAAGACTCTTGTCGAGTGCGAGAGTCCCAGTCACGACAAGGCCGCCGTGGACGTCTGCCTTGATCTGATCGCCGAGCGGCTGGAATGGCTGGAGGAATCATCCGGCAGCGTAAAAATCCATCGCCAAAAGGAAGCAGGAAATCTGCTGGAAGCTCGCTTTGGTCCGCGGAAAACTGCAAAGAATGGCGTGCGTCGAGTGATGCTGCTTGGCCATGCCGATACGGTCTGGCCGGTAGGCACGCTCAAGACGATGCCTTGGCGCGAGCGGGAAGGGAAGATCTACGGCCCCGGCGTGCTGGACATGAAGGCTGGCATTGCAATGGGTGTGACCGCCATCGAACTACTGCTCGATACGGGTCTTCCTGCGACAGAGATTGTGCTGCTGGTGAGCGGCGACGAGGAGACGGGTAGCCAGCACTCCCGCGCGCTGATTGAGAAGACGGCCAGCGAGTGCGATGCGGTTCTGGTGCTGGAACCGGCACAGGGACTGGCCGTTAAGACGGCACGCAAGGGAGTGGGGCACTTCCATCTGAAGGTGGAGGGCGTGGCCGTCCATGCCGGTGTTGATTTTGCGCGCGGCCACTCGGCGATTCTGGAAGTGGCAAGGCAGATTGAGCGACTCAGCACATGGAGCGACCTGAAGCGCGGCATCACGGTGAATGCAGGAGTAGTGCGCGGCGGTTCGGCATCGAATGTGGTGGCGGCAACGGCGACGGCGGAGATTGACCTGCGTGTAGTGAAGGCCGCAGAGGGTTTGCGCATGGAGAAACGCTTCCGCACACTGAAGCCCTTCGACAAGCATTGCACCCTGAGCATTGAAGGTGGAATGAATCGCCCGCCGATGGAGCGTAAACGTGGAACGGTGCGACTCTACAAACAGGCTCGCGCACTGGCGGCGGAGTTGGGTGTAGTGCTGGAAGAGGCTGCAACTGGTGGCGGCAGCGATGGGAATTTTACCTCAGCGCTGGGCGTGGCGACGCTCGACGGATTAGGCGCGGTTGGCGAAGGAGTACACGCAGCGCAGGAACAGATTGTAGCTGCGGAACTTGTTCCGAGAACGGCGCTGCTGGCGGCGTTGATTGCGGGGATTTAGTACTCCGCGTAGCTGCGCTGGTAGCTGCGGCTCATGCGGTCCTGCCAGCCTAATCGGTCCTCATCAAAGAGCGCCCACAACAACCCCAGCCCCAGCGGCATTGCGGCCAGCACGGTAACAAGGATGCGGCGCTGACGCTGGCTGCGCGTCAGGTTTTCGTCATCGAAGGTGCATAGGCCAACCTGCGCATACATCATGCCGGGAGTCGCTTCCGCAAAGCTCAGGAAGAGGCCGTGATAAAGCAGCTCAATCGCAACAAAAAGTACACTTGCCAGACCGATCCCGAACTTCCCGCCGGGTAAATGCGTGGTGCAAAGCCCCGCCACGGCATAGAAGCAGAGAAACGCAAATCCCACAATGCAGAGATCCATCAGGATCGCCATCGAGCGCTGCGGCAGCGGTGCGGGAAAGAGTGTTGGCGCAGCCTGTGCGGCAACAGCCTCAGCCTGCACCGGCTCGGCAAAGGGATTACGGCGGGGAGCCTGTTCGACATAGGCCGTTGCCGGATAATCGGTGGCCGGAATCGGTTCAACATATGTCGGGGCATAGGAGTCCGAAGTGGAGTCCGAGGTCTGAGTAGCGTGGCTCTCGTCCACTTCAAAGATGCGCAGTTCGGGTTCCGAGTCCAGAACAGCACTCTGGCTGCTATAGGCGGCATTGGTGAGTGCGGAACTGGTGTACTCCGGGCCGGGCTGTGCGCGGCGCGTGGCAATAATCTGACGCGGAAACTGGATGAGGTTGGCCGGGATGGGTTCGGCTGCATCCACGGTTGCATCGGCCAGAGGGTCGTGTGAGGCGTAGAAGGACTCCGTCTCCTCGGTAATGTTCAGGCTGATGCGCGAAGGCGCGACAGGCGGCTCCGGAAGAGAGCGCACCGTCAGCGGGCCAACCGGCGGATTCAATGGCAAATAGGGAATCTCTGCGTGGGTGCGCGTTTTGCGGGCATCCGCGCTGTGTTTATCCGTGCTGCGTGTACGCGCTGGAGCGATTGGCTCTTCCTGCCCCAGGTCAAGCCCTTGCAGGAATGCCTGCGCGGCGGCGGCGGCCTCCTGCGCGGCGTCTACGGCACGCTCTGCGGCGCGGGCAGCGGCACGGGCCTCACCTGCCAGCAACTCGCTGTAGCTGGGGGCGTTGGCGTAGCGAGCGGCTACTTTGTCGGCGATGCGTCGCGCTGTTTCTGTGGGTTCAATCTCAATGCCGGGGAGCAGAGACTGCTCCGCAATGGTTTTGGCATTGCCATGGCCGCGACGATTGCGGTGGGCGGCCAGTCGCTCGTTCAGTTCCTGCTTCCAGTCGCCGGATTCAACTTCGGGAGAGTATTTCCTCTGTGTGTTCAATGTCCGCATTTCCTCATTTGCATCTCCCGGCTTGTTTTGACCGGGGTGATGAGGCCAGGTTGCTCTGCGCAAAAGCAATCTCAAAGAGAGGGCTTTGCACCGGGCAGCGAGGCGTCCTGCTGCAAGAGAGTAATTGGAGGAAGCGGAGAGACATGCCTCTGCGTGAGTCCCGCCGGCGAATTCGCGGAGACCTGTTTCGTGCAGTGAGGCAACGTCGAAATGTCGTACACCAGAGCAATGCGAAGCATCTCACCGGCAGGAGGGGTCCATTTTTGCTATGCTGACCTTGCCCGCAGATGAAAGTACGCATCTATCTGTTTATCACGCTGCTTGCGCTCTGTCACCCCCTGGTTTGGTCGCAGGAGTTGTCAAGGCAGTTACCGGGGGCCACAAAGCCCTCTGGAACCGCCGTGGATAACGCTGTTGACGCCTCGGCTGCACAGTCGTCGCAAGCTCCCCCTGCTGTGCCTGCAATTGTTCCGCTCGGTGAGATTCCGATTGCCATACCGCAACCGCCTCCGCCGGGAATCCCGGTTCACATCGAGGCCGTTGAGCAGATAAAGCGCGGCGACACATGGGTGCTCAATGGTGCGGTTTTACTGCATTATCGCGATTACACGCTCCACGCCGATCATGTGGAATATAACCGCGTCTCAGGCGAGGTGAGTGCTGAGGGGCATCTGGAATTGATGACCGCAGACGGTCTGGAAGACATCCATGCCCGGAACGCTACGCTTAATCTGGAGTTACAGACCGGGCGCTTTTACGAGGTGACGGGAACTATCGGCGCTCTGCATCAGGAAGCAAAGCCGGGAACGAAAAAAACGGAGGAGACTGCGCATCACGATGTATACCAATCCGGCAACCCGATGCAGCTCTCGGCCAGAGCGTTGGTCAAGTACGGTCCGCAGAACTATCTGCTGCTCGACGCCGAGATGACCTTCTGCCAGTTGCCGCGTCCGGACTGGAAGCTGGCAGCGCCCAGAATTCGCGTGGTCAACGGCAGGGCCAGCGCCAGTAACACACTCTTTCTGGCGACTCCGTGGCAGGTTCCGCTCTTCTGGATGCCATTTCTCACGCATCCGGTCAACGACAGCGGGCGCGACAGCGGCTTCCTGTTGCCAACACTGGGCGAGTCGTCGGTGAAGGGTTACATCTTCGGCGAGCAGATTTACTGGGTCATCAATCGCAGCATGGACATGACGATTGGCTCGCAGTATTACTCCAAGCGCGGATGGGCACCGAGCGGACAGTTTCGCTACACCGGCAGGGGCGAGGATTTTGTTCACGTCAAGCTGAATTCACTGTTAGATCGCGGAGTGGGTACGCCAAGCGTGAATCAGGGCGGGCAGGACATCTTCATCAATGCGCGACACGATTTTGATACGGATACGCGCGCAATCGTCGAGGCCGAGTATCTTAGCTCGTATCTCTATCGTCAGGCATTCGATCCGGTTCCTTCGACGGCGACCAACTCATCGGTGGATTCCCGCGCTTTTGCCACCCGCAACCGCGATGGGTTCAGCGGAAGCCTGTATGTGGAACGCTATCAGAACTTTCTTTCAACGGCGACGGACGATCAAATTCGCATCTGGCATGCGCCGCAGTTGGAGTTGAGTGCGCTCGATCATCCCTTTGGGCCACTGGTGTGGAATCTGAAATTCACTGCAGCCAACCTGTCGCGCTCAGAGCCCGGTTACAGCACGGGCGGGGATTTATCTCGTCTTGATGTGCATCCCAGCATTGCGCTGCCTCTGCACTATGAGGGCTGGAGCCTGCGACCAGAGGCGGCTGTGCGCGAGACCTACTACTCAAAGAGCCAGATGCCGCCGATGACTCCGGGCGGCGCGCCGAGCGGGAACGACGGTTCCATTACGCGCTCTGATGTTGAGGCAAGCATACGATTCCTGCCGCCGGCGGTGGAGCGGGATTACACCGCGTCCTGGCTTACGCATCTGCTGCACGCCGAACTGCGCCATGTCATGGCACCAGAGGTTGATTATCACTACGTTACCGGCATCAACAACTTCAGCAGTGTTCCGCGAGTGGATGAGACAGACCTGGTCAGCGATGCGAATGATCTGACCTACTGGCTTACGCAGCGTTTTTATCTGCGACGGTTGCATCCCCGCGCGTGCAGCGATATCGAAGCAGCCGCGGCGAAAACAAATCGCTGCTCCTCGACCGCGCAGTGGATCAGTTGGAGTCTGGGGCAGCGCTACTTCTTCAACCCATCCTTCGGCGGCGCACTGGTTCCGGGTACGGCGAACCAGCTTGAATCCACTCTCAACCTGACGGGCATTGCATTTCTTGGCGGCGAGCGCGACTCTTCCCCGATCCTTTCCCGACTGAGGATTCGCACCAGCGAGCATCTGGATGTGGAGTGGGATCTGGACTACGACACCAAAGCCGGACGCATGGATGCCAGCAATGAATATCTGGTGTGGCATAGCGACAATTATTTTGCAGAGCTGAGTACCGCGCGGCTCAACCAGTTGAACCCGGTCATCGGTCCGGATTTCAACGCGAGCAGTGCGGTCACGGATTATCGCCAGATCAAGCTGCTGGCGGGCTTCGGCAATCCTACGCACAAGGGCTTTAGCGCTGCGGGAAATACAAGCTACGATGTGGTGGGCGGAAAATTGCAGTACGGCGGCATTGAAGCGGCTTATAACTGGAACTGCTGCGGATTTATCTTCGAGTATCGCCAGATGAATCTGGGGACGATTCAAAACGACAATCAGTATTTATTTAATTTGACGCTTGCCGGAGTAGGCAGCCTGGGCACGCTGAGCCACTTCCAGAGAATCTTCTAGGGAAGCTCTGAACAAGTTCCGCTTTTGCGATGCATTGAAAGGGCGGGGCTTTCAGCCCCGCCGTAGACGCATAATCAAAGGGTTTGGCTTTAGCCGCCGAGGGAGTGCAAGTCATTGAAAATACTTCCATCGGGAGAGTATCGCGCAGTGTTTACAGGTTTGCCGCGTCTGTTTCCAGCTCTTCCAGCGCAGCTTTGACGGTGGTCGCAAAGCCCTCGTAGTCGCTGAAGAGAGCTTCAAAGAGCGGAATCACATTGTCGAATGTTTTTCCATCTGCAATCAGGCTCTGGGCCTGTGTAATTACGGCCGCATCGAGGGTGAGGTTGGTGCCGTCGTCTGCAACAGCGGCCAGAATCGCAGGCCACAGCAACCTGGAGGTGGCCAGAAAGCTGGCTGCATCCTTGCCGCCGACCACCACAATCTGCTCCACGTCATCCACAAGCTTGATGGTGGCGGGCAGCACGGTGGTTGCGTCCTTCTGTACATCGGTCAGCAGTCTTGGCAATGTGGTTACGGCTCCAACGACCCATTTGCCTGCATCTTCAATGCCGTTGAGTATCTTCTGAAAAAAGTTTGCCATGATGCGGAATTCCTTTCGCGTTTTGCGTTTGGGAAGAAGCAAAAAGCCTGCGCCGCAGGGATTGCGCGCGCAGGCTCTCAACAAAAATCACTCTGTCTACAAGGCTACTGGGATTGTGTGGAATTCCCGGCAAAGGGATGAGTGGAGAATAGGCCTGTTTTTACTGGAGATTTCGTGCGGAGAGGATTGGATTGCCTTGACAGCAAGAGTCTGACTTTCAGGCCTGCGCCAGTTCCCGTTCAAAGTCCAGGGTGTTTGCCGCCAACTCTTCAATCACCTGGCGGATTGCGTGGACATGCTCCGGAACGCCGTCGTAAGCCACCACGCCACAGCCAAGCAGAAGGCCGGGATGATGCTGATAGCTCTTCAGAATCTCAACAGCCTGGCGTCGAACCGCTGACGCAGGGCCGCTATTGACGAGCAGTGCATTTATGTTGGCTCGAACCGGAAGCTGTGCCGCCAGAGCCTTTTCGCACCATCTGGCCAGATTTGCAGGCGGGTCTGCAAGAAGCTGCGTGGCGCCGGTTGCTAGGATGTCATCAATGATGGGTGTGGTGTTGCCACCGATAATCAACGGCAGAAATCTGCCACCCGCCGCCTTCAACTCCGGGAAGACGAAATCGCGATAAACCGGCTGAATCATGCTGCGGAAGATGCGCGGTGAGGCCACCGTTGGCGTAGCGCGCGAATCAAAGATGATCGGCTCAACTCCGCGACGCAGAAAAGCCTTGCCAAACTCAACCGTCATACGCGCGCAAAAGTCGAGAACCCTGCGCGCAAATTCCGGGTCATCCATGGTGAGCAGAACGAACTTCTCCGCGCCGAATAACTCGGATGCCATCGAGTAAGGCCCGGTGACGGCTCCGCGAAGAATGATGTCGCGGCCAATCTCGTTTTGTAACTGCTCGGCCACCTTGAGGTAGAGCGGCATTCGGCCAGCGCTCTCCGGGTCGGCGAGGCCAAGCTTGTTGAGCGAAGCTGTATTTTCAACGATAGGCGCGACAATGCCGGGACAGTCATTCGAGTCGTCAAAGTAAACAACCTTGCAGCCAAGCGCCTCTGCCTCAACGTTGTAAACATCAATGCCGATGACCAGCAGGTCCGGATCGTAGACATCGAGTTCCTTGCGCAACCCGCTGTAAAGGTAATCGGCATTGCGGCATATCTCGGAGGGAGTTTTCCCGATGAGCGCTCCCTTGTGCTCGTAGATGGCCGGGACAAAAGGAATGCGGTCAGCCTGCCTGAGTGCGTAAACTGCTTCGACCCTTTCGCGTTTGGTCACTGGAAATACCCCTTGCGCTATCGCGTGTACCTGCGTCCAACCGTCTTCCACTCGCCGCTCAGCACGCGCGCGATGGCTTCGGGATAGGCCAGATGTTCCTGCTCCAGAATGCGTTCGCTCAGCGAATGCGCGTCGTCCGTGGGCAGGACAGGAATTGCGCGTTGCAGAATAATGACGCCGTGATCGAGTTCTTCATCTACAAAGTGAACGGTGCAGCCCGCAACCTGTGCGCCGTAATCGAAGGCCTGCTGTTGCGCATCGAGACCCGGAAAGGCCGGCAGCAGCGATGGATGAATGTTGAGAATACGGTTCGGCAGCGCCTGTATAAACTCCGGCGAGAGCAGGCGCATGTATCCGGCCAGCAAAACCAGTTCGACACCATGCGCATTCAAGGCAGCAAGCACATCGCGGTCATGCTCTGCGCGTTTGCGCCCCTTCGAGATCAAAAGCTCGGTAGGCAGGCCGAGGGATTTTGCATGATCGAGTCCCGGAGCGCCCTCCACATTGCTGATGACAACGGCGATCTCAGCGCTGGGAATGTGGCCATCGGCGATGGCTCGGGCGATGGCGGCAAAGTTCGATCCGCGCCCTGAGAGCAGGACACCTAATTGATGTTTGCCGCAGCCGCTCATCTCCCTGCCGTTCCTTTGTAGATGACACGCTTGCGACCGGCGACTGTGTGGCCAATCTCGTAGAAGGGCTCGTTAAGCTGCTTCAATAAGCGCCGTGTCCGCGCAAGCTTGCTCGCCGGAACCACAGCAATCAGGCCGATGCCAAGGTTGAAGGTTCTGAGCATCTCTTCCTGCGGAACAGCGCCGAGTTCCTGCAAATGCTGGAAGATGGGCAGCACCGGCCAGGAGCCGAGTTTGATCTGCGCGGCAATATTTTTAGGCAAGATGCGCGGCAGATTTTCCGTGATGCCGCCGCCGGTGATGTGCGCCATTCCGCTGACCAGTCCAGCGCGGGTGAGTCGTTCAATCACGGGCAGGTAGCTGCGATGAACCGCCAGCAGAGCGCGTCCTGCCGACTGCTTCAGTTCAGGGACGCGTTGCCGCGCACGATAACCGGCTACTTCGAAGAAGAGTTTGCGCGCCAGTGAATATCCATTGGTGTGCAGCCCGGTGGAGGGCAGGCCGATGAGTATGTCGCCAGCCTCAATTGCCGCGCCGGTGACCATCTTTTCCTTTTCCACCACGCCGACAATAAATCCGGCAAGATCGTACTCATTGTCCTTGTAGAAGCCGGGCATCTGCGCGGTTTCGCCGCCGATGAGCGCACAGCCATTTTCCTTGCACGCGATGGCAAGCCCTGAGACCACCTGTTCAATGACCGTGCTCTTGAGCTTGCCGCTGGCCAGATAATCGAGCACAAAGAGCGGCTTTGCTCCCTGCACGGCGATGTCGTTGATGCAGTGGTTCACCAGATCCTGCCCCACGGTGTTGTGGATGCCCAGCTCAAACGCGAGCTTAAGCTTGGTCCCAACGCCATCGGCGCTGCTTACGAGAACGGGCTGCTTGTAGCCGCTGAGTTGATAGAGCGCGCCAAAGCCGCCGACCCCGGCGAGAACTCCGCGAGTGTATGTGGAGAGCGCCAGGTCGCGGATGCGGTCCTTGGTCTCATCGCCACGGGTGATGTCAACGCCGGCGCTGGCGTAGGTAACGGGTTTGCGGGATTTCTTGATTGCGGGCAAGGCAGGCTCACTTTTTCAAAGATTTTCTTGTGTTAAGTGTACGGCATTTGGGCCTGGAAAGGCTCGTCACGGCCCCGGCAAACTATACTTGGAAGATGCAGCGAGCCAAATCATCCGAGTTGCAAAAGCGTGCCGAGCAATGTTTTCCCGGAGGCGTGAATTCGCCTGTGCGGGCCTTCCGTGCAGTTGGCGGCGAGCCGCCCTTTGTGGAGTGCGGCGAGGGCGCGTACCTTATTGATGCCGACGGCAACCGCTATGTGGATTACTTCGGCTCGTGGGGCCCGATGATTCTGGGCCACGCCTTTCCACCTGCGGTTGCAGCAATTGAAGAGGCCGCGCGCAAGTCTGCCAGCTTTGGCGCCTCCACTGCTGCCGAGGCCGAGTTGGCCGAACTGATAAAGCAGTGCTTCCCCGCGGTCGAGCGGATGCGCTTTGTCAGCTCCGGCACAGAGGCCACCATGTCGGCGATTCGGTTGGCGCGCGCCTACACCAATCGCAAATTCATCATCAAGTTTGAGGGCTGCTATCACGGCCATGCGGACGGGCTGCTGGTGAAGGCCGGCTCCGGCGTTGCCACCTTTGGGATTCCCGGCTCGGCGGGTGTGCCGGACGAGGTTGCGCACGCAACGCTGGCGCTGCCCTACAACAATCTTTCTGCTGTGGAAGCTGCATTTGCAGCGCACAAAAATGAGATTGCCTGCATCATCTTTGAACCGGTTGTCGGCAACGCAGGTTGCATCGCGCCTGCTCCGGGCTTTCTTGCGGGCCTGCGTACAATCACCGAGCGCGAGGGCGCTCTGCTGATCTGCGACGAGGTGATGACGGGCTTCCGTGTCACGCTGGGCGGCGCGCAGCGGCTCTACGATCTGAAGCCGGACCTGACCACGCTCGGCAAGATTCTTGGCGGTGGTCTGCCCTGCGGAGCCTTTGGTGGCCGGGTGGAGATCATGAACCTGCTCGCGCCGTTAGGTCCTGTTTATCAGGCCGGAACCCTGAGCGGAAACCCGCTGGCAATGGCTGCCGGGATTGCGACGCTCGACTATCTGATTGCGAATGAGGCTGCGGTCTACGCCAAGATTGAAGCCAGCGCAAAGGCCGTCGCCGAGGGTGTTGCGGCAGAGGCAGCAAAGGCCGGCGTCCCGGTCACGACGAATCGCGTTGGTTCCATGTGGACGTGGTTCTTTACCGCGCAGCTGGTGAAGGATTTTGCCAGTGCCGCGACCAGCGACACGGCAGCCTTCGGGCGCTTCCATCGCGCGATGCTCGATGCCGGTGTGTGGCTGCCGCCCTCGCAGTATGAGGCAGCGTTTATCGGAATGCAGCATGGCGCAGCGGAGATTGAGAAGACGCTGGATGCTGCGAAGCTGGCCTTCAAGGCTGTGTTGGCATGAACTTACGGAGTTAAATCTCCAGTCGAGATGTAGGTGTTTTTTACAGGCACATAGGTCAGCGTGCGTTCAGATTCAAGGCGTTTGATTGTAAGCCTGTGAGAATCTGTGCCGAAAATTAGACCGCAAAACTTTAGATCCAAACCTGTTTCAACAAATGAAGGTGAAACTGTACTACTACTTATCGGGCCATTGAAGATGAGCAGTTCAAAATTAACTTTTCTTATCTTGCGATTTATGACTACTATTGCGAAATCTTGAAAACCATCTCCGTTAAAGTCACCTGTAGCGATATAAGGATGATAATCAGGAATTGGATTAAACTGTTCAGAGCCTTCTTTAATTTGCGTAATATCTTCTGCGCAATCGCAATCTGCATCCGTAGCTTGCCTAAATATTGGATTATGCTTCAACCAGTTGGCAACAATTCTTTTTCCCTGAGGTGTTAGCGTGGAACCTGCAAATGCCCGTGACGACATCGAGATGAGCAGGAGAATCAGTAGCAGCCTAGGTATGTTCATATCGCGACCATTATGAACTACGCTACTTGGCAAATCTATAGAAAGTATCAATAATTGTCGAACACTAAACCCAATCCTTCAGCGTCACGAATTTATGCGATGGCGCGTAGAGACGCAGCAGCCGTGCGGCGGCAGTGATGGAGTGCGTGCGGTCTGTGCCGAGCGCCAGATGTCCGCCATCATGCAGCACGATGCACGAAGCAAATCCACGGCGCTGGTTGCGAGCGATCTTCGGCATCAGCCCATTCATAATGGCTTCTGCGCTGGCAGCGCTCCAGTCGCTGGTCATTGCATTCCACAGCACCGGCTCCATGCCTAGCTCGCGGCAAATACGAAGTGCATCGGGGCGACGTGCTCCATAAGGCGGACGGAAAAACTCAATGCGCTTGCCCAAAATCTCTTCCAGCGTGGCTTTGCCTGCCGTAATCTCTTCACGGACAAGGCTGGGACGGCTGCGTAATAAATTGGGATGATTTTCGGTATGTGTTCCCACCAGATGCCCGGCAGCAGAGAGCGTGCGCACAAGCTCCGGCTGCTGACGTACAAACTTTCCCAGCATAAAAAAGCTGGCGTGAACCTCAGCAGCGGCCAATGTATCAAGCAAGCGCAGCGTGTAGTCGCCATTGGGGCCATCGTCGAAGGTAAGCGCAATCTCCTCTGGGCGCATGGGCGCGAGGAGGGTGCGGCCAAAGATCTGCGATGCGGGCCACAATCCCGCATAGGCAACTCCGCCAGCGGCAAGCCCTGCGGAGAGCACTCCAGCCGTAATCGGAAGCAGTTCATTCGCGCTCATAGAAATAGTTTACGGCGAAGCGGAATCGAACGCAGCTTTACATCAATAACAGAATGTTTTACGCTTGCGGCCATGCTCCCCCCAATCCTTCACAGGCCCTTCCTTGGCCTTGTGCTGCTCGCGTCTGTGGCGACGGCACAGGCTTCTCCGCGCAAGGTTCATGTTGTTTCACTGGGTGCCGTGCGTCACGTTGCTTACTCCGCCATTGGCGACCCCGCCGGTGCTGCGGCGGGCGAAAAGGATTTGAAGATTCGCTCGCTCATCGTTGATGGAGTTGTCAAAGAGACAACCACCGGCGAATCGCACGATGTTACTGATCGCAGCTTTGCCATCCGACGCGCCATTCGCCTCAACGATTCGCTGCCCAGGGACAAGGTCGCCAAATGGGTTTGGCAGCGCGGTCCCTGGCTGTTGGTAGATCGCCAGACCGGACACATCACCGCTCTGCACCTGCCGGACTACGACCCGCTGGTCAGCGATCTGGTCTGGTTCCGCGACTATGCGGCCTACTGCGGGCTGACTGCCAGCGGCAAGCAGCTTTACGCAGTGGTGGCGCAGGTGGGAGCACGCAAACCGCTGCTTGCAAAAAAGCTCGGCAATTTTGATGCAGCCGATCATGCAACCCCGGTCTGCGCTCCATCGCTCTGGCAGCGGGAGCCCTTGCGCGTCACCTTTCAGGTGGGCAAAACGCCGCCCACATCCTTTGATCTGGTCGGCAGCTCCGCCGTGCTGGTCGAGGACAGCGAAGATGAAGACGCTGCGTCCAAATAGGCTGTAACATCAGCTTGATGGACTCTCTCGACGAACTACTTTTACAGGCAGAGCAGGCACACGGACATCTCTGCGCCGGGCAGATTCTCGGTGTGCGCATGGCCGTCTATGCCTGCCAGCGCCTCGGCATCAGCGACCCGCGCGGAGCAGACCGCAAGCGCCTTGTCACCTTTGTCGAGATTGATCGCTGCGCAACGGATGCCATTGGTGTTGTCACTGGCTGTCGTCTCGGCAAGCGTGCGCTCAAGTTTCGCGACTGGGGCAAGATGGCCGCGACCTTCTGCGATCTCACAACCAATCGCGCTCTCAGAGTTGTTGCGCTGGAAGGCTCTCGCGAACGCGCCCGTGAGCTTTACCCGGATTTGCCGCAGGGCGAGCAGCAGATGCGCGCTTATCGAGAACTCAGCGATGCGGAACTGTTCCGCGAGCAGTGGGTTGCGGTGGATTTACCTTCGCGCGAGATGCCGGGATACAAGGGCGAGCGTGTTCTTTGCGCAAGGTGCGGCGAGGGTATCAGCTTTGATCGTTTTGTGGAGCGCGATGGCGAGCGGCTTTGTATCCCCTGCGCCGAGCCGGAGCAGGGCTACTGGCGGGTTGTTGATTAGAACAGAATCTCTGTTGCCATACCCATGGCTTGTTATTCCGCTTGTCGTCTTGTTTGTCATTCCGCAGCGTGAGCGGAGGAATCTGCTGTTGCCTTTGCTTTTCGATGCCAAACCTTGCGATGTCTTTAGGTAGGCCGGGCCTTCAGGTCCGGCAATACAATCACAAATCATAAGGGCTTCAGCCCTTGAGATGCGTATTAACTCTGCTGAATCAGCGCGATTTTTTCATTGCGACCCACGCGAATGTGCAGCTTCGCCGGACGAGCGGGAATTTCGATCGTGCGATCATGGCGCTTTTCGCCGTCTACGGTGACTCCATCCACAATCTGCCGCTGCGCATCCTTGACGCTCGCCTTGAGTCCGAGCGCGACTAGCAGCTTCGGTAAATTGATGGTGCAGGGAAGCGATGCATCCTTTCGCAATGCTTCGATTGCAGCCTCATCAATTGCGACGACAATCTTCGCAAAATCCACCGCAACCGCTTCCACATTCTCGCTGCTCTGTTTCTGCTGAAACATCCTCGCCCAGTTTGCCGCAGCCTCTGACGCTTCAACTGCTGAGTGGAAGTCCGCTGTCACCGTCTCGGCCAGCCGCTTCTTTGCGTCCATGGGATGCAGCTTGCTGTCGGCAACATCGGCCTGCATTGCGGCAATCTCGCTCTGCGTCAGGTCGGTTAAAAATATCCAGTACTTCCACATCAACTCGTCGCTGATGGACATCAGCTTGCCGTACATCTCCTGCGCGGGCTCCTTGATGCCGATGGCGTTGCCGAGCGACTTCGACATCTTTTGCACGCCGTCCAGCCCCTCTAGAATCGGCGTCATCAGCACAATCTGCGGTGGCTGTCCGAAGCTGCGCTGCAACTCGCGTCCGCAGAGCAGGTTGAACTTTTGATCCGTCCCGCCCAGTTCAACATCGCACTGGAGTGCGACGGAGTCATAGCCCTGCGCCACGGGATAAATCATCTCGTGCAGGGCGATGGGCTGCTCGGCGTTGAAGCGCTTGTTGAAGTCGTCGCGCTCCAGCATCTGCGAGACAGTGAACTGCGCCAGCAACTTGACCATATCGTAGTAGTTCAATTTGTCGAGCCACTCGGAGTTGAAGCGCACTTCGGTCAGCTTCGGGTCAAGAATCTTGAAGACCTGCTCCTTGTACGTTTCTGCGTTGGCGCTAATCTCTTCGCGGGTCAGCGGCTTGCGCGTGACGTTGCGGCCAGTGGGGTCGCCGATGAGCGCCGTCGAGTCGCCGATGAGGAAGATGACCGTGTGGCCAAGCTGCTGAAAGTGCCGCAGCTTGCGGATGAGTACCGTATGGCCGAGGTGCAGGTCCGGCGCGGTGGGGTCGAATCCGGCTTTGATGCGGAGCGGCTTGCCGCTTTTGCGGCTGGCTTCCAGGCGCTCGCGCAGGTCGCTGGTGCGGATAATCTCCGCTGCGCCTTTTTCGAGCAGGTCGAGCTGTTCGTTCACTGGCAGAAAAGTAGGCATGTCTGTTGGAAGTATAAAGAACGGCGGGGAAATCGAGAAACATGGTCTGCAAACAAGGCTTTTTTGATGTACTTTCCAAGCATATAATTCACGACATGGAATTCGCGACTGGTCTCTTATTCGTCTGGTTATGCTTTGCGGTCGGGAGTTTGCTGCGCAATCAGGAGAAGGCCAAGAAAGAGTTTGAGGCATACATGCAAGAGCCTCGCATGGTAACGGTGAATGTAGGTGATGTTTATTCCACGACCTTCGACAGCAATGATCCAGTCGCTTCCCGGTCGGCAATGGCTGCTGTCAAAGTATATGTGTCCTATTACCCGGCAGAGAAAGTTAGTGTCAACTATCACTAGCTGACAGCCCATATACTTCTGTAGCTATAATTCTGGCCATGGAAATCTTCGCTCTCTTCTGTATCGCCATAGCATATTTCGCGGTTAGCGCTTTTCAGCGCAATCAGAAGAAGACCGAGGAGGAGTTCCAGAATAGATTGCGAAATGCCAGAGTTATCACCTTTACAATTGGACCCACCTTTTCCGTAACCTTCAACGAAATGGATCTGGCAACGGGCACATCAGCTATAGAAAAAGCAAAAGCGTATCTGGCTGCCCACCCGGACGAAAAGCTGACGATTGAATACCGATGGCCTGAATGAATTGCATTATTATCTGGAGTTCGCTGGATGTTTTTTATCCGAAGCATGAGACGTTACAAGCAAGATCGGCTCCTGATCGGGGAAGGTCGCAATCATCGTCAGGTGGCCGCCCATTGCAGCTACGGTGCGTTGCATTGTGGAAAGACGCGGATCCTTGCGCTTCTCCAGTCGTGAAATCTGCATCTGGCCAATTCCCAGTGCCTCGGCGAGCTTGGCCTGACTGATTTTGCGGCCCTTTCGTATTTCTCCAAGAGTCATACGCTGCTCAATCTTTGCGACCAGTTTTTTCCCTCTAGCTTCAATGGCTCTGCGACGATTCTCCGGCAAAGCTGATATTACGTCCTCTACTGCAATCAATCCGCGCATAGAAATTGCTCCTTCCATTAAAAGTTGTCGAGATGCTCCTTGAATCGCTTATCAGCCTTGGCGATTAGTCGCTTGTAAAATGCCCTCTCGCTGACTCCTGATTTATCGCCTGCAACCAGTAAAATCGCGTCCCGTTCAGGATCGAAGGCAAATGCTACTCGCCACACGCCGTCATCAGCCTTGAAGCGAAGTTCCTTCATGTTTGCGTACTTTGAATCCTTCAAGGTATCCACTTCTGGACGCCCCAGGATAGGTCCGAATTTTTCGAGTGGGATGAGCATACTGAGCAGTTCGTCCTGCACCGTTTTCGATAACTCGTCAAATTCCACCTTGAACTTCGGGTGAAAATACGCTTTCCAACTCATGGACAACATTATGCTCTATAGGACATAATTCTGTAAAGGGCATACCTCCATAAACAAAGAGCGAGTACGCAAGGACGACCATGGCTGCCGTCTGCGTCGGAGGCGCTCAATACGCAAAGCTAACCAGGCGGCCCTCCTGAGAGTCTGTAAGATGGAACCCTGGGAGTACTCGTAGCAATGAGATGGATTCATCGCGGATATTGCCTGTTGCTGGCGCTCGTTCTCTGCATCGTAACCTTCCTTGCTCTGCCGGTTTCTGCCGCGCAGGACTCTTCCGGGAAAGACAATCAATCCAAAGCCCGCGAAACCCTGCGACTCATGGTGCAGGCGCTCGGCGGCGATCTCTGGCTGAACCAGACGAATCATCTATGGTGGGGGCGCTCGGCGGCGTTTTATAAGGGAAACCCCACTGGTGGCATCATCGAGTACTGGGAGTATCACGCATGGCCCGACCTTGACCGCATCGAGTACACCAAACATCGTGATGTCGTGCAAATCTACAATGGCCGCAAGGGCTGGGAGGCCACCTATCGCGGCCGCAAGGAGCTTCCTGAGGAGCAGGTGAACGACTTTCTGCGCCGCCGGGACCACTCTATCGAGACCGCTGTGCGCGTATGGATGCGCGACCCCGGCACCATCTACGTTTACGAAGGAACCAAGCTGGTCGAGCGACGTATCGCCGAACAGGTTACGCTCATCTCCGCCGACAACGACACCATCACCATCCGCACGGACAAGACCACGCATCTGCCTCTTCAGCGCATTTTCAGCTATCGCGACCCCAAGTACACCGACAAGGATGAAGAGATTGAGGAGTACGACGATTACCACACCATAGACGGTTTCCCCACGCCCTTCAGCATCACGCGCTTCCTCAATGGAGACATGACCAACCAGCGCTTTTTATTCGGCGCGCAGTATAACGTCACCGTAGCGCCGGACTTCTGGACCATTGATACCATCGCTGGCAAGATTAAGCGGTAGCGGCTGCATTTGCCGACACTCTGGTTCGAAGGGATCATTCCCTAAGAGGATGCGCCTGACTTTTTCAAATTCTGAAAGATACAAGCGAAACAGCGGGACTCCAATCCACGCGCCTGTTTATAATCAGTGTGAAAACGATGGATAATTCTCAGCCCAACCCGCAGCCTATCCTCCCGATGGACATCAGCCAGATTATGGCCATCCTGCCGCATCGCTATCCCTTCCTGCTTATTGACCGCGTGGTCGAAATGGAGCGGGAGAAGCGTATTGTCGTCCTCAAAAATGTCACCATGAACGAAGAATTCTTCGTGGGACACTTCCCCGGTTACCCCATCATGCCCGGCGTACTGGTCATTGAAGCAATGGCCCAGGCTGGCGGCATCCTGATGCTCTCGGAGGGCGAAAACCGCACCACCAAGCTGCTGCTCTTTACCGGCATTGAATCGGCCAAGTTCCGTCGCGGCGTCACACCCGGCGACCAGTTGCGGCTCGAAGTGGATGTGCTCAAATGGAGCCATCGCGGCGGCACCATGCAGGGCAAGGCCTTTGTGGATGGCAAGCTGGCCTGCGAGTGCGTCATTTCCTGCCAGTTGGTTCCGCGTCCCGGAGCGCCCAAACCGGAGCAGAAGGGGTGAGCATTCATCCCAGCGCCATCGTTGCACCCGGAGCAGTGGTTCCAGAGTCCTGCACCGTTGGCCCCTTCTGCACCATCGGTCCCAACGTGGTGCTGGGTGAGGAGTGCGAACTGGTTTCGCACGTTGTCATTGATGGCCACACCACTCTTGGCTCGCACAACAAAATTCACCCCTTCGCCGCAATTGGGGTTGCCCCGCAGGATTATTCCTACAAGGGGGAGCCGACCCAAACCATCCTTGGCGACGACAATCAGATATTCCAGTCGGTCACAATATCGCGCGGAACCCTCAAGGGCGGCGGTATTACGCGGCTCGGCAACAGCAACTTCCTGATGACGCTCACGCACATCGGTCACGATTCGCAGATTGGCAACAACTGCCTCTTTGCCAATGCGGCTACGCTTGCCGGACACGTCACCATTGAGGATTACGCCACCGTCGGTGCTCTTTGTGCGCTGCATCAGTTCTGCACCATTGGAAAATACGCCTATCTGGGCGCGGCGACCATCGTGACGCAGGATGTGCTTCCCTATTCGCTGACCTCGGCTGTGCGCGAAAACCACGCCTACAACATCAATAAGGTTGGTCTCCAGCGTCGCGGCTTCAGCGAGGAGCAGTTGAAGACCCTCCATCGCGCCTTCCGCTTTCTGCTGGCAGGCAAGCGCAACACCTCACAGGCTCTGGAACTCATGCGTGAGTTGAAGAGTGACGAGGTCGAGTACCTCATCCAGTTCATTGAGCGCTCCGAGCGCGGCATCATCAAATGAGGACTGCCGACAAACTTGGACTCATTGCAGGCAACGGCCGCTTTCCCTTCCTGCTGCTGGATGCTGCCCGTGCCGCTGGTCATCCCGTTGTTGTCGCCGCCATCAGGGAAGAGACGGAACCAGAGATGGAGGCGCGTGCCGCTGCCGATGCTGGCATCACTCTTTTCTGGCTATCGCTTGGCGAACTCTCCCGCCTCATCGAATATTTTCAGCGCGAGGGAGTTCATCGTGCTGTCATGGCCGGGCAGGTTCGCCACAAGCAGATTTTTTCCAGCATCCGTCCCGACTGGCGTTTGGCAAAGCTGCTGATGAACCTGAGAACGCGCAACACGGACATGCTCCTCGGCGCGGTGGCCAAAGTTCTCGGCGACGAGGGAATCGAACTTATCTCTTCGACCGCGTATCTGGAGCCGCTGCTGGCCAGGCCCGGTGCGCTCACCACGCGCGAACCCAGCGAAGAAGAGCAGAAGAACATCGCCTATGGCCGCAGTGTGGCCCTCGGTGTAGCGGGATTCGATATTGGGCAGACTGTGGTTGTTGCCGGTCAGGCCTGCGTCGCCGTCGAGGCAATGGAGGGAACCGACGCCACCATCGAGCGCGCCGGAGCCATTATGGCCTCGCTCGAAGGCACTTCAAACACCCTTGACCGCGCCCTGACCGTGGTTAAGGTTGCCAAGCCCAATCAGGACATGCGCTTTGATGTTCCCGTCATCGGCCTCCGCACCATTGTGACGATGCAGCGCGCCGGGGCAACCTGTCTGGCTATTGAGGCGGGCCGCACCCTGATTTTTGATCCCGACACAATTCTTGATGCAGCCAACCGCGCCGGGATTGCAGTATTTGCCGTCGAGCGCTAATACTGATAGAACCGCGCTGGTTTCCCCCATTTCCCTTGCCAGCCTGAGCCCGGAGGTTCCCCATGAAGCTTTTCTATACCCTCGCCGTGCTGTTGCTGATTGTGGGCGCAGCCTTTGCCATTCGCGCCTTTGCTGCCGGTGCAGACGCTATTCCCGCTGCCGGTCAGGTGGCTCCCGCCTTCACCCTGCCCTCGCAGGAGGGTATGGAGGTCTCACTTGCGAGCTTCCGCGGCAAGTGGGTGGTGCTCTACTTCTACCCCAAGGACATGACCTCCGGCTGCACTTTGGAGGCTCACAACTTCCAGCGGGATCAGGCTAAGTTTGATGCTGCCAATGCTGTCATCCTTGGCGTCAGCGTGGATTCCGCTGCCAGCCACAAGCAGTTTTGCACCAAGGAAGGGCTGAACTTCCGCCTGTTGGCCGACACGGATCATAAGGTGTCTGAGGCTTACGGTTCGCTCGGCAACTATATGGGCTTCAAGATAGCCAAGCGCAACACCTTCCTGATTAACCCGGAGGGAAGGATCGTCAAAGTCTGGATCGGCGTTGACCCCTCGCACCACAGCGAAGAGGTTTTGGCAGAACTGGCTGCGCACAAATAGCCCTGCCCTTTGCTGGAATCATCGGTTAGCTGGGTGCCCTACCCTTCGCGTTCTTTGCGATGGGTGGGAGGCACGATGCCCATTTACGAGCCTTTAAACCTCACCCTGTCTCACAGCAAAGCGCACGCCTGCCCGCTGCGGATTTATAATCCGACTGCGTACACGATTTTTTCAGCTTCCCGCATTACGGAAAGGTAAACAATGGCGACGGACGTAGTCATGCCCCAGATGGGCGAATCCATTACTGAGGGAACCATTACCAAGTGGCTCAAAAAGCCGGGCGATGCAGTCGCCAAGGACGAGCCGCTCTTCGAGATTTCTACCGACAAGGTAGATGCGGAGATTCCATCCCCCGCAGCAGGCATCCTCACTGCCATCAATGTGGAAGCTGGCGCAACGGTGCAGATTAACACCGTGGTTGCCGTGATTGGCGAGGCTGGCGTTGCTGTTGCTGCCGCAAAGGCTGCTCCCGCTTCTGCACCGGCTCCTGCCGCACCCGCTGTCGCGACTGCCGGCTACGAGGTGGTCATGCCGCAGATGGGCGAATCCATTACCGAGGGAACCATTACCAAGTGGCTTAAAAAGCCAGGCGATGCAGTCGCCAAGGACGAACCACTCTTTGAGATTTCGACCGACAAGGTGGATGCAGAGATTCCCTCGCCCGCCGCCGGAATTCTCAGTTCCATCAAGGTTGAGGCTGGCCAGACCGTCACCATCAACACGGTTGTCGCAATCATTGGGGGGACGGAGGGTTCCGTCGCTCCGGCTGCTGCCGCACCTGTTCAGATTGCCGCCGCTCCTGTTGCTGCTGCTCCAGTCACAACACAGGCGACGATTGCCAGCGGAGCGCCGCTGCGCTCTTCGCCGCTGGTGCGCAAGATTGCGCGTGAAAACAATCTTGATCTGACAAAAATTCCCGGCACCGGTTCCGAGGGACGCATCACCAAGGAAGATGTACTGCGTGCTCTCGAAAATCCCGCCGCTGCGTCAACAGCCGCCGCTCCGGCAAAGCCTGCCGCTGCGAAGCCGGCGACCACCTACGCGTCGCTTCCCGGCGAACTGGTTCCCATGTCCAAAATGCGCGCCATCATTGCGCATCGCATGGTGGAGTCGGTCGCGACCAGCCCGCATGTCCACACCGTCTTCAAGGTGGACATGACGCGCATTGTCCGGCTGCGCGACAAGGAAAAAGGAAAGTACGAGCAGCGCAACGGCGTCAGGCTTACCTTCATGCCCTTTATTGCGGCGGCTGCCGTTCACGCGCTGCGCAAGTTCCCGATTGTGAATGCGTCGGTTGAGGGCGACGCCATTCGCTACAACAAGAGCATCGGTCTGGGAATTGCTGTCGCGCTGGATTGGGGCCTCATAGTCCCGGTCATCAAGAATGCAGAGGACAAGAGCTTCCTCGGCCTTGCGCGGTCTATCGTTGACCTGGCCGAGCGCGCACGCGGCAAAAAGCTGCTGCCCGATGAGGTATCAGGAAGCACCTTTACGCTGACCAACTCCGGCATCTTTGGCGAGGAGTTTGGCCTGCCCATCATCAACCAGCCGGAGACGGCCATCCTCGGCATTGGCGGCCTCAAGAAGGAACCGGCCGTGGTGCAGGACGCCGACGGCAACGATGTGCTGGGCATTCGCAGCTTCCAGCACTTTGCGCTTGGCTTCGATCATCGCTCGATTGACGGCGCGGACGCGGGCAAGTTCATGGCCGAGTTCAAGAGCTTTCTCGAAAACTGGGATGGCGATATCGGATAAAAGGCTTCGTTAAACACAAAAAAGGCCCGTCACAATTTGTTTTGTGACGGGCCTTTTCTTTCAAGTTCAAACAGACGAAGAGTTCAATCCAATCTGCACATGTTTCCCGGCACGGTTTTCTATCTGCTCCGGTCCGGCGAAGAGGTTTCCTGTGACCACCGCGCTCGCTACTCCCTTACCCAGATAGACCTGCTGCTTCTTCTTGCGAAACTCGCAACCGCGAATCAAAACGCTTCCGGAGTTGGCCTGGATCGCCGCCGGGCCACTCTCCTTGCCCCACTCCACAAAGGTGCAATCGCTGAAGCCTACGGTTCCCGTGCCAGCAATCTTTGCAATCTGCGTGCAACCGCCCCAGAAGGCGCTGTTGCTGAATCGAACCACGCCCTTGTTGCTATCGAGCACCTCGACCATGGTTGGATCAGGCCCCTTGAACGATGTGAATTCGCCATTCGTAATCAGGAGTCCGTATTGCGTGCATTGCTCCACCAGCACGGCGCGGTTGCAGTTGTCTGCTCCGATGCCGAGGAAATTTCCATTGCAGCTTCCCACGGCAGATTGCACAAACTTGTATCCCACGCGGTATCCAAAGCAAAAGGTGTTGAAGACATACTCCCAATCGGAGCGAGCAAAAACAAATGCTTCTCCGTTTTCCATTTGCCACTGAAAGGCCTCTTTGTTATTCCACCACGGGTTGAAGTGGACATTCTCGATGCGGCCAATGTCGTAGATGGCATCTACCCAGATGCCCCGGCGCAGCGGCTGCCCGGTTACATTGCGAATGTTGTGGCGCGAGTTCTTGCTGGCATCAATGCCCTGAAAGGGGTTCAGCAACTCCACATCCAGCACCGCCGGATTCTCTCCCCGCATTGCAATCGCCCAGGGATAGGCCAGCGGTATTGCGTCACTTAACTGCTCAGGATAGTAAAGCGTCAGACCGGCCAGAGTGCTGTTGGAGTTCAGTGTCACAAAGGGCGTTCCCACTTCGCTGCCTTTTCCCGCAGCGATAAAGAGCGCTGTGCCGTCGGCCCCCGGCTTGTGCGTGTTGTTTCGATCCCGTATGCCTGTATGGGATAAAGCGCAACCATAGGAGCCGCGCAGGGTGACGCCCTCCGGCACAGTCAGCGTTCCGCGAAACAGATATCCTCCCGGCGGTGCGTAGACTGTGCCGCCACCGGCCTTTTGTGCGGCATCGAGTGCGTGCTGGAACGCGGCAGTGTTGTCGGTGGCAGCATCTGCAAGCGCACCATAATTCATTACATTCAAAGCTAAAGAGAGAGGGGCAGCCGGTGTTTGCTCGGCTGCATTTGCTGATTGCGGAGCGAGAAGGTTCATCATGCCTGCGGCTGCACCGATTGAAAGCAGATTGCGGCGAGTGGTGGAGATAGGCATCAGGGCCTCACAGTTTGTGTTGCTGAAAAGTTCGAGATAAGCATACCGCACGCTACTACCGTAGTTCCCGGCGACTGGCTCAGGTCGCCGGGAGGGAATCTGGTGTTCCGAATGCTCTAAGGAAGCTCTGAACAAGTTCCGCTCTTGCGATGTTTTGAAAGGGCAGGGCTTTCAGCCCCGCCGTGGACGCACAATCAAAGGGTTCGGCTTTAGCCGCCGAGGGAATGCAAGTCATTGAAAATACATTCCCTCAGGGGCTGAAGCCCAGAAGTTAATTTACCCGGCAAGCGGC
>Ga0326728_10002458_pt1 | contig 61603 bp, 55 predicted proteins | sample MB3enrmetagenome_FD_207602 | JGI IMG/M metagenome (GOLD analysis project Ga0326728, IMG submission 207602) | Lab enriched peat soil microbial communities from McLean, Ithaca, NY, United States - MB31MN | ecosystem: Environmental > Terrestrial > Soil > Wetlands > Peat | place: USA: New York... | reverse complement strand
CTGTTGGGACAACTCGCCCATGGAGAGCTTTTTCAAAACTTTGAAGGTAGAACTGATATACCAGCGCCGCTATAAAAGGCGGTCAGATGCGAAGCTGGAAATCTTCGAGTACATCGAGGTTTTCTACAACCGGCTCAGGCTGCATTCAGCCCTCGCTTATGTGAGCCCGGCAGATTTCGAGAGAAACTGCGAGAACCAGAGTAAAGTTGCTTAAGTTGGTGTCCAGCTAAACGGGGGAAGTCCAGGGCATACCTCTTCACATTGTCCACACTCTACGCAATCACCAGGCTTGCCATGATGGGCAGCCAGGTTCAGATAGTAAACAGGCTGGCTATTAGGGCCAGTGGTTACATTACGCTTGGGCCATTATATAGGGCAAAATAATCAGGGATGGCGATGTCGTTGGGACAGCCCGCCACGCAATATCTGCAGTTTGTGCAAGAAATAGCCGCATTTTCATTGATCATGCCAATGACCCGATTGATAATCTGGTATTCCTCATCGCTCAGAGGTTGGAAGTCGGTCATATAGGATGTATTATCAAGGACTTGATCCAACGTGGACATCCCGCTCATGACCATCATCACGCCTTCCTGGCTGGCGGCAAACCTGACCGCCCAGGAGGGAATGGAGGCCTCCGGGTTGTACGCCTTCATCAACTGCTCCGCTCTTTCAGGAACGAAAGCCAGATTACCGCCCTTGACAGGTTCCATGACGATGATCGGCTTGTCATGCTTTCTGGCCACATCATAGCATCTTCTCGACTGAATGCCGGGGTTGTCCCAGTCAAGATAATTGATCTGCAGTTGCACAAAATCCAGCTCAGGATGGGCGGTTAAAATTTCGTCCAGTAATTCCGGTGTGTCATGGAAAGACATGCCCAGATTTTTGATCTTGCCATCCTTCTTCTTGTCCAGAGCAAAACCGAAGGTGCCGTACTGGCAGGCCTGCGCATAGGCGCTCACTCCGATATTGTGAATCAGGTAGTAGTCAAAATAGGCAACGCCGCATTTTGACAACTGTTCATTAAAGATGTTTTCCTGGTCTGCCACCGCTTTTAAAATTCTGGGAGGCAGCTTGGTGGCCAGGGTAAATTCAGCCCGGTCATGCCTCTTCACCAAAGCCTCTCTCATAGCTTCTTCACTCTTAAAGCCAGGATACGTGTAGGCCGTATCGAAGTAGGTGAAGCCCCTTTCCAAAAACGTATCCACTATTTTGTCGAGTGTTTCCATATCGAACGATGCCTGGTCGTCTTTGTCCAGCAGCGGCAATCTCATACACCCGAAGCCTAATTTTTTGGCCATGATATGCTTCTCCTATTCTACTAACAGCCGCAAGCTGCCAGCGACTCACATTCTCTCCTGGCTGGCATAACGGCTGCAGCCGTCTTTCACTTTTTCAACCGCAGGATAAACAGAGCCTTGGCTATAGGACTGGCCATTTTACGGTAGCCCCATAGTCATAGCGAACACTTTATCGTTATTTGCCCACTCTATTTGCATATTCTGCCGGGTAGCGTTCTCCGGCAATCTCGATTTTCGAGAGGGCATCGTTCAGGTCGTGCAGCTCACCGGCTGTCAGTTCCACGTCCGCTGCGCCCAGGTTTTCTTCCAGGCGCTCCAGCTTGCGCGTGCCGGGAATGGGCACGATCCACGGCTTCTGGGCCAGCACCCAGGCGAGGGCCACTTGGGCGGGCGTGGCGTTTTTGCCTGCCGCCACCCTTTTGATCAGTTCGACCAAGACCTGATTGGCAGCGAGATTCTCCGGGATGAAGCGGGGCACGATGCTGCGGAAGTCGGAGCTGACGAAAGTGGCATTCTTGTCAATGGTTCCGGTCAGGAAGCCCTTGCCCAGCGGGCTGAACGGAACGAAGCCGATCCCCAGTTCCTCAAGCGCAGGCAACAGTTCTGCTTCGGGCTGCCTCCACATCATCGAGTACTCGCTCTGAACGGCCGTGAGCGGCTGAACAGCGTGGGCGCGGCGGATCGTCTGCATGCCCGCTTCGGAAAGTCCCCAGTGTCTGACCTTGCCTTCTTTGATCAGATCCTGCACGACTCCGGCCACTGTCTCGATCGGCACATCGGGGTCGACCCGGTGCTGGTAGTACAGGTCAATGGTTTCTACTTCGAGGCGTTTGAGCGAGCCCTCGACCGATTGCCTGATCTGCTCCGGCCGGCTGTCAAGCACCTGTCTGCCGTCTACCATTTTAATGCCGAACTTGGTGGCGATGACCACTTTTCCTTTGAAGGGAGCCATGGCCTCGCCCACCAACTCTTCGTTGGTGAACGGGCCATAGACTTCAGCCGTATCGAAGAAGGTGACGCCGCGGTCAATTGCCGCATGGATCAGCGCCATCATCTCTTTCTTGTCCGCCGCCGGACCATAGCCATGACTCATGCCCATGCAGCCCAGTCCAATGGCCGAAACCACAAGACCGCTGTTTCCTAATGTCCGTGTTTTCAATTTTGTTTCTCCTCTGGTCTATGGGATCAAATCAAGCTCTTTTAGCCAGTTTGTCACATCTTGGTCTGCCCTGCCGACACTGCCGCCGCGAATCGCCAAGCCCGGCAATACCTTGGCATTGGGACAGAGTTCCTTGATATCGCCTTCGCTGCTGCCCATCCCGCTACCCTCGTGTGTGCAATAGGGAATAATAGTCTTGCCTGAAAAATCATACGACTCCAAGAACGTGCACACCGCCATCGGCATCGTTCCCCACCAATTCGGATACCCGAGATAGATCACATCGTAAGAATCCATATCCGCTACTTTTTCTGTAAGCTCAGGTCTGGCTTTTGACTTCTTTTCTTCCTGTGCCACATTTGTTGTTTCTGTATAGTCTGCTGGATAGGATTTTACTGTTTTGATTTGGAACATGTCGCTGCCGGTTAATTTCTGTATTTTCTTTGCTATCACTTCTGTGTTTCCAATTGACAGGTTGACAATGCTGCCTCCAACATAATTATTGCCTTTGCGCGTAAAATAAGCGATAAGACTCTGGGAATTTGCCATGTCTATCCCCTTTCTTTTTTTAAACTCGCTTCACTTCGTTATACTTGGATGAGGTTGTAGTCCGCATTGCCCATGCCGAGCCTCTCCATATATTCGACTTGGTGACGCCCGCTGCGAGAGGCGATCCGTTCCAGGAGATCGTGGTTTTGTTCCGGCGGCAGATTCTCCACCAGATCGAGGGACGCCTTATCAATCGCTACAATATCCGTCGAGCCCAGGATACCGATGTCGTCGATTTTCGGCGGGGCGCCATTGCCATCGCAGTCACAGTCAATCGAGATGTTTTTCAGAACATTGATGTAAGTGATATGGCTCTGGAAATGATCAATGGTAGCCTTGCCCGATTCCACCATTCTCTCCAGAAACAGCGGCCCGGTGTAATCCATCAGATTAACGCCTAGTTGGCTGAAATCGAAACCATGCACCTGCGCCTTTCCCACGTGGCCGGAGGCGTTGCCGATGCCGATGTTTTTCAGCGATCCGCCGAAGCCGCCCATGGCGTGGCCTTTGAAGTGGGTATAGACCAGCAGCGAGTCATAGCACGGCAGATGGCTGCCGACCGCCACTTCGGTCAGGTGATCGCCGGGAACATAACCCTGGCCTTGGGCCAGAAACTCTTGCATTCCCGGCACCGGCAGCGAGACATCACCTTCTTCGTCCATGATATCCACCGGGCAGAAATCGAAGCCGTTCGTTTTAATCACCTCGCGGTGGCTGGCCGTTTCATAACGCGGGCCAGGATAGAGCACGTTGCATTCCGCAATCGTGCTATCAGGAATCTTTGCCTGCAAGCCTTTGATGAGAGCCACCGGCAGCAGGTTCGGGCCATGTGGTTCGCCGGTATGCAGCTTGATGCCGACCCTGCCGGTCATTCCCGTATTTATATGGGCATAAATGGCCAGCAGGCCCTTCACGCTGATATCTTTCGTAAAGAAAACATTCGATTTGCCCATCGTCTATCGCTCCTCATGCATAATGTTTGAACTTATCCAATCAGTTGAGTACAAGACTCCGTCCGGGTTTTTCTTTAAATACCAGTATTATCCATAAGTATTCATGCGCTACTAAACTTAAACACACCTTCAGAGCACCTTTCTCTCTGCGTATCAAAGACTCTGGATACCTCTTTCAACTGCCCCACAACCTTCTGCTTACTGCCGATACAGTCAGAAGCTTTCCCAAAGTTCTCATCGTTCGTTGTCCTGGCCGCCATCGGCCTTGGCTGCATCCATACAGCTTCCATCGCCCAAAGCAACAATAAATCGTACAGGCTTTCTATTGCCGTGCCTGTTGATCTTTTCACCCTTCCCGGACATTAGCCTAACACTTGGAGCTAACTCCAAGTCAAGAATTTTTTTGAATATAGGTAAGCGTAATATCCTTAGTCTAAGCTGCCCTGGAACACTGCGGCGAGAAAGTTGCTAACGGTGCCAGTTCGAAAACATGCCGATCCGGAACGGGTCGAGACGGAACGTGGGGTCCCTGACCCGCATTTCCAATGAAGAAGAAGGCGATCGGCAAGAGGAACCCCGCGCTATACCAACCTCGACCAGCGGATTACAGGATCAGAGTAGATCCTTTTACGCTGCTCTGTTGTACATGGAAGAGGGCATGTCAATCGTGAACGCTTGCTCTCGATCTGGATAAGTAAAGATAATCCCCGGCTATCTTTGAAAAATACCTGGGAAACTAGCCTTTTACTTGTTCTTAGTAAGGCAGGCAATAATTGACGCCCATACTTATCGGTGATAACATCAAATAGTTCAGTTTCGAAATATACTGTTTCCCAAATATACTAAACAGAAAGAAGGTGGCAGGGTTGGATGCCTTGTACGCGCTCGAACTATTCTTCCGAGTTGGCAGGAAACTGTCCAAACGCCTGTCTGATGGCATCTACCAACGACAAGGCCTTTCGAACGCAGAAGTACAGGTGCTCTGGACAGTGCACAACAAACAAGTTTGCCGGGTTAGTGAATTGTCTGACACAGTCGGGATTTCACCAAGCACGACTACCGGTATCATCGATCGCCTGATGGCAAAAGGTCTGTTGGAGCGGATGCAAGATCCGGACGACCGCCGCGGCATCATTCTGAAAAGCGTGTCGGCAACCGCGGTGATGATCGAACACTTAAAGGCTACACTTGATGAAGAGATGTACCATATTCTGAGTGTGTTGCCAGAGGGCCGGGAGCAGGACAGGATCGAAGATCTACAGCAAATTCTGAACTACCTGGAGCAGGAAAAACGATGACCCCAATGAATGATGACCCAGAAAATGCTCTGCCAAGCGCAGGGCCTGCGGACACCACAAGTACTTCCGGAACCGGCTTGGGAGGAAACGGCGCGGCGGGATCATGGCTGATCCCCGTGCTGGTTGCCCTGATCGGCGCCTCCATGTCGTACCTGGATACCAGCATTGTCAACGTGGCTGTCGCCAAAATCATGAGCGTCTTCGGCACCAACACCAGCACGGTGGAGTGGGTAGTTACCATCTACATGCTGGTGATGGCGGTGGTCATGCCCTTAACCGGCTGGATGGGAGATAAGCTGGGGTTGAAGCGGCTGTACATCCTGGCGATGGCCTGGTTTGTGGCTGGCTCGGTGCTGTGTGCCCTGAGCTGGAGCATCAACAGCCTGATCGTTGCCCGGGCGCTCCAGGCACTGGGCGGAGGCATGATCATGCCCCTCACCATGGCCATGGTTTACCGGATGGTGCCCAGGGACAAAATTGGCGGGGCAATGGGCATCCTGGGCGTCGCCATGGTGGTGGCCCCGGCGATCGGCCCCACCCTAGGCGGCTACCTGGTTCAGTATGTGGGCTGGCGCTGGATCTTTACCATTAACATCCCGTTTGGAGCCATCGGTATTCTCCTGTCCCTGTTCCTGCTGCCGGAGTTTCAGACCAGGGATGCAGGCAGCCTGGATTTCGGCGGGCTGCTGACCGCGGGGGCGGGGCTGTTCTGCCTGCTGCTGGCGCTGAGCAAGGGGGCGGACTGGGGGTGGGGCTCGGAGGCGACCGCCCTGCTGTTCTACACCAGCGCCGCCTGCCTGCTGCTGTTTGTCTACCTGGAACTGACGGCGGCCAATCCGCTGTTGGAACTGCGGATGTTCCGGTATGTGGTGTTCTCGTTATCCATTCTGCTGGTGATAATCGCCACCATCGGCATGTATGCGATCATGTACTACCTGCCGCTCTTTCTCCAGTCAATCCGCGGTCTGGGAGCGATGGAGACCGGTATGCTGATGATGCCTGGCGCCCTGATGTCAGGGGTGATGATGCCGATCGTCGGCGGCCTCTACGACCGGATCGGCCCGCGGCTACTGTCGGTTGCCGGTGTGCTGGGCCTGTTTGGCATCATCTTTATGTTTCACAACCTGGATATGTCCACTTCCACCGGCACGATTATTATCTGGCAACTGCTGGAGGGAGTAGCGATATCCATGGCGATGATGCCCTGCTCAACCGCTGCCCTGTCGGCGCTACCTACCGAAATGATCAGCAGGGGTTCGGCGATGCTCAATATCTTGAGACAAGTAGCCAGTTCCTTTGCAATAGCCGTGCTCACCTTTATGCTGAACACACGAATCGCTGTGCACAGCCAGCAGATGGTCAACAACTTCACACCCTGGAGCCTGGCGCTGAACGATTTTTACCAGAAAACGATGACCTTCCTGGGCGGGGGAGCGGTCAGCGAGCAGGCAAGAATACTGGGTTCCGCCTACCTGGAGGGAGCCGTGGCCCAGGCTGCCTTTATCAGAGGTATCGACGATGTCTTTATCATGGCCGCCGTTATTACCCTGTTCGGGGTGATCCCGGCTCTGTTCCTGAAGCGAAGCGTCCAAACGCCGGGAGGGCGAGCCGCAGATGAATAGCCTGCCCCGGCCGGATCGTGCCAGAGTCATGGCAAGTTTGAGAGCTGCCTGTATCTATATGATGAGGAGGAACAATTGTGGCAAGAATTCAGCTACCGAGGCGACTGGTGATCTCCATTGCCTTGGCGATTGTCCTGATCGGTGTCCTGGCGATAGTCGGCTACTACTGGTACGAAGGGATGCGTTACGTGTCTACGGACGATGCCCGGGTGGCGGCGGACACCGTCACCATCAGCCCGGAGATCTCCGGCAAGCTGGTCGACTGGCGCGTCAAGGAAGGGGACACGGTCAAGGAGGGAGACATCCTGGGGCGGCAGGACCTGAGCTCCGCCCTGCTCTCGGGCATGATGCTCGGAGCGGTCAACCCGAGCTCTGAAGGCTCTCTATCCCAGGTGATTGCGGACAAGTCGGAGATCAAATCCCCCATCAGTGGCCGGGTGATCCAGTCGAGCGCGGTGGTGGGCGAGATGGCGGCGTCTGGCATGTCGCTGGCGGTAGTTGCCGACACCGGCGACCTTTATGTCAGCGCCAACATCAAGGAGGGGTCGTTCAAAAATGTTCGCCCGGGCGATCTGGTGGATGTGGCAATCGACGCCTATCCCGGCCAGGACTTTCGCGGCCAGGTGTATGAGCTGGGACAGGCGACGACTTCGACCTTCTCCCTGCTGCCGGCCGAGAACGACACCGGCAACTACACCAAGGTGACCCAGGTGATTCCGGTCAAGATCCACCTGCTGGATGTGGGAAACGCCCAGTTGATGGCCGGCATGAACGCCAGCGTAAAAATTCATATTGCTGATTCAACCGGGTCTTAGCCTCAGCGGGGCATTGCTTCCCCCGATCCGCCCTCAGTGGGCGCCCCAAGCTTAGATCCGGTTAATATTGTGGTGTATCCGCCCTTATCGCGCTCGCGTCAGTGGGCGCCCGGCTTTAGAAACGGGGGCATATTAGGACGGGCAGCCATCGATGATCAATGCCGGTTAGAAATATTAGTGCAAGTCACGTACTAAGCCAAAGAGGAGAGCGGCCATGATCAAGATGATTAAGTGGGAAAAACGGGCCATCGCAGTAGCCCTGATCGGCATCCTGAGCCTCGCCATTGCCGGGTGCGGCCGGCAGAGCAGCGATCAGGCCGCAGTAGCGACGGCGACTGCCAAAATCGGGCAGGTGACGGAAACGGTAGTCATATCAGGCGTGCTGATGCCGAACCAGTCGTTGCAGATTTTCAGCAAGGTGGCTGGACTGGTGCAGAGTGTGGGAGCCGCCGCGGGTGACCGGGTCAGCGCCGGTCCAGCACTGGTGCAGATTGACACCAAAGAGCTGAACGCCCAACTGCAGCAGGCCCAGGCGGCGGTCCAGGCAGTTCGGGACCAGGCCGCCCAGGAGAAGATCGCCATCAATACCGACCAGTCCAACCTGGACATGGCGCAAAAAACCTATGACCGGACCAGGGCGCTGTTCGAGAGCGGGGCTGCCTCCCAGTCGGATCTCGATACCGCCGGGAACAGTCTGGATCAGGCCAAGAACGCCTATGCCAATGCCAACGAGCAATACCAGACCGCCATGGGGTCCGGCCTCGCTCAAGCAGAGGCGGCGGCCAACCTGCTTCAGATAGAGATCGGCAACGGGACCATCGTGAGCCCCGTCAGCGGTATCGTCAGCAGCCGGAACATCGACCCGGGCGGCATGGCATCCACCACCGCACCGCTGATGACCGTGGATGACGACTCCCTTCTCAAACTGCAGGGGAGTGCCGACCAGGATACGGTGCCCCTGATGGCGGTCGGGCAGCAGGTGCCGGTCACCGTCGACGCCCTGCCGGGGAAGAATTTTGCGGGAACGATCGCTCAGATCGGGCCGGATGCCCTGGCCACCGGCCAGTACCCGGTGGTGATCAGCGTGAACAATTCCGGCTCTTTGCTGCCGGGCATGACCGCAGTGGTCACCGTCAAGCTGACGACCGCTCCCGGCGTGGTGGTGCCCGCTTCTGCCGTGCAGAGCGACGGAGGCGCTGATTATATCTTTGTTGTCAAGAATGGAATTGCATCGCGGCGCCAGGTCACCCTGGGACAGACTAGTGCTTCAGAGGTCTTGATCAAAGCCGGAGTATCCTCTGGTGAAGAGGTGGCGGCATCAAACGTCAATACTTTACAGGACGGTATGAGAGTGGTCAAAACCGGTACGTTGAAGTCCTGATAAAAACCTTATCTGTAGCATCCAATGCTTTTAAAATTTCTTCCAAATGCTTAGTAATCTCAATATGCTGCGGGCAATGTTCTTCCACGCAGCCGATGTCTTCTTTGCGGTTGTCCCGGCCCAGAGTCATCCTGGGAGCCGTGCATCGTCTCGTAAGGCAGGCCGAACACCTTCAGGACCTGCGCGAGGGCTGCAGCAATCTCGAACTACATGCCGATCGGGAAGGAGACGGCATTGCGCCGGAATTGCAATGAATTATAGCAAGCTCCGCATCCGATGCACTTCCTGGCGCCTATCCGATGCGGCTCTTTTTTTGCCCTCAATAGCACCGCACTGGACATACCCTTTCAGCTTCCGCAGTCGACACATTTGCTGCCGTCAATTGCTAGGTGTCAACGCCATTGTCGAATCCCTGCTCAGTTCAATCATTAGGCGGGACATCCAGACGGCAAAACGCAGACGGCCTATCAAGGGGACTTTTAACGTCCGCTGTTAGATTGGCAAGATGCAGATAGACCGTCGTGGTCTGAATGTTGGAATGGCCAAGCAGTTCCTTAACCTGCAAAAGAGTGGCGCCGTCCTCGAGAAGGTGTGTGGCAAACGCATGGCGGAGCGAATGGATGGAGATATTTTTTGCTATACCGGTCTTTTTGACGGCTTTCTTAAAAGCATGCTCTATTCCCCTGGGAGTGATATGTGTTGTTCTAGACGGCGCAAGAAATAGCCAGCCTTCGGCATGTTTAGGGCGATATCTTCTCCAGTATTCCCGCAAGAGATCAAGGCAGGTTACCGAGAGCAGGGTGTAGCGGTCCTTGCCGCTCTCTACAAACAGGCGCATGCTTTTCGAGTCGATGTGCTGCGTTTTGAGGGCTGCTGCTTCACTTACACACAGACCCGAACTGTATACAACAGTGAGCATCGCCCTGTGCTTTATATTCGAACAACTGCCGATAATCGAGGACGTTTCTTCTCTCGTCAAAAGCTCTGGCAGCGCTCTCCGTTTTTTCAGGCGTGGTATCTGAAGATAATTGAGAGCGCGGTTGAGCGTTACTGCAAAAAGAAAACGGATGGCCGCATTGTAGATATTTACAGTCTGGGGAGCGGTCTTTTGATCATTAATCAGATAGTATAGGAACTTACGAATGTCGTGTTCATTTAATTGCTCTACTGGACGGTTACAATGTTCCAGAAAGATCCTTGCATGTATTAGATAACTATCTAACGTACTTTCCGATAACCACCGGAGCAGGATATCATCCCTCATCCGCAGCAATACTTGTTCCTTGTTTTTCATGTTGCACCCTCCTCAAATTTATTAGCAGTAGAACTGCATAATAATTTTAAGGGGTTTGAAAAACGAAGGATAGCAGAGAAAGGTAGCTATGGCATAGTAAGAAAAGCTGTACGGGATATGATGGCTAGGCTTGATGTGTATTCCATCGTAACCGGACACCAATTCCGCTCTAAGTCGGACACCAATTCCATTTTAAATCGGACAGCAATCCCGGAACGGTCGAACACTTATAAAATATCCAGTTGGTGATCGGAGCAAAGCGACGAAAAAGGATGATACATGGTGGCACCATCCCGAAACATTAAAGTTTGGAGACGAACTCGGTCAGGTTACGGAATCGGTCTACTTGTTGGCGGTTCCATCAAGTTTATTTTTAGGTTTACATTTTAAGCAGTTATCTATCTCATCTATAATTTCCCATACCTTAGAACTTATTACTTGCCTTTTTACTTCATCTGGAGTCATATGATGCATTTCAAGAAACAGAAAGCTATTTACTTTGATAAGTCTGTGCAATTCTTTTAAAAATGCGTTTTTATCTTCAACCATATGAAACATATCAATTGCGACAATTATGTCTGCAATACTATCTTGAATCATATTGATATTTTTTGTAAGGACGGTTTCGACATTATTAAGATGGTACTGGTTAATTTTCTTTTTAACTGATTCAAGTGCAAGTTCATAAATATCAACAGCATAAACTTTTCCACTGTCTCCAATCAATTCAGATATCTTTTTCGTATAACCACCGGACCCACAACCGTAGTCAATGACAATATCTCCTTTTTTAAGGCTGAATTTATCACATTCGTGATTAATCGGTGAAAGAATATCCCGTTCCTCTAACATTGAAATCATGCGTTCAACAGTAAATTCGTTATCAGGCATAAAGAAGCCCTCCAAATAATATTTATATTAGGATATTTTACATCACGCCATAGCACAGTATTCAAAAACTTTCTTACTCACCTTGGCATTCATTTTGTGCCACTTGATAAAGCTTTTTATTTTGTAGGTATTCTTCCATTAGGCTTTCAGCTTCTATCATAGTTTTATGAATTAAGCATTTGCTATCTTTAAACTCGCACTTAAAAAAGGCGGCATTTCCTTCAATTGCATAGATTACGTCCAGAAATGAAATATCTTCTACCTTTTTACTTAAAACATAACCGCCTTTAACACCAGTTGTTGATTCAATTAAATTAGCCTTCACTAACTGTGTCAAAATCTTTGAAAGGTATGTAGTGGATACGTTGAAGTGATCCGCAAGTTTTTGTACACTTATTTTTTCATTGCGAGCTTGTTCTATCATGTAGACAATCGTATGTAAGGCATAGTTCGTTGCTTTAGAATATTTCAAAAAACTAACTCCTATTCTATATATTATAGATATCGGATGTCTATAATATATAGATAACCTTTAATTTTGTCAATACCCAATATGGAATAGAAACCCACAACCTGAACTGTCCAGCAAATTTCAAAGAGACTTCAAGCAGACGCCGGCACTCTCCATTGGTTATCTTTGGCTCCTTTAGTCATGCGGATAATAGCTAAGTATACCCTTATCTGGGAGTTAAGCGGGTGTCCGGTAAGACCGGAATAGTTGTGTTCAGCGGAAACGAGTGTCCGGCCGAAAACGGAATGGGCGTCCGATTTAGTCCGGAATATACAGGCTTGAAGGCTGAATGAATGGCAATGAGTGCGGACGACAGCCGTTGCAGAGGATTTCAGCAAGCAGGGTTTAGAAGGTTTTTACCACCGCGCCAGCGGTTTAGTCCAAATTTTCTTCTGCGAAAAAAAGCGGAGCATATCTCACGCTCCGCAAGTTTTTTGTATTGCTTCATACCTATTCATACCGATCTTGGCTCTGGGGTTCATTGAGGACGCCGACATTCTCTTTAACGTCTTTAAGACAGTAGCCCTTTCCGCATATGTTCAAGATCTCTTTCCTGTGGATCAACCGGTCTGCCAGAGTGGCGCGTATGATCTGGCCGTTGCCGAAGAATGTTGGCCTCTGTCGCGATGTGTTTCTGGAAGTTTGCCATAATCGGCAACTTCGGCTGCTTGGCCAAGCTTTCGATCCTTAACTGTTTCTTCTCACTCGCCATGATCTTCCTCATCATCCACCAGTCTGTCGTGCTCTCTGACTCCTCGGTGATGTCGGTCGGGGATTGATCATCTGGGCGTCCAGAAGAATCGGATGAACGGGTTAAAGCGAGCTGAACAGCCAGGGGGCGAATATATTTGGCCTGAGTCAACTGGGACAGGGCTGGGCGGACTGCCTAATAAGTGTCTCCAGCATAGCCGCCGCAGTTGCTGTCCTTTATGTAATGGGCTTAACGGACCTCCAAAAAACGCTGCACAACTGATTCCTAACTGGTGGTGAAATTGCTTGTTAATATGAGGTGCGTGTTGAAATTAACGGGCGGTCATTGCAGCGATGGCACCCAATCCAGGCATACGCGCAGATCATGGAACACCGCGTCTATTTATTAAACGATTGGGGCCTGGATCTGTATATTAACTTTACACTGAAACTAGACGGAATAGCACAAAACATATCTAAACAGCCACCTACAGTGAGTGGCATGATATTTGCAATCCTAAAACTGGAAAATGGTTATTTTTCGAGATCCGGCCGATCTTTGGCGGACGCTGTGTACACGGCCGGATGAAAAACGTGTTGGAAAGGAGGTAACCCGTCATTTTTTAAACAGGATATTACAAATGGCATCACTTTATTTTGTGAAAAATGATTAAGGGCCCAAAAACTGCAGAGTGTCCGACGCTATGGTCAGTATGAAGGCATTGCCAATCTGATCGGACTGAACACCTGAACATGCAGTATATCAGGACACTTTATTACAAGGGGAGGAGTTACAAATGGCACCGACTGAGATGCTTAAAAAGGCGCCTGTGTACCGTTTTCTGGTCTTTATCATTATGGTACTGTGCTGGGCGCAGATCTATATGGGGATGCAGATGATTGCGAGCTACGGCGCACCAATCATGAGGGACCTCGGCATCAACAACAGCATGCTGGCGCTGATCAGCAACGGCGTCGCCATCGCCCTAGCCATTATGTGCGTTGCTGCCGGCTCTATTGCGATTAAGCTTGGCGGCAAAAAGACGATCGTTCTCGGCTGCCTGATTCAGGCGGTAGCCGGAGCCATGTTCCTTTCCAACCCCAGGAGCGTTGCCGTATTGGTTATTATCCGCCTGATCGAGGGCATCGGCGGCGGTTTGATCAACGCGTTCGCTCTGGGTCTCATCTACGCGTGGTTCCCCAAAAATGAGAGGGGCTTTGCTTCCGGCATTCAGATGGGCCTCTATGGCGTTGCGATCTCCGCCACCACAATCATCAGCAATGCGTTCAACCACATGGGTCTCACATGGACGAATGGGTGCGGATACTTCATTATGGGCTGCGGCCTGGTTGGAGCCATTCTTGTCGGGTTCCTGTATGTGGATATTGAGAAGAGGCACGGCGTATCCATTATTGACGACGTCATTGAGCGTAAGGACGAACCTGCCGTGGGGGGAACTGCTGGAGTGGTTCAGGTTGCTCCGACGGGCAAGCTTCCTGCCACCTATGGCGAGATGTTCCGTTCCGCCACATTCTGGCTTCTTGCGATTCCCATCGCCGGCAACACTGCCGCGAGCTATAATCTGCCTTACTGTTTCAGTGCGATTTTCCCCAAGTACGGTTATAGCTCCGCAGAAATCGTGGCGATCTTGTCTGTTGCTTTCCTTGGCACGATCATCTCGTGCCCTCTGGGTGGCATCATATCCGACAGGTTGTTTGGCGGTCGGCGTTCTGAAACTGTTGCTATCTCGTATGGGCTGGGCACCATTTTCCTCATTATGTTTTGCATCATGCTCACGGGGCACGCTTCCGCTTCGGCGATGACCGTTATTTGCATCCTCTCGTATGCCGCTTGTATGATGAGCTGTGGCCCCATCTGGGCTCTGCCTTCTGAAATTTTTGCACCACAATTCTTTATCAGAGGCCTTGGTGTGATGCTGTTCATTACCAATGTTGCCGGACTGCTTAATATAACGGTGAGCGGCATGCTGGCCGACAGGATGGGCTCCTATTTGCCCGGTGTAATCTTCACCATATTCTTTATCGCCATCAGCTTGATCTGCAGCATTATTCTATTCAAAAAGTATAGAGTCTAATTTTCCAAATGAGTTAATCGGATTACAGCCATATTTCGAGATCCGCCCGACCTATGGCGAATACCAAGAGTATGACCGGGTGAAAAACATGTTGGAAGTGAGGCAACCCGCCATCTTTCTTAATCAGGTATTGCAAATGGCATCGTTTAATTTATGGCTAAATGATTAAGGAGGTGATTGCTATGTGTTTTCACCATGAAATACTAATTGCGCCTGGGTAGGCTCTCAAATTATGGCGTGATATTAGCAACGTCTTCGAAGACAGGTCATTGGGACAAAATAATAATATTCGGAGGATAAATCTAATGGCAGAGAAAAATATGAGGCATGCAAATTTTATGCATCTTGAAGTGATTCATACCAACCCCCCCGCAGCCGCCAGATTTATTAGGGACGTTTTTGGCGGACAGGATGTCGATGTGGAGCTCACCAAAAAACTTGGTCAGACCGGCTCCATGTGCGAGCACGTTTTGTCCGGCGGTATGGTATATGAGTTCGTTAAGCCGGTTCCCGAGCTGATTGGTTCACAGGAACAAATGAAAAAGGACGGACCCATCGCGCGCTTTGCTTCCTACCAGGTCGACGACGTCAATGCAGCGGTCGACGTTCTACTGGCTGCCGGCTGCAAGCTGATCGGCCGGAAAGATGATTGTGCTTGGATCGATGCCGCAGACAAGTGCGCCCTGAACTTTGAGATCATAAAGAAAAGCGATGAGTGGGTGTGCCATACCGGCGATCGGCTCACTTCCGATAGGGGTCCATTCATGCATGTTGAAGTAGTAACTTCGTCTCCTTCCGGAGCTGCCGATTTCATGAAAAAGATCTGGGGCGCCGAGGATGTCGAAACGAACATCTCCGATAAGATCGGTAGCTTCCCCGGTATTGATGGATGCGGCTGTTTGCATGTCCTGCATGGCGGCATGGTATACCAGTTTATAGCCCCCGGAGAAGGTCTGCCTGGTTGGGATAAACATTTGGAAGCGCATGGCCCCAGCGTACACAACATCTGCTATCATGTTGAAGATTTCCAGCAGGCTGTTGATGCTCTGATGTCCAGGGGCTGCAAGTTGATTCCACGTCTGCCGGGCCACGAGCGCGAAGCTTACAATCTGCTCTATGATGGCGAGGCCGATGATCTGATCGATTGCGCGTGGATCGACGCCACTGAACAGTGCGGCATGATCGTTGAACTCCTGAGAAAGAACTTTCAGCACCCGTGCCATGTCGGATATTTCTTCTGGTAGAAGTTATGAGGCTGTTGCAATAAGATAATCCAAAAAGAGAGTAAAAGGCGGCGGAGCATATCAGCCAGTCCGCCGCTTTTTACTGTAGATTTTACTAGGTGTTTTGGAATTTAGTTTAAAACGATCAAAGATGTGTGCTGCCGTGCCGGCTCGCATCGAAACGGAGCGGACACTGGGCTACGCTGCGGCTCATACCGGTCTTCTGTAGGGCATGCCGATATCGTAGGCCCTGATCTTCTTGTACAGCGTGGCTCTTGTTATGCCAAGCTCTTTGGCTGTAACCGTGATATTACCTCCGCTTGCATCCAGGGCTTTCATAATGGCAACTGCTTCAAAGTCTTGTATGCTGTTCAATCGCAAAATATTATTATCGCTACGTTCGAGCAGGTAAGAGGGGAGCAGATCGGTCGTGAGCAAATCATTCCCACTGATAAATAAAGCATGCTCGATCGCATTGTTCAATTCCCTCACGTTGCCGGGCCAATCATACTCTCGCAGTATCCTCAGGACATCTTTTTCGATGCTCGGCACATTCATGTTGTTTTCCCGGCATAGCTTTTTCAGAAGGTATTGGGCGATCAGAGGGATATCCTCCGGACGCTGGCGAAGCGGCGGCATAATGATATTCATTACATTGATCCGGTAATACAAGTCTTCCCGGAAATCCCCGTCTTCGACCATTTTTCTAAGGTTTTTGTTGGTTGCCGCAATAATTCTGACATCGACTGTTCTTTTCGAATTGCTGCCAAGCGGCGTAACAGTTTTATCCTGGAGAATTCGCAATAAAGATACCTGCATATCAAGAGGCATTTCGCCTATTTCATCCAGGAACAGAGTACCATGGTTAGCAAGCTCGAATTTCCCGATCCTTCCGCCTTTTTTGGCGCCGGTGAAAGCACCGTCTTCGTAGCCGAACAATTCGCTTTGCATCAGTTCCCTGGGCAATGCTCCGCAGTTGACGGGAACGAAAGGTCCTTCCCGTTCGCTATCCTCGTGTATGGCTCTGGCAAATAATTCTTTCCCGGTACCGGTCTCTCCTTCAATGAGGACCGCGGATGGCTTTTTCGCGATTCTTCCGGCCAGCGTAATGATCCTTCTCATTTCTGACGATTCGCCAACGAGCCGGTTGAAAGGGGAGTCTTGCCTGCCGGAAATACCGGAATATCCCGGATCATTCACCTGGGGTCTGAACGTTATCATGTACTGGCAGCGGTTGCTGTTCAATGTTTCCAAGGCCTGCTGCTTGATAATGGAGCAGGTAATAGTCTTGCAGACTTTTCTGAAACTGATCGAATCGGCATTTATAATTTTGGCCGGGTTTTTCTGATCGCGTTTATCCAGAAAATCGGTGATCGGTTTCCCGATCATATCATATTCAGTCGTGCCGAGCAGAGCGAGCGTACAGCGGTTTATGTGAATGATATTCAAGTTGTCGTCAAGGATCAGTACGCAATCTGTTATACCATTGATCATGGAATTCGTGTAGCAGGAAGTGTACTGTTGACTGATCAGGCGTTCTCTTATCAGCAGAGTGCCCAGCCATATTTTGACACGCAGATCGTTGGTCAGCTGGTCACTGTTAAACAGACTGTACGTCATGATGCATTGCAATTCATGATAATAGTTGAAGATCGGTATGATGACGGATCGGTTGGATTTGGCCAGGGGGCAGTTCATCAGGTGCATTTCTGCTTCAATGGTTTTTCCTTTCAGCAGTTCCTCGTAAATGTGGAACCTGCTGTCCGTGAGGAAATCATAAAATAACCCGGTCAGGTAATTCAATCGGTCGTTTTCGGCGTAAATAACATTGCCATCCTGGTCGAACAGCAGGAAGACCCATTCGTTGTTCAGGCTTTGGGCGATGATCTTATTCAGGGAGCGGGATAATTCAATAATTTCGCTCAATTCCTGCTGTTTGATGCTTAAGGCCTTATGATCGAGTTTATGCATGGGCTTTGAATTGATATCGCTGTTTCTCTGTACCCAGGTGTTGGATATTTCGTTCAGTACGGACTGATAAGACACGTGTTGGAGCCAGATCGATTCGTCGGGTAATAAATCGCCAGGTATGAAACTCTGCAAACAGGTTTCCATGACAATTCGTGCCTCCTTGCTATGCTTTTCGTAATGACATAATAGGCTCTTGTCCGTATGAACAGTATGATTTTGGTCGCCCTTTTTTGCCGCGGGATGAACTCTGCTTTATCTTTCAGCTCCGGCATGGCATAGATCATCAGCATTGTGAACTACCCTTATTATACAACCTATATCGCTTGGACTTAACACTAAGTTTTTCCATGGCTGGCAACAGTGGCTGTAGAGCATAAAAAGCTCCTCTGGATATAGCGTTTATTTATTAAACATTCGAGGGCGGAACTGTATAATTTTTTTTCACATCCATATCATTGGGAAGGCGTGCAAACGTAAAAAAGCCTATGAACAGGCTGTCTGAGCAGTTGGCACATTAGTTGCAATATAAAAGTTACTGTAGGGCAGACAGTCCCTAAAAAATATTTTGAGAGGAGTGGAAGATTTATTTTAAAATTTGCTATTCAAAAAGCACAAAAGGGCACCACAAATTTTAATCTTTGGAGGTCGAATTTATGTCACTAATATTTTCAGAAGAACAGAAATTGCTTCAGAGCACCGTTCGGGAATTCGCCCAGAATGAGGTTGCTCCCCGTGTACCCGAGATCCTGAAAACGAATGAGTTCCCCAGGGACTTGTATAAGCGCGCCGGTGAGCTGGGCTTCTGGCGTCTGAACATCCCTGAGGAAAACGGCGGTTTTGGCAAAGGTATGGTCGAAACCTGTATCGTCATGGAAGAACTGGCCAAGGTTTGCCCGGCCATGGCCCTCGCTGTTGAGATTGGTATCGTCGATATTCCCCTGCTGCTCCAGGAGCCTCCGTTGTTCAAGTATCTGGAGCCCCTGATGTCCGGCGATAAGATCCTCTCCGGTATTGCCACCGATCCGACGGGCCAGTCCAATGGCGCCGAGTGGGGCACCTTTGCTGTCAGGCAGGGCGATGAGTACGTTCTGAACGGCACCCGCCTTTACGGCACCAACAACCTGGCGGATATTGCCATGATCCTTGGCTTCAATCAGGATCGCGAGATGAAGGCTTACTTTATCGAGAAGGGCACCCCCGGCTTCGACAACAGCAATGTAGCGGTCAAGTACGGTATGGCTGGCCAGGGCGGCGGCACCAGTGTCTTCAAGGATTGCCATATCCCTATTGACATGGCCTGCAACGCCGGAATTGGTGACTCCCAGTTCTATTACCGCATCTACAACAATTGTGCCGCAGAGGCTTTGGGCTGTGCCGAGGGTATTCTGGAGAAGACTATTGAATTCTGCAAGAACCGGACCCACGATTTCAAGCCCCTGACCAATCTGCAGGTTGTCGCCCAGAAGCTCGGCTATCTGAGAACCCGTGTTGACGTGGCCCACTCCGCCGTTTACGACGCTGCCACTATGTTCGAAGAGTTGTGCAAGAACCCCGATCCCGCTTTAGAGCGCGAGTGGGGTATTAAGACCGAGTCTATCAAGCTGTACGTCTCCGAGACGGCCGTTGAGGTTGCCACCGAGTGCATCAAGCTGCACGGCGGTCTGGGCTATCACAGCCCCGATCTGTATCACTACGTCGGTGACGCCATGTGCTACTGCATTATGGACCTCTCGAACGACATTCACTGGGATAACCTGGCCATGCTGATGGGCTTAACTGAAGCATAGTCTGAGGAGGGCGTTAACGTGCCAAAAATGGGCCTCTAGAACGACATTCACTGGGATAACTTAGCCCTGCTGATGGGCTTAACTGAAGCATAATCTGAGGAGGGCGTTAACGTGCCAAAAGTTCTTGCCTGCTATAAGTGGGTTGTTGACGGGGCAGACGTTCGGGTCAAAAAGGACCTGTCGGTGGAAATGATGTCTGAGAGCAAAATCAGCGACTATGACCGCAACGCCATTGAAGCTGCGGTACGCGCAGCCAAGACGATCGGCGGAGAAGCCGTTGGTTTGAGCTTTGGAACTGGAAAATGCAATCTGTCCGCCAAGTCAGCGCTGTCCCGAGGCCTCAAAGAGACATACTGGATCAACGCCCCGGAGGCGGCGAGCGCAGACGGCAAGATCACGGCGGATGCCCTGGCAGCCGCGATCCGGCAGATCGGAGACGTAATGCTGGTCATCTGCGCCGATGGCGCCAGCGATACCCTGGCGAGACAGACGGCGCCCCGAATTGGCGGCGTTCTGGACTGGCCGGTCGTGACAGCCCTATGCGAGATGAAAATCGAGGGCAACACGCTGACTGTGGTCAAGAAGCTCGAAGATACCCGGGATACCGTTCAGGTTGAGCTCCCCGCCGTCGTTTCGATCCTTCCCGAGGTTAACCCCGCGCCTCTGCCCGGACTGGGGGCCATTATGAGCGCTGCCAAAAAGAAGACCACGGAAATCAAGGGCGAGACGCTAGGCATCGCTTTTACCACCAACACGAAAGTGGAAGAAATCAAGGGTTACGCGATGAACAGGAAGAACACCCTGTTTAAGGAAGGCCAACTGGCAGACCAGGTCAAGGCGCTGGCGCTCGCCCTGCGGAAGGAAGGTGCTCTCTGATGGCCGGTATCTATATTTACAGCGATAAGATCGACACCGCCGCAGAACTCGTCGGCTTTGCAAAGCGCGTGGGGAAGAGCGCTATAATCCTTGCTGTCAGTGAAGAGGCTGCGGTTAAAGCTTCGGAAAGCGGAGCTGACAAGGTAGTCCTGCTTGAAGGGGGGGACTGCCGGATCGAAAATTACGGCAAGGCGATTGCAAAGTTCCTACAGGAAGAAGACGCCGAGCTCTTTGCCGCCGCATCCACCGTGCGAGGGCGTGAGATCGCGGCCAATGTGGCCGGCTACCTGGGGTGCGCCATGGTGAGCGACATCCGCTCGGCGGAGTTCCGGGATGGCAGGCTCGAGACCGTGAGAATGATCTACGGCGGCGCCGTACTCCAGAACGAGACGATCACCGGGCTCTGCGTCATAACAGTCCAGCCTGCGCTGTTCGAACCCGCGGAAGCGGCCCAGGCAGAAATCGTGCGGCTAAGCGTGGAAGTTGCGCCCCGCATTCGTCTGATATCCACCGCGCCGGTCGTCAAGGAAGGCGTAGACCTCAAGAAGGCTGACCGGATCGTCAGCGTTGGCATGGGTTTCAACCGGGAGGAGGATCTCGGGCTGGCTCGGGATCTGGCAGGGGCGATGGGAGCGGAGGTGGGCTGCAGCCGCAGTATCGCCGAGGAACGGCGCTGGATGCCGGAATCCAGGTACGTCGGTATCACCGGCGTGCAGGTGAAACCTCTCGTTTACCTGGCAGTCGGCATTTCCGGGCAGGCACAGCACGTTTACGGCATCAAAGATTCCCGCATCATTGTGGCTGTCAACAATTCCGAAAGCGCCCCCATCTTCCGGGCGGCAGATTACGGCATTGTGGCAGATCTTTACGATGTTCTCCCACTGCTGACCGAAACGCTGAAAAATCTCTGAACAAAAATGTATTTCTCAACGGCCTGCCAGGAAGAAGCGGAAAAGAAGTAAATAAAACAATTTATTCCATACAGGAGGTTATTTTAATGGCATTGGAATTTACTGCTGAGCAAAAGCTGCTCCAGAAGACTGTGAGAGAATTTGCTGAAAATGAGATCGCCCCTCGTATTGACGAGATTGTCACCGCGAAAGATTATATACCCCGCGACATGTACCAGCGCATGGCCGACCTGGGCTTCTGGCGTGTCCTCGTTCCCAAGGAGCACGGTGGATTGGGCCTGGGCATCACCGAGGCCTGCATTATCCATGAGGAACTCTCCAAGGTCGCACCCACGCTCGGTCTCATTGCTATGTGCGTCATGACCACGCCTCCGTGCCTGCTTGCCAGCAAGCCTGCCACGGAGAAATACCTGAAAGGCATCATGAGCGGCAAGCTGATCGCCAACGGCGGCGTCACCGCTCCTCAGGGCCACACCAACGTCAACGAGTGGACCCCCATCGCCAAGAAGGACGGCGACTATTACATCCTGAACGGCAGCCATCTGTACAACACCAATAACTGTGTGTTCGACGTCCACATGGTCTTCGGCTATGACGAAGATCGCAACATGTTGATCTGGGTCGTCGAGGACGGCATGCCCGGCCTTGACCACAGCACCTACGAGAACAAATTCGGCATGAAGGGCAGCGGCGGTGGCACCGTCACTTATAAGAACGTGCGCGTCCACAAGGATATGTGTTTCTCCGCCGGCGTGGGCAACACCATGTTCTACTATCAGCTGTACGCAATCTGCTCTTCCATCGGTCTGGGTGCCGCCGAAGGTTTCTTTGCCAAAGGCATTGACTGGGCCAAGACCCGTACCAACAACTTCAAGCCCCTGACCGATAAGGGCTTCATCCGTGGCAAGCTCGCCAAGATGAACACCTTGCTCACCATCAGCCGTACCGCCATTTACGATTCCGCTTCCCTGCTGGACGGCAGCCCCGACCGTGTAGACGAGGGTTGCCTGAAGGCTCAGATGTGCAAGGCTTATGTGCCCGACGCCTGCATGCAAGTCTGTCAGGATCTGATGAAGCTCTTCGCCGGCATTGCCTATCACGATGTGCACTACTACCACTACATCGCCGATATCCTCTCCACCGGGATCATGGATCTTCCCACGGACTATCAGTATGAGGGAATCGCCACCCTGATGGGCCTGAACGGCTGATTTGGGGACATGCACCGGTGCCTTCCAGGGCAAGCCCTGGAAGGCACCGTGTCTTCAAGATCAAAACCGCTGAGCCCGTTACTTAATATTTCAACTTGAAAGGAAGACACAGCTATGAGCACGCAACAAAAAGCTCCCGCTCTTTTGATGTTAGGCGCGCTGGCCACGTTCTTTGTTGCCAATTGTTCATTCATTGTAAACCCTGCTCTGAGCAGCCTTGCCAAAGTATATTCGGACATTCCGTACAGCACGGTTCTGCTGATTGCTACCCTGACCGCTGGTTGCATGATTCCCGGCTCCCTCATTTCCGGTGCTATTACGGGAACAAAGGTCAAGTATAAGACGATGACCATCCTCTCCATGCTCTGCGTCATCGTCGGCGGTGTGCTCCCGTATTTCATCCATACGTTTTCTTTTGTAATCGTGATGCGCGCGTTGGTCGGTATCGGCATCGGCTTGGCCATGCCTATTGCCAACACCTTGGTCATGAAGCTCTTTACCGGCGATACCAGAGCGAATATGTCGGGCTGGGGCAATGCTGCCATGCAACTATCCGGCATTGTCTATCAGATCGTGGCCGGTGTGGTTTGCCTGAGGAACGTGAACTATGTCTGGCTGGTTCACGGCATTCTGATCATTCCGTTGGTCCTGGTCCTGCTGTTCCTCGAGGAGCCCGAAAAAGAAGAGCCCGTTCAGGCCACTGCTGCGACCGCAGAAACGACTGCTGAAGGCAAAAGGGCCAGAATTCCCGCTTCCGCCGTCTTCTCCGCTGTAGGCTTTGGGATTATATTTATGTGCTTCTACCCTGTCCTACTGAACCTTTCCACGATCTTGGCTAACGAAGGCATCGGCAACTCCGCTCTTGCCGGCACAATCTCTTCCATTTTCACGGCCGGCGGCTTTGTAGCCGGGATGATCTTCGGCAAGGTCTACAAGGGAGCCAAGATAATAGTAATCCCCCTGGCTCTTCTCTTCTGGACCGCGGGTATCGGTATGTTCAGCATCACCAAGAGCGTTCCCCTGATGGCGATCTCCGTCATCCTCTGCGGCGTGGCAATCAACTGGATCTGGCCTGCTACTATCGTGGGCTTTGACGGCTTTGTTCCTGCCGAGAAGATAAGCCTTGCCTCCGCCCTGTTTGTAAGCGGAATGACGCTGGGTTGCTTTATATCTTCTTTCTACATCTCCTTCGTAGCCCAAGTCACCGGCAGCAGCAATCCCCGCGCCCCCATCGCCGTCGGTTTCTGGATCGTTCTGATTACCTCAATCATCTGGACGATTGTTGAACTCAGGAAAAAGCCCGCCAAGGCAACTTTTGCCTGATGTTCCCACGCGGCGCTGGCTTCATGCGCCGCAATTTCTTCCGGCGGTCGGGACGGCAGGCTCTTTTCATTTGATTAAAGATGTGCTCATTGGGTCTGGCGTCGTTCCGACCGCCGGTATTTTCAGCCTATTTACAATTAATCATTTGATATGAGGTGCTATCATGGCAGACGATAAGTTTGGAGTCATTGTCGTAGGTGCAGGACTTGCGGGCTGTGCCGCGGCCTATGCTCTGGCAAAGGCCGGCGTGGATGTGCTGGTTATTGAGCGCGGTAATTATGCTGGCTCCAAAAACGTGACTGGCGGCATGATCTATGCTCACAGCCTGGAAAAGCGATTCCCCGATCTCGCGGCCTGTGCGCCCTTTGAGCGCAGGATCACGAGTGAAAAGTTCTTCCTCCGCGCCGCAAATGAGGTGACCGGCTTAGAGGAGAAAGATTACGGACTTTCTTCCAGCGATAAATATTCTATCCTCCGCGCAAAGTTCGACCGATGGTTCGCCGAAAAGGCAGAGGAGATGGGCGCTATGTTTGTCTGCGGTATCCGCGTGGACGAGCTTATCGTGCGCGACGGCTGCGTCTGCGGCATTGTTGCGGGCGACGAGGAGATGGATGCTGATGTTATCATCCTGGCCGAGGGCGTAAACGCCGTCTTGGCCCAGAAGATCGGTCTTCGGAAAGATCTTAGCGTTGATGCGGCCTGTGTGGGTGCGAAAGAAGTCATTGAACTGGGTGAGGATTTGATTAACGAGCGGTTCGGCGGTGAAGGCGCCGAGTGGACCTTCCTGGGCGACCGCGGTAAAGGCGAGGTCTGCGACGGCTTTCTCTATACCAACCGGAGCTCCCTGTCAGTTGGTGTTATGATGACCGTAGCAGACGCCGAGAAGGTCGTAAGAAAGATGCCTGAGATGGTGGAAGAGTTCCTGAGCTTGCCGCAAGTTGCGGAAAAGATCGAGGGCGGTGTGCTTCTGGAATACGCGGCGCACCTGCTTCATAAGGGCAGCGCACTGAACCTGGAAGGCATTTACGCGGACGGCGTTCTGGTTGTTGGCGATACTGCAGGATTCGTGTGCAACACAGGCGACATGGTGCGCGGCATGGACATGGCGGTTGAGTCTGGTTATCTTGCAGCACAGGCCGTGATCGCGGCGAGGGCAGCCGGCGATTTCAGCGCCGCTCAGTTTTCTTCCTACCGCAAGGCTATCGAGGAGAGCTATATCAGCTCCGATATGAAAAAATGCGCTGCTATACTTTCGACGAAACAGTAAGGAGGCGGTAGGCATGACAATCGAAGATAAACTAGGTGTTAACAAATATCATACCGACGAAACAAACCCTCATATTGACGTTGACAAAAAGTATCCCGACGAGGCTGAGATCATGAAAGTGGTCCGGGCCTGCCCTGCGGGACTTTACAAGATTGTCGATGACGGAACCCTGTTTTTCGAATACCTAGGCTGCCTGGAATGTGGTACCTGCCGTGTTCTAAGCAGCGGCAAACTTATCCGGGACTGGCATTATCCGCGGGGTTCGTGTGGCGTTGAGTATCGTCAGGGTTGATGCTTGATTATGGGATTAGAGATAAGGCGACCCGAAAACAGGATATAAAGCTCTGACCCAGCAAGAGATGCTTATGGCTAATGCCGGCGAACAGTGCTTATGACCTGATGCTGGCAGTCTTATATGGGAGCAGTTCTTATAGCCTGAACAATAAAAGTCGGTATGTCCAGCAAACAGGCTTGCTCCAATACATCCAACATCCAGCAGGCAGAGGGCACGCGCCTAAAACATGCCTGCACACAAGGAGGCAGGGTTCTTGAAAATAGCAGTCCTGATGAAGCAGACCTTTGATACCGAGACCCAGATCGCCCTGGATACCAAAGGCGCAGTCGATTGCACGGGGGTTAACTACATCGTGAACCCCTACTGTGAATACGCCGTCGAAGAGGCACTGAGAATCAAGGAACAGTCCGGAGACGGAGAGGTAGTCGTCATCTCTGCGGGTCCGGACCGCACCGAAGCTGCTATCCGCCATTGCCTGGCCATGGGCGCAGACCGCGGCATCCTCATCAATGACCCGGCACTGGAAGATGGAGACGAGTATACCACCGCCCTGGTACTAGCCAAGGCTATCCAGAAAGTCGAGTACGACCTGATCCTGGCAGGCTACCAGGCGGTCGATGACGGCTCCGCCCAGATCGGCGCCCGGGTGGCCGAGATCCTGAACATTTCCCAGGTAACCATCGTTACCAAATTGGAAGTCAGTTCCGGCAAGGCTGTGGCTACCAGAGAGACCGATGACGGCCTGGTGGTCATCGAAGTACCGCTGCCTGCGCTCTTTACCGCCCAGCAGGGACTGGCCGAGCCCAGATATCCTTCCATGAAGGGAATCATTCAGGCTAAGAAAAAGCCATTGCAGCGCCTGACTTTGGCTGATTTGGACATCTCCGCCAGCGACGCGGGTGCCAGGGTAAAGATCGAGTCCCTGTCCCTGCCCGAGGCACGCAAGGCCGGCAAGATCGTTGAGGGAGAGCCCGAGGATGCCACCATCGAGCTGGTACGGTTGCTATGCACCGAAGCAAAAGCCGTCTAACAAAGTAATGAGGCAAAATAATTAATCAAAAGATAATTAGTCATGTGTAAGAAAAGAAGTAGTAATACTCATTCACTCACTACTCATCACTCCAAAATAAGGGGGTAAACACATGTCCGGAATACTAGTTTTTGCCGATCAAAAGAACGGGAAGTTCAAGCAGGTAATATTTGAAATGCTCGGTGCCGGCAAGAAGATTGCCGAGCACCTCGGAGAAGAACTCAGCGCCGTAGTCGTAGGAAAGGGTATCGGAGACTGCGCAGGTCCCCTGGGAGAGGGCGGCGCCAGTCAAGTCTACCTGATCGAGAACGCTGATCTGGAGACCTACACCACCGACGGCTACGCCAAAGCCTTGGCCGCTCTGATCAGACAGGAAAAACCGTCCCTGGTGCTGATGGCCCATAACTCTATGGGCAAGGACCTTGCTCCCGCCATCGCCCAGAAGCTCTCGGCAGGACAGATCTCGGACGTGGTCGGGATCGATCTCACAACCGGACTGCGGTTCAAGCGACCCATCTACGCCGGCAAGGCCTTTTCGTTTGTCAGCTTCACCTCCGCTGCCCCGGGCATTGTCACCATTCGCCCCAAGTCCTTCGATCCGGCCCGGATGCACGCGGGACAGACTGCCCAGGTAGTCTCCTTCGCCGCCTCCGTCTCCGCCGCCGACATCCGGCAGATAGTCAAGGACGTGGTCAGCAAGGCCTCAGAACGTGTTGACCTCACCGAGGCCGACATCGTCGTCTCCGGAGGCAGAGGCATGAAATCCGGCGAGAATTTCCAGATCCTCGAAGAACTTGCCGACGTCCTCGGAGCAGCAGTAGGAGCCAGCAGGGCCGCCGTGGACGGCGGCTGGACAGATTCCCAGTTCCAGGTCGGCCAGACCGGCAAGGTAGTTTCCCCCACCCTGTACATCGCCTGCGGCATCTCCGGAGCCATCCAGCACCTGGCCGGAATGAGTAGCTCCAAGTTCATCGTGGCCGTCAACAAGGACCCGGAAGCCCCGATTTTTAGCGTTGCCGACTACGGTATCGTCGCTGACCTGTTCGAAGTCGTGCCCGTGCTTACGCGGGAGTTCAAGAAAGTTTTGACCGAGCGAGCTTAAGCCCGAAGGCTTAAGCTTCTCCCTTGGCCTTAAACCTGATTCTCACTGCGATAGCCTCTTTTGTAGATGCCGTAGCACTTATCGGTCATGACACCAAAGAGAGAAAAAAAGAGACTTCCTGCATCGGAATCGGGCTGCGGGCACTAGAAAAGTCGTCTGTAGGAAGGTGTGATTCTGACTTGATACCGACCAGACCAACCGAAATGTATGCGGCGTATTACGGGATCATGTACAGCCTGATGGTGATCTCGATCGTCATCTTCTGCTGGGGCTTTTATCAGCGCCTCAAGCCGCTCAGACTCGGTCAGCCCGAAGAGCGCCTGAAGCCACCTATCCCCAGGATCGTGAGGTTCCTGAAGAACACCGTCGGCCACGTCCGCATCCTGAGAGAGAGCTATCCGGGCGTTATGCACTGGATGATCTTCTGGAGCTTCATTGTCTTCGCTCTGGGCACTGCATCCATCGCCGTGCATGAGCATACCGGACTGCCAACGTTCCAGGGAGGATACTATCTGTTTCTGTCCTTGATCCTGAACGTCTTTGCTCTGCTGGTGTTAGTCGCCATCGTCATGGCCGCCTGGCGCCGGCTCGTTACCAAGCCGGACGGGATCGACAGCCAAAATGATGACTACATAGCCCTCGGCCTCATCTTTCTTATCGTAGTCACCGGACTGTTCCTGGGCGGCTTGCTGATTGCCATCACCCAGGACCCCTGGGGAACCTGGAGACCGGTCGAATACCTCATCTCCACCTGGTTTGCCGGCACCCCCCCAGCCAGACTGCAGATCATCCATGCCGTCCTCTGGTGGGTGCATGTGTGCCTCGCCCTGGGATTCATCGCCTACATACCCTACTCCAAGCTGTTTCACATCTTTGCCGGCATGATGAACCAGTATCTGGCCAAGGATAAAGCCGCCCGGAGCATGCAGCCCCTGGACCTTGATGACGAAAATGCCGAGCAGTTCGGCGTGGCGGAGATGCGGCAGTTCACCTGGAAACAACTTTTCGACGGAGAAGCCTGCGTTCGCTGCGGGCGCTGCCAGGATAACTGCCCGGCTTACATCAGCGGCAAGCCCCTGTCGCCCAAGAAGTTCACCCAGGACCTGAAAAATCATCTCCGGTCTATAGCCCCGGTTATGGCCAAGGCCATCAGGGAGAATCAAGAGCAGGAGGCGGTGCCCCTTGTCCCCGGCGTGATCGAAGAAGAGACGATCTGGTCCTGCACCACCTGCCGCTCCTGTGAAGAGCAGTGCCCGATGTTCGTCGAGCACGTGCCCAAGATCGTCGACATCCGGCGCAACCTTGTCATGATGGAAAGCAGTTTCCCGGGCGAAGCCCAGATAGCTTTCAGGGGCATGGAGAACAACGGCAACCCCTGGAACATCAACTGGAAATCACGCCTGGAATGGGCAAAGGACCTGGACGTCCCCGTATGGGCCGAGTGTCCGGATGCCGAGTATCTCTATTGGCCCGGCTGCAGCGGAGCCTTCGACAACCGCAACAAAAAAGTGGCCGTCGCCTTGGTGGGGCTCTTCAAGAAGGCGGGAGTGTCCTTCGCTATCCTCGGGAACGAGGAAAAGTGCTGCGGCGATTCGGCCCGGAGGCTGGGGAACGAATACCTCTACCAGACACTGGCCAACGAGAATGTTGAGACACTGAACAGCTCCGGAGTGAAAAAAATCATCACCAGTTGCCCTCACTGCTTCAACACCCTGAAGCATGAGTATCCACAACTCGGAGGCAGCTACGAGGTGATCCACCATACCGTATTCCTGAACAAGCTGCTCAAAGAAGGCAAGTTGGAGCCTCAAAAGAACGTCGCTGCAACCTGCACCTATCATGACTCCTGCTATCTGGGCCGCTACAACGACATCTACGACGAGCCCCGGAAAGTCCTGGAGAGTATTCCCGGAATCCGGCTCAAAGAGATGGGACGGAACAGGTCCAAAGGATTCTGCTGCGGCGCCGGCGGCGGGAGAATGTGGCTGGATGAGCCCATGGACCAGAGAGTCAACTTCAGGCGCACCGAGCAGGCCCTGGAGACAGGAGCAGACTCCATACTTACAGCCTGCCCCTTCTGCCTGACTATGCTGGATGATGGGATAAAAGCCAAGGACATGGCTGAACAAGTCAAGACCAAAGACATCGCTGAGGTACTCTGGGAAAGCGTTCAGTAACGCGGGCACCGTTACCAACAGCGTAACCAGCACTTCGTGTGCGGTACTGCTGTTTTCAAGATCGATCAGGCTTTGTACGCAGTTGACGGCTCCGTCTATGACATGGATGTTACTTCAAGGATAATCGCACCGTCATGCCGTTGCGCTATGTTGCCAATGCACTAGGAGTTTCCGATAGCTACGCGGTGAGGGATGCTGAACAAAAAGGGGACAATCCAGAAAGGCAGTAAAATGATTCAGCTTGCTGTTGACAGCAATGATCTGTTCATGAACGGAGCATTGATTACCTGGACACCACTCCCGAGATCATCGACGGCCGCACCTATCTCCTGATTGACAGCCGCGGTGTCGATCTTCGCCCTGATCTTAGTGGTTTCTATATCCATAATCCGTACGGGTTCTTCCGGTGGATGTTCCTGGATATGAACTGGGCGCGCACCGTCCACTTCATCTTCATGTACTGCCTGATTGCCGGTTGGTGGGACGCTTCTACTACGCCTTTGCTACCGGCGATTACAAGAATTTCTCCATGGGCCCGAAAGATGCGGCCAACATGATCAAGCTGGTGCTGTACTATACGTTCATCACCGATGATGAGCCGGACTGGGACGGGAAGTACAACCTAGGCCAGAAGGGGATGTACGCCGCCTTCGCCCCACTGGTGCTGATCCAGATCTACACCGGCATGATCCTGATGTGGCCGGCCAACTTCGCCTGGTGGGGAGGCTGGCTCGGCGGCATCAAGTGGGTGCGGGAAGCCCACTACATCGTGGCCTGGATCTTCGTTTACTGCGTGCTGGCCCATATGTACCTGGACTTCAGCGAAGGCATGGACGGCATCGAGACGATGTTCACCGGCATCCGCCCGGTGAAGGAACATCACCGGCGGGTCAGCCCTGCGAAACATCAGGCTATGAAATCCATGTAAAGCTAACACTCTTTGGATGTATCTTTTAAGAATCATCCACGGCGTAAGGTGCATGGTGAAAAACGGTAACGAGGACGATGCCGATTGGCTCGGGAAGTGCGAAAAATTTAAACAGGCGCTCTCACCAATGGCACTGTGCTCTTCATGAAAGAATCTTATATAACATTAGTGAATCACATGTTGGAGCTATAATCAGAAAGTCAGAAATGAGGAGCCTGGAGATGATAATCCGGACGCCTCAGTGCACCTCCCTTCTTAATATAGGGTAGAAGACTGTCCACCGGGTCTGCGGAACCCGGTGGCAGCTACTGCCCAAGGAAGAGCGACAATATGGATGCGCAACGATAAGACATATGATAACGCAGATCCTGCATTTATATATAGATGCTGTTATGGATAAACAACATTATATTGAGAGTTGGGCCGGCGGCATTTAGGAGGGCAATATTCACGATGCAGATAATTAGAGAGCTGAATAACTACGTACCTATTGGTAAGCCTCTTTTGCTTGCCTTGGGCAATTTTGATGGTGTGCACTGTGGCCATCAAAAGGTTATTACAGCTCTAGTTGAACGGGCGCACACTATTCAAGGTACAGCGGCGGCTTTCATCTTCGATCCTCATCCAGCTACGATTCTTACTCCGAATCGGGTTCCGCGAATGCTGGTGACAGCAGGGCGTAAAGCAGAACTTCTACAAAAGCTAGGTCTGGATCTGCTTATTTATCAGTCCTTTTCTCTTGAAATGGCTCGTTGGAGTCCTGAAGAATTCGTTAAAAGAATTCTCGTTGATCGCATCCAGATCTGTGAAGTATTTGTGGGTTTTAATTATTCATTTGGCTATCGGGGTGCGGGCACTCCTGGCCTGCTCGAGACCCTGGGTAGAAAATATGGTTTTCAGGCGCATATCATGCCTCCGGTGATTATTGCGGATGAAGTGGTATCCAGCAGCCTTGTTCGTGTTTGCCTTGAACATAGGGATATCAGTCAAGCTTATCATATGCTAGGTTACTACCCCATTTGAAGAGATAATCATACGTGCATTATAAATTGATTACTCAAGGCCAAGGTAAATGTCTATCATCATGTTCTTTGACAACCAGCCGGTTTTACTCGTCATGTCGGCCCGGCAAGCCGCTGGCAGGTTCTAGGTAAGGATCCCAGTCCAGGTCTTTGTACCCCATAAGACCGGGACAACAGTTGCATTTCCTCCCGATTGCCTGGGTGGCTATGGTGCTGGGCGCCACCGTGAAATGGGACGGCCACTACCTAGACCGTTAATGTAATCTTGCGCATAGAAACAAACTGGTGCTATTCAGCCCAGTCCCTGACTGCAATCAGAAAAAACAAGCATGAGGGGCCCGGAGAAAGCGATCCGGATGCTTCAGATGACCTCCCTTCTTATCATAAAGGGCAACTGCCACCGGGTTCCGTAGACCTGGCGGCAGTTGCTGCCTGGAAAGAGTGATAATATGGAGGCGAGATAGTGGAACGCACGATATTGCATCTGCTGTATCATACGAGAAGTAGGACAGACTTTAGTGGAAACGGCGGGGCGGTCTTTAGTCTGCATATGTTTCCGTGGGCGATTGGCTCATGAGCGGTCTTATACGTCCAGGCAGGGTACGGCCCGATGTGTCCAAGGCTGCTGCTCTGGCGCTATTAAAAAAATATAACATTCAAGCCCCACCGGTACCGGTGGAACAGATAATAAAAAAAGAGCGCTGGCAACTATCCTACTTTTATACCTATCAAGATCCTGACTTTGCAAATGAAGAAGGCTTCTGCCGTCTGATTAGGGGCAGGTACTATCTGTACCTGAACGCGGACTTGCCGGCCGGCAGGGATATCTGGACCCATGCTCACGAAACCGCCCACATCATCCTAAAGCACCATGAACTGTATGATATCAACGATCTCACCGAGCATGAGAAGTGGCTGCTGGATAGGGAGGCAAACGTTTTCGCGGCCAACTATCTGATGCCCGAAGACTGGATACTCGACCGGATCGATAACAGCCAGATCGTCCTCATATCTGATATCTACAACCTGAAGATTCAATTTGGAGTTTCCTGGGAGGCCATGATTAAGCGCCTTGACGAGCTGAACGTACAATCAAAAAACTTCACGAATAGCCTGTTCAACCACCGACGCCGGCTAGTCCAGCAAGACAGCTTGATCATCGAGGCGGACAAAAATATGAAATTTCTTTCCTGCCCCGGTTGTGGAAGCAGGAATACATCGGGCAGCGTCTGTCGCTGCAGGATCTGCGGAACGTACCTATTCAATGATTGCACCAACCCTGACTGCGGCAGGTCTAATAAGCCTGACACAAGATATTGTGAGTCCTGCGGGTCCGAAACGATTCTTTTCCATGAAGGGATGCTGTCCATGAAAAGGGAAAGATATCATGGATGGGCTGCCAGAGACAAAGGAAAAGCGCCGGAATTGAAAAATGTTCAGAACAGAGTGGGGCCGCCAAAAGGCGGTTTCGGTGCCTAAAGGAGCTCCGACAATAATCGACAGGATATAACATTTCAAAGGAAGTAAACTAGGTGTTGGCTAATGCGCTTAGAACCAACTCAACAAAAAAATCCGGACGGGCCGGATTTGTGATAGGACATACCGTGTAGACATTGGCAACTCTGCTGGCTCTTAATTTGTTTCATCGTCATCGTCGGCCGGGATTGCTGCCTTGATGATGCGCAAGATCCGGCGCTTGTCTACGGCGGTCATTTTATTGCCCGAACGACGAAGGACGGATCCGATCTCGTCCCACTCTTTTTCTAATTCAACATCTTCTCTATTTTTTCGCTGTGGATTTCCGGCCTGGCTTTTGTCGGACAGAAACCCGGCAGCGTTCATCAAGTCTTCATAGGTGACATTATTATGAGCTTTTTCGGCTAGCCTCTTGATGATCTCGGGACCAGGCGGGCTGTCCAGCCTCAGGTTGAGGTATTTGGACAGATAGGTTCGGTTGACCCCGCTCTCCTCGGCGTATTCGGTTGTCTTTCGGTCTCCCAGAGCATCTTCCAGGATCTTCTTAAACCTCAATTTATCAAACATTGTGGCGATCACTCCTCAAAACCTATTATAGTTGAGTCCGTGAAAATAATCAACATATTTTCACGATATCTTTATTTTTGTGAAATAAGTTGACAATGGTTTCTGGGTGGTGGTAGAATTATTGTGAAAATGATTAACGGAGGTGACGCCATGAATCAGAAAATCAGACCAAATCTTCCTGAGCTGAAGCGCCTGGTAGCCGATAGATTTTACGGCAATAAATCAGCTTTTGCTAAGGCGCTGGGTGTCGATAGAGGCCAGGTATCCAAGATTCTCAACGATGGTGGCGGATCAGGGGCATTATTCTTCGGTGGATTGTTGGCTTTCTGCGAACGGGAGCGCTTGCACTTTAAAGACTATATTATTATGCCCAAAAACGTGAATATTATTAACACTACAAAATCAGGAAGAGTCTCTGATGGTAACCCCAGGCTGACCTTGCCGTCCTGAAGCAATGGGCAGACCTTGCCACGGCACAACCTGCCTGACAAGGCAGGCCGGGGCGACCAGCCAAGTGCTCAGGCCGGGTGCAGCGGAAGTCAGGCAGTTTGATTGCAGAAATCCGTCTTTGCGCGGTCCCGAAGTCATTGCGCTTCGGGTATGAGGAGGAGGGGAAATCTATGTCCATTCGCGTGCTCGACCCCGATGGGAGAGCGATCCGGTCGGTCTCTTCCGCTAAAGCGCACAGTTGGGTGGAGCATGCCCGCGCTCGCTGGCTCCACGCCGATGAGGTGCAGCCAAACAGGGAGCACGGCACGATCATTCTCAACTGTGCGCTCAAGGAACTGCCCGAGGAGCGAGTTATGACCCAGATATTCAACGGCGACGGCGAGCTCCTGGGGTGGCTGTGGATGGATACGTCCGAGCTCTGGATCCGAAAAAAACGGATTGCCCAGGTGGGCGCATCCTCAGAAGACGGACCAAGGGCGGCAATCCTCCCCCACGTGGTGGGCTCTAGTGCCATGCAGGCGATCCGCCGCATCGAGGGGTGGCGGATCGCCGAAGGGCTGAAGGCGCGTGCCGCGGTGCGGGCGGAGATTGAAAGCGCCATGTCCACCATGACCGGCGAGCAACTGGAGAATATGATCCTGGCGGAAGTGAGAATACGTCTCGGCAAGGACGAAGCCGATCTGGTCCTGAAAGACCTGAAGGAAATGAGGCGGAGGATAGTGTCAATGGAAATAGCCCTGGCGCCGGACATGGCCGATGTCCGTCAGGAGTTGGCTTATAAAATCTGATTTTCAAAGGAGGTCATGCAGATGAACAGAGGAGAATTGGCAGCGGCAGTGGCAGAGAGGGCTGGTGTCACGAAGAAGGCTGCCGGAGAAGCCGTAGAGGCCGTTTTCGAGACAATCTCAGATGCTTTGAAAACAGGAGAGAGAATCAGCCTGGCCGGGTTCGGCGTTTTTGAGGTCCGTGACCGGGCGGAGCGTGTGGGATGCAACCCCCAGACGGGCGAAAAGATTCGGATTCCAGCAACCCTGATGCCGGTGTTCAAAGCCAGCAAGATCCTCAAAGAGGCCGTTGGCTAAGAGCTAAGGGCGAATGTGTCCATTGCTGGCGCTATGGCTGCTAATCAGGCTGCGCTCGTGGCGCTTGGCGGTGGCGCTGATCGGCGGGACAGTAAGGCAAGTGGCAGGCTGAAAGTGAGCCTGCCAATTCTTTTAAGGGGGTGAACGAGAATGCAAAAAATCCGGTGCTACTTTCTGGCCATTACCGGTGTCGCGGCGGCATGGCTCAGCGGCACCGCCACGGCCTGGGCAGCCAATGGTCTGATCTCACCGCCTACCATCGACATCACCAACGGCACCATGAACCTCGATTCCGGAGCTGGGCAGACTATGAACACGAGCATCCAGACCTGGCTGTCCGTGGTGGTCGTCATCGCCATTCTGGGAATAGGAGTGAATATCGCCTACCACGCCTGGAAAATGAGCCACGGCGACGAGCGGACCAGGGCGGACGGCACCAAGGGAATCCTGAACTCCATCATCGCCATCATTATTGTGGCATCACTGTGGCTGATCATTTCGTGGGCAGTGGGGATGGTGTAGCGGATGGCGCGCCTGTATAATACCCCGCCCCAAAAGAGGTACGAAAACAAGCCCATCGGGGGTTTCCTGACCGCCCGCCAAGCGGCCTATATCGCCGCCGGGGCAGCACTGGGCCTGTTGTTCAGCTCACCCCTGGGCCGGGGAGTGAACCTCCACACGCTGATTCCGAAAGGTCTGGTGGTGCTGGTGTTTGCCGGTATTGCCACTATACTGGCGCTGGCCAGAGTGGGGGAAATGCCGCTCGACGGCTACCTTTGGCTCATGTGGCGCAGGCGGACGGAGGTCAGCAGGAACCCGTGGAAACGCGGTGAAAAGCCGTCGGCGCAGGATTTCCTGGGAATCCGCGATATCCGGGACGGAGTCATTGAGCGGGATGACGGCACGTGCTGCCTGATCATGGAAGTGGGCGGCATCAACTACTTCTTGCTGTCCGAGGCGGAGCAGGACATGACCGACGCCGCCCTGGCCAGGATGCTGAAGCCGATCAGCCGACCGCTGACGGTCCACGTGCAGACGAGATATATGGACTCTACGGAGGCGCTGACCCATTATCGCGAGACGCCGCAGTCCGAAGGCCCTCTATCAGATTACTCTGCCCACCTGATGGCTCATATGGAGAACACGCTGAAACAGACAGGGGTACTGGTGCGGCGGTACTACATGGTCTTTCATGCCGAAGGCAAGGATGCGCGGGAAGAACTGGCCGCCCGGTCGGCCGAGATGGCTGCCATGCTCCAGAGGGTGCGCAAGACACCGGCCAGGATTCTCGACACCGACCAGGTGGCCGAGCTTGTCCACGTAAGCAACAACAAGGAGCGGTCGCGTCTGTTCCGGGCTCCGGAAGCCGCGGGCCTGGGCTATTTCGATCTAACCGTTAGGGGTGATAGCAATGCTGTTCTGGAAACGGGGGCGTAAAGAAGAGCAGGCCAACAGCGGCGAAACGCAGCCGAGGCTGGCCGACGGCACGGCCACCCTGGCCGACGTGCTGGCCCCCGACGGCTACCTGGTGGATGACGACATGGTGCACGTGGGGCCGGATAGAGTGGTCCGGGTGGCCTACGTGGCGGACGTGCCCGGACGAGTATCGATGGGCTGGCTGCGAGAACTGTTCACCGGCGACATGGACGTGACCATAACCATCTCCCCGCTGCCGAATCATGTGGTAATCAAGGATCTGACAGATTATATCCAGGCGCTTGACGCTCAGCTCTACCTCGACACGGAAAGGGGTGATCACCGGGAGCAGTCGCCGAAGACACGGACCAGAGATGGCCTTTGGCGGCTCCGGGACGACATCCAGACCGGCGGCAACCGCATGTACCAGGTGAGCATCCTGGCGGCCGTGGCAGCCCGGAACCGGGAGAGCCTGGTGAAAAGATACAAAACCATCGAGGAACGGCTGGCCGGGACGGGGGTCACCATCAGGTGCGCCTACCTGGAGCAGAATGCCGCCTTCAAGGCAGCCAGGCCGTATGGCGGGGGGATGGTGTGGCAGGACTGCCGCCGGAACTTCGACCTATACTCTGCTGTCACCCTGATGCCCTTTTACAGCGCCGACCTGTTTCACCCGGGCGGGGTGCTGCTCGGCCAGAACCTCACCACCGGCGGTTCGGTGTTCTACAACGCCTTCCTGCCGGCGCTGGCCAACCACAACATCTTTGTGGCCGGCTACTCCGGCACGGGTAAGTCGACCATGATCAAGCTGCTGGGCATGCGGGAGACGCCGCTGGGAATCCGCCGCGTCCAGTTCGACATCGAGGACGAGTTTGCCGAATCCACCGAAGCGGTAGGCGGGAAGTCCCTGGTGGTCACGCCCGGGGACTTTGTGGTCAATCCCTTCGACCTGGAGGCGGACCAGGACCGCCAGGGGCGGTACATCCTCAATCTGGTCGAGAAGGTGGCCGACGCCAAGAGCCAGATCACGGCCATGGTGGAACTGGTCTATCCGGGGACGAGGCTGATGCCGTTGGAGCTGTCCGTGCTCGAAGAAGCGATCAAGCAGGAATACGCCATGCGGGGCATTATCGACCGCGAGCCGACATCCCTTTACGAGGAAGGGATTAAGAAAGGAGAACAGTATTACATAGGCAAGGTGAGGAAGGAGATGCCCACCCTGTCCGGCCTGTGCGAGAGACTGCGCGGCATGGACTGCGGTCAACTGCTGGTATACCTCAAGCCATTTCTCAAGGGCAATACAATGGGGATGTTCGACGGCCAGAGCTCGATCGATTTCACCGCGGATCAGGTGGTCAACCTGAACCTGTCCCGCCTAGAGGGCAAGGCGCTGCGTCCGATGGTGGTCCACGCCCTCACCTCGCTGGTGTGGGAGAAGTTCGTGAAGAGAGAGCCCTGGGTCAAGAAGGCAGTGGTAATCGACGAGGCCTACGAATACCTGCGGCACGAGACCAGCGCCGAGTTCATGGAGACCTTCGCCAGCCGGTGCCGCAAACGCACCTGCAGCTTCCGGGTCTCGACCCAGCGCTTCGAGCCTTTTGCCGCCCACCCCAACGGTCAGTCCGTGATTACCAATGCTGGAACGAGCATTATCTTTCAGCCGCATCCGGACGAGACGGCAACCCTTGCCGCCGGTTACAAGCTGTCCGAAGGTGAGGTTGCCTTTCTTTCCGGCGCTGGAAAGGGAGAGTGTCTGCTGCGGATTCAGAACGGACCCATAGTGGCACTGGCCGTGCAGCCTACGGAGTACGAACTCAGCCTGGCGAAAACGTCGTATCTTGAGGAACCGATGGGCGGAGCTTGGGCGTGAGCCAAAAGTAGGGCTATGGAGATGCAACAGAATTAGCCGGGCTGAAGGGCTCTCGAATGCCAGAAAGCCCTTTTGTATTTGTAGGTCGTGCCAATCTGAATAGAAGTTTCTTGGCCAAGGGGGGCGGCCAGCATCAACCACCTACTTCTGATCGGCGATGTTCTAGACGCCCTCGTTACTTTGCCTGACGAAAGCGTTCACTGCGTGATCACCAGCCCGCCCTACTGGGGGTTGCGGGACTATGGCACGGCCATCTGGGATGGTTGCGACTCGAACTGCGATCACCGGGTGCGTCAAGACCCGCGCATCGAGAGTTCGACCCTGGACGGCGGCAAGGCCAGTGTTGGGCATAGACAGGATGGATATAGGAGGGTCTGTCAGCTGATCGGCTGGCGGATGCCTATGGCATCGCCCCCAAAATTGAAGGTTAATACTGCCTGCGAGTCTTGCATCCTGTGCGAGACCTCATAAGCCGCTGCGTTAGGATCGGCGGTGTAATGGCTTTCTAGGCTCCAGTGTTAGAGGACGAATTAAGCTGAATGGCACGGATGGTAAGGCACGGACATCGAACTTATTCCCATGTGTCAGATTAAAGTTGGCTGCTGACGACTAGGAAAGGATGTGCATATTGGAAAAGATGCTAAGATGAGTATGGTTGCAACGTTTGTGTGAGGATCCTTAGAGCCACTCAAAATAAGAAAAAACTCCCCTCCCCATGACATGGTGAGCGGGAACCTTCATCATCTTCAATTACATCCGCACAGGGGCTGTTTTTATTTTGTCGGTTAGCAGGAAAAGACTTCCTTTTGCCGAACAAATAGTTGAAAGGAGGCATGCATTTATGAGCAGAGTTCACATATTTTGGGATAATAGTAATATTCATATTGTTGGATTAAGAAATGTAATGGGACTAATAGAGCCCAGCGAAGACCCTGCCTTATATCGTACTTATTTCAAGGGTGTATTTGAGTTGGCGCGTAGGAATCGTGAGGTAGGTAAAGCTTATTTAGCTGGAAGCAAACCGCCAGAAAATGATGATTTATGGAATTATATTAGAACATTAGGAATTGATGTTGATCCTTTGGAGCGTACTGGGGAAAATAGGGAAAATGCGATTGATATCTCAATCCAGGCAGCAATGCTTAGGACAGCAATTGATAATATAGGTAGCGGTGATACGATAATTGTATTAACTGGCGATGGCGCTGGAGGTTTATTGGGAGTTGGTTTTTTAGCTGATTTACAACGTATTCACGAAAGAATGGGGTTTAACTTTGAAGTGATATCCTGGGAAAATGGTTGTAATGGACGTTTGATGGATTATGCTAAGCAGAATGGTCTTTTCATCCCACTTGAAAAATATTATTATGAAGTTACATTTATAAAGGAAAAACGGCGAGCAAAACCATTTGCTCAAAACATACTAGCAAATATAGATACCTAGAGCCTTTGAGCTCTTCTCATTTCAAAAAAATCAGCCCGCTTAGGGCTAGCACAAGACAGGGTAAGCCTCTAAATGGTAACGATTTATGCACATTACTCTGGTTGAAGATTCAACAAGCGATGAATGAATATAAATGGGGGGGGGAAATAGATGGAGGGAAGGAATGTTAATGGATATGAGATAATAGAATATATTGGTAAAGGCCAATTTGGCACTGTGTATAAATGTAAGCGGTCGGAAAGTATTTATGCGATCAAAATATTTAACCTTGAGTATGTTGATGTCGAATATAGGCAACATGGCGATGATAACCGTATTAATAGGGAAATAAATGCGTTAAAAATGGTAGATCATGAGAATGTGATAATGTTCATTGACGAGGGCGTATACGAGGAGAATGGCCAGTTCTACGTCTACGTTGTTATGGAATGTCTTGAAGGCATTGACCTACAAAAATATTTATATGCAAATAACCTAAACCTTAAAGATATTAAGGAAATATTCATCCAGATACTTGAAGGCCTAAATGCTGTTCATGAGAAAAATATAGTACATAGAGACTTGAAACCCCAGAATATATTTATAACCAAGAACAATATTGTTAAAATTTTGGACTTTGGGCTATCTAAGCTAATTGATTTTACATCTATTACAAGCACTGGTGATATAATAGGAAGCCCTATATATATGTCTCCTGAACAGGTTAAGGATAGCAAAAATATCGATTATAGATCAGATTACTATGCATTGGGCGTGATACTTTTTGAGCTGATCACAAAGACATATCCATATGGTGATATTGCTTCTAGGGAGCAATTATATTTCAACATAATTCACGAGAAGCCCCTATCTGTCTTACAGATTGTGCCTTCAACTCCGAATTATATTGATAATTTGATAGTTTCTTTATTGAATAAGGAAAACTATAAGCGTCCAAACAGTAAGGAAGCAATACTAAAATATTTATCGTTTGCACAACCCGCGGACTTCCATGATATTCCAGTAACCTTTGAACCATGCTTTTATTTAAGAACATATAACGAGAAATCTGTGCTTAAAGAATACTATAAAGATGGCTATACTGTAGAAAATGTTATATTTCCGATTAATCATCAAAAACTGCAGAAGAATCTCCTAAAACATATAAAAGACAATAACGTGAACTTTATTATTGATCCATCTACCATGCGTTTAGCCTACGATACATTTGCTGATATTAAGGGTTTGGTAGAATTACCTTATGCCCCTCAGGGGTATGCTCGGCTTGAGTTGGGCGACTTTGCTGAACTGGATCAAAAGAAGAAGTATGTGAATATGGTGGTGGAAGCGCAGCTACAACATGATCCAGGTTATGTTGTAGCGCCGTTTCATGTAAGTAATAACACCAATTTTGTTTCTATAAAAAATGCTAATATTGAGACATGGTTCTCCTTGGATATAAAGCTCTTAAAGGAAACAAAGGATTACCTTTTAACCAATAAGATTGATAAGATGTTGGTTGGTGGTTTCTGTATTAAAGCCGATATTCTTACAACAAATACAGAGAGGGAATATTTCTTAAACGTTTTAACCGGATTACCATGTGATATGTATTGGTTATACGTGGATTGCATTAATTATGAGACCGGTGCTGCACAGGTATATCAATATATATCAACATTACTTGAGTTGCAAAAATCAACAAGCAAGCCTGTCATTGCCGGTAGAGTTGGAACTATAGGACTCCTTTTGCTGGCTTTTGGATTATATGCTTTTGAGTCTGGTTCTGCAAGGTTTGAGTCTTTCTACGAAGACTTATATAAAGAATCTATGGACCCTTACAATATGTATGTTATGTATTATATACCTGAGCTTATGAAGAATGTACCAGTTGAAAGAAAAAATCCTTCTAAAATTATTAGTATATTAGGTGCTAAATGTGGAATAGATTTAAGATGTAATTGTCCATATTGTCAAGGAAAGCAACCAGATGAGTTAATTAATGATTCTAATACCAAAAAGCATTTCCTTTACAGGCGTCATGAAGAAATTATGGCTCTAAGATCGATGAGTATTCCTCGGAGGTTGGACTATATTGAAGAAAGAATTAGGAATGCCATTGCATATTATAAGGAACTAATGCCTATATTCAAAGAGAGCGACTATAGTTACCTGAAGGCATGGCAGAGAGTAGTTCCAGACCTCAGAAAGGTTTACCAATTATAAGGAGGTGATAGACGTGAAAGAATCAGAATTAGTCAGTGTCATGAATAGATGCTTAAAGGACAACAGGATGTTATACGCAAATGAAATACGTATGGGGATCGGTATTCCGGATATTATGGTAGGGTATAATGTATCTGTAAAACATGAAAAAATTATGGACTACTATGCCCTCAAAATATATTATATGATTGTAGAAAACAATATTAAAAGGATTAGTGAATTGGTTGAAAGATTAGTTTTGCCTAAGCCTCACGTGCTAAGATGCATTCGTATATTGGTGAACGTTAAAATAATTGGAGTTGATAATGAAGTAATTACTGTAATCAAAAGAATAGATAGCATAAACCTTGGAGTAAACGTTTCCATAGAGGCAAAAATCAAGGATTGGAAGGGTGGTCTCGTCCAAGCCCAGAGGTATTTATTTTTCTCGGATTATTCGTATGTTGCCCTTCCAGAGAACTCCGTCAAGTCAGTTGATATAGATATGTTTAATGAAAGTGGTATAGGTTTGCTTGCCGTGACTGACGATTGTCTTTACGAGGCGGTAAAGCCTTTAAAATCTACCGGATGTGATCTTCTATTTAAGTATATCTCTATATCTGCAGTACTTGAAAAGACAAATGACGACGCTGTTGGCTGTGAGGCAGATTGCAAGATATTCTCTGTATTACAATAAAAATATGGTGTATATCTCTTCTATCTTTTATTAAATTCGATATTCGATAAGAGTACCTGCCGGATATTGAAATAGTTATTAAATAATTACTTGTATTATGTTCTCTGGCTTGAAGAGTGATATCACGTTAAATATTCTCGGAATGATTCTGCTTGAGGGGGATATTCGTCTGAAGGGGAGGATGATCTGGCCTCGCAAGATCAATTACTCTTATTCAAGTTACCTTCCATATTTGCTGGCAAACCCCAGAGGACGTATATTGTGAAGCTCTAAATATGTCCTGGCTGAAAGGCAGGATAAGGGTTTGCAATGTCCAAGGCTACACTACACACCCGGCAAAGCCGGGTGGGGCTATAAGCAAAGCGATACTGGTTTATGGTGTCGCTTTATTATTTTGTAGCCGTTTACGGTACCGCCATAACTGCTGTCCCTTGCGTCTGTTCACCTTTAGAGGAAGGATGCCAAGGAACAGAGTGCCCAACTTAGAACTCAAAAGGAGGGTGGTAGTGGTTATGAAGCACAAGCATCGCTGGAGGATTAGAGATCTAGTGGCCGGATTTTTGAAAGGGCTGGCGATCGTGGTCGTCAGCCTCGTGCTTTTATATGCGGCAATTGGATGTGCGGGAACTGCATCCGCCAGTTCACCTGGCACCTGGTCGGCCAGTTATGATCAGGCCAATAACTGCATCGACATCACTGCCACCCCTCCTGCCGGCCAGCATGTCGAAACCACAATAACCTGGTGGGACGCTGCTAATTCCAACAACATGCAGACTGCCGTGTCAGGTTCCACTGCCAACCCGGTGACCTATACAATCACGTCGAGCATGATACAGCAAGCGTTAGGGACGGAAGCGCCGGGCACAGGAAATCAATATGTTGTCCAATGCTATTTCGCAGAACCTGATGGCGAAGGCGGTGTAACCGATGTTCCCGGCGCCGGTGGACAGGCTACCGTAACTTGGGGAGATCAAGGGTCCGGCACGGCACAGGGGACTGCCCCCGTTGGCAGCGGCAGCGGACAAGCCACTGAAGACCAGGGCAGCCCGATGGAACGGTTCCTGGCGATACCGATCGACGCGATTGCCAACACCATCGCCAGCCTGGCCGGATTGATGCCTCTGGACCAGCTCATATTCGGCAGTGGGGCTTTTCTCAGCCAGAGCGCCTGGGACACGGCCATGCAGTGGTATCAGGGGCTGACGCTCTACGCGGTCCTGTTCATGGCGCTGGTGCTCCTGTTCCTGGCCTGGCAGGCCAGCCGGGCGCAGGACGATCGGGAGCGGGCCGAGGCCTATAAGGGTATCTGGCGCTGGGTGTTCGGATTCATGATGCTTTATCTGGTACCGTGGTTCGCCACGGCAATTTTCACGGTGAACGGAGCACTGGTGCAGTTCGCCGCGGCTCAGCTCCACGGTGTCAGTGTCAGCAACGCGGTGGCCACCGGCAATGTGCTCTCGGACGCCTTCATAGCCCTCTACATGGCCGGTTTGCTGCTCTACTTCAACATCCTCTACGTTATCCGGGCGGTGTTCACCCTGCTGCTGCTGGCGATCGCTCCGATCGTGCTCTGGACCTATGTTTTGGACCCGACCCGGCAGAGCTTCACGATGTGGAGCGCGGAACTGTTCAGCAACATCATAATGCAGGCCGCCCATGCCCTGACGCTGTCATTCTTCTTCGCCATCCTGACGGCGATTCAGGGAGCAGCGGCGGGCACCGGCGTGGCGGGTATCCTCGGCCAATGGTGGGCGAAGATAGTCATCGTCACCATGGTCATCCCGGTCGGGCAGTTCCTGCGCAACCTGATCAACATGCGGTTGAACCTATTTGGGTTAAAGGAGGAGCAGGTCGCTGGCGGAGCTGCTGCTGGCCTGGCGGGCATCATGGCGTTGCCGAGGATGCTCGGGACAATGACGGGGCTCAAGTTCGGCGGGGCGGCCACGGGAGCGGGATCGACAGACCCGGGTCCCAGCGGCAATGGCGGTGGGTTCAACGCGCCGCCCGATGCAGGAGGAACCGGCGGATTGCCGAACACAACAGCCCAATTCAGCGGTTTGGCTAACAACTACAATATGGCTGCCAGAGGAGCTGCCATGTTGGGCGGTGTGATGGGCACCGTAGCAGGGATGCCTCTCGGGCAGAGCCAGACTTTCGCCCAGGCCGGAGCGGCTGCCGGCAGGGGGATCGTGAGCAACATCGGCCAGGCTCATCAGGCTCTGGCCCAAGCCGGTCAGTCAGGAACGAGCAAACCGGCGGCCATCGGACAGGCGGCTGGAGCGCTTCTTGGTGGCGCCACGGGAGAGCACGTCGCTGGCGCTGCGATGGCGATGGGGTCCCGGCTTCTGCACGGCGCTCCCCAGGCTCCGGCGAAGTCCGGAAACTCTCCGGCGCAAGGCGGGCATGGTGTGAACCAAAACAGTCCGCAGTCAAGCCAGTCGGGAATTCCGGCGCATCCGGCTGCAACAGGCGCAGCGGTGGGAGCGGGAGTGCAGCCGCCACCGGAAAATACGCTGGGTTCCGGAGCCGGCCAATCAGTTCCGGCAAGCACGGAAAGTTCTGCTTCGCAAAGACCCGATGTAGGCCAAAACAGTTCGCCGGTAGACAGATCGATGGGTCTGGAGGATATCATCGATTTTAACCGGTTGACGAGGTGATGCCCGATGGCGGACACTGGCCAAATGTTCAAAAACTATGCCAAGAGCATCATCAAATTGGCGGCCAAACAGGCCGCCAAATCTTTTCTCCGGTATCTGATAGCCACGTTCGGTCTTCCGGCGCTGGTGATCACGTTAGCGGTCATCCTGGTGCTGGTGACCATCTTCGCGGTGCTGCCGGCTTCAGGAATACCGGGAAGCACGATGCAGACCCGGACCCAAGCGGTGGCCTATTACCATCAAGTGACGGACCAGGCCAACCCGAAGCCGCAGGCCTCGCTGTACCGCGAGATCGAAGAATCGCACCTGCTCAACTTCGGCCTGCTCTACGCAGTAGATTTCTTCGCCAACAACCTCTCCGGGGCGAACACGTTTCAAAGCAACGCCCAGGCTCTGGGCGAAGGACTGAAGCCTGTATTCACCTACATTCAAGAGACAGAAACCATCACGACCATCGTTAGCAACCAGAACAGGACGAGTAAGAGCGTGACCAAGACAGCCTTGACCTTGCTGTCCGAGGCCGACACCTACCAGGGCATATACACATACACTTACGAGCCGTACGAGTACACCCTTCATCCCAGCACAAACGAGACGATCACCATAGATACCTGGCACCTGTCCGGTTCCGAGTATGCCGAGGACTGGACCAGGTTCGACGCTGTGGTGGAGAAGTACGCGGGACTGACGGCGGTGACGGACGACGACCGGGAGATGATCCTGCAGTCGGCAGCCACGCTTCAAAGCGGATCGGCCAACCTGGATTGGATGATGGGCGTGGCGCCCTTCAACCCAGGCGCCGGAGCGGTATACTCGGAAATACCGCCCAGGTACCTGGTCTGGTTTAGGGCGGCCGGCCAGGAGTATGGCATACCCTGGTACGTGCTGGCGGCGATCGCTGACGTGGAGAGCGACTTCAACCCGGACGCCATCGGTCCGGCCAACTACACCGGGGAACTGGCGGAAGGCATGATGCAGTTTCTCCCCAACACTTGGGCTGAATACGGCAGCGGCAGCCCGTTCGACCCCGAGGCAGCAGTCTTCGCGGCGGCAAAGTATCTGGCGTCTGAAGGAGGGGCTGCTAACATCCGGACCGCTATCTACGATTACAATCACGCCGATTGGTACGTGGACGAGGTGATGAGCATAGCGGACAGCTACGAAGAACAGGCGGAGACCCCGGCCTCGCAGGGCGGGTACGTCTTTCCGGTAGAGGGCGCCGTCAAGATTTCCTCAACCTTCGGACAAACGCAGCAAGGCGTTGACTTTTCGGCGCCGGCAGACACGCCGGTGCTGGCATTTGCCGGCGGCACGATCAGCCTCTCGCAGAATGGAGCGGACCTGCACGGCCAGGACGGCAACGACTACATCTACGTTAATGTGCAGAGCGGTACTGTAGGAAACGGCGCAACAGTGCAAGCCGGCCAGGTGATCGGTTATACAGGCCAGCCCGACCTGCTCTTCGAAGTTGAGGTAAATGGGAAACTGGTAGACCCGGACAGTTATCTGGCATTGACGTCCGGCACGGGAGGTGAGTGAATGAAAATCCTGTTAGCGACAGGCAACCATGATTTAGACAAAGAATTGGAGGGCGCGTTTTCAGCAACCGGTATCGCGACCGCTGACCCGGTGTATTACCGTGAGGCTCTACAGCTGGAGACGGTTCTAGGCGGGATTGAGGCCGTCGTCCTATCGCCGGCGTTAAACGGTTCTGTCCCGATACACGAAGTAATATATTCGCTCAGAAAAAACGATATTCGCGTGGTATTGCTGTCGGGAGACAACTCCGATGAGCTGCGTCAGTCCGCGATTGGCATGGGTGTGTACGACATCATCGAGGACCCGGTGCAGGCGAAGGATGTAGTGTCAAGCCTGCTGCACCCGGCCACCTTCGCTACAGCTGTCGGTTTCAAGCCTCTTGGAGCAATGGCTCCGGATTTCCCGATGGGTGACGGCAATGAGTGGAGGCCGAAGAACAGGAGACGGGATTCACCGGCAGTCAATTCCTGTCCCGATACAGCCGGGGCGGATTCTGAGGTCAAAGATCCGGTGCAGCAAGCAGGCAATGATGACGTTTCCTCTATAGTGGCCGGTTCAGGCTTGGAAACCCGCCAGTCTGGCCCGGCTGTATCCCCTGCGGTCAAACAAGTTCAGACTCCAAGTGCAACCCATGTCCGGGTGCTTGAAAAGTTAGTTGCGGAGCAGCGCCCGATCGGGCTGGTCACCGTTGCGGTGGCCGGGACTTTTACGGGCGCCGGGTGTACGCACATGGCCCTGGCCGTCAGCCATTTCATTGCACGGGCGGGTCACAAGGTTATTCTTGCCGGGCGGCCTAATGGGGAATCTTTGGGCTACAATTCGATCGTCCATGTCCTGGAGGGGCGGGAGAGCGGCATCGAGGGCTGCGCCACGGTGTGCGGCATGGATATTTTCTTTGAATCAAGCAAGCTGGATGGCATATCCGACATCTTCTCTCGCTTCCAGGGGCGGGGTTACGAGTACCTGGTGCTGGACATGGGCTGCCTTGATCTGGATGCGCGGCAGGAGCTTGACCGGTCTGGGCTCCCGATTCTTGTGACTTCGGCTTCTTGCTGGAGGCTGCACCACCTGGCGACGATGGTGAAATACAACTACGATGGCATGCAGAACTGGACCGTTGTCGCCAATATGGCATCCGAATTCAATTACCAGTATTTCTGCAAGATGTTCCAGGATCAACTGCCGAAGGTTCAGGAAATGCCTTTTTTCCCGGACCTGTTCAATCCTGATGAAACCACATCGGAACACCTTTCCCGGCTGCTGGCGCCTGTTCTTCCGGGACAGGCGCGCCGGCGCAAGAGGGGGTGGCTCCCCCGGTAGAGGTTAAGTTGTATCCAGCGGCGGGATCCGCGCTACGGGCTCGCGGCTATTCAATTTTCTGGAGGTGTTTCTGTGTTCAAAAGAACTCGTGTCTTGTTTGTGATTGCTTTGTTCTGCGCCGCCGTAGCCGTCTATGCCGGAGTGGCTTACGTGCATGGGTATCTCCGGCTGGAGAAGGTGGCGGTCACAGCCCGGAACGTCTTGCCCGGAGAGGTATTGGCCTCGAATGACGTCAAGATGAAAGATGTGCCGGCCAGCATCGTTCCTCCGGGGGTGGTCACCAATATCCAGGATGCCGCCGGCAAGGTTGTGATGTCTTTTCTTACCGCCGGTTCTCCCGTGCCCCAGAGTGTGCTGGAACCTCCGCAGGCCGCCGGCCTGGCTGGCAGACTGAACGCCTATCCGGGGCGTCAGGCCGTCGCCATTCAGTCAGACGCTTATACCACAGTGGGCTACAACCTCAAGGACGGAGATTGGGTGGACGTGATCCTGACACCGAAACAGGGCAAGGTTGTCCCTGTCGTTGTTCAGAACATTCCGGTACTGGCTGTGCCGGCGCAGGGACAGCAGAGCGGCGCCCTGGTGCTGGGGGTTGACGACGATCAGCGCGCTCTGCTGATCACGGCCCTGGTTTCCGGGCAGGACGTTCGGATCACGCTCAGGCCCACAGCCAGTCAATGAAAGGGGAATTTTCTATGGGTGTCCTCGTTTTTGGAGAGAAAGATTTTTTAAACCTCTTTGACGGCAGGTTCCCGGCAGTGATTGCCGGCACAGCCCAGGATATGCCTTCGGCAATGCAGGTCCTGCGTGACTCATCCAGCGCTGACGACGTGGTGATCGGTTTCGAAGGACAGGACGGGATCGACATCGCCTTCAAGTTCGCAGAACTTTACAGAGATAAAAGGATCTATTTGGCGCCGACTGTGACCACGCCGGAGTTGTGGGCGAGAGCCTTTACGAGCGAGATCAAGATCGTGAGCAGGGATGGGCTGCCGCTGTCGGTGGCGCAGGCGCTGCCGATCACTGAAAAACCCGCTGCCAAATTGATCACGATGTACGCCTTGAACGGCGGATCGGGAAAATCGACCGTCACCGCAGGCGTTGCCTGTTGCGCCGCCTTGAAGAAGGATATCAGGGTGTGCGTTGTTTCAGCCGCCAGCAACCGCGCCCAGTGCGTCTTTCAGGGTTTGCGGGTGCCGATTTCCGCCCCCCAGAACATGGAGAGTATCGGAGCCGTGGATTGGGACAGTGTTCAAAGCCAACTTGTAAAGCCCTATCCCGATCTTCTTCCCGGCCTCTGCTTTTTGCCGGGTCCGATGGACAGCCCCAAGGATATCTCCGTTGAACTTTTAAGACGCATCCTGGGCATTCTTGATGAGCATTTCGACTTAATCCTGTTCGACGTCAGCGACCAACTGAAAGACGACGCCACTTTTCTCGCAGTCCAGTCTTCATCGCTGGTTTTTCTATTGGTCAGAGCCGAGATGCCGCAGGTCATCCACGCTGGTGAACTGTTCATTCCCAAGCTGCACAATTTCAACATCAACACCTTGCGGCTGCTGGTCACCTGGGTGTGGCCGGGAGAAGACAAGGTGTTCGCCCCCTCAAGGGTGGCCGAGGATGTCGGGAGAGGGATGGTGCGGATCACGCCCTTCGAACGGGGCATACCGCTGGATAAGGCCGTTCATGACAACTACAACGATCCTTATCAGCCGCCGCTCGTTGTGGCAAATCCCAAAAGTCCCTTTTCCCAGGCTGTTCACGAACTCACATCTTACATCCTGCAAAGTTAGGTGGCGCCGATGGAGAGAAGAAAGAGCCTTTATGCTCAAGCGCTGGAGAACCGGCCCGTCGATCCCAATTACGACTTGGAGAGCTTTCGGGCCAGGGTTCTGGCCAGGGTGCGCCAGGACCACCCGGATGCGTTGCAAAACCCCAGGAAGAACGAGATGTACCTGAGGAACGCGGCTGCCCTGGTAGACCCGGAAGCCGCCTGGTCTGTGGTGGACAGCATCGTGAGAGACATGTTGGGTTACGGCCCCTTGCAGGAGTTCGTCTACCCAGACCGCCCCGAACAGGAAGGGATCACGGAGATTATCGTTTACGCCCCGGACCGGGTGCGGATCGAGAAGAATGGCTCGCTGTCCATGACCGGTGCCAGGTTCATGGACGAGAAGCACCTGCTCACCACCGTGCAGAAGATCGTTCTCTCCTGCGGCAGAAGGATCTCGGAGACCGAGCCGATAGTGGACGCCTACATGCCGGAAAACGGGGCGCGGGTGCTTGCCAACTTGCCGTACGGTCCGCGCCTGGGCTGGATGACCATCCGCCAGTTTCCCAAGCGCTTTTCGCTGGAGGAATTGACAGAGAACGGGACGATCACCTCCGAGGTGGTCTCTTTCTTGAAGCAGGCGATCAGGAAGAAGTATTCCGTTGTGTTCAGCGGGGCGATGAACGCCGGCAAAACAACCCTGATGAATGCCTGCCTGTCTCTGGTACCGGAGGAGGACGACATGCTGGTTTACGAGGACGTGCCGGAGTTGCAACCCGAACACAGAAACACGCGCTTCATCCTGAGCCGCCCCAAACGGTTCGGAGCCGGCAAGAGCTTCTTGGAAGAGGTTTCGCAGGAACAATTGCTCCGCTCCCGCGCCGACAGGATCGTGATGGGGGAATGCCGCGGCAAGGAGACCTATTACGTCCTTCAGAACATGTGCCTGGGCACTCCGGCCATGACCTCCGTTCACGCCGACAGCGCCGTTGACGCCTGTTTATACAGGCTGCCCTCGCTGCTGGTGGAGTCGGAAGAGGGCCGGGCGCTGGGCTATACGCAGTGCCTCACCAGGGTCATGCTGGCCGTAGATCTGATTGTCCATGTGGCGATGCTTGAGGGCGTCAAGGAACGTCGTGTTGTGCAGGTGGCGGAGGTGCTGCGTAAGATCGCTCCAGGCGGCCTAGCGCCTGACCCGCACGTGATCTTCGAGTGGGACAGTCAGTCAAAGAAGCTCTTACCAGTGTCCGAACCGCGGCTCTTCGCTGAGAAAAGGAAGGTGTGGACGTGATGCTCGCGATGTGCTTCGTCGGCGTCTTCGGCGCCGTGTTTTTCTTGTCCCTGTTTATCCTGTATAGGCGCAGTGAGAACATTCTTACGGCGGCCAGGAAAGGCTTTTCGCAAGTCCGTAGGAGAAGGACGTCTCCGAAAGACTTTCTTCATGAACTATGGGGGTCCGGAGACGATCTCCTGCCGCTCGGGTTATCGTCAGCCCTGGGCGGCTTTCTGGCGGGATATTTCCTCCTGAGCGCGCCTGGCGGGATACTCCTCGCCCTCACCGCATTTTGCTTGCTGCCCCGTATTTATCTGGCGCTCAAGCAACGCCAGCGCCGCGCCTCATTCAGACTGCAACTGCCGGCGATCATCGAGGCGATGGCCACTGTGTTCCAGGCCGGGGGCAACGCGCTTACGGCTATAGAAGAGGCCTGCCGGGTGGCCAAGCCTTCGCTGCAGGATGTTTTCGTGCAACTCAGGGGGGACATCAAGGTCAACACCCCTTTGAACGACGTGATGGATCGGCTGGTCGGCATGGTTGATTCCTTGGAGGTGAGAATGCTGGCCGATGCCATCAGGAGCGCCGGGCAGGTGGGTCCCGAGGCCAGCAGCCGCATGCTGGGCATAGCCGCCGGCTTCTGCGGCGAGAGCATCAAGCTGAAGCGGGACATCGACGCCGCCACATCCAACATCCGTTACGGCTTTCTGATCTCCAGCCTGCTGCCGCCGGTGATCGGCGCGATCATGTCGCTCTGCATTCCGCAATACCTGGAGGCGTTTCAGTCGTTCCAGGGGCACATCCTGATCATCCTGTCGCTGATCTGGCTCCTGGCGGGGCACATCTGGGTAAGCGCCATGATCAGAGGCGCCGGGAAAGAGATTGGGCTGTGACGGAAAATGGGAGGTGATTCTCTTTGCTCAGAGTTGCAGAATTTTTTGGCGCGGGAGCGGTTTTCTTTCTCTTCACGGCGATCATGCAGGCATTGGGCCATGACCGTCTGGAAGCGCTGCGCCAGGGTTATGAACAGCCGAAACTCCGCAGCGGGAGCTTGCTGTCCGCTGTCCGGAAGCTCGGCGTCAAGGTGTCGCAGGTGCCGGTGGCGAGGGATCTGCTGCTCGTTGACGGTATCGAAAAACAACTTCACCTGGCCGGTTACAGCCTCAGCGTCCAGGAGTGGTTTGGAGTCGGGATGCTCAGTCTGGGTTTTTCAATATTTCTCGGTTTGAGTCTTTGGGGGAGCGGGAGGTTACCGCTGTTTCTGGCCTGCGTGTTCCCCATCCTGGGTTTCACCATTCCGAGGGCGATCCTTAGCGCCAAATCGGACCGGGTGCTCCTGGAAACTGGCATCGAGTTCATCGGTTTCACCGAGAAGTTCTCGTTAATGGTTGGCGGCGCCGGGATGTCCATCATCGACGGTTTCAAGGCCTGCGCAGCGGATACCTTTTTGGGTGGAGAGATCGGTGTCCTAGTCGAGGATTTCCAAAACGGCCTGCCGTTGGAGAATGCCCTGGATGCTTTTGCGGGAAAGATCAGCCTGCCCGAGGCGGATTCCTTCGTCAGGGCCATCAAAGGCGCTCTGCGCTACGGTCCTGGCAGGCTGCCGGAAGCGCTCGGGAACCTGGTGGACGACATGCGCAGGGCGAGGGAGAGCAAGGTGGAGATGATCGCCAGGACGATGGAGAACAAGGTGATCCTCCCGGTGGTGGGCACGGTGATGCCCGTCATCTTCCTGCTGATCATCGGTCCCTTTGCCGTCATCGTGATGCGCATGCTGATGAGCTGAAAGAGAGGTGTTTTCTCTTGCTAAGGAAGGACGAACGGGGCATGGTCTATACTCCACTCCTGATCGCCATGCTTCCCCTGGCGCTGCTGATACTGTTCATGCTTGCCGATGCAGGGCGGATCAACCTGGTCCGGGGGCAGGAGATGACGATGGCCGACGCGGCATCCCTGGCCGCGGCAGACACAGCTACACCGGTTTCGGTCACTACTTACCAGTATTCCTATGACAGTAACGGCAACATTACTGGAATCATTGGCACGAATACATCCACCCAGGCGGTGATCGAGGACCCGGTGGCTGCGGAGAGCGCCGCCCGCCAGGCGGCTCTAGTGAATATGGGCGTTTTGACGAACCAAACGAACGCCGGCATGATGGGCATCAATATCAGCCCGACACCGGGAGCGAATGACGATCTCACTTTCCAGGTGATCGGCACGGATAGTTGCATCGCAAAGATCCGGAGCACAGTGAAAACTTTCGCCGTCAATGCCCTGGAGAAGCTGTACGGGCTGTCAGAGAGCGACAAAGACGAGGGCTTCACCTCGTATGGGCAAGCGGTAATCGCGAATTGAGAGGGGGCATTCCGATCGCATTAATGATCAACCTTTTGTTTTCTTTTTCTGCTCGGTAACTTGTTGTTCATTGTTTGAAAACAAACAAAGGAGGTCGTGAATTCTTTGAAAAGGTTTGTGAGAGCTTTGAAAGGTTTTGCTGCCGACGCCAGAGGCTCGCAACTGGTCGAGGATCTGGCGATTATCGGGATCGTCGTCATCATTCTGGGCGTGACCTTTTTGCTGCTCAAGACACCGGTCACCACCTGGTGGAACGCTTCGGTCATGCCCCTGTTTTAGGCGATGATGACGATGAAACTAACAGACAATAAGGGTTCAAGCCTGGTGGAGCTGCTGGCGCAGCTTCCTTTTGTGCTGTTCGGTCTGCTGGCGGCGGTGACCGTGCTGCAGTTACTGGTCGCCCAGGTGGTGACGGTTTCCGCGGCCCGGGAGGCCGCCAGGACGTTGGCCGTCTATCATGATGCCAACAAGGCGGTGCAGGCTGCCCTGAACACAGTCTCCATTTTGCCCACGGGGGGCAGCCAGAGTGGTACCGCCGTAGTCAACTCCGGGGTGCTGCCGCCGGCGGGATCTTCACAGCAGCTTGCCATCGGCAACCCGACCCAGAATCCCAACTACAGCTTCAGTTTCACTCCCTACCAGGACGTGGCACTCTACGACGACGGGACTTACTGCTATGCCCTAGTCAACTACCACGTCAGGACGCTCAGCCCCGGGATTCCCTGGCTGCTGCAGGCGAATGCCTCGCCATGGAGCAACTGGCTGAACATACAGGGACGGGCGGTTTTCAAAAAAGAAACTTGAGATGCCGGGGGCAGCTTGCCCCCGGCGAAATTTACTCACGCAAGGAGGTCGTTGATTTGCTTCGTTCAAAAATGATTGCGTTATTGACCGGCTGCCTGATCATCGGTGCCATACTGGGCTTTTTCGGAGGCTTCTACACTTACAAGATCTATCCCCAGGTCCACGCCATGAAAGTGGCGCAGGCGGCCCAGGCCAGACTAAGCGGCGAACTCAGGCATGGGACAATCACTTCAATGGGAGTGGATACGGTAGCGATCAAGGTGACTCAGGGGCCTGCCGACATTGGCAAGACCCTGGCGCTCAGGGCGAACCCCAACACCACGATCCAGGTCGGCTCCATTGTCTTGAACCGTTCTGGAGAGCCGGTGGATCTTACTAAGTGGTATAAGGTGGGCGACACGGTGGATATGTTGACCAGGGACGACTTGATGATGGACGCCATTTTCAGGCCGTTGAAACAAGGAGAAGAACCGGTGGAAACGATCCAGCAGTCGCAGGCTCCAACGGCGAGGAAATAACGCATAGAGTGGCTTTATTGACGAAGAGACCTTGATCTGTCGAACACTGCCTTGCAGGATATATTTTATGTAAAGACTTTCATTTTCCCCCATTCAAGTATATAATCCTGGTAAGAAGTCAGAAAGGGGGAAATGAGAATGTCGGAAGCACAAAAAGAACTGCGCATAGGTTCTACAATAAAAAAGGTCCGGCTGCGGGGAAAAGGACAGTTTACCATTCCTTCGGAAATCCGGGACAACCTGGGGATAGAAGAGGATACGATACTGGAGGTGATTCCGATAGGCGGTAGCTTTCTCGCCACGCCGAAAAAGTTGACTGTGAAAGAGATGGCTTCTACTGTCCGTAAAGACATGGAGCGCAGCAATATCGACCTCAAAGATCTGCTCGCTGAGCTGCGAGAGGGCGGACATGAATATGAGGAAGACTAGAGTCTTTCTGGACAGCAGCGTGATTATCGCAGGATTGGCTTCCGCCAGCGGGGGATCGCACAAGGTGCTGGCTTTGTGCGAACTAGGGCTCATCGATCCCTTTATATCAGCAGAAGTTCAAAATGAGGTGCTGCGAAATATTAAAAGTAAGCTTCCCAAGGCCATGGACGCTTTCGAAAGGATTTTAAACTCGCTGCCATTTACCGTGGTTGAGGTTCCTGAAGAGGACATCAAACGCGCCGAGTTGATCATCAACACGCATGACGCTCCGATCATGGCGGCGGCCATCTTTGGAAAGGTCGATTGGCTGTTGAGCCTCGATAAGCACTTTCAAGCCGTTCAGGAAAAAGAGAAACTTGACTTTACCATTGCTACCCCGGGAGAGTTTTTGCAGCGGTTTGTCGATATCGTAAGACACGAGGAATAAGCCGGAAGGGAGATGTCTGATATGAGGAGAATACTGGTGGTTGCCTTACTGGCGATAATGCTGGTTTCCTTCTCTGTCCCAGTTTGGGCGGATACCAGCTATGTGCCACCCACTCTGCCGACAGGGCCTTATGGGATCACGTTCCAGGCGTTACCGGCGAATGATACTTTTGATATGCCAATGGGTCAGTATGTAATTAGCTTTGGGTCAGGCGGAAAGAACGGTGGTCCAGTTCCTACAGACGCTCCTGCATACACCTCCTTGCAGGGCCGGGTCATGGTTCCGGTTCGCTACCTGGCTGACGCCCTGGGCGCTCAAACATCCTGGGATGCTTCCACGGAGACGGTGACTATCATCAAAGGCGGAACGACCATCGTCATGACCGTGGGCAGCAAGACATTAACTGTAAACGGCAAGACATCGCAGATGGACGTGGCGCCGGTCATCGGATACAACGGGAAAGTTTCGTCTATCTACGGAGCCAGGACATACTTGCCGGCTCGGTACGTGGCGGAGGCCCTTGGGGCGACGGTGAATTACGATCAATACACCTATTTTCTGAATATCTCGGTAGACGGTTTCACTGACTTCCCGGCGGGCTTCATTAGAACGTCATAGGTTTAGTACGTTTTATTTCAAAACAGGAAAAAACCGTAAAGGCCACGGGACATGGCAACCGTGGTCTTTCCTTTTTTTAAGAAGTATTGCAGAAAGGAAGAGATGGGATTGATCGGGCGGCCTTTGAAAAACATTACTGCCACGATGATATTCGCGCTAACGATGCTGATGATTGTTGCACCTGCCTGGGCGGATTCCTGGGCGAATTATCAGCAACATACTGCGCCTAATGCTTATTTAAAAGCAAACCCGTCTATTTACAACTACACCCGCGGCCAGTACGAGGACTTCTACACCAACTACGACGGCTACAACCAACCGTTGACGAATGACCAGTTGGGTAACAACGCTACGCATGTCGGATCTCTCTACCCTGCGGATGTGTGGGACCAGGTAATCGGAGAGAACCGCTACGGCTACGCGGCGGTAACATCGAGCGAGTTCAGCGGTGCCAGCAGTGATGTCAGGAATTTTCTGCAGGGGTTTCAGTTCCTTTATGACGACGATCCGAACAACCCCGGCGGCTATGACTACCTGTGTGACGAAGACTACCTGCTGAACCAGACAGGGACAAGCGAGATCAACGGTCAGCCTGTGCAAACAAGCGACTCTTTCATTTGCAGCAGCAATATTCACGACTATTCGGTGCCGATCACCGTCACCCCTACAGGAAATGCGTATATCGGGCCCAGCTCTCCCGATGGCTATTACGACAACAATGTTCAATGCATCAGCAACGGCGGCCAAGGGTTTCAAGGTCGGGCGTGGTTTCAGGCAACGAACGCCGATGGCAATGGCAATTACACATGGAAGCAGGCCACCGTGCAGGCGTCCAGCAGCCCCGGCCCCATCAATCTGACCCAGAGTCAGGCCGACTGGTACATGCACAACAGCATCGGACCCATCCTCAGTTCCAACTCACAGTACCCGACGTCGTACTACCCAGCAGTCACCTGGCACGGACAGTGCGGAGTGAGCTTCCCCTACAACATCTTCGTTTCCGGCGTGCAGAACACCATGAACGGCAGTGCGACGACAGCCACATGGAGCGTGACGAACCAGACACCACTCTATCTCAAGGGGATCAACGTCCGGGTCTATACGAAAGGGCTGAATTCCGGCAAATGGACGCTTCAGGCGGAATATGACGGCCTGGACATGTATCCCGTCGAGCGCAACACCTACTATGAGAATGCCAACCCGGGCGGACTGACGGGGAAACTTACCGGCACATCGACTATCGATCCCTTTACCGTGACTGCTGCCGGCATGTGGTCGGTAATGAACGGTTCCGCCACGTTCACGACGCCCAATGAGCCTTTTGTCACCGTGGTCACCGCCGATGTAAACCTGAATATACCCAACGGGCAGATCGGGACACCCGCGTTTACCACGGACAAGATGACCGCCGAATACTGGAGTGATACGTTGAAGGGGATATCGCCTCCCGGTCTGCCTTCGGGGGATACGGTCGATCAGCCGGGATTGACCACAGCCGCCCTCAACACCGAATATCTGGGGGTGGCCCTGCCGGCCGGCTATAACGACAATGTTGGTTACAGCAACCAGACCTCCGGGTATGTCCCTCCGGGCGGCGGGGGCGGGAATAATCCACCACCTGCACAGGGCAACAACCTGGTCGCCCAGTCGCTGACGCAGGCGAACTCGAATACGCTCCAATTCACCTGGACCAGCAACATACCGGAGAGCGGCACTTGTAGCGTGCGATTCTATATTCAATCGTCCAGCGGTTATCTGACGGAGTATGGGGGTGTGCAGTATGTGCATATTTCCGCTGCTCCCAGCGGGGGCACGATTACCCGCTCTGCCACTACAGTAGCCGTGCCGTTCGGACCTGACAGCGTCTGCTATGCCAGCGTGGACGCCGACTCTGTGGATGGGAACACATGGAACGGATCACCTTTTCAGGGGGACAATGGCCAGAGCTACCCGGAGACCAATTACAATGACAACTATGCGGTTACGATCATCCCAGGTAACTCCAGTCCGCCGTTCACACCGGCATCGGGGGAAGGCGTCGCCTATACCACCTACCCGACTCTTGCCGAGACGATCACATACCAGACAGTGACGATCAACACCCCGGTGATGGGGTGGAAAGAGGTGCCCTACACGCAGCCGCCCCCCGTACACGTGAGAGCCAGGCTGATCCCGCCGCCGGCGGGTTGGGACGATAACGGAAACGGGCCTTAATCGTGAATCTTAAATACTCGCTTAGGAGTGGATGATCCATGAATCACTGGAGCATGCGACGATGGAAGCCTCTCGTTTTGTTTTCAATTCTGCTGCTGCTTTTCGTTTCCGCCTCGCTCTGCCTGGCCGGGCCCGGGGTGGCAAGCCCGTCCCTGCAGTGGGTGCAGCTTGTGACCGGGGTGGACGGGAACGGGAACATTCTTTACACCTGGGTTTATGGGTATTACGTCAACATCAACGGTGGCAGCGACAATGTTCTCATACAGTGCGATCCGGCCACCGGCAACCCTACTGGCGAGTCGTATATCTCCGGGCAGCAGGTGGGCACGGTGAAGCAGACGGAGCAGATCCCCCAGGTGAATTACAGCGATAACGGGCCTACCCATACTCTCTATGCCGCGCAGAACTTTCCCAACATCTTCATCCCGACGGAGGGCGGCGGTCAGATAACGCTGGAGCCATTATGGGCCGCCCAGGCGCAGGGGTGCCCGATCTTTTACGCCACGTGCCCCTATAGCTCACTTCCCGCCTCCTGGCATTGGATGATCCTACAGATGGCGAACGATGATGGCTGGCCGGTCAAGGCTACCGCGCAGCTCACCGGCCTCGGCAGCTATGGTGATTCCAGCTATGCGCCAAGTCCTGAGCCGTTTGCGGCCAGCCAGACAAAGAACCTGCGGATCCAACTGAGCAACTCCGTCGGTGTAGGGACGGAGGTCGGCAGCAGCTTCGTTACGGACGCTACTCTCAACTATAACGGCGACCCCCTGGCTCCGCCCCTGTCGATGTTGGGGCGGGACGTGGTCAACAATCCTTTTGCCACTGCAAGCAACAATCAGGATGGCCTCTCTGCAGGTTCCTCCGTGGAAACGCGAGATATGTGGCAGGGCCTGAAGTTCCAATCGCCTGGCTCCAGTGTCTATTACACGTCTCTGAATTTCTGGGCGCTGCAGCCCGGTTTCGTGCAGGAGCCGTCATGGTCTCCCAACCAGGGGGAGGACCCCCACTGGGGAACACTGCAGTACACCACCACACCTGGGTACGTGGCGGTCCAGCAGGCCGGGTTCGGCCTGGCGGGTTCCAGTGGCCAGTATGTTGACGCCAGCGGTATGCCCAACATGCCCTACGTCGTAGGAGGCAGTTACGGCTCTTTCCAGACGTCCAGGCCGTCCGGACCGTGTGTTCCAGCCTACGAGTGGAGCAGCAAAATATGGAAGACGGGATATTGGGGAATTGCCGAATTCGATAATAGCGGGACAGACACCGGCGCCGATGTCACCTGCTCTGACGTCACCGCGGACGGGCAGTGGCACTATACAGGCTATATGTATTACCAGGGCCAGTACTATGATAATTATGAGCAAGTGACCCCGGGCTACCAACCTATCAACGGCTCCTACGATCAAGTAACGAATGCTACTGGTTATGAGTACACCGGAAATGGCCCAGCTCATTGGGTTTGGAATACCCCAATAACATACGCATATCACGAAGAGGTCTATAACCCCGGACCAGGCACGATCACCTTCAGCCAGTCACAGGCCAGGGAGAACGGGGACTCCTACTACTGTGCCTACTTCGATGTGGGCAGCGCCGGCACGGTCCAAATCCCACCCGGTCAATACGCCTGGCTGACAAGCACGTACACCATGCCGCAGAGTACTTACACGGTTTATCTGGGAGGCTTCCAGGACGTTACCGGCCCCATCGCCCCATACGCCTTTTGGACATATTACAATAACGGCAATGGCAATGCTTACACGCTGCACTCGGATTTCGGCGTTGGCTGCTGTGCCCCGGCCAGCAGGCTGAACGTCTTTTCGGCCTCGCCGATTTTGAACCAGTGTGTGGACTACGATTGGGGAATATATGACACCCACGGCACCGAATATGATGTGAGCAGCAGCAATGCCAATCCTGGAGTCACCGGCAGCGGAGTATGGTACGCTCCTACCATGACACCTTCGGAAGTCTATAGCGTGCTGGGATACAACTCGAAGACTTCTGCCATCGTGGGCGGCGCTTCTTATGCTTCCTGGTCGGCGCAGGTGAAGTTGTTCAGTGCGAGACAGGACGGCTGGTACAGTTATGTGACTGCTTCGTGATTTAATATGTTTATATCTCCCAGGCCCCGCAAGTTTACATACTTGCGGGGCTTTTCTATATCAAGGTTTACTGAACAGGACTGTTGCTGGCGCTCACAGCCTCAAGAGGTAAGAGCGGAGGAGGAAAAAATGGAGCAAGAAATATTTCTTAACGGTAGGAAGTACCAAGTTATTTGTGACGAAAATGGAGAAAAGTTCAGAAGGTTTGATACGAAACATAAGATGTGGGTTACTTTGAGTTTTTCAAAAAACCCTGATCCCCATGCTCTGGAGATTATGAGCAATCTGTCAATGGAAATATATGCTGGACAAGGAAAAGGTATTATGCTAGCATAGTCAACAAGATGTGACCTTACAATACCAAAGAGGGGCGATAATATGCTGAGCGTATTGCCGGATCTGAGAGGAAAAAGAAACGTCAACCTCTTTAGGGCATCAACCAATAAACAAACTGTTGGGGAGGATAAGGACATTCCTGCCCAGAAAGACATTATTCATGCCTTCAATGACCGGACAGGTGTGATTACGGTCCGGGAGTTTACGGAGGGTGGGGTTTCTGGCTGGAAAGTCAAAATGAATAAGCGGGATGCCGTTCAAAAAATAAAGGCTATGGCAGAGCGCAGAGAATTTGATGTGCTGACGGTCTACTATTCAGATAGGATAGGTAGTACGAACGCTACAATAAAAGTATACCAATT
>Ga0326728_10002457_pt1 | contig 61665 bp, 62 predicted proteins | sample MB3enrmetagenome_FD_207602 | JGI IMG/M metagenome (GOLD analysis project Ga0326728, IMG submission 207602) | Lab enriched peat soil microbial communities from McLean, Ithaca, NY, United States - MB31MN | ecosystem: Environmental > Terrestrial > Soil > Wetlands > Peat | place: USA: New York... | reverse complement strand
CTTCGAATAGGCTTTCACAAAAGCGTCGGCGAGCGAAGGTTGGGCGAAACAACGGCGCGACATGAGCGAATCATCTCCCGGGAAACCCCACAGAATCACAGGACTCCGACTTTTGCAAAGCGCTCCGCGGGATGACGGCTTTGCCGAAGCGGAAGCGATCGCTCCTGGTTGACATGCTGCGAATAGCCGCCTCCGCCAGCCCGACAGTGCGACGGTTTGCGGTTCCCCGCAAGCCGACATGCGGGCCGAGACGTGCGCGACGGGCGCCGGGACGCGCCGCGGCTCGGCCTGAGCGCCGAGAGAGGCGGTTTCGCCTGTCGCTTGATACGCGCGTCGCCGGTGGCGACCGACCGCCTTACGCAGGCGGATGCGCGCCAAATGCGATTCTCGGCGATCGGTCACGTCGCGACGGCCTTGGCGGGGCGAGCCTCGAGCGTCACCGTCTCCGCGTCGGCGAGGATGGCGACCTCCATGCCGCAGTCGCGCGCGACCAGCCCGGCGAAAAACGGCTGGATCGAATGCGCGTCGACCTCGCCGCTCTGCGGTCGCCCGGCGAGGAGGTCGGCGACGCCGTGAGCGAGTCGGGCGTTCGGCCCTTTGGCCTCGACGCGGATGGCGAGCGCTTCGTCGTGGTCGGCGAAGTCGACCGTGACGACGCCGCCGCGCGAGATGGCGGACGCGGCGATGAGGGCGAGGTTGAGCAGCAATTTGACCTTTTTCTTGGCCACGAGCTGGCGCGTCGGGTTCCAGACGAGGGTGGTGCGCTCGTTGACAATGAGGCCGCGCGTCACCGATTCGGCGTCGCCGGTGTCGACGGCGGCGCCGATCGAGCCGGCGGCGCCGAACGCCAGTCGGCAGAATTGCAGCCGCGCCGACGCCGAAGCGGCGCTCTTCTTGATCAGCTCGACCGCAACCTCGCGCATTTGCGGGTCTTTTTCATCTTCGAGAACCTCCAGGCCGTTGACGATCGCGCCGACCGGGCCGATCACGTCGTGGCAGACGCGCGAGCAGAGCAGAGCGGCGAGATCGATCGGTGCGAGGGCGACGATTGTCATGGGGCTCTTCCTGTGGTCTTAGCCGCCGCGGGCGCGGCGAATCGCGCGAATGGAGCGCATGCGCGTTTCTATCGGATTCGCCGGCGCCCCGCGACTGCGCAATGCAATCGTCGAGGCGAAGGACCGATTATCGATGAACTGCGGCCAGACGGCGCAAGCGTTCGATCTCGAGCGCGAATCGCGCGACGCCATCGCCTGCTTTCTGGCGCGGGCCGCGCTGGCCGCCGGGCCGGCGGTGATGGAGGAATATCGGCGCGCGGCGATCGCGCGCGTCAAGCGGGACGGCAGCCCGGTGACCGCGGCCGACGAACGGGCCGAGGCGATCATCCGCCAGCGCCTCAGCCTCCTGGCGGTGCCGATTCCGATCGTCGCCGAGGAGGCGACGGCGGCGGGCGAGGCGATCGAAATCGGCGAACGCTTCGTCCTGGTCGATCCCCTCGACGGAACTCGCGAATTCGTCGCCCGCAACGGCGAGTTCACCATCAACGTCGCGCTGGTCGCCGGCCGGGCGCCGATCGCCGGCGCGGTTTACGCGCCCGCGCTCGAGCGTCTGTGGTTCGGCGGCGAGGCCGCCTTTGCTTGCCCGGCGCCGGTCGGCGCCGACTTGCCGCACGCCGCCGCGTGGCGGGCTCTGCGAGTGCGCAGCGCGCCCGAATCGCTCGTCGCTCTGGCGAGCCGCTCGCACGGCGATCCGGCCACCGAAGCGTTTCTCAAGCGTCTGCCGATCCGCGAGCGCCGCTCGGCGGGGTCCTCGCTGAAGTTCTGCGTCATCGCCGAGGGAGAGGGCGACGTCTATCCTCGCTTCGCCCCGACGATGGAGTGGGACACCGCCGCGGGCGACGCGGTGCTTCGCGCGGCCGGCGGCGTCGTGCTGGCGGCCGAGGGCGGACCGCTCCTCTATGGCAAGGTCGCGACGGGATTGCGCAACGGCGGTTTCGTCGCCTGGGGCGATCCGCGTCTGGCTGCGCGCTTCAGCAACCGTTAACACCGCGTCAATCCGCCTTGACGATAGTGGCTCGAGGCGGCCGACCGGTCGAGCGATTCGCCATCAAGCCGACACTTTTGCGGCGAAGGCTGATTTTCCGCGGCCGAGCGATCGGCGGGGGCGAGGAGACGAGCGATGTCGATTTTGACGCGCCGGGAATTGCTGGGCGGCGCCGTGGCGGCGGGCGCGCTCGCGCTTGCCCGTCCTGCATTGGCGGATGCGCCCGCTCAATTCTCCCTCGATGAAATCATCGAAAGCGGCCATCATTTTTTCGGCGCCGTCGCGCGAGGCCTCGCCGAGGCGGTGCAGGAGGCGGCGCGTCGGTGGGGTCTGCCCAACGGCTATATCCTCGGCCAGGAAGCCTCCGCCGCTTTCGTCGGCGGCCTGCGTTACGGCGAAGGCAAGATGTACACCCGCAACGCGGGCGACGAGAAAATCTTCTGGCAAGGTCCCTCGGTCGGTTTCGACGCCGGCGCCGACGGCGACCGAACGATGATGCTGGTCTATAACCTGCCCGCGGTGGACGCGATTTACCGCCGCTTCGGCGGCATCGACGGCTCGGCCTATTTCGTCGGCGGCTTCGGCTTCACCGCGCTCGGCGCCGACAACGTCATCGTCGTGCCGATCCGCTCCGGGATCGGCGCCCGCCTGGGCGTCAACCTCAGCTACCTCAAGTTCACTCCCCACGCCACCTGGAACCCGTTCTAGGATAAGAGGGAACGCTCGGCGCCCAAATCAGAGCGCCATTTGGCTTGGGGGAGCGGACCTTCGGATCATCCGAGGCGTCGACCGGGATGCGCCGCGAGCGGATCTCCAGGAGCAGGCTTCTAGGCGCCGCCCGGGAGCGCTAGCCGCCTGCGCGGCCGGAGCGCTCCGTTGCGCGGCATTGGCGCTTTTCGCGGCGAACGTCCGCCATCCGCCGGCAATGCGCTTCAGTATGGCGCGGAAACGCGCGCAGAAGCGCGCTTCCCTCGCACGCGCCATGCGCTTGGGCCGTTGCGATGCCAGGCCGCATTGTTATCGAGGACTTCAACTGCGACGGTGGCAGTCTGAGGACGGGAGCCTATTGAGTCGATCGATCCGCGGCGCGGCGGCGGCGCGGCCGGCCGCCGCTTTGCACGCCGCGGCGCTCAGGCCGCGGCGCGCGCCAGAGGCAATGCGCCTACTGGGTGATCGGCGCGTACTTGCCGTCGTGCCACTGGTTGATGTCGAAGTGCGGGTCCTTGACGTCGCCCTTGGCGTCGAAGGCGATCGGGCCGAGCAACGTGTCGACCGGTTCGCCGCTCTTCAGCGCCTGAGCGACCTTGACTGGATCGTCCGAGCCGGCGCGCTTGATCCCCTCGACGATCGCCTGGATGACGCCGTACGAGAACAGCGTGAAGCCTTCGGGGTTGTAACCCTGCGCCTTGAACTGGTCGATCGCCTTCGCCGCGGTCGGCGAGCGTCGCGGATCGGCGGCGAAGGTGAACAGCGTTCCCTCGCCCGCCGAGCCGGCGATCGGCCAGAAATCGGCGGTGGCGAGGGCGTCGCCGCTCATCAGCTGGAACTTGTAGCCCTGGTCGGCCGCTTGGCGCACGATGAGGCCGGCTTCGGTATGGTAGCCGCCGTAATAGACGAATTCGGCGCCGGCCGATTTCAGCTTGCTGACGATCGCGCTGTAATCCTTCTCGCCGGGATTGATGCCCTCGAACAGCATTTCCTGGACGCCAAGGCTGTTGAGCGTCTGCTTGACGACCGTCGCCAGGCCTTTGCCATAGGCGGACTTGTCGTGCAGGATGGCGATCTTCTTGCCCGAGAAGTTCTTGGCGATCCACGGGGCGACGAACGCGCCCTGCGCGTCGTCGCGCGGGAAGTCGCGCATGATCGTCGGATTGCCCTTCTCGGTCAGCGCCGGGTTCGTCGACGCCGGGCTCATCATGAGCACGCCGTTGTCCGCGTAGACGTCCGCCGCGGGGATAGAAGACCCGGAGCACGCGTGGCCGGCGACGAACTTGATCTGCTGCCCGACGACGAGATTGGCGACCGCGACCGCTTGTTTGGGATCGCAGGCGTCGTCCTCGACGACGATCGTAATGTTGCGCCCGTTGATCCCGCCGGCCGCGTTGATCGCGGCGGCGGCGGCTTCTCCACCGCGTTTCTGCTGTTCGCCGATCGCGGCGACCGGGCCCGTCATCGGACCGACGACGGCGATCTTGATGTCCTCAGCCTTGACCGGGGCTACGGCCAACGTCAATGCAAACCCCGTCAGCGACAGGATCAGCGTCTTATGCATGTTCAAACCCTCCATACCGCCTAGCAACCTCTGGCGTACTCACACAGGCTCCCTGCGGCGCGCGCAACGCCCGCTCGTCTCGTCGCAGTGAAACGCTCGTCGCCGTCGCGCGTCGCGCATCGGCGCCCGGCGATACCGATAGACCGAACTCCGCTTCAGGTCGAGAGCGCCCCGCTGACGCCTAAGGCCGCACGTCTCATTTGGATCGACTCGGGTCGTTCGGCCCTGCGCCGGGCGCCGCCGCCCAGGGTCGGCTCCGGTCGTCCGAGGCGGGCGCCGAACCTCGGTGTCGCCGACTGATCGAAACGCCCGTCGCGGCGGGCGGGGGGCGGCGCGAGCCGGTTCGTTCACTTTATCGGCGCGGGGCTCTTTGCTTGATGGGCGCCGGCGTGCGATGATGGGTGCCTCTGGCGGCCTCGGACCGAGTTGAAATTGATCGAGCAGGCGATTTTTTCTTGCATCGGGTTTCTGCTCGCCGCGCTGCTGGCGGTGGCGGCGGCGCCCGGCATTACGCGCCGCGCGCGGCGGCTCGCCGAGGCGCGGGCGCGCCTGCTGGCTCCGTTGACCGAGGTGCAGGCGATCGCCGAACGCGACGCGTTGCGCGCGCAGCACGCGGTCGATCATTTGCGCCTGGAGCAGCGCCTGAGCGAGGTCGAGAACCTCGCCGCGCGGCGGCAAATCGAAATCGGCCGACAGTCGAGCCGGATCGTCGCCCTCGAGGACCTGTCCGCCGCGCGCGCAGCGGAGATCGGCGCGCTGCGCGAGGAATTCGGCGCGCTGGAGCGGGAGGCGCGCGATTTGCGCGGGCAGCTCGGCGCCGCCCAACTCGCGCTTCGCGACCTGATGTTCGAGATCGATTCGTCGGCGCCGACGCCCGCCACCTCCCAGGCGCGCCGGCTCGATCCGGAAACCTTCGCCGACCAGAATCGCATGAAGATCGCCGTTCTGGAGACGCGCGCGCTCGGCCTCGAGGTCCGGCTGGCGGACAGCGAGCGCGCTGCGGCGGCGGCAGCGAGGGCCGGCGGCGCCGAACGGGCGCGCCTCGCGGCGGAACTGAACGAGCGCACTGCCGAGGCCAAGCGCCTCGGCGAGGAACTCGACGCGGCGACGACAGAGGGCGCAAAGCTGGCGGCGGATCTCGCCACGACGCGCGCGCGGCTCGGCGAAGCGGAGGCGCTGCTGTCGCGCAGCGAAGCGGCGCGCGAAGAGGCGCTGATCGAAAACGCGCGCCAGTTCGCGCGCATCGCCGAACGCGACGCCGCGCTTCGCGAAGCCGGCGCCGCCAAGCGCGATCTGGCCGATCGATTGAGCGCGCTCGCCGCGGCGCATGCGATCGCGGAAGGGGCTCTGCTCGCCGAGCGCGCAAAACACGCCGAACGGCGTCGCGAAGTGGACCCGGCCCCGGCTCGCGTCGACGAGGCCTCGCCTAGCGGGCGCGTGCTGAGCGATCAGGCGCTGCGCAAGGCCATTGCGCGCCTCGGGCGCGAGATGACGCGCCTGAACGGCAGGCCGCACCCGGCCGCAGAGGAGCCGTCCAATCTCGTCAGTTTCGACCGGCGCGAGGCTCACGCGCATCCCGCCGGTTCGAGCGAACCGCTGCATTCGGCCTCGGCGGGCGCCATCCGCCAGGGCCCGCGGATGGCCCCCGAGCGATAGGCGGGGGCTCTTCGCGCTGCCGCGAATCTGCCTATGAGCGCGTCGCGGCGCTCGAAAGCGCCGCGACGCCGCATTGGGGAAAACTATGGCCGAGCCGCTGGAAGACGCCGTCGAATCCGAAGACAAGAAAGTCGCGCTGATCATCGCCATCCTGGCGCTGTTCCTCGCGCTGGCGGAAGCCGGCGCCAAGAGCGCGGAGCATCGCTCGACCGAACAGAACATCGAATCCTCCGATCTGTTCAATTTCTACCAAGCCAAGAAGGTTCGCTCGACGATCGCCGAGACCGCCGCGCAAACCCTGGAGGTCGAGCGCGCCGGGGCGAGCGACCCCAAGGCGCAGGAGGCGTTCGAAAAACAGATCGCCGACTGGAAGGCGACGGTGGCGAAATTCGAAAAGGACCCCAAGAAGCCGGAGGACAGCCTGGACGCGCTCCAGGAGCGGGCCCTCGCGGCGGCCGAGGGACGCGAATTGTCCAACCACAGGCTCGAACATTTCGAATACGCCAGCGGGGCGCTGCAGATCGCGATCGTCCTCGCTTCGGCGGCGATCATCACCGGCGTGGCCGTTCTGGCCTGGTTCGCCGCCGGCCTCGGCGTCGTCGGCGCCGCGCTGATGGCGTTCGGCTACCTCGCCCCGAACGTGCTGAGCTTCCTTTAGCGAAACCCCGCTCGGCGGTTTAAGCGGAGTCGTCGAGCAATCGCCGCCCGGAAGCGAAAGCGAAGGCGCGCCGCCGGCGCAGCGCGGCGGGAGTCAGCTGGGTCTCCTTGATCCAGGTCCGGGGCGTCGTCGACGCGCCGGGATCGAGAACCGGCTGATGACGGGGGCGCGGGCGCGCCGAATCGCCGATTATCGCCGCCATGACCAGTCCTGCGGCCGCGGGATTGAGGGCGTCTTTCAGACGCGCCAAGGCGCCGACGCGGCGGTAGTCGGCGCCGTCCTGCAGATCGCGGGAAGTCAGGATGCGCACGGCGACGTCGCTCGGAGCGCCGAGCGCGGCGAGCGCGACCGCGAGCGGTTCGCCGAACGAATCGTGGGCGATCCGATCGGCGAGTTCGAGCGAGCACTCCAGCGCCTGCGCGAGGGCGCCGACGAAGCGTTCGGGTTCGGCCTCGAGCGCGAATCGCTCCAGCCGCGCGATCGCCTGCGAGGCGTCGCGCCGCCGAAAGGGAGTTCGCGGCGTCGCCAGCGCAGCGCGTTGGGCCGCGGCCATGATCTCCGCGCGTCGACCCGAATCGGCTTCCAGAAACAGCGCCGCCTCGTCCAGGCGCGTCGGCGCCCGTTCGAGCAACGCCTCGGCCAGCCGTCGATCCGGCGTTCCCTCGATGCGCTGCCTGGCGCGGCGGGCGAGCGCGGCATAAAGCCGCGGGTCGATCGGAGCGCGGCGGTTGCGCGTCAGCGCGATGAGCACTTCGATTTCGTCGTGATCGGCGAGGATGGCGACCAGTTCGGCGTCGAGATCCTCGCGCCGCGCCACTGCGCGCGCGCGCGCGTTGTCGCCCGCGGCGGCGGCGAGCAGCCGCTCGCGCGGCAAGACGGCCGCGCATTGCAGAACATAGAGCGCGGCTTGGCCGCCGAGCGATTCGAGGGCGCTGAGAACCTCCGCGGCCTCGGCGCAGGGCGCGAGTTTGCGCGCCGCCTCCATGCGCGCCGCATCGTCGGCGTCGCCGAGGCGCTCGGCGAGCTCGGCCGCGAACCCGGCGCCGTGCGCGCGCGTTTGGAATGGGCCGGCAAGGAAATAATCGGTCGCCACGCGCAGCCACAGCGCGCGGTCGGCGGGGCGAGAGCTGCGCGCCAAAGCGGCGAGAAAAGGCAGATCGACGACAGGGACATCCGAAGCCAAAAACGCGCTCCATTTTCACGAAAGCGAAACGCCGTCAGATTACGGCGCGGTCGTTGACGTAGTATTAACCTTCCCGCAGCGTAATGGGCGACGTGGCGTGACGCGCGGCCTCGGCGCCGAGCGCCGTCGGGATTTGGCTATGGGCGAGCTTGTCCTCTTTCGGCCCGCGGGGGGCCTGGAGCGAAAGAACCACGCGTCGCGCGAGCAGGACGCGCGCATCCTGTTCTTCACCGGCGTGCGCTATCAGCGCGCCAACGCTCCCATCGACCCCTCGGGTGCCGGCGATTCCAACGCGCGGCCGTCGGGCGGCATGGGCGGCGCCGGCGGGAGCGGAAGCAAGCGGCGCGGATAGCGCCCGAACTGCCCCGCGGAATAGTTTCAAGCGTGAATTCGCTCGATGGGGTCGGCGGCACGATTCGTCGGCCCTTGACGTTTTCGCGACGCTTCGAGCGGGAGCGCGCGTGAATGCGAGCGCACGAACGCGCGGCGCGAATCCGGTGAGCTTCTTGAAATATAATAGCGGCTACCATAGATTGTCGATCGGGCAATTGTGCCCGCCCTTGGAAGAGCGAGAGGGAGCCCGTCATGAAACCAAATTTTAGTTCGCCTCAGCGGCGAGAGATAAGAGGCAAAAATGAAGGCCTATCTGTCAAAATCGTTTCAGCGTGAAGCCAGGGGCGATGGGGTCTCAGACGCAGACTGCCAGGAAGCGATACGAAGAGCCGAGCGAGGGCTTGTCGATGCGGACCTCGGCGGACGGCTGATCAAGCAAAGAATTCCTAGAGGCAATCAAGGCGCGGCGAGAGGAGCGCGGGCGGTTGTCTTCTACAAAAGACATGATCGTCGACCTCAACGCCGAGCCGCTTCCCGGCGACGTCGTCTGCGCGCAGCTCTACAATTGGGCGCGAGCCGATGCGCAGACGGTCTTTCGCCTATGGGAGCCGCCCTACCTGACGCCGGCGACGATCGACCCGGCGCTGCGGCGAATTTTCGTTGTGGATAACGAAACGACGATGATTCGCGGCGTCGTCGTCGCCACGCTGCGGCCGAGGCAAGGGAGAGGGGCGTGACGAAGCTGGCGTTCGTCGCGCTCGCTGCGACGCTCGCCGCGGCCATATCGGCGATCGCGCCGCTTCGCAGTCGGAGCGCAGGCCGAGCCGAACGGCGCGATCTCGCGATCGCAAAAGGCGTGTGCGTATTCATCGTGGTTTTCGCCATTGCCTACGGCCACAGGCTCGTCGCCGACGCAGTAGGTCAACTTCTTCAGATCGCGGCGAACATTGGGGCTCTCAGCGCCTTGGGCGTTTTCGCTTTCCTGACGTGGGAGCGGGAGCCGCGCGCCGGCGACGACTTCCGGAACGGCTGGCCGGTCGGATCGTTCATAAATCGCATCGCCTGGATCGTCGGGGCGGCGCTCGTGCTCGCTGTTTCCGTCGCTTTGCTCGCCGATCCCGGCGTGATCGCCAAAGCGTTGGCGACGCATGGGAGCGACTACTCCGACGAGTAGGCGCGCCCCGCCGTCGGCCTCTTGCTAGCCTGAAACTTCCGAGGCCGAGGCCCTGTCAAGGGCGCGGCTGCGCCGCGCGCCAAGGAGCGACCATGGAAACCCGCATCTACAAAGCCCGCGTCATCTTTGGCCGGGAGTTCTGCCTCTGCGACGCCATCGAGCACGAAGGCAAGCTGTGGCTCGTGCCCAAGTGGCTCGAAAAGCGAAGCGAAGGATGGCGAAGCCCAGCGCGTATAATTCGCTTCGACAATCTCGAGCATACGGCCAGCGTGGGTTCGCCAGGGCGGGACTATCTTGTGCACGACCAATTACCCAGCACGCTGCTCGTCTTCGACGGCCGACCGGCAATTGCGCCATCCATTGAGGTGGTGGAAGCGCCGTTAATCCGCTTCGCTCTGTGAATTCATCCATGACGTTTCTCCGCCGCCGCGCTTAGCGCCGCCGCGCCGCGGCCAAATGACCGCCGACCGTTGACACGGCCTCGGCCTCGGAAAAAGACGCTCGCAAGAGGTCGACGGCACCCGGAGAGATTGCGGTTTTCCTGCACGTCTTCTCGAAAAGCGACAAGGCCAATCTGACGAAATCCGAGTTGGCCCTCTACCTGGAAATTGCCAAGTTCCTGGAAGAGCTGACGCAAGCGCAGCGGAGAGAGCTGGGCGCCAAAAGAGGCTGGAGAGAGATAGAGATATGACCCAGACCAAGCGATACCGCAGCGCCGCGCTCCGGTCGCTTCATGAGGTTGCAGAGGACCTTCACGAAGTCGGCGTGATCGACAAAGCCACCATGCGGCGTTTCGATCTGACTTGCCTGACCCCCGTTGAGGCTCTCAAACCTGAAGCGATCAAGAACATTCGTGAACGGTCGCATATGAGCCAGGCGACGTTTGCTTTGGCGTTGAATGTGAGCACAGTTCTCATTAGCAAATGGGAGCGTGGAGAAGTGCGCCCGAGCGGGCCGTCCCTCAAGCTTCTCACCCTCGCCAACAAGAAGGGAATCGAGGCGATTTTGTAACGGCGATTTGCGTCCGCGACTCCATTCCGCGTCGGCGCGTCACGAAATTTCCCCTTGCCATTTCCGTCGTCGTCCTGTAGCAGCGGCGGCGGGACACCTCTCCCCAACGAGAGGCGCCCATCTGAAAGGATGGCACAACATGACGAACATGCCAGCCGCGCGTCCCGTTGACGCGCGTTTTTCGTCCGGCCCCTGCGCCAAACGGCCCGGCTGGACCCCCGAAATCCTGAAGGACGCGGCGCTCGGCCGCTCGCATCGCGCCAAGCTTGGCAAGGCCAAGCTGAAACAGGCAATCGATTTGACGCGCGAAATTCTGGCGATCCCCGCCGACTATCGCATCGGCATAACTCCCGGCTCCGACACCGGCGCGGTGGAGATGGCGCTGTGGTCGCTCATCGGCGAGCGCCCGATCGACGTGCTGGCGTGGGAGAGCTTCGGCGAAGGCTGGGTCACCGACGTCGTCAAGCAGCTCAAGCTCGCTGACGCGCGCGTGTTGAAGGCGCCCTACGGCGAACTGCCCGATCTGACGCAAGTGAATTGCGACCACGATGTGGTGTTCGCCTGGAACGGCACCACTTCGGGCGTGCGCGTTCCCAACGCCGACTGGATTCCCGCCGCTCGCAAGGGCCTGACGATCTGCGACGCGACCTCGGCCGCCTTCGCGCAGGAGCTCGATTGGGCCAAGCTCGACGTGACGACTTTCTCCTGGCAGAAGGCGCTCGGCGGCGAAGCGGCGCACGGCATGATCGTGCTCGGCCCGCGCGCGGCAGCGCGGCTCGAGACCTACAAGCCCGCCTGGCCGCTGCCGAAGCTGTTCCGCATGACCAAGGGCGGCAAGCTGATCGAGGGCATATTCGAGGGCGAAACGATCAACACGCCCTCGATGCTGTGCGTCGAAGATTACATCGACGCGCTCCTGTGGGCGAAATCCCTGGGCGGCGTTAGGGCGTTGTTCGCGCGCGCCGACGCCAACGCTCGCGCGATCGCCGATTGGGTCGCGCGCACGCCCTGGATCGATTTTCTCGCCCGCGTCCCCGCGACGCGCTCGAACACCAGCGTCTGCCTGAAGGTGGTCGATCCGGCGGTCGCGGCTCTGCCGGTCGAGGCGCAGGCGGCCTTCGCCAAGGGACTCGCGAGCCTGCTCGAAAAGGAGAAGGTCGCCTACGATATCGGCGCCTATCGCGACGCGCCGCCCGGCCTGCGCATCTGGTGCGGGGCGACGGTCGAACGGACCGACATCGAAGCGCTGACGCTTTGGCTCGACTACGCCTTCGCCCTGGAAAAGGCCAAGCTCGCCAAGGCGGCGTGAGGCGCCGCCTCCCTTCTCCCGCTCGCGGGAGAAGGTGGACGCGCCACAGGGCGTCGAAAGACGCCCGTCTTCGACGGGCTATGGCGCGGCCGGATGAGGGGCGCCCATGTGCGAACGCGCCTCAGCCGCCGCCCGCGGCCAACCGAACCAGGTCCCTCATCCGGCGCTTCGCGCCACCTTCTCCCGCGCGCGAAGGAGAAAGGTCACCGCTCCCTATCGACATCCCCATTCACAGAAGGAATCCCGTCATGGCTCCCCGCGTTCTCATCTCCGACAAACTTTCCCCCGCCGCCGTCGCCATCTTCAAGGAGCGCGGCGTCGAAGTCGACGTCAAGCCCGGCCTCGACAAGGACGAACTCGCCAAGATCATCGGCGAGTACGACGGCCTGGCGATCCGCTCGGCGACCAAGGTGACCGCCAAGCTGCTCGAGCACGCCAAGAAGCTCAAGGTGGTCGGGCGCGCCGGCATCGGCGTCGACAACGTCGACATTCCCGCCGCCACCGCCCGCGGCGTCATCGTCATGAACACGCCGTTCGGCAATTCGATCACCACCGCCGAGCACGCCATCGCGCTGATGTTCGCGCTGGCGCGCCAGCTCCCCGCCGCCGACGCCTCGACCCAGGCGGGCAAGTGGGAGAAGAACCGCTTCATGGGCGTCGAGCTGACCGGCAAGACGCTGGGGATCATCGGCTGCGGCAACATCGGCTCGAACGTCGCCGCGCGCGGCCTCGGCCTGAAGATGCGCGTGATCGCCTACGACCCGTTCCTCAGCGCCGAGCGCGCCGCCGAAATCGGCGTCGAGAAGGTCGAACTCGACGACCTGCTGAAGCGCGCCGACGTCATCACCCTGCACACGCCGATGACCGCGCAGACCAAGAACATCCTTTCCGCCGAGGCCATCGCCAAGACCAAGAAGGGCGTGCGCATCATCAATTGCGCGCGGGGCGGCTTGGTCGACGAAGCGGCGCTGCGCGCCGCGCTCGACGCCGGCCACGTCGCCGGCGCCGCCTTCGACGTGTTCGTCGAGGAGCCGGCGACCAAGAACCCGCTGTTCGGCCATCCCAACGTGGTGGCGACGCCGCACCTCGGCGCCTCGACCAACGAGGCGCAGGAGAACGTCGCGCTGCAGGTGGCCGAGCAGATGTCGGATTATCTGACGCGCGGCGCGATCGCCAACGCGGTCAATTTCCCCTCGATCACCGCCGAAGAGGCGCCGACGCTCAAACCGCTCATCGCGCTGGCCGAGGGGCTCGGCTCGTTCGCCGGCCAGCTCACCGAGGACCCGATCTCCAAGGTCACGATCGCCTACGAGGGCGCGGTCGCCGCGCTGAAGATCAAGGCGCTGACTTCGGCGGCGATCGCCGGGCTGCTGAGACCGTCGCTCGAGGACGTCAACGTCGTTTCCGCGCCGTCCATCGCCGCCCGTCGCGGCGTCGTGATCGAGGAGGCGACCCGCGCCGCGCGCAGCGACTACGAAAGCTTCATCACGCTGTCGGTGACCACCGCCAAACAGGAGCGCTCGGTCGGCGGCACGGTGTTCCATGACGGCAAGCCGCGCATCCTGTCGATCAAGGGCATTAAGGTCGACGCCGAATTCACGCAGTGGATGATCTACGTCACCAACGAGGACAAACCGGGCTTCATCGGGCGCTTCGCCAGCCTGCTCGGGGAGGCGGGCGTCAATATCGCCACCTTCGCCCTCGGGCGCGACCGGATGGGCGGCTCGGCAATCGCGCTGGTCTCGGTCGACGGCCCGGCGCCCGAAGGCGTGCTCGCCAAGGTCGCCCAGATTCCTGGCGTGAAGCAGGCCAAGGCGCTGAGGTTCTGAGAAGCGCGCGCGGCCGGCTAAAACGGGCCGCGCGTCCGATAGGCCGACGGGGTCAGGGCGAAGACGTCGCGAAAGCGGCGATTGAGGGTCGAGAGATCGCCAAAGCCCGCCCCGAAGGCGATCGAGGCGACGCTTTCCGAAGATGCAAGCAGCCGCGCGGCGGCGCGCTGCATCCGCACGTTGGTGAGGAACTGATACGGCGTCATGCCGGTCGCGCGGCGAAAGACGCGCAAGAAATGATACTTGCTCGATCGCGCGACGCGAGCGATCGCGTCGAGATCGAGCTTTTCGTCGGCGCGCTCCTCGATATGGCGTAGCGCGTCGCCGATGCGCCGGCCCTCGCGCGCCGAAATGCGCGGGCGCGAAGCTGTGTGGCCGGAAAGGGCGGCGATCACCCGCTCGGCGAGACGAATCGCCATCTCCTCGACGCGCAGCGGCGCCGAGTCGCCGGCGATCGCCTCGGCGCCGACCACGATCGGCGTCAACGCGCGATCGGCCGTCGCCGTCGCCTGGGAAAACCGGTAACGGCTCGACCCCGCCGCGCTCGCCGCGATCTCGGCGAAGGCGTCGTGGGCGAAGTTGAACGCGACGCAACGATCCCCGGCGCTGTGGTCGTGGCCGCACATGAAACACCGGCCGTGATTGCCGAGCAGCAAGGCGCCGGGATAGAGCAACGCCTCGCCGCCGTCGGCTTTGTAGGTGAACGATCCTTGCAAGACGGCGGCGATGGTGTAGCCGTCGTGCCGTTCCTCGAACGGCCGGTCGGCGGGCCCGGCGGTGCACACCAATTCGCTGACGCTCCAGCCTTCGCCGCCGGCGAGGACGCGCGCCAGCGGCGCAGCGCTGCGCCCCGCGAGGGGAGAATCGCCAACGTCTCGCCTTTCGCTCGGCATGGCCAAGGAATAGCAATTTTTCCCAAGCGCCGAAAGAACACTGCGAGGCATCGTGCGCCGTCAACCGAGCATCAAGGAGAATCGAAAATGTTCGATCACGTTTCGATTGGCGTTCGCGACGTCGGCAAGGCGAAGCAGTTTTACGACGCGGCGTTGAAGCCGCTGGGCTACCGGTGCCTCAGCGCCGACGCGTCGTCGCTCGGGTACGGCAAGGACACGGTGGCGCTGTCGATCGGCGCCTCCGAGAGCCCGTGCCGGCCGACCCGAAGTCCGGGCTGCACTTCTGCTTCACCGCGCCGACGCGAAAAAGCGTCGAGGCCTTCCATAGCGAAGCGCTCGCCGCCGGAGGGCGCGACAACGGCGCGCCGGGTCTGCGCGAAGACGATGGCCCCGATTATTTTGCCGCCTACGTCGTCGACCCGGAGGGCTATCGGCTCGAAGCGTACTGCAACAGGGAGCTGTGAATACGATGGCTTCCGTCATCAAGGAGATCGCGACCAAGGCGCGGGCCGAGGACGCCTGGGCGGCGATCCGCGACATCGGCGCACTGCATACGCGGCTGGTTCCCGGCTTTGTCGTCGACACTCGCCTCGAGCCCGGCATCCGAGTGGTGACCTTCGCCAACGGCGCGACGATCCGCGAACCGATCGTGAGTCTCGACGAGACGGCGCGCCGGCTCGTGTGGTCCGCCGAAGGCGGCCGCACGACGCATTACAACGCTTCGGTCCAGGTTCTTAGCGGCAGCGACGGCGCCGCCAAAATCGTCTGGATCGCCGACTTCCTGCCCGACGCGCTTGCCGGCGAAATCGCCGCGGCCATGGACACGGGGCTGGCGGCGATGAAGCGGACCCTGGATCGATTGGCGCCGTAGGTCTTCGCGGGTGAAAATTTCGGCCGAACTGCTATATCAGCGGCGCGGCCCCGCGCCGCGGAAATTGGATGGCGCGCTATGACCGACAAGAACCCCGCCCCGCCGGTTCCCGCCGAGGCGACCCGCGTCGATCCGCGACTGCTCGAAATCCTGGTCTGCCCGTTGACGCGGGCGACGTTGAGCTACGACAGGGAACGCCAGGAGCTGATCTCGCGCGCGGCCAAGCTCGCCTATCCGATCCGCGACGGCATTCCGATCATGCTGCCGGAGGAGGCGCGGCGGCTTGAGGAGTGACGCGGCGCTAAGGCCGCGTCAGGCTCGCTCCATGGCGATCGCGGCGCCCTGTCCAACGCCGACGCACATGGCGGCGAGCGCGTAGCGGCCGCCGCGTCGCTTCAGTTCCAACGCCGCCGCGCCGGCGATGCGGGCCCCCGACATGCCCAAGGGATGGCCGAGCGCAATCGCGCCGCCGTTCGGGTTGACGTGCTCGGCGTCGTCCGGGAGGCCGAGTTGGCGCAGACAGGCCAACGCCTGTGAGGCGAAGGCCTCGTTCAGTTCGATCACGTCGAACGCGGAAACTTTCAGTCCCAACCGCGCGCAAAGCGAGCGAGTCGCCGGCACAGGGCCGACGCCCATGACGCGCGGGGCGACGCCCGCCGCAGCGTAGCCGAGCACACGCGCGATTGGCGTGAGGCCATGCCGATCGGCGGCCTCGGCCGAGGCGAGGATCAACGCGGCGGCGCCGTCGTTGATTCCGGAAGCGTTGCCGGCAGTGACGCTGCCGTCGGGCCGCACGATCGGGCGCAGCTTGCTGAGCGCTTCGAGCGCAGCGTCGGCGCGCGGGTGTTCGTCGCGCGCGAACAGCGTCTTGTTTCCCTTGGCGTCGGAAAGCTCGACGGGGACGATCTCCGCCGCCAGGACGCCCCTTGCTTGCGCGGCGGCGGCGCGCTGCTGCGAGCGCAGCGCGAAAGCGTCCTGATCGGCGCGCGAGACGCGGAAATCGTCGGCGACGTTCTCGGCCGTTTCCGCCATGGAATCGACGCCGTGCCGCTCTTTCAGCACCGGGTTGACAAACCGCCATCCGATCGTGGTGTCGAACGCCTCGGCCGATCGTTGGAAGGCGTTTTCGGCCTTTCCCATGACGAAGGGCGCGCGGGTCATCGATTCGACGCCACCGGCGATCGCCAGGTTCATTTCTCCGCACCTGATCGCCCGCGCCGCCGAGCCCACCGCGTCCATGCCGGAGGCGCAGAGGCGGTTCAGCGTCACCCCGGGGACCGTGTCCGGCAGACCGGCCAGAAGCGCGGCCATGCGCGCGACGTTGCGGTTGTCCTCGCCGGCCTGATTGGCCGAGCCATAGAAGACATCTTCGACGGCGGCGGCCAACCCGGGATGGCGGCGGGCGAGTTCGCGGATCGGCAGCGCGGCGAGATCGTCGGCGCGCACCCTCGCCAGCGCGCCGCCGTAGCGGCCGATTGGCGTGCGGACGTAATCGCAGATGAAGACTTGGTCGGTCATTGGCGTTCCTCGGTTCCAGGCGTCGGTTCGCGCTTGCGATCGGGCCGCCCTTGGCGGCCGGGCGGCCTTGGCCATGAACCAGGACGCGACGGCTCGCCTATTCGGCCGCCTCAACCGAGCGCGCGGGGGAGGCGCGGCGTTCGGCCTTGAGCAGTTCGGCGATCAGGAACGCCAGCTCGATCGCCTGCTCGGCGTTGAGGCGCGGGTCGCAATAGGTGTGGTAGCGGTTGCGCAGGTCGCCCTCGGAAATCGCGCGCGCGCCGCCGGTGCACTCGGTGACGTTCTGGCCGGTCATCTCCAGATGGACGCCGCCGGCGTAGGTTCCTTCGGCGCGGTGAACCGCGAAGAAGGAACGCACCTCCGAGGCGATGCGCTCGGTAGGACGGGTCTTGTAGCCGGTCGCGGTCTTGATCGTGTTGCCGTGCATGGGGTCGCAGACCCACAGAATCTTGCGCTCGTCGCGCTTGACAGCGCGGATCAGCGGCGGCAGCGCGGCCTCGACCTTGTCGGCGCCGAAGCGGCAGATCAGCGTCAGGCGCCCCGGCTCCCGCGCCGGGTCGAGCGCGTCGATCAGGCGAATGAGCTCGTCGGGTTGGAGCGTGGGGCCGCATTTGAGGCCGATCGGATTGCGAATCCCGCGGCAATATTCGACATGCGCGCCCCCGAGCTGGCGGGTGCGGTCGCCGATCCACAGCATGTGGCCCGAGGTCGCGTAATGATCGCCCGAGGTCGAATCGAGCCGCGTCATCGCCTGTTCGTAGCCGAGCAGCAGCGCCTCGTGCGAGGTGTAGAAATCGGTGGCGCGCAGTTCCGGCTGGGCCTCGGCGTCGAGCCCGATCGCGCGCATGAAGCCGAGCGTCTCGGTGATGCGGTCGGCGACTTCCTGATAGCGCTCCGACTGCGGGCTGTCCTTGACGAAGCCGAGCATCCAGCGATGCGCGTTTTCGAGGTTGGCGTAGCCGCCGGTGGCGAAAGCGCGCAACAGATTGAGCGTCGCCGCCGACTGGCGATAGGCCTCCACTTGCCGGCGCGGATCGGGCGTGCGCGCGGCTGTGGTGAATTCGATGTCGTTGACGATGTCGCCGCGGTAGGAGGGCAGGGTGACGCCGCCGATGGTCTCCTGACCCGACGAGCGCGGCTTGGCGAATTGCCCGGCGACGCGCCCGACCTTGATGATCGGCGAAGCCGCCGCGAAGGTCATCACCACCGCCATCTGCAGGAAGACGCGGAAGAAATCGCGGATGTTGTCGGCCGAATGCTCGCCGAAGCTCTCGGCGCAGTCGCCGCCCTGCAGCAGGAAGGCCTCGCGCGCCGCCGCCTTGCCGAGCGCGCGCTTCAGCTTGCGCGCTTCGCCGGCGAACACCAGGGGGGGATAGCCGGCGAGCTGACGCTCGACCTCATGAAGCGCCGCCGCATCGGGATAGACCGGCGCCTGCTCGATCGGCTTTTGCCTCCAGCTCTCGGGACTCCAGCGGCTCTGCGCCATAACCATACGCCTCGACTGACAATTCCGCCCTTTCGGGAGCGGCGCCGGCCGCTCCTCGCGCGCGCCGTCTATACAGGAACGCGGCGGCGATGGCGATATGGGGATTCAGCGGCGCCGAAGCGGGATATCCAAAGTGTCTCGTCCAGCAATCGGAGCGATATTTATTTTCATCGCCTGAAACGAGTGGACTTGGGCGCCCGTATAAGCATGTGGGAGGGGCCGATCGCCATGAAAGGAAGCCGCTCATGACCCTGTCGTCCAAGCCTCTCGTCGCGCGACGTCCTCGCGCAGTGCATATCGCCGCGATCCTCTCGGCTTGCTGGCTCGGCGCGGCTGCCCAGGCGGCCGAAGGGGCGCGCGTCATTCCTCCGCCCGCGGTCGACGAGCGAGCGGCGCAATCGGCGGGCGAGGTCGCCGTGCTCGCCGGCGGTTGCTTCTGGGGCGTGCAGGGCGTCTTCCAGCACGTCAAAGGCGTTTCGAGCGCCGTTTCCGGTTACGACGGCGGCGACGAGGCGACGGCGCATTACGAAATGACGAGCCGCGGCGACACCGGCCACGCCGAATCCGTGCGCGTCACGTTCAACCCGAGCGAGATCACCTACGGGCGCATCCTGCAAATCTATTTCTCGGTCGCGCACGATCCGACCGAGCTCAATCGGCAGGGTCCCGACGAGGGGACGCAATATCGTTCCGCGATCTTTCCCGCCGACGAGGAACAGGCGGGCGTCGCCAAGGCCTACATCGCCCAGCTCGACCGCGCGCATGTGTTCGACGCGCCCATCGTCACGACGATCGAGCCGGGGCGGACGTTCTATGCCGCCGAGGACTATCATCAGGACTTTCTCGCCCGGAACCCCACCTATCCCTACATCGCGTTCAACGACCTGCCGAAGATCGAGAATCTGAAGCGGCTGTTCCCCGACGTCTATCGCGCCGAGCCGGTTCTGGTCCGCGCCGGGCGTTCGTGATTGCGTCGGCGAACCAGCGCGGGTCCGCCGGCCGATCCGCGCGAGGATTCACTATACTCTACACATCCACTATGTTTATATGATGCGAATTGCGTCATTGGCGGCGCCGTGAACGGATTGGGCGCGCTGATATTCGGCGATGTGGATCATGTCCGCGTAAACCCATGTCCCCGTAATCCATCAGAGCGCGCGCCCCTTCCCCCCTTGCGGAGGGTAATTACCCACGCCCGGCATGCTCAGAGCTTCACTTTCGTTCGGTGCTGCGGTTCGCCAGCCAGCTTCTTCCCCACACGGCCTCGCGGCCCCAGAGGCGGCGTCTCACGACCCCAGGTCTGCACGCGGTTGCCTTCGGCTCGTGGTCGCCACCAACTCGCTCCACAGAGGACTTGCACCTCCAATCCAATGCCCATGCCGGGCGCACCAAGGGGCGAAGCCCGCCTGCGGCGGCGCGCGAAAAGCGCGCCCTTGACAGGTCTTCGGCTTCGCAACTCTTAGCTTCCATGAGGTCGACGGCGCACTCTGCCGAACTTGCGCCGCTGGCCGCGCGCGGCGCTACCTCGGCAGTTTGATCAGCGCCCGCATTGCAAGCTTGGAACTCGGTTTGCCGATTTTACGAGCTGTCGCCGCAAGCAAAACGGCCTAAGCAGCGCCGCGAACCTTGCCCCGTTTCCGACCTTCGTGGTCCTTGATCAGCTTCGTAAGCGAGGGCTCATCCAGCGCGGCCAAGACGTCCGCCAGTGTGTCCGCGCACTTGAAGTCCGCCGCAAAGCCGGCGCCTTAGCGCTTGCGCGAAGCCCCAGCGAGCGCCGCGCTGTGCTTGCGCCCGATCTCGCCGCTCTTGTCGCTATGACTTTCCTCAGCAAAGCCGCCGCCGACCTCCTTTTCGGTCGCGGCCAGCATCTCTCGCCGCAGGATGGCGTTGATACGGGATTGGTAGCCTTTGCCCTGCGCGCGCAGCCAAGCCAGCACGTCGGCGTCGATGCGCACGGTGGTCGAGGTCTTGATCGGCTTGTAGAACTTCCCGCGCGCCGCGTCGGTCCAGAATTTCGCCGTCAGCGGCGGAATCTCGCTGTAATCGATGTCGCCCTCGGGCCGCGCGGCGAGCGCCGCCAGCTCGGCCTTCTGCTTCTCGATCAGCGGCGGCAGGTCGGCGAGATCGACTTCGCGCCTAACGAGTCTCTTGCTCATAGCGTCCCCTTTCCCTCCGGTCGGCCGCTCTGGCGGAAATGATGCGAACGACCTCGACGGGCTCCCCGTCCTCGTCTTCGTCCCGGAATGTGTGGGCGACCAGCAGCAGGACGCGCCCTTCCACCATGCCGAGGGTCCGCCAGCGCCGCTCGCCGCCCTCGATGCGATCTTGCTCCGTAAGCGCGAAAGGGTCCGCGAACACGCGCAGCGATGTCGAAGCTAACCCCGTGCTTGCGCAGATTGGCGGCCGCCTTGACGGGGTCCCACTCGAACCGCGTGACCATACGGAATTGTTACTACGGAGGCGCTTTATCAGGCAATGGCGTTCTTTTCGGGGCGCGACGGCGTCGAACGCGCGGGCGGGAATCCAGCGCCCGCCAAGGGCCGCGGCGGGGCAAAGGCTGGACCCCCGCTTGCGAGCCCCCGCGAAGTGTCTTCCGCCCGTCACAACGCCGAGATAGGTCGTTGAAAAAGGGAGGCGTCGCATGAAAGACGAAACGGAGCAGACGGCGGAGCTCGATCGCCTGCAAGCCGCCTACAAGGCGGCGGTCGAGAGATGGGTCAGGGCGATCCGGGAGGAGGAGGCGCTGGCCTCGGTCAATCACACGGTCGCCGAAGTCGACCAGTGGGAGGGGGCGCATTTTCGCGAGGACGAGCTTCGCCAGGCGGTCATCGCCGCAAAGAAGGAATACGAGGACGCGTTGCGCCACGAGTTTTTCGACTTTTAGCGTCCGCCGGCGATCAGCCGCGCCTGTCCCTCGCGGCCAACGCCGCCAACTCTGTCGGCGATCGCCCGGAACCGGCGCGAACCGCCTCGTCCTGCGACGTCCTCGAGGCTGCTGGAACGCGGTCGGCGGCGGCGCGTCCGGGATTGCAGGCGAATTCGCCCCTTTGCGACCCTTCGCCACAGCCTTGACATCGGACGCGCCGGATTGCTTCCTCGCTGCGCCGCTCGCCGTCGGGGCGCGGGTTCGACGCGAAGGGCAACGGCGGCGCGGCGGCGCTCGCCGGGAAAGAGGGTTCGATGTCCGATTGGCCGCAATCCTTGACGCTCGTCGGGGCGGGCAAGATGGGCGAAGCGATGCTGCGGGGATGGCTCGCTGCCGGCCTCGAGCCGCCGCGCATCGCCATCCGCGAGCCGGCGCCCTCGCCGTCGACAAGAGAACTCGCGGCCCGGCTCGCTATCGCGCTCAACCCCGCGCCGAGCGCGCTGCGCCCGCCCGAGGCGCTCTTTCTCGCCATCAAGCCGCAGAGCCTGGAGGCGGCGGCGCCCGACCTTGCGCCGCTCGCCGGCGCGGATACGCTGGTGGTGTCGATCCTGGCGGGCAAGCGGATCGCCGATCTCAAAGCGCGGCTGCCGAATGCGCGCGCGCTCGTGCGCGTCATGTCGAACACGCCCGCCGCGGTCGGCCGCGGCGCCTCGGCGGGATTCGCCAGCCCGGCGACGAGCGCCGAGCAGCGCCAATGGGCGCAAAACCTGATGCGCGCCGTCGGCGTCTTCGACTGGCTCGCCGACGAGGCGCTGATCGACGCGGTCACCGCGATTTCCGGCTCCGGCCCCGCCTACGTCTTCGCGCTGGTCGAGGCGATGGCGGAGGCCGGCGAAAATATCGGCCTCTCCCCCGACTTGGCGATGAAGCTGGCGCGGGCCACCGTCGAGGGCGCGGGCGAGCTGCTGTATCGCGAACCAGGAATCCCGGCCGCCAAACTGCGCGAGAACGTCACTTCGCCGGGCGGCACCACCGCCGCGGCGCTCGCGGTTTTGCGCGCGGACGGCGGGCTCGCGGCGCTGATGGCGCGCGCCGCCGCCGCCGCCAGGCGCCGCGCCGAGGAACTCGCGGGCTGAGGGCGTTGGCGCAACGCGCGCCACTCCCTACATTGAGCGGCGAAGTCGGCAAGAAGGAAGTCGCGATGACCCAAGAGTCGAAATCCGCCGCCGCCCACGCCTCGCGCGATGCGCGCGAAAGAATCGTCGACGCGCTGATGGCGCTGGCGGCCGAGCGCCGCTTCGAGGAGATCGCGATTCGCGATATTTGCGCCGCCGCCAAGGTCTCGCTCGCCGATTTTCGCGACGCCTTCCCCTCCAAAGGCGCGGTTCTCGCCGGCTTCGCCAGGCGCATCGACCGCGCGGCGTTGTCCGAAGACGACGAGGAGATCGCGCGCGAGGCGCCGCGTGAGCGCCTGTTCGACGCGCTGATGCGCCGGCTCGACGCGATGGCGCCCTATCGCGAGGCGTTGCGCGAAATCGCCGCCTGGCTGCGGCGCGACCCCGTCGCGGCCCTGGCGATCAATCGCTCGGCGGTCAATTCGATGCGCTTCATGCTGGAGGCGGCGGGCATCGCCAGCGAGGGCGCAGCCGGCGCGATCAAGCTGCAAGGCCTGGCGATCGCCTGGGCGCGCGTCGTCGCGGTCTGGCTCGACGATTCCGAGCCGGGGCTCGACAAGACCATGGCGGAACTCGATCGCGAACTGACGCGCGGCGAACGCGCGGTCGCCGGCCTCGAGCGGCTCGAGCGCCTCGCCGCGCCCTTCAAGGCGATCGCGCTCGCCGCCCTGGAGCAGCGCGGGCGAGCGCGCGAGGCCTTCCGCCGCCGCGCGCGCGAGGCCGACGCGCCGCGCCGGGACGAAGCGCCCTGATCGGCGCGAGGCCCCTACGCCGACAAATGCGTCAAATTTGACGCTTTGGCGCAACCGCGCGCCAGCCATGGCGCGCGAAAATTGCCCGTAAGGCCCTGATTCATCGAGGTTTAACCACTTGCGTTAGGGCGCTCTGAGCCGTCGGCCGGCAATCTTCCGTCACGATCCTCGCTCAACGGTGGGACCTGACGATGCAACCGGCTCCGAAGCACGGCGCCTTCGCGCCGCGGCAGTTCGCCGCGCCGGACGCGCGCGCCGACGGACATCGCCGGCTGGTGCGGCTCGACGCCGACAACGTCATCATCGCGCGCGCCGTCGCCGGCGTGCCGATGAACGTCACGGTCCCGACCAGCGCCTATCGCGGCGTCGTGCTGCGCCTGGCTGGAGTGCGCGACGACGCCTTCAGTTACGAAGTCCGCCTCGTCCACGCCGACCCCGACCTTTGCGTCACGCTCGCCGAAGCCGACGACGACTGGGACATCAATGCGGAATGGCGGCTGTGGGCGCGGGCCTTCGGCCTGCCGACGCTGGTCGAGCGCGTCGAGGGGCGCGAGGAACCGGACCGGCCGATGCTCGGCAAGGTCGTGGCGCGCGGCCCCGCCCCGCGGCGGCGCGGCAAGACGATCGCGGCGCGGCGCGCGCGTTTCCTGACCCGCCGCAAGGTCGGACGCCCGGAGCTTTGCGCGCACGTGATCGAGGGCGCGCGTGAATTGTTCGGCGGCGCCGATCCGGAGCGGTGAGGCGGCGGCTCGATGACGCCTCAGCGGAAAGGCGGTTCGTCGAAGCTGCGCAACTTGCGCGAATGCAGGCTCGCGCGCTGCGTTTGCAGCAGCTCCAGCGCGGCGATGCCGATCTGCAGATGCTCGCCGATCGCGCGCTCATAGAAGGCGTTGGCCGCGCCGGGCAGTTTGATTTCGCCGTGCAGCGGCTTGTCGGAGACGCACAGCAACGCGCCGTAGGGCACGCGCATGCGGAAGCCCTGCGTCGCGATCGTCGCCGATTCCATGTCGACCGCGACGGCGCGCGACAAGTTGATGCGCCGGCGCTCCTGCGTCCAGCGCAATTCCCAGTTGCGGTCGTCGTTGGTGACCACGGTGCCCGTGCGCAGGCGCCGCTTCAGCGCCTCGCCGCGATCGCCGGTGACCCGCGCCACCGCCTCCTGCAGCGCGACCTGCACTTCGGCGAGCGCCGGGATCGGCACGTCCGGCGGCACCGCGTTGTCGAGGATGGCGTCCTGCCTGAGATAGGCGTGCGCGAGCACGTAGTCGCCGATGAGCTGCGATTGCCTGAGGCCCGCGCAATGGCCGACCATCAGCCAGCAATGCGGGCGCAGCACCGCGATATGGTCGGTGATGGTCTTGGCGTTGGCGGGTCCGACGCCGATGTTGACCAGGCTGACGCCGCGCCCGTCGGCGCGCACGACGTGATAGGCGGGCATCTGGAAGCGATGCCAGAGGACGCCGGCCGCTTGCGCCTCGGCCTCCGCCGGCGTCAGGCCGGCGTCGATCGCCACGTTGCCGGGCAGCACGATTTTCTCGACGCCGCCGGCCCGCAACTGCTCCAGGCCCCAGCGCACGAACTGATCGACGTAACGGTGATAGTTGGTCAGCAGCACCCAGGGCTGCATCGCGCGCCAGTCGGAACCGGTGTAATGCACCAGCCGGCGCAAGGAATAATCGACGCGCGCGGCGTCGAACAGCGATATCGGGCGCTCGAGGCCGGGACGGATGTCGAACGCGCCGTCGGCGATTTCGTCGCCGAGGACGGTAAGCGAGGGCACGGGAAAGAAGCGCGCGAGTTCAGAAGCGCTCGCCCCGCCGCGCCCCAGTTCGTCGCCGCTCTCGAACACGTAGGGGTAAGGGATTTCCTGCGCGCCGACGCCGACCTCGATCTCGGCGCCGAACTCGGCGACCAGCGGTTCGAGCTGTTCGAGCAGATAAGGGCGAAAATCCTCGGGCTGAGTCACGGTGGTCGAATAGACGCCCGCCTCGCTGAATTTCGCGAAGGCGCGCGCGCTCGAAGGCGGCACGCCCTCGGGTTGATAGGTCACGCGCAGTTGCGGATAGCGAAAGCGCGCCCGCGTTTCCGCGTTCGGAGGCACGCCGTCGATCAGGAAGCTCTCGACCGCCGCGCGCAGCGACCCCGCCGCGCGCGCGTAGAGTTCGGCGAGGCGATCGACGGCCGCGGCGGGAGTCGAAACGCGCTCGAACAGTCCCGTCACGCCGCCCTGCGGAGGTTTGTTCACCCTTCTATCTCACTCCTTTGAGGGTTTGGCTGCGATGCAGGCGATCTCGACGCGATAGGCGGGCGTCGCGAGCTTGGCCTCGACCGTGGCGCGCGCGGGCGTATGCCCTTTGACGACCCAGCCGTCCCAGACCGCGTTCATTTCCGCGAAAGTCCCGATGTCGGTCAAATAGATCGTCGCGGAGAGGATGTGCGTCTTGTCCGAGCCGGCCTTGGCGAGCAGCCGATCGATCGAATCGAGAATTTCCTTGGTCTGCTCGCCGACGCTCTTGCCCGCCGCTTGGTCGGCGACTTGGCCGGCGAGATAGATCGTGTGGCCGTGGACGACCGCCTGCGACATGCGGGGGCCGACGCCGATGCGTTCGATGCTCATGAATTTCGCCTTGGTGAAGAGATCGAAGAGGTCACACGAGCGAGAAGCCGGGCACGGCGCCGAGAAAATCGCGCTTGCCTACGGGCGCGCCGGCGTAACGCAGGATGTCGTAGGCGGTCGTCAGGTGAAAATAGAAATTCGGCAGCGCGTAATGCAAGAGATAGTTCGCGCCGATCATTTTCGCCGTGCGCGACCCGGAGGGAAAGACGATTTCGCGCTCAGCCCCGGCGTCGATCGCTTTCGCGTCGAGGCCGGCGAGGAAGTCGAGCGTCTTCTTGATGCGCGCCTTGAGTTCCTCCAGCGAAGCCTCGTTGTCTTCGAACCGCGGCGGCTCCACGCCGGCGAGCCGCGCGGAGCACCTCTTGGCATGGTCGCAAAAAACCTGCGTCTGACGCGCGAACGCGAACATGTCCGGGCGCAGCCGCATCGTCAGATAGATGGCGGGATCGAACTTGCACGCCGCCGCGTGCGCCGCCGCCTTGTCGAGGATCGCCGAAAACGCGTTCAGCGAACGTTCGAACACCGGCACGCTGGATTGATAGAGCGAAAGAGACATGGCGGAGCCTTCCTCATGAGCCTTCGCGACGCGCGAAGGCGCGCAACTTGCACATAACGGCCGGCGAATTCAACGTTCACGTCAACACGTTTCGTCGATCGCTACCTCGCCGGCGCCGACTGACCCTCGGTTCGCGGCAGCGCCGGATCGAAGCACGCCCAACTCGGCGCCGAGCGCGTCCAAATCACCGCCTCGGGCCTGCCGAGTTCGGGATCGTCGAGCGTGCCGGCGCGCACGATGATCACATGCGGGCGCGGCTCGGCCTCGCTGAACAGCGGCGTTCCGCAGGCGGGGCAGAAGCGGCGACGCATCGTCGCGCCGCTGTCGGCGACCGACGTGTAGACCGTCGTTTCCCCTGTCGTCGTGAATGCGTCCTTGGGAAAAATCGCGTTCACCGTGCCGCCGCCGGCGCTCAAATACTGGCACAGGCGGCACCAGCACTGCCGCACCGCGAGCGGCTTGTCAGCGGCGATCTGGTAGCGCACCTTCTTGCAAAGACAGCCGCCCATAATCGCCATTTCGCCCCTCCCGCTCTCGATCGCGCCAGAGGATAAGGCACCGCGCCCGCGGAGGCCAGGACGCCGCGCCGCCCTTTAGCAGCGTGAGGAGTATTTCAGCCGCTCCAAAATGCCAAGTCGCGTAGCGGCTTGATAGAGCCGTGTCGCTCGATCCGTTACCGGCCGAGGTAGGCGCTCACGCTGATGGCGGCTCATGCACTGCGTCGGCGTCCGCCCCGTGTCTGTGCAGAAGGCCCGCCATTCTTTCTCAACACTCTCAGGCGTCCATTTTCGTTTGCGCCCGGTCTGACGATCGCGGGCTAAGTTGACCACCCTAAACCGCCGGGCCGTCTCATAAATGCGCGCGCCTTCTCGGGCAATCTCAATGTCGGTCTGGCCCCTCCGATACACGCCTTTGCATTGGGCAGGGGTAAGGCCGTGCTTCTCTTCGAATTTCTTCCAAGCTGCAATAACGGTCTCTGGTGACCACTTCGTGGTGCTCGCCTCAGCTTGGCCGAGAATTTCGCGGACATTCCGCGTTCCGCCGAGCTTGGTCTGAACGTAGATGGCTAGAGTGTTGTATGTTTCACCCGGGCGGTTTGCGTATTTTCCCCGCTTTCGAAGCCATTGCTCATTCGGGAAAATGCCATTTGGCTGAAGCGCCGCGATCTGGCGGCATGTTTCGAGCATATCATCCGCGTCCGACCAATGCGCGCTTTCGATTCGGTGGTCTTGCGGTTTCCCAAATTTAAATGGCTCGACTATCCCAATGTATGGGGCAAGCTGCTCAGTCAACCGACTTTCCGACAGGCAGTCCAAATATTGCAAAGGAAGGAAATTTGACCGTCCTTGGTGGTAGGCTTCTTTTTTTGCACGGGTAACGCTGTATCTGCCATATGAAAATGTATCCGGAATGTCTCCCCAAACCTCAACGTCAATCTTCTTGCCGGTTTGCGAGGTGAAATGCAGATCGTACCGCCCATATTTCCGGCCAGACTCCTTGGCGTAGTCCTCCGGATATCGTTCTCCCCGCTTGTGTTCGATCCCGCGCGCATAGAGAAAATTCGAGACACAGGCCTCTGGGCGGCTGCGCCAACGTATGCCGGACCTAGAATCAAAATATCGCGGGCGCCCCGATTTCATAACAGTCGGTGGCAGTCCGGCCGCCACGCGCAAGTCTTCCCAGTCTCGTCCGTGGCGATGAACGGCGTTGGTCAGTTGACTGTAGCCACGGTTCCGACACTCTTGGACTGTCGGCAGATCGCCTTCCTGAGCAATGAGTTCGCGCGCCACTTCGACTGTCAGTTCCCAAGTCCACCTCGGTTTCTGTTTTCCGCGGTAAGTGAAGAGTCCTTTACGCCATCGCGTATATTCATCGGTTAAACCAAGATCAGCCAAAAGACCGGCGCGACTTAAGCCCACGGCTGTGCAGTTCTCATGTTTCCACCCTGCGCGGCAGCCGCAGCGCGCCCCGAACTTGACAACGCGCAGCCAAGTGTCGCGCCCAAAGTTGATCTTTCAGTTACGAAACACGGCGTCCGCGTTCCGCGATAACCGGCGCGGGGAGCCGCAAGTAGAGAGAACTGCACAGCCCTGGACTTAAGCCCACCCTGCGAAGCTTTCCCTCGCTCACACCTGCCTTGTTGAGATCGTCAGTCGCCAGAGCGGATAGTCCGTGCTCTTGATAGAGCCGACGCGCTTCGGCCAAAAGAACAGAACGCCGGTTAGGAATCTCAGCGTTTAACCGCTTGTCAGCCTCGCGATAGGCGGCCGACGCGGCTTCTAGCGTCTCAAAGAGGCCGAGGAACTGTCTCTTTCCTTGGCGACGAATGTAGGCTGCCCACTTGCGCGTGCCCTTTTCCCAGCAGACACCACGGTGCCCACTGGTGTTGTCCTTGCGGAGCTTGCTCGAAGGCAGTGCCATGGCCGTTCTAGTAACAAATTCTAGAGCAATCGCTAGCCTAGCAGCCTATTGGAGAAGTGTCGCGTCTCGTCTTGAGGACGGCTTCGTTGCCGCCGTGGTAGGCGAATTCGATTGCGGCGGGCGACGGAATCACATCGCGATTCCGCCGGCCAGAGATTTCTTCAGCGGCCTGATGCGCGCGATCGCCGAGCGCGCCTATCGACGCGGCCGATCGCCGCGTCTCCAAGGACCTCACCCCAAATTCAACTCCTTGAAGAAGTCGTTCCCCTTGTCGTCGATGACGATGAAGGCGGGAAAGTCCTCCACCTCGATGCGCCAGATCGCCTCCATGCCGAGTTCGGGATATTCGAGCGCTTCGACCTTGCGGATGCAGTCCTGGGCGAGGCGCGCGGCGGGGCCGCCGACCGAGCCGAGATAGAAGCCGCCGTGACGCGCGCAGGCCTCGCGCACTTCGCGCGAGCGGTTGCCCTTGGCGACCGTCACCAGCGAGCCGCCCGCCGCCTGGAACTGGTCGACGAAGGAGTCCATCCGCCCGGCGGTCGTCGGCCCGAACGAGCCGGAGGCGTAGCCCGCCGGCGTCTTCGCCGGGCCGGCGTAATAGATGGGATGGTTCTTGAAATAGTCGGGCATCGGCTCGCCGCGCTCCAGCCGCTCGCGGATTTTCGCGTGCGCCGCGTCGCGCGCGACGATCATCGTTCCGGTCAGCGAAAGGCGGGTGCGGATCGGGTGTTTCGACAATTCGGCGAGAATCTCCCTCATCGGCCGATCGAGGTCGATTTTCACCACCGGCCCGCCGAGCGCGGCTTCGTCGACCGAGGGGAGGAAGCGCGCGGGATCGCGCTCCAGTTCCTCGAGGAAGACGCCGTCCCGGGTGATCTTGGCGAGCGCCTGGCGGTCGGCCGAGCAGGAGACCCCGAGGCCGATCGGCAGCGAGGCGCCGTGGCGCGGCAGACGGATGACGCGCACGTCGTGGCAGAAATACTTGCCGCCGAACTGCGCGCCGACGCCGAGCCGCTCGGTCAGCTTTTGCAGCTCCTGCTCCATCGCGAGGTCGCGGAACGCGCGCCCGTCCGCGGCGCCGCTCTGCGGCAATGGATCAAGATAGCGGGTCGAGGCGAGCTTCACCGTCTTCATCGTCTGTTCGGCGCTCGTCCCGCCGATGACGATCGCGAGGTGATAGGGCGGACAGGCGGCGGTGCCGAGGGTGAGGATTTTTTCCTTGAGGAACGCGATCATCCGATCGTGGGTCAGGATCGACGGCGTTCCCTGATAGAAGAAGCTCTTGTTGGCGGAGCCGCCGCCCTTGGCGATGAATAGGAACTTGTAGGAATCCTCGCCCTCGGCGGCGATCTCGATCTGCGCTGGCAGGTTGTCGCCGGTGTTCGTCTCCTCGAACATCGAAAGCGGCGCGAGCTGGCTGTAGCGCAGGTTCTTCTTCACGTAAGCGTCGTGGATCCCCTCGGCGATCGCCGCCTCGTCGTCGCCGTCCGTCCACACCAGGCGGCCCTTCTTGGCTGCGACGATCGCCGTTCCGGTGTCCTGGCACATCGGCAAGACGCCGCCCGCGGCGATATTGGCGTTCTTGAGCAGATCGTAGGCGACGAACTTGTCGTTGGCCGTGGCTTCCGGGTCGTCGAGGATCTTGGCGAGTTGCTCGAGATGGCTCGGTCGCAGCAGATGGTTGATGTCGATCATCGCCTGCTCGCTAAGCCTACGCAACGCCTCGCGGTCGACGACCAGAATTTCGCGCCCGAGCGCGTGGCTGACGCCGACGCCCTCGGACCTCAGTTTTCGGTAGGACGTCGCGTCGGCGCCGAGTTGAAAGAGAGCGTGATAGGCCTGGCTCATGCGGCGCTGCTCCGAGGATTTTTGAGAGGAACGGAAGAGGATGTAGCCCTTCGCGCGCGCCATTCCAAGCGGCGCTGCGAAGGCGCGCGCGGCTCCGACTCCGCGTTGACGCGACCGCGTCGGCGATGCGACGGTCCCCGCCGTCGACCTCTTGGAAGCACGATTTCCGACCGTCGGAGCCTGTCAAGGACGGCCCTACTGGCCGCCGCGTAGCGGCTAAAGTCCTTGACAGGCTCCGACGGTCGGAAAAAGAGGCTATCCAAGAGGTCGATGGCGCGCTGTGTCGATGGCTGCAGACGTCAATCGGCCCGAGCTCGGAGACCTGCAAGCGGCGCCGCTTCAGTCCGCGGCGGCGGCGAGCGCTTCGATCCCTTCGGCGACCGCCAGCGTTCGGCGCGCCATCTGCGCGTGCAGCAATTCGACCATCTTGCCGTCGAGCTGGATCGCGCCCTTGCCGGCGTTCTCCGGCCGAGCGAAAGCGGCGATGATCGCGCGCGCGGCCTCGATTTCGCTCGGCGCCGGCGCGAAAATGGCGTTGCAGATTTCGATCTGATCGGGATGGATCAGCGTCTTGCCGTCGAAGCCCATGTCGCGGCCCTGCTCGCACTGGGCCTTGAAGCCGGCAAGATCGTGAAAATCGTTGTAGACGCCGTCGATGATGTCGCAGCCGTGGGCGCGCGCCGCGGCGACGCACAGCGCGATCCAGGCGGTCATCGCCGGGCGGCCCGGCGTCAGACGGGCGCGCGTCTCCTTGGCGAGATCGTTCAGGCCCATCACCAGCGCCTCGAGGCGCGAATCCGGATCGGCGGCGGTCGCGGCGATCGACCCGGCGCTGAGGATCGCCATCGGCGTCTCCATCATCGCCCACAGGCGCGTCCTCTCCGGGGCGCCCGCCTCGCGCAACGCGCGCGCGGCGACCATGACCGTGCCCGGCCCGTCGACCTTGGGCAACAGGATCGCATCGGGCGCCGCGGCGATCGCGGCGGCCAGATCGTCGCGGCCCCAGGGCGTATGGGGGCCGTTGACGCGAATCACGACCTCGCGTCCGCCGAACCCGCCCGCGCGCGCCGTCTTGGCCGCCAGCGCCCGCGCGCCCGGCTTCAGGTCCGGCGCGACCGAGTCTTCCAGGTCGATGATGACCGCATCGGCCACCAGCCCGCGCGCTTTGGCGAGCGCCTTGGCGTCGGACCCGGGCATATAGAGCACGCTGCGGCGCGGGCGAGCGACCATGACAATCTCCTGACGATCGTCCCACCTTAGATGGTGCGGCGCACTCGCGCCAGGGCGCGCGTCGTTCCGCGCTCTAAGACTTAAGGCCGGGGCGCTTGGGGTCGATCGAACCGACCGGCCAGAAACTGCGGGGCGACGCTGATGGCGACGAATCGCGCGAGGTGATGCGCGCCGATTCAGCGGCGGTCCGGCGCCTCAAGACAGCGTCGCTTCGCCAGCCAGCGCGCCAGCCGGCGCGTCGCTTCGGCGATCTCTTCGGGCGCGCGGGCGAAGCAAAGCCTGAGATAGCCCTCGCCGCCGGGCCCGAACGCGACGCCCGGCGCCGCTCCGACCCCCGCCTCGTCGACCAGGCGCAGCGCCAGCGCGCGCGAATCGGCCTCCCCGTCGATCGCGCAGAAGAGATAGAACGTCGCCTCGGGCGTCGCGAAGCGCGCCCGTCCCGTCCTGCCCAGGCCGCCGGCGACGATGTCGCGCGCTTCGCGCATCCTTGCGATCTGGCCGGCGAGGAACGGCTCGCCCTCGTCGAGCGCGGCGATCGCCGCCCGCTGCGCGAACACGGGAACGCCCGAGGTGGTGAACTGCACCAGATTCTCGATCGTCGCGCCGAGCGCCGGCGGCGCCTCCAGCCAACCGATGCGCCAGCCCGTCATCGCCCAATTCTTCGACAGCGTCTGCACGAACAGAATCTTGTCGCTCGGCGCCATCAGGTCGTGAAACGACGGCGTCCTGCCGCCTCGATAGGTCAGCCGTGCGTAGATTTCGTCGGCGACGATCCATAGGCGGCGCTGGCGCGCCAGCGCCAGAATGGCTTCGAGTTCCTCATGCGCAGCGACGAAGCCGGTGGGATTGGCGGGCGAATTGACGAAAATGGCGCGGGTCGCCGGCGTGACCGCGGCGGCCAGGCGCTCGGGATCGAGGCACCAGCGTTCGCCCCGCTCGAGCGGAACGAACGCCGCGCGCGCCCCGGCAAGCGCGACGGCGCCGGCGAAATTCGGCCACGCCGGCGAAGGAATCAGCGCCTCCTCGCCGGGCCCGACCGTCAGGCGCGCGGCGATTTGCAGCGCGTGCATGCCGCCGACGGTGACGAAGAAGCTTTCGGGCGAGAAATCGCCGCCGCCCGGCGCCGCGCCGTAGACGCGCGTCATATAGCGCGCGATCGCGGCGCGCAGTTCCGGGACGCCGCGCTGGTGGGTGTAGAAGGTCTCGCCGCGGTCGAGCGACGCCTTGGCCGCCTCGGCGATGAAAGGCGGGGTCGGCAAGTCCCCTTCGCCGACCCACAGCGGGATCAGGCCCTGGCGGCCGCGCCCATAGTTGAAGACCTCGACGATGCCGCTCTGCGGCGCCGCGCGCATGCTCGGCTGAATTTCGTCGAGCCAGTCGGGCGTCGGCGGCGCGGCTTGCGAAAACGAGAGGGCCATTTCCGCCTCATGAACGCGGTCGCGTGCGGCCGCAAGGGGCGGAGAGAAAAAACCTCGTCGGCCCAGAGCGCGGCCTCGCCGCCGCGAGGCCTTGGCTGCGCCCGTTCGAGCTCAGCGCTTGGCCAAGGCGTCGCGGATCTGGGTCAGCAGCACGACTTCGTCGCTCGGCGGCGGGGGCGCGACGGCCGCAGCCGGCGCCGGCCGCTTCATGGAATTGATCGCCTTGATGACGAGGAACAGCGCCGCAGCGACGATGAGGAACTGGATGACGTTGGTGATGAAATCGCCATAGGCGAGCACGCCGCCCTGCTTTCGCGCGTCCGCGAGGTTGGTGGCGGTCACCGCGCTGGAAAGGGGAAAAAAATAGTTCGAGAAATCGGCTTTGCCGAAAATGCCGATGATCGGCATGATGATTCCGTCGACCAGCGAACCGACGATCTTGTTGAACGCCGCGCCGACGACCACCGCCACCGCGAGGTCGATGACGTTGCCCCGCATGGCGAAGTCTCTGAATTCCTTGAGCATGTCGCCCTCCGCGAAAAATCGCGCCCCCTCGGCCGCGCGATGGAAGCTCGCGGTCCGAACGCCCGCCGACGCTATCTCAGGCCAGCGCGAAGATAAAGTGGCCAGCGACGATCGGCGGGGCCGCCAAGGTGAATTGACCGACGCCCCGAGACGGCTTCCCAAGCGAACCGCTCGCGTCGAAAGCCGCCCGAGCGCCGCGGCCTCGCGGCTCGAGAGGCGCCCTATCGCGCCCCGCGTTCGATCCCGGCGGCGCGCGCGCGCATCGTCACCAGCTCCTCGGCGGCGGTCGGATGAACCGCCATCGTCGCGTCGAGATCGGCCTTCTTCGCGCCCATCTTGATCGCGACGGCGAGCAGCTGGATCATCTCGCTCGCCTCGTGGGCGAGGATGTGCGCGCCCACGACCCGGTCGCTCGCCGCGTCGACGACCAGCTTCATCAGCCAGCGCTCGCCGCTGCCCGAAAGCGTCGCCTTCATCGGCAGGAAATTGGTCTTGTAGATGTCGACCGCCTCGTAGCGCAGGGCCGCCTCGGCCTCGGTGAGGCCGACCGCGCCGATCTCCGGGGTGGCGAACACCGCGTGGGCGACTGTGTTGTGATCGACCGTCCCCTCGGTCCCGCCGAACAGCCGATCGGCGAGCGCATGGCCCTCGCGAATCGCCACCGGCGTCAAGTTCACACGGTTGGTAACGTCGCCGACCGCATGGATCGAGGGGACGCTGGAGGTCGAATCGCGGTCGACGACGACCGCCCCGGCCGCGTCGAGCGCGACGCCCGCCGATTCGAGCCCCAGACCCCTCGTGTTCGGCCTGCGCCCGGTCGCCACGAGAACCTGATCGGCCTCGATTCGGTCGCCGTCGGAGAGCGCGACGACGAGGCTCGCGCCGCGCCTTTCGATCCGCGTCGGCAGGCAGCCGAAGCGCAGATCCACGCCGGCGCGCTTCAGTTCGTCGCGCAGGCCCTCACGCACGTCGTCGTCGAATCCTCTGAGGACGTTGGCGGCGCGCATGACCTCTGTGACCTCGGCGCCGAGCCGAGCGAACAGCGAAGCGAACTCGACCGCGATATAGCCGCCCCCAACGATCAGCAAGCGGCGGGGAAAGGCGGCGAGGTCGAAGATTTCGTTGGAGGAAATTGCGTGTTCGAGGCCCGCGACGGAGCCCAGCGGTGCCGGCTTCGCGCCGGTCGCGACCAGAATGTGCCGCGCGCTTGTCGTTCGCCCGCCGGCGAGCCGAACCCGGTGGGCGTCGATCACTTCGGCGCGCTCCTCGATCAGCTCGACGCCCGCGCCCTCGAGGTTGGCGCGATAGACCGCGGAGAGGCGCGAGATCTCGCGCTCCTTGGCCGCGACCAGCGTCGGCCAATCGAAACGCGTCGGACCGACGCTCCAGCCGAATCCTTCGGCGTCGGCGAAATCGTCGGCGAAGCGGCTGGCGTAGACCAGCAGCTTCTTGGGCACGCAGCCGCGAATGACGCAGGTCCCGCCGACGCGGAATTCCTCCGCGGCGGCGACCTTGGCGCCGCGCCCGGCCGCGATTCGCGCCGCCCGAACCCCGCCCGATCCGGCTCCAATGACAAAGAGGTCGACGTCGAACGCCATGGGGCGAACCCTTCTTCGCCCGCGCTCGTCGCGCCGCGGCGGGCGTTCCATCGAACGGCTGACGCGGGCGGTCAGAAATCAAGGCCCTTTTTCTTCATTTCCTCGCGGGCGCGCGTGAGAATGTCCGTCGACAATTGCTGGCGCCAGGTGCGCGCGAGATCGCCGACTTCCTGCATTAACGAGGGCTCGACGGCCAAATATTTCTTCCCGACCGGGCTCTCGTAAAACGTCAAGATGTCCTTGAGTTCCTCCTCGGTCAATTTGCTCGCCAGGAATTTCGCCGAGTCGGTCAACACGCCTTGCTCGGTCTTGGCGAACTCCGGCTGGATCGTCAGCAACGCCTCGTGCAGCGCGTCCTTCAACTCCGGCCGCGTCGTCGTGACATTGTGTTCGAGCTGCGCGAGCATCCCCGGGACGACCTGATCGAGCGCCGGCTTCATGCCGATGTGGACGAAGACCTGGTTGGCGTAGTTCAGCGCGGCGGGCGTCGGCTCCTCCGCGCTCGCGCCGACGCTCGAGATCGCCAGCACAAGCGCGGCGCCGAGCGAAGCTTTGATTTTCATTTTCGACGAGGACACGATTTCGTTCTCCTTTGGGTTGTGGCGGTCAGGCGGACACGCCGAGAGTCTCGACGCCATCCGGCCCCGCGACGATGGCGGCGCTCGTCAGGCCGATGAACAGGCCGTGCTCGACGACGCCGGGGATGAACGCCAGCGCGCGAGCGAGCGCCTCGGGGTCGGGGATCGCGCCGAAGGCGCAGTCCAGGATGTAATGCCCGCCGTCGGTGACGAAATTCTTGCCCTCGCGCCGGCGCAGCTCGATCGCGCCGGTCAAGCCGAGCGCGGCGCTGGCGCGTTCGACGCGCCGACGCGTCGAGACGACGCCGAAGGAAACGACTTCGATCGATAGAGGGAAGGCGCCCAGGCGCGCGACCAGTTTCGTCGAATCGGCGATCGCCAGCATGCGCCGCGACGACGCCGCGACGATCTTCTCGCGCAGCAGAGCGCCGCCGCCGCCCTTGATCAGGCGCAGCGACGGATCGATCTCGTCGGCGCCGTCGACCGTCAGGTCGAGTTCGGGGATCTCGTCCAGCGTCGCCAGCGGCACGCCGAGCGCCTCGGCCTGACGGAAAGTCGCCTCCGAGGTCGGCACGCCGACGACGTCGAGGCCCTGTCGAACGCTCTCGCCAATGAGATCGACGAAATAACGCGCGGTCGAGCCGCTGCCGAGCCCGAGCTTCATGCCGGGGCGCACGAAGCTCATCGCGCGTTCGGCGGCTTGGCGCTTGAAGACTTCCCTATCCGACAAAGGTCGAAACTCCGCATTCGCTTTGGCCGCGCGTCCGCTCGCAAGCGTCGGGGCCCGGCCGGCGCGTCTCGCGCCGATGGCCTAAAGGCTCCGCGGCGGAAAGGCAAATGGCGGCGAGCGGCCGGCGAGCGTGGGCCTTCGCCTCCTGCCGCTTTATGGCGCCGCAGCATCGAGCATGGCGCGGCGGTCGGCCAAAATCAATGACGCCTCAGACTCTTTCAAATGACGCGGACTTCCGCCCATCGCGTTCACCGGCCGCAAAGAAATGTTAGATAACAACGTGGTCGCGGCGCGCGGCGCCGAAACGTCCGTCGGCCATTCCGCCGCCGGGCGAGCGCGGAGCGAGGAAGTGCCGAAATGACCGCCATGGCGCCTTTTTTCAGGATAATCAGCGGGCTGGAAGGATTCGAGATGGTCTGCTTCTGGCTGGCCGCGTTCGTCGGATTCTTCCTGATCGGATTCCTGCTCGACTACCTCATGGGCCGGCAAGGCTTCGGCCCCTACGTCAATTCCGGGCTGGCGCTGGCGGGGGTTCTTTGTGGGCTGTTCGCGCGGTACAACTTTTTCCTCCCTTACGTTCGCTACGAGCCCTACTTGAGCTTCGCCCTGCTGTTCGCCGCCCCGGTGTTCCTGATCGTGATCTTGAGCGTCGTGCGAACGCGGGTGTTCTTGCGCTGAGCGGTTCGACGCATTCGGTCGACGGGCGTCCCGCATCGACCGTCGAGCGCGCTGGCCCTTGCCACGATTTTCTGTAATCGCGCTGGGCGCAAAATCGAGCGAGGCGAGAGAACGGCGCGAAATAAAGGCGAAAGGCGCATCGGCGACGGCGGCGCCGCCGTCTTGAGCCCGATCAGACGAGGTGCTGGCCGCCGTTCGCCGTGAGAGTCGATCCGGTGATGAAGCCGGCGGCGTCGGAAGCCAGAAACAGCACGCAGCGCGCGATCTCATCGGGCTGGCCGAGCCGGCGCACCGGAATCTGCGGCAGGATCGCGTTCTCCAACACGTGCTTGGGCACCGCCATCGCCATATCGGTGGCGATATAGCCGGGGCAGATCGCGTTGACGGTGATCCCCTTGGCGGCGTTCTCCTGCGCCAGCGCCTTGGTGAAGCCGAGTTCGCCCGCCTTCGCGGCGGAATAGTTCACCTGCCCCAACTGACCTTTTTGGCCGTTGATCGAAGAAATGTTGATGATGCGGCCGAAGCCGCGCTCGCGCATGCCTTCGATCACCGGGCGGCACATGTTGTAGAGCGAATTGAGATTGGCGTCGATGACGCCATGCCATTGCTCGGGCGACATCTTGTGGAACATGCCGTCCTTGGCGACGCCGGCGTTGTTGACGAGAATCTCCACCGGGCCGAGATCCTTGGCGACCTCGGCGAGGCCCGCCGAGCACGCCTCGAAGCTGGCGACGTCCCATTTATAGACGCGGACGCCCGATTCGGCCTTGAACTTGGCCGCCGCTTCGTCGTTGGCGCGGTAGGTCGCCGCCACCGAGTAGCCCGCCGCCTCAAACGCTCGGGAGACCGCGGCGCCGATGCCGCGCGTTCCTCCGCTGACTACTGCGACCCTGCCCATCTCTCGTCTCCCTGGATGATGCGTTTCCCCACGCGCCGCCTCTTTAAGACGGCGCCTCATCCTTCGAGCCCGCGCCGAAACGGCCGCGCTCCGCTTCAGCGCTCGACCGTCATCGCGATGCCCATGCCCCCGCCGATGCACAGCGTCGCTAGGCCCTTCTTGGCGCCGCGGCGCGCCATTTCGTGCAGCAGCGTGACCAGCACGCGCGCGCCCGAGGCGCCGATGGGGTGCCCGATCGCGATCGCGCCGCCGTTGACGTTGACGATTCCCGGGTCCCAGCCCATGTCCTTGTTGACGGCGAGGGCCTGGGCGGCGAAGGCCTCATTGGCCTCGACGAGATCGAGGTCCTTGACCGTCCAGCCGGCGCGCTGCAGCGCCTTGCGGGAAGCCGGGATCGGGCCCGCGCCCATGATCGCCGGGTCGACGCCCGCGGTCGCCCAGGAGGCGATTCGGGCGAGCGGCGTCAGATTGCGCCGCCTCGCCTCGACGGCGCTCATGACGACCAGCGCCGCGGCGCCGTCGTTGATGCCGGAGGCGTTGCCCGCCGTGACCGTGCCGTCCTTGGCAAAGGCGGGGCGCAGCTTGGCGAGCGCTTCGTAGGTCGTGCCGGGGCGGATGAACTCGTCGGCGGCGACGACGATGTCGCCCTTGCGGGTCGAAACCGTGAACGGCGCGATCTCGTCGTTGAACCGGCCGGCCTTTTGCGCCGCTTCGGCCTTGTTCTGCGAGCCGACGGCGAAGCGATCCTGCTCTTCGCGGCCGATTTGCCATTTGGCGGCGACGTTCTCGGCCGTCACGCCCATGTGGTAGCCGTGGAACGCGTCGAACAGCCCGTCGCTCAGCATGGTGTCGACAAACTTCGAATCGCCCATCTTGACGCCGTTGCGCAGGTGCGCGGCGTGAGGCGCCTGCGACATCGATTCCTGCCCGCCGGCGACGACGATTTCCGCATCGCCGTTGACGATCTGCTGCAGGCCGATCGCAACCGCGCGCAGGCCGCTGCCGCACAATTGATTGACGCCGAGGGCCGTCTTTTCCTGGGGAACGCCGGCTTTCACCGCCGCCTGGCGCGCGGGGTTCTGCCCTTGCGCGGCGCACAGGATCTGTCCGAGAACGACTTCATCGACTTCGGCGGCTTCGACCTTCGCCGCCTGAAGCGCAGCGGCGATCGCCGCCGCGCCCAGTTCGTGCGCGGGCGTATTGGCGAAGGCGCCGTTGAACGAACCGACGGCGGTTCTCTTCGCGCTGACGATGACGATTTCCGATGCCGGCATGGGGCGCCCCGATAAAGAAAAAGCCGCGAGGGCGCCGAAATTGACGTCGACGCTCCTTGGCCTGACCGCCCTTTTACACGGACGCCGCCGGGCGGCGCCAGCGCCAACGGAACGAGAACGCCCGCGGGATGCGCGCCGGCGGGCGGAGTTTGCCGAATTTGGCCGTCCGGCCGAAATTCGACGCCTCGGCGATTGCCGCGGCGCAAAAATTGCCGCGGTGCAAAAAATGTGTTCACAAGGGCGAAAAAAAGGGCCTATCTTACGTTGTGTCCGGCGCGAGCCAGCGCGCCGTCGAGACGGTCAGCCGATGTCGAATTCCACTACGCCGATCACCATCAAGAAATACGCGAACCGGCGCCTCTACAACACCGCTTCCAGCGCCTACGTGACGCTCGCCGATTTGGCCAAGATGGTGAAGACCGGCGAAGACTTCGTCGTTTACGACGCCAAGACTAACGAGGAGATCACTCGCTCGGTGCTCGCCCAAATCATCTTCGAACAGGAGGGAATCGAGGGCCAATCGCTGCTCCCCATCACTTTCTTGCGTCAGCTCATTCGCTTCTACGGCGACAGCGTGCAGGCGCTGCTGCCGAGCTACCTCGAATATTCGATCGACCAGTTCAACGGCGAGAAGCAGGCGATGCGCGAGGCGGCGAGCCGCGCGTTCGGCCAAGGTCCGTTCTCGGCCTCCTCGTTCGTCGCGTTGCAGGAAATGACGCGAAAAAACCTCGCCGCCTTCCATCAAGCCTTGAGCCTTTTTTCTCCCTTCGCGGCCGGCGCGGCGCCGCCGGCCGCTCCCCCGAAGGCCGACACGCCCGCGCCGAACGCCGATATCGACGACCTGAGAACGCAGCTCACCGAGATGCGGCGCCGTCTGGACAGCCTCAGCCAAAAGAGTTGATCGCTCGGCCGACGCGTCACGCCCCGCCCGACGCCAATCGCGGTTCGGCGGCGCGCGGCTCATAAATTTCCGCGCGGCCGAGGAAATTCCCCTGGAAAAAGTCGATCCGCCATTCGCCCAGCAGCCGGCGCGTCTCGGCGTCCTCCACCCACTCGGCGACGGTTTGAATGCCGAGATGGCGCGCCAGCTCGGCCAGCGTGCGCACAAAGAAGCGATCGTCGAGAGAGCGCGCGACGTTTTGCACGAACGCGCCGTCGATCTTGACGATGTCGATCCGCAGGCGGCGCAAATTGCGAAACGACGTGTGTCCGGCACCGAAATCGTCCATCGCGACGGCGATCCCGAGCGCCTTCATGCGAGCGATGACCCGCGCGGCGTCCTCGATCGGTTCGATCGCCAGGGTTTCGACGATTTCCACGATCAGCCGCTCGGCGGTCCCCGGATGGCTCGCCAGGCCCGCCTTCAGGCGATCGACCCAGTCGGGCGACCGCAGGGTGACGACGGAAATATTGACCGCGACCCTCAGTTCGGGTTCGGCCGCCAGGCGATCGAGGGCCAGTTCAAGCACGCGCTGATCGAGCTGCGCGACCAGCCCGAGTTTTTCCGCGACCGGGAGCAGCGTTTCGGGGCCGACGAGGCCGCCGTCGTCCTGACGCACGCGCAGCAGCGCTTCGAAAAACGCGATTTCCCCGTCTTTGGCGGCGACGATCGGCTGGTAGGCGAGCACGATTCGGCGCTGGTTGAGCGCCGAAACGATTTCGTCGGCGATGGCCGTTTCCCGACGTTGTGCTTCGCTCTCGGCCTGGCATGGCGCATAGAGCGCGTACCGATCGGCTTCGCCGACGGCTTGTTCGAACGCCTCTTCGGCGCGCTGGAGAAGGCGACAGGCGTTGCGGCCGTGCCGCGGCGCGAGCGCCGCGCCGATGCGGACCGTGGCCCTGACGGCGCCGACGGCGGTTGCGAACGGCTCGGCGTTGACGCGGCGCGCCAGCCTCGGCGCGGCCAGCGCCAGTTGCTCGGCGCCGCCCGCGGAGAGGAGAACCGCGAACTTGCCGCCTGCGTAATGCGCGATGTGGTCGATCGAACGCATGTTCGCCCGCAGGCGACGGCCCACCGTCGCGATCACCTCGTCCGTCGCCTCATAGCCGTGACGCCGATTGAGCTCGGCGACGCCTTCGACGCCGACGATCAGAACGGCGAAAACCGCCTCGCCCGGCTTGGCGTTGACGAGGCGCGATTCGAGCGCTTCGTTGAACGCTCGCCGGCTCGCGAACGCGCCCTCGCGTTCGCGCGAAGTCGGCGGCGCGGCGTCGAGGCGCGAGTCGTCGTCTTGCTTAAGGACTCTGAGGACGCCGTGCGCGCGCGCCGGCCTGCCGCCGGCGTCGGCGAACCAGCGGCCGAAGTCCTCGACCGCGCAGCTCGCGCCGTGCGGCTGCGCCAGGCGATAGGCGACGCGGTAGGGCGCGCCCTCGCCCTCGTCGCGCGCCGAGGCGTTGTGGATCGCCTGAAATCGCGAGGTCTCCGAATCGGCCGTCACCAGTTCGGCGAACGCGGCGCCGCTCGCCAGCGAGCGGGCGGAAAAGGCCGCCAGCGTCTCCCCGACGTTCGCGCCCCAGCTCAACCGGTCGCTGGCGATATCCCAATCGTAGACCACCGCGTTGAGCGAGCCGAGAATGCAGCGCGGATCGAGCTCGCGCGACGCCGCCGCGGCCGCTTGGTCCTGCGCCTTGTTTGGGCGGGCGAACTCCCGCCCGCCCCGCCCCGGCGCTTGGCGACCGGACAAGCCTTCGATTTCCTGCACGCGATCCGCTCCGTTCGACGCGTCCTCGATCGCGCGCGCCGCGACAACGGCGGGCCCGCTCGCCGCCGCTCCGACAATGGGCGGAATGGGTTAACGCAAAGTTTACGCTTAACGTTTCGGCAACCAAGAATCGGCGCGCTGAGCCGCTTAGAAGCGGTCCTTGCGGGCGCGAATTTCCGCAAACACCGCGGCCGGATCGGCGCCGGCCATGCCGAGCGCGGCCTGGACGCTCGGCAATTCGGCGCGAAGAAACGGATTGGCCGCCAGTTCCGCCGCGATGGTGGTCGGCACGGTCGGCTTGCCCGCCGCGCGCAACCGGGCGACCTCGGCGGCGCGGCTTTTCAGAACCGCGTTGTCTGGTTCGATGGTCAAGGCGAAGCGCGCATTGGCCTCGGTGTATTCATGCCCGCAATAAACTTCGGCCTCGCCCGGCAACGCGGCGATTTTCAGCAGCGAATCCCACATCACGGCATAGGGCGTCTCGAACACGCGCCCGCATCCCAGCGAAAACAGCGCATCGCCGGTGAAGATGATCTCGTCGTCCTCGAACCAATAGACGATGTGGCCCGCGGTGTGTCCCGGCGTCTCGATGACCTTGGCGGCGAGCTCGCCGAGGCGAGCGTAATCGCCTTCGCTCAAGCGCGCGTCGAGCGAAGCGATGCGCGCCGCTTCCTTTGCCGGTCCTGCGACGCGAAGCTTGGGAAAGCGCGCCCTGAGGCCCGGGACGCCCTGGACGTGATCGAAATGATGATGGGTGATCAGAACGTCGGTCAGCGTCCAACCTTGCGCGGCGGCGGCGGCGATGATCGCGTCGGCGTCGGGCGCGTCGATCGCCGCCGTCGCGCCCGAGACCGAATCGTGAATCAGGACGCCGTAATTGTCCTTCAGGCAGAGAAATTGATGCACGTGCGTCGTCATGCCGATTTTCTCCGTCAAGCCTTCCCGCCCGCGGCGAGCCGTCGCCGCGGCTTCATTTGCGCCGCGGCGCGGATGGGTCCAAATTCGCTCGCGCTCCGACAGGCGTAACCGTTCATGCCGCTCGACGTCAACGATCTCGTCGCTTTCTATTCTTCGCCGCTCGGCGACGTTTCGCGTCGGCTGATCGGGCGAGTGCTGCGCGCGCGCTGGAACAATTGCGCCGGGCTGTCGATTCTGGCCTTGGGCTTCGGCGGGCCCTATCTCGAGCGCTTTCGCGACGAGGCTGAGCGCGCGCTCGCGTTCATGCCCGCCGAGCAGGGCGTGGTCAACTGGCCGGCGAGCGGACGCTCCGCCTCGGCGCTGGTCGCCCTCGACATGCTGCCCCTGCCCGACGCCTCGATCGATCGCATCCTCGTCGTGCACGCCCTGGAGACCGCCGAGCATCCGAGCGTTGTGCTCGAAGAAGCGTGGCGGGTGCTGAACGCCGGCGGGCGGGCGATCGTGGTGACGCCGTCGCGGCGCGGCGTCTGGGCGCGCGCCGACGGCACGCCGTTCGGCCAGGGCCAACCCTATTCGAAGGGGCAACTGCGCGATCTGATGCGCGAGGCGCTGTTCTCGCCGATCTATTGGGGCGAGGCGCTGTACGCGCCGCCGTTCCGGCGCCGCTTCTATATCAATTCCGCGCCGGCGATCGAGCGTCTGGGCGCCGCGGTCGGCCTGCCCTTCGCCGGTGTGCAGATCGTCGAAGCGACCAAGCAGCTCTATCGCCCGGTCGGCGTGCGCCGCGTGGCGCGCCGCGAAGTCGTCGCGCTCCCGCCCGGCCTCGCCCCCGTCGCCCATCGCGAGAGCGCGCGCGCTTTTTGAGATTGTCGCCGGCGGCGGATCGTGCTTTGAACGCGCCGTCCTCATCCGGAGACGAGACCCATGCCGCAGTTGGAACGCCTGCTTGTGCTCTTGCGCCACGGCCAGAGCGAGTGGAACCTCAAGAACCTGTTCACCGGCTGGACGGACGTGGACTTGTCGCCGCTCGGGATCGAGGAGGCCAAGGAGGCGGGTCGGCGCTTGAAGGAGCGCGGCTTCGTCTTCGACGTCGCCTACACTTCGGCGCTGATCCGCGCGCAGCACACGCTCGACCTCACGCTCGCCGAGCTCGGCCAGACCGGCCTGCGCGAATTTCGCGATCAGGCGCTCAACGAGCGCCACTACGGCGACCTCTGCGGGCTCAACAAGGACGACGCGCGCAAGAAATGGGGCGAAGAGCAGGTGCGCCTATGGCGGCGCAGCTACGACGTCCAGCCGCCCGGCGGCGAGAGCCTCAGGGACACGGTGGCGCGCGCGCTTCCCTATTATTGCCAATTCATCCTGCCCGCCGTGCTGCGCGGCGAACGCGTGCTCGTCTCCGCCCACGGCAACAGCCTGCGCGCGCTGGTGATGGTGCTCGACCACCTGACGCCGAAGACGATTCCGGCCCTGGAGATCGCCACCGGCGTGCCGCTGGTCTACCGCCTGAAAGCCGATTCGACGGTCGAATCGAAGCAGATTTTGACCGACTGAGGGCCGTCTGCGCGTTCCGCCGGACGGACGAGAAGTCATCGCATGAGCCCCATCGTCGGCGGCGCGCCGCCGCGAGAGGCGCGCGCGAGGTGATTCGGCGGCGTCCTCGCGCCCAGCGCAGAATAGTCGAAGCGTCGCGTTGGCGAGTCGGGGCAAGTCTGTTTAGATCGCGCTCGCCTGATTCGCTCGAAACTCCGAGGTGCGGCGATGCGACCCGCCAAATTCATTGCGGCGGCCCTTGCGGTCGTCGGCGCCGGCGCTGCGCCGGCGGCGCAATACGAATTCCTGGCGGCGCCGCAGATTAATCTCTCCTTGGTCTATAGATTGGATAAATTGACCGGCGACGTCATCGCCTGCCAATACGCCCATAATCCGGGCAAGACCGACATCGAGCCCGGCTCCTTCGGCGTCACGGTGTGCTACCGCAGCGGCGAAGGCGCGACCAAGCAGGAGCCCGGCGACTACGGGCTCGTCGCCACCCGGCACGAGCAGGAGGGCGGCGTCTTTCGCGTCGACTACCGCACCGGCGCGCTGAGCATCTGTTATCTCTATTTCCAGCGGGAAAAGCAGGGCGATCACGAGGTCATCGTCGATCAATACGTCGTCTGCACGCCGCCGTATAAGTAGCGCGGCGGGGCAAGGGGCCGGGCGATTGGCCGCGCGAGCGCCGCATTCGCCGGCGACGCGCGCCGCGGCTTGCCTTATAGAGTGCGCGATCTCGCCGCCGAAATCGGCGGGGCGATGAATTTGGCGCCCTCATGCTCGACGCGCGCGTTATGTTTCCCCGTTCCGACACCATCTTCGCGCTCGCCTCCGGGGCCGGACGGGCGGCGATCGCCGTCATTCGCCTCTCCGGCCCGGCCTGCGCGGGCGCTCTGGAGGCGCTGGCGCCGGGCGCGCGCTTCGCCGACCGCGTCGCGACCCTCAGCGCCTTGCGCGATCCCGTCACCTTCGAGCCGCTCGATCGCGCCCTCGTCATTCGCTTTCGCGCGCCGCGCAGCTACACCGGCGAGGAGATGGCCGAGTTGCACGCGACCGGCGGGCGCGCGGTCGTCGCGGGAATCGTCGGCGCGCTGGCGAAGATTCCGGGGCTCAGGCCGGCCGAGCCGGGCGAATTCGCCTGGCGCGCGTTCGAGAACGGCAAGCTCGACCTTGCGGAAGTCGAAGGCCTGGCCGATCTGGTCGAAGCGGAAACGGCGGCGCAGCGCCGCCAGGCCCTGCGCATCGCCGGCGGCGCGTTGAGTCGCGAGACCGAGGCGATTCGCTCGAAACTGCTGGAGGCGATGGCGATCCTGGAGGCGCAGATCGATTTTTCCGATGTCGAGGACGTCGACGCCTTTTCGCTCGAAGCGGCGCGCGGGATCGTCGCCGAGGCGGCGCGGCGCGTGAAGGCGGCTCTCGCCGGCGCCGCGGCGGGCGCGCGGCTGCGCGAGGGGTTCACCGTCGTCATCGCGGGCCCGCCCAACGTCGGCAAGTCGACGCTGATGAACGCGCTGGCGCGCCGCGACGTCTCCATCGTCTCGCCGATCCCCGGCACGACGCGCGATCTCGTCGAAGTGTCGCTGGAGCTGAGAGGCTATCTCGTCACGCTGATCGACACCGCGGGAATTCGCGACAGCGACGACGCGATCGAGCGCGAGGGCGTCGCGCGCGCGCGCCGGCGCGCGGAAGAGGCGGACCTGACGCTGTGGCTGAGCGAGGCCGCCGAACCGATCGAGGCGCGCCCGCCCGGCGGCGGGGCGACGATCGCGGTTCTCACCAAGTCTGACCTGGCGCCGGCGAGCCAGGGCGACAATCCCGGCCGTCGACCTCTTGGAAACAAGATTGCCGACCGAGAGCACCTGTCAAGGACTTCAGCCGCCGCACGGCGGCGCGAAGCGCCGTCCTTGACAGGTCCTCTCGGTCGGAAAAAGACGCTGTCCGAGAGGTCGACGGCGCACCGCGTCTCCGGTCTTGCGGCGCCGGTCGGCTCGAGTTCCGAGCCCCGCCGACCGTCGCGCGCGCCGATCGCCATTTCCGCTTTGACGGGCGCCGGCGTCGAGTCGCTGCTTGACGCCGTCGCCGATCTCGCCGAAGAGCGGATGGCGGGGCCGGCGCCGGCGTTGATCACGCTGGAGCGGCACCGCGCGGCCTTCGCCGACGCGCTTGCCGCGCTGGAGCGGGCGCTCGATCCGGCGCGCAGCGAACTGGAGCTGGCCGCCGAAGAGCTGCGGCTCGCGGCGCGCGCGTTGCAGCGCATCGGCGGGCGCATCGATGTCGAAGACGTGCTCGGCGACATATTTTCGCGCCTTTGCGTTGGCAAATGAGAGCTGTTTCACGTGAAACAATCGAGACGAAGAGAATGAACGGCTACGACGTCATCGTCATCGGCGGCGGCCACGCCGGCTGCGAAGCGGCCGCGGCCGCGGCGCGCTTCGGCGCGCGCACTGCGCTGGTGACGCAGAAGCGCGAAACGATCGGCGCGATGTCGTGCAACCCGGCGATCGGCGGGCTCGGCAAGGGCCATCTGGTGCGCGAAATCGACGCCCTCGACGGGCTGATGGCGCGCGCCGCCGACGCCGCCGGGATCCAGTTCCGGGTGCTCAACCGGCGCAAGGGTCCCGCGGTGCAGGGTCCGCGCGCCCAGGCCGACCGCAAGCTCTACGCCCGCGCGATGCAGGCGCTGATCGCTCAGACCGCCAATCTGACCTTGATCGAAGCCGAGGCGAGCCGATTCGTCATCGAGGACGGCGCGATCGCCGGCATGGGGCTCGCCGACGGGCGCGCGCTGTCCTGCGGCGCGCTCGTCCTCACCACCGGCACGTTCCTGCGCGGCGTCATTCATCTCGGAGAACAGCGCACGCCGGCCGGCCGCTTCGGCGATCCGCCCTCGCTCGACCTCGCCCGCTCGCTCGACGCCGCGGGCTTCGCGCTCGGGCGCCTGAAGACCGGCACCCCGCCGCGGCTCGACGGCGCGTCGATCGACTGGTCGGGGCTCGAGGTTCAACCCGGCGACGATCCGCCCGAGCCGTTCTCCGCGATGACCGAAAGAATCGCGACCGCGCAGGTTCCCTGCCACATCACCCGCACCAACGCGGCCGGGCACGCGATCGTGCGCGCCAACGCCCATCGCACTGCCGTCTACTCGGGCGCCATCTCGGGGCGCGGGCCGCGCTATTGCCCGTCGATCGAGGACAAGGTGATCCGCTTCGCCGACCGCCAAAGCCATCAGATCTTCCTCGAGCCGGAGGGCCTCGACGATCGCACGATCTATCCGAACGGCATTTCGACCTCGCTGCCCGCCGACGTCCAGGCGGCGCTGGTCGCCACCATTCCTGGCCTCGAACGCGCACGGATTCTGCGCAACGGCTATGCCATCGAATACGACTATGTCGATCCGAGGGAACTCGACGCCAGTCTGGCGACGCGCCGCGTCAAAGGCCTCTATCTTGCCGGACAGATCAACGGCACCACCGGCTACGAGGAGGCCGCCGCGCAAGGGCTGGTCGCCGGCCTCAACGCCGCGCGCCTGACCGGCGGCTGTCCTCCCGCGCTGTTCGACCGCGCCGAGTCGTACCTCGGGGTGATGATCGACGATCTCATCACCAAGGGCGTCAGCGAGCCCTATCGCATGTTCACCTCGCGCGCCGAATATCGCCTGTCGCTGCGCGCCGACAACGCCGACGAGCGCCTGACCCCTAGGGGCGTCGCGCTCGGCTGCGTCGGGCCTGAGCGCGCCGCTTCGCATCGCGCCGCCGCCGCTCGCCTCGAAGCCGCGCGCGCGATGATGACAGCCGCGAGCGCCTCGCCGACGGCTCTCGCCGCCGCAGGGATCGCAGTCAATCAGGACGGCGTTCGCCGCTCGGCGTTCGAACTCGCCGCCCAGCCGCATCTGTCCATCGAGGCCCTCGCGCGCGTCTGGCCCGAGCTCGGCGCGATCGAGCCGGCGCTGGCGCGGCGCCTCGAGGCCGACGCGAAATACGCCGTCTATCTCGACCGCCAGGACGAGGACGTCGCGCGCTATCGCCGCAGCGAGGCGCTGACGATCCCCGCCGATTTCGACTACGCCAGCCTCTCCGGCCTTTCCAACGAGCTCAAGGCGAAGTTCATCGCCGTGCGGCCGGCCAGTCTCGGGCAGGCCGGCCGCGTCGAAGGCGCCACCCCCGCCGCGCTCGCCTTGATCGCCGCCCACGCCGGTCGGCGAACGCGCGCCGCAGGGCGCTTGACGGCCGCCCCCGTTTCACGTGAAACACCGCCGCGATGACGAGCGATCGCGAGAGAGCCTTCGCCCTCGTCCCTGTGTCCCCCCAAACCGAAGCGCGTCTCGCCGTCTATGTCGACCTGCTCGCACGATGGCGAAAGGCGACCAATCTCATCTCCGAGGCCAGTTTCGCCGAGGTGTGGACCCGCCATATCGCCGACAGCGCGCAGCTTCTCGCCCTCGCGCCGCACGCGCGGCGCTGGGTCGACCTGGGCTCCGGCGCCGGCTTCCCCGGCATCGTGATCGCCATCCAACTCGCCGACGTCCCGGGCGCGCGCGTCCACTGCATCGAAAGCGACCGGCGCAAATGCGCGTTCCTGCGCGAAGTCGCCCGCGCCGCCGGCGCGCCCGCCGACGTCCACGCGGCCCGAATCGAATCCATCGATCCCGCAGCGCTTGCGCCTGTGGACGCCGTCACCGCGCGCGCGCTCGCCCCCTTGCCCCGCCTCATCGAATTCGCCACAGTGTGGATCGCCCACGGCGCCGTCGGCGTCTTTCCGCGCGGACGCTCCGGCCAAGCGCAACTGGGAATCCATCCCGCCGCGCCCGATCTCGCGATGGACCTCGTCGCCAGCAAGCTCGACCCCGAAGCCGCGATCCTTCGGGTCCGAAGCGCTTCAAAGGCCCATTAATGACTGTCAACGCCCCGTCCGCCGCCGAATCTCGCGACCAGACCGCGCCGCCGCCCCGCATTCTCGTCCTCGCCAACCAGAAGGGCGGCGTCGGCAAGACCACCACCGCGATCAACCTCGGCACCGCGCTCGCCGCCATCGGCGAACGCGTCCTCATCATCGACCTCGACCCCCAGGGCAACGCTTCGACCGGCCTCGGCATCGATCGCAAGTCCCGCGCCTCTTCCACCTACGACGCCCTGGTCGGCGAGCGCTCGCTCGCCCAGATCATCACCCCGACCGCCGTGCCGCGCCTGCTCATCGTTCCTTCGACGATGGACCTCCTCGGCGTCGAGCTGGAAATCTCCGGCCATGCCGACCGTTCGTACAAGCTAAAGAACGCCTTAAACGTGTATTTTGCCAGGGACAACGCCGACGAGGCCATCACCTATGTCCTGCTCGACTGCCCGCCTTCGCTCAATCTCCTCACCATCAACGCGCTCGCCGCCGCCGACGCGGTCCTCGTCCCCCTGCAATGCGAGTTCTTCGCCCTCGAGGGCCTCTCCCAATTGCTCAAGACCGTCGACCAGGTCCGCCGCTCGCTCAACCCTTCGTTAACCATCCACGGCATCGTCCTGACGATGTTCGATCCGCGCAACTCCCTGGCCAGCCAGGTTGTCGCGGACGTGCGCGCGTTCATGGGCGAAAAGGTCTACGACACGGTGATTCCTCGCAATGTCCGGGTCTCCGAGGCGCCCTCCTACGGCAAGCCGGTGCTGCTTTACGATCTCAAGTGCGCGGGCAGCCAAGCCTATTTGAAGCTGGCCTCTGAACTCATTCAACGCGAAGGACGCTGGCGCGTCGCGTGACCCTCGCGCCCTCCGCCACATAGGAGCTTTCGATGGCAGAAGACGCCGCCCGCCATGCCGATCATCGCCCGCGCCTCGGGCGCGGCCTGGCGGCCCTGCTCGGCGAGGCCGGCGAGGAGCCGCCCGCCGCGCGCGGCGGCGGGCCGCGCAAGACGCCGATCGCATTCCTGCATCCCAATCCGCGTAATCCCCGCAAGGCCTTCCCCGACGACGAACTCGACGAACTCGCCGCCTCGATCCGCGAGCGCGGCGTCATCCAGCCGGTGCTGGCGCGCCCCGTCCCGCGCGTCGCCGACTCCTACGAGATCATCGCCGGCGAGCGCCGCTGGCGCGCCGCGCAACGCGCCGGCCTGCACGAAATACCGATTATTATCGTAGAAGCCGGCGATCGCGAAGCGCTGGAAATCGCCATCGTCGAGAACGTCCAGCGCGCCGATCTCAACGCCCTCGAAGAAGCGAGCGGCTATCAGCAACTCGCCGCCGACTACGGCTACGCCCCCGCCGACATCGCGCGCATCGTCGGCAAGAGCCGCAGCCATGTCGCCAATACGATGCGCCTCACTCAACTGCCCGAACACAGCCGCGCTCTGCTCGCCTCGGGCGCCATTTCCGCCGGCCACGCGCGCGCTCTTCTCGCCGTCCCCGACCCGGACGCGCTCGCCGACCGCATCGTCGCCAAGGGCCTCACGGTGCGCGACGTCGAGCGCCTCGGCGAACGGGCCGGCCTGTCCCCGCGTAAGCCCCGCAAGCCGGCTGCGCCGGTCGACGCCGACACCCGCGCGCTGGAAGACAAGCTCGGCCTCGCTCTCGGAACCAAGGTCACGATCCGCCATTCCGGCGAAAGCGGCGAAATGCGCATCGCGTTCCGCAATTTCGACCAGCTCGACGACTTCTCCCGCCGCCTGAGCCGTCCCGCGCGGTAACCGATTTGCAGTCGCGCTCAACGACCGCGTCCGCACTGGCGCTCGCGAATCGGCCCCGCTTCAACCGCGCGCGCGCGATCCCGAGGCCAACGACCACAGCGTGCGCGTCGCCAAAACGTCGGCCAGGCGCGGATCGCGGCGCACGCGCGCGGCGAGCGCCGCCGCCGCGACCAGGCGTCTGCTCAAAGCGGACGACGACCACCGTTCCGCCTGTTTGGCCAGCGCCGTTCTGCCCGAGGGCGAAATTCGCACCGCCAGCGTCTGCATCGCCGCCTCGAACGATCGTCCGCGCTCCATTTCCACTCGAATTCTGCGCAACAGCATCAGCCGCCGCCCAAGCAATAACGCCAGCAGCCCGCCGTCTCCCCCCTCCCCGAAATACCGGCTCGCGCTCTCCTCGAGCCCCGCCATGTCGCCGAGCAACGCGGCGTCGATCGCCGCGTCTAAGCCCGAGGGCGCGGCGTCCGAGACGATCGCTTCGACGTCCTCGACCTCGATCCTCTCCTTGCCGCGCGCATACAGCATCAGCTTGGCGATTTCCCCGCGCGTCGTCAGCCGGTCCGCGCCGACCAGGCCGACCAAGTAATCGCGAGCCTCGGGCGCGACGGCCAGCCCCGCGGCGCGCGCCTCGGCCTCAATCAGCTTGGCGCGCGCGCGCTCGTCGTCCGGGTAACATTCGATCGAGGCGGCGTTGTCGGCCGTCTCGAACGCCCTGCGCAACGCCGTTCCCTTCTTTAACGAACCTGCCTCGACGATCACCGCGCACTCCGGCGGCGGGCGCGAGAACAGCGGCGCCAGCGCCGGCAGCAGATCGAGCCCCTGCGCCTCGATCCACACCGCGCGGGAGCCGCCGAACATCGAAATCGCATAGACCTCGTCGGCGAGCGCGCCGGGATCGCCCGCCGCCGCGTCGCCGTCGAGCCGGCTCAGCCGAAGCGGATCGGCATCGCCCTCCAGCGCCGCCTCGACCAGACGCTTCACACGCTCGTGGATGAGGCCTTCGTCGGTTCCGTGGACGAGGAAGAACCGCGTGTCGTGCGGCGGCCGTCTCACGTACGCGTCCGCCGTCGCATTGCTGATCGTCGTCACCGAACTTCGCGAGCCCTCGACGGCGCCGCACGATGCGCGCCCTCGCGCCATCATAGCGGCGCCGGCGTTCGGCGCCAGCCGCCTCGGCGCTATGCGACCGCACGCCGCTTTTCTCCCGCGCGAAAATCGTCTAGCAAGCCTTTCGTATCCCGGGCGAACACGACTCGCCCTTTCCCCGTCATGGCCGGGACAAGCCCGGCCATGACGCTCGCAAAAGCGGCGACCGCCCATGACGACTTACAAGCTCCTTCTTCTTCCCGGCGACGGCATCGGCCCCGAGATCATGGCCGAGGCCGAAAAAGTCATCGCGTGCTTTTCGCGCGCCGGCCTCGCGCGCTTCGAGATCGAAAAGGGCCTCGTCGGCGGCTGCGCCTACGACGCGCACGGCAAGGCGATCAGCGACGCCGACGCGGCGCTCGCCGAATCGGCTGACGCCGTGCTGCTCGCCGCAGTCGGCGGACCGAAATGGGACGCCGTCCCCTACGACGTCCGCCCCGAGGCCGGGCTGTTGCGCCTGCGCAAGGACCTCGCGCTCTACGCCAACCTGCGCCCCGCCATCTGCTATCCCGCGCTCGCCGACGCCTCCTCGCTCAAACGCGAAGTCGTCGAGGGCCTCGACATCATGATCGTGCGCGAGCTGACCGGCGGCGTCTATTTCGGCGAGCCAAAGCAGATCATCGATCTTCCCAACGGCCAAAAGCGCGGCGTCGACACCCAGATCTACGACACCTTCGAAATCGAGCGCATCGGCCGCGTCGCCTTCGATCTGGCGTCCAAGCGCGCCAACAAGGTCACCTCGTCGGACAAGCGCAACGTGATGAAGTCCGGCGTGCTCTGGCGCGAGGTGATCACTGCGCTGCACAAGCGCGAATTCCCCGACGTCCGCCTCGAGCACCAGCTCGCCGACGCGCTCGGCATGCAGCTCGTGCGCTGGCCCAAGCAGTTCGACGTCATTGTCACCGACAATCTGTTTGGCGATCTGCTCTCCGACATCGCCTCGATGCTCACCGGCTCGCTCGGCATGTTGCCGTCCGCCTCGCTCGGCGACGTCGACTCCAGAAGCGGCAAACGCAAGGCGCTCTACGAACCGGTGCACGGCTCCGCGCCCGACATCGCCGGCAAGGGCGTCGCCAATCCGATCGCGATGATCGGCTCGTTCGGCATGGCGCTGCGCTATTCCTTCGCTCTCGCCGCGGCGGCCGATCGTCTCGACGCCGCGATCGCCGCGGTCCTCGCCAGCGGCCTGCGCACGCCCGACATCAACGCCGCCGGCTGCCGTCTCGTCTCGACGCGCGAAATGGGCGATGCGATCGTCGCCGAACTCGAGCGCGCGCCGGCGTAACAGGCCGCCGCGATCAGCCGATCGCGGCGCGGCAGGTCGCGCGCCTCGGGCCGCCGCTCCTCACGATGTCCCCAAAGCCCGCTTCGCGCCCTGCGCGCGTCAGCGCGAGCCGATCGAAGAGGCAATTGAGATCCTCGGCCTCGATCTTTCCGCCCGCGGCGGCGCAGGCGATCCCGCGCAGCCCGCCGTCGGCGCGAGGCGGCAACCGAAAGCCGGCGCAGCGCCGTTGCGCGCGCCCCTCCGCCAAGGTCAGCTCGGCCCATTCGACCGGCCCTTGCGAACTCGTCAACCTCCGCGAGCCCTCCAGTCGTTCGACAGCGGCGCCGAATTCGGCCGACTCTTCCGCCATTTCGACGAACAGGCTGCCCGCCGCTCGCGCGCCGCCGCCTTTCCACATTTCGACCCGCAACGTCGGCCCGTCGCCCTCGAGCGCCCCGAGGCTCAGATCGTCGCGCCGGTCGCCGCTCGCACGATCGATCCGCGCTTCATAACGGGCCTGCGCGCCTTCCCTCGTTTCCAAAGCGAACAGCGGCGCGAGATTCGGATCGAGGACTTCGCCCGACGGCGGCGTCGCGGCGATCGCCGAAACGGGGCTCGGCGCGCTCGTCGGCGCCGAACCGAGACTGGCGACCCCGACCAGCCCGACCCCTGCCGCCAGACCCAGCGCGACGCGGCGGCCCCAGCCCGGCCGGCCGCGCCTCCCGCACGGCGCCTCGTCCGTCCAATAGGGATCAAACGGCCCGAGGCCGCCCGTCGCCGTCCCGTCGCTCATGCCGGTTCCCCCGCCCATTTCGGGCTCTTGTCGCGCTGAGCCTAGCGCCGCGCCGATGGGAAAACCGTTACCAAGCGCGCAATCATTGCAAGAACGTCAATGGCTTGTTAATGCGCCGGACCGGTCGCCCCGGCTCGCGTGCGGCGGCGGCCGCAACCGTCTTGCGCGGCGCGCTATTTCGCTATATCAAACGTTTTGTTCTCCAAACCGAACCTTTTTCGAGGTCCTCGCGCACATGGGTCACGTTCGCCTTGGGTGAAGCAAGCCAATTGACAAGGCTCGGCGCCGCGAGCGAAGCCGACGCGCCCCATAGCCGCGTCCTCCGGTTCGGGCCCGACCGTCCGCTGGCGATGGAGGCCGGCGTCGACCTCGCGCCCCTGACCATCGCCTACCAGACCTATGGCGCTCTCAACGCCGCCAAGAGCAATGCGATCCTGGTGTGCCACGCCCTGACGGGCGATCAGCACGTCGCCAACCGCCATCCCGTGACCGGCCGCGACGGTTGGTGGCAAACCATGGTCGGGCCGAGGCGGCCGTTCGACACCGACCGGTTCTTCGTCATCTGCGCCAATGTCGTGGGCGGCTGTATGGGCACCACCGGCCCCGCCTCCCTCAGCCCCGCCACCGGCGAGCCCTACGGCCTCGATTTTCCCGTCGTCACCATCGGCGACATGGTGCGCGCCCAGGCGATGCTGATCGACAGCCTCGGCATCGATTCGTTGTTTTCTCTGGCCGGCGGTTCGATGGGCGGCATGCAGGTGCTGCAATGGGCGGCGCTCTACCCCGATCGCGTCTTTAGCGCGCTGCCGATCGCCACCGCCGCGCGCCATTCCTCGCAGAACATCGCGTTTCACGAAGTCGGCCGCCAGGCGATCATGGCCGATCCCGATTGGCGCGGCGGGCGCTACTTTTCCGAAGGCGCGCGGCCGGACAAGGGCCTCGCCGTCGCGCGCATGGCCGCCCATATCACCTATCTCTCCGACAGCGCGCTGCATCGCCGCTTCGGCCGCAATCTGCAGGACCGGGCCGCGCGCACGTTCTCCTTCGACGCCGATTTCCAGGTCGAATCCTACCTGCGCCATCAAGGCTCGATCTTCGTCGAGCGCTTCGATCCCAACTCCTATCTCTACATGACCCGCGCGATGGACTATTTCGATCTCGCCGCCGATTACGGCGGCGCGCTGGTCAACGCGTTCCGCGGCTCGCGCACCCGCTTCTGCGTGGTCTCCTTCACCTCCGATTGGCTGTTTCCGACCAGCGATTCGCGCGCCCTGGTGCGCGCGCTCAACGCCGGCGGCGCCTCGGTGTCCTTCGTCGAAATCGACACCGACGGCGGCCATGACGCCTTCCTGCTCGACGTTCCCGAGCTGTTCGCCACCACGCGCGGCTTCATCGACGCCGCCGCGCGCGCCCGCGGCATTGCTTGAGCGGGAGAGCCGCGCCGATGGCGAACCAGACCGCCGCGCCCCGCGTCGACCTCGTCGTCGTCGCCGAGATGGTCGAACCGGGCTCGCGCGTGCTCGACGTCGGCTGCGGCGACGGGCAATTGCTGGCGCTTCTTCGCGACACGCGCGCGGTCGACGGCCGCGGCGTCGAATTGTCGCAGAGCGGCGTCAACGAGTGCGTCGCCAAGGGTCTTTCGGTCGTTCAGGGCGACGCCGACGCCGACCTCGTCGACTATCCCGACGATTCCTTCGATTACGTCATCCTGTCGCAGACCCTGCAGGCGACCCGGCGTCCGCGCGTCGTGCTCGAACACATGCTGCGCATCGGCAAGCGCGCGATCGTCTCGGTGCCCAATTTCGGCCATTGGCGCGTCCGCGCGCAGCTCGCCCTCAAAGGCCGCATGCCGGTGACGCAGAGTCTGGCCTATTCCTGGTACGACACGCCCAATATTCATTTCTGCACCATCGCCGATTTCGTCGCCCTGGCGCCCGAAATCGGCGCGACGATCGATCGAAGCGTCGCGCTCGACCGCCACGGCGCCCCCTTGCAACACGCCTTGCCGACCTGGACGTGGAACCTCCTCGGCGAACAGGCGGTGTTCCTGCTGCATCGCAAGCGCCCGACGCCTTGACAGCGCCGTCGCGCCGGCTTCCCTTCGGCCTTCCCAACCGAGAGGCCACGATGCCGATCAATGCCGCCATTCAAGACCTCGTTCCCGACGCGCAAGCTTGGCGGCGCCACCTGCACGCCAATCCCGAGCTTCTCTACGACGTGCAGCGCACCGCGGCGTTCGTCGCCGAACGTCTACGCGAGTTCGGCTGTGACGACGTCCACACCGGGATCGGCAGATGCGGCGTCGTCGGCGTCGTCAGGGGGCGCAAGGGCGATGGCAAACGCGTCATCGGCCTTCGCGCCGACATGGACGCGTTGCCGATCGAAGAGACGACCAACCTTCCCTATCGCTCCATCGTTCCCGGCAAGATGCACGCCTGCGGCCATGACGGCCACACCGCGATGCTGCTCGGCGCGGCGCGCCATCTCGCAGGCGCCCGCAACTTTTCCGGCACGGCGGTCGTCATCTTCCAGCCCGCCGAGGAAGGCGGCGCGGGCGCCAAGGCGATGATCGACGATGGACTGATGGAGACATTCGCCATCGAGGAAGTTTACGCCATGCACAACGACCCGAAGCGGCCGATCGGCGTCTTCGCGTTGCGAAAAGGCCCTATGCTCGCCTCCGCGGACTTCTTCACCATTCGCCTTGAAGGCAAGGGGGGCCACGCCGCGTACCCTCATCAATGCGTCGACACGATCGTCGCCGGCGCCCAGATCGTCGCCGCGCTGCAGACGATCGTCTCGCGCAACGTCGATCCGCTCGATTCCTGCGTCGTTTCGATAGCCCGCTTTTCCGCCGGCTCCGCCAACAACGTCCTGTCGCAGGCCGCCGAAATGGAGGGCACCACGCGCACGCTGCTGCCCGCGACCCGAGATCTGGCGGAACGGCGAATCCGGGAGATTGTCTTAGGGATCGCCGCCGCTTCCGGGATCGAGACCAGCGTCGACTATCACCGTGACTATCCGCCGACGATCAATCACCCCGCGCAGGCCGATTTTGCCGCTTCCGTCGCGCGTCAGGTCGCCGGCGCCGACCACGTGATCACGGAAGTCGGGCCGGTGATGGGCACCGAGGATTTTTCCTTCATGCTTGAGGCGCGGCCGGGCGCGTTCATCTGGATCGGCAATGGCGATTCCGCGGGCCTGCACCACCCCGCCTACGACTTCAACGACGCCGCGCTGCCCTACGGCATGGCCTATTTCGCCGGGATCGTCGAGACGGCCCTGGCGGCTTGAGCCGCGATCGCTAGCCTTCGATTTCCTCGCGCAGGATTTCCAGCGCCAGCCACTCGTCTTCGGCCGCATCGAGTTCCGCGCGCCGCGCCGCATAGGATTCCGTCGCGCGCCGAAAACCCTCGGGATCGCGCGCATGCAGCCCCGCGTCGTCGAGCGCGCGCTCCAGCGCCGCGATCTCCGCCTGCAGGGCCTCGATCCTGCCCGGCAGCGTCTCCAGCGCGCGCTTTTCGTTGAACGACAGCTTGCGCTTGGCGGGTTGGCGCGTCGACTCGCGCGGAACCGGCCTCTCTCGTTTCGCCGCTTCGGCCGCCGGCGGCCCCGACAGGCCATAGCCGCGCTGCGCGACCATGTCGGAATAGCCGCCGGCGTATTCGCGCCAGCGCCCGTCGCCCTCGGCCACGATCACCGAGGTCGCGACGCGATCGAGAAAATCGCGGTCATGGCTGACCAGCAGGATCGTGCCGCGATAGTCGCCGAGCAGCTCCTGCAACAAGTCCAACGTCTCGATGTCGAGATCGTTGGTCGGCTCGTCCAGGACCATCAGGTTCGAGGGCCGGGCGAGCGCGCGCGCCAGCATCAGCCGCCCGCGCTCGCCGCCCGACAATTTGCCGATCGGCGTGCGCGCCTGGTCCGCAGCGAACAGGAAGTCCTTCATATAGCCGAGGACGTGCTTGCGCTGGTTGTTGACCGCGACGAAATCGCCGCCGCCGCCGGTCAGCGCGTCGATCAGGGTCGTCGTCGGCTGCAACGAGACGCGGCGCTGATCGAGGCTCGCCATCGCGACGTTGGCGCCCAGCCGCACGACCCCTGAATCGGGCGCCAGCGTCCCGGCGAGAAGATTGACCAACGTCGTCTTGCCGGCGCCGTTGGCGCCGACGACGCCGATCCGATCGCCGCGCATCACGCGCAGCGAAAAATCCTTGACGATCGGCCGATCGCCATAGGACTTGGAAATCCTTTCCGCTTCGATCGCCAGCGCGCCCGACGCCTTGGCGTCCTGGGCGATCATCGTCGCTGCGCCCTCCGCCCGGCGCGCCTCGCGCCGCTCGCGCCGCAGCGCCGCCAATTCCGCCGCGCGACGCATGTTGCGCCTGCGCCGCGCAGTGACGCCGTAGCGCAGCCAGTGCTCTTCCTCGACGATGCGCCGATCGAGCTTGTGGCGCTCGAGTTCCTCTTCCTCCAGCTTGGCGTCGCGCCAGGCCTCGAAGGCGGCGAAGCCCTGATCGAGCCGGCGCGTGCGGCCGCGATCGAGCCACACCGTCGCGCGCGTGAGGTCGCCGAGCAGTCGCCGGTCGTGGCTGATCACCGCGAACGCCGCGCGCGATTGCGACAATTCCTTCTCCAGCCATTCGATGGCGACGAGATCGAGATGATTGGTCGGCTCGTCGAGCAGCAGGATGTCGGGATCGGGGGCGAGGACGCGGGCGAGCGCCGCGCGCCGCGCCTCCCCGCCGGACAATCGCGCCGGATCGGATCGCGGATCGACGCCGAGCTCGCCCATCAGCGTGCGCGCGCGATGCGGATTGTCCTCCTCGCCGAGCCCGCTGAGCACGAAATCAAGCGTCGTCGCGTATCCCGTCAGATCGGGCTCCTGCGGCAGATAGCGCAGGCGCGCGTTCGGCTGGGCGAAGCGCGCGCCGCCGTCGGCGAGGCTTTCGCCGGCGGCGATCTTCAGCAGCGTCGATTTGCCCGAGCCGTTGCGCCCGACCAGCGCGATCCGGTCGCCGGGCGAAATCGTCAGTTCCGCGCCCTCGAGCAGCGGCGCGCCGCCGAGCGTCAGGCGGATGTCTCGCAATTGCAATTGAGGCGGCATATGAAGCAAACTCGACGCGGGGCAGGGGCGCGCGCCGAACGCATAGAGCGCCCCACGGAAAAGGGAAAGGCCGATGACGCAGACGCCGCTCGCCGCCATCTTCTCCGAACTCGCCGAGTGTCGCGCGCGCGTTCTCGCGCGGCCGGTCGGCGAGCAATTCGCCGCCGACGCGAACCGCTTCCAGCGCTTTCACCTCGTCTTCGGCGATCTCCTCTACGATTATTCCAAGCAGCGCATCGACGCAGGCGCCCTCGACCTGTTGATCGCCCTCGCCAGGAGCGCCGAGGTCGAGGCCAAGCGCGACGCGATGTTCCGCGGCGATCTCGTCAACACGACCGAGCGGCGCGCGGCGCTGCACAGCGCGCTGCGCAATTTCTCCGGCGAGCCCGCGCTCGTCGAAGGGCGCGACGTCATGCCCGACGTCGAGGCCGAGCGCGCCAAGATGTTCGCGTTCGCCGGCGACGTGCGCGAGGGCCGTCTGCGCGGCGCGCTCGGCCAACCGATGACCGACGTCGTCAATATCGGCATCGGCGGCTCGGACCTCGGTCCGGCGATGGCGACGCGCGCGCTCGCCCCGTTTGCGCCGGCCCATCTGCGCTCGCACTTCGTCTCCAACGTCGACGGCGCCGACATCGCCGACACACTGCGCGGCCTCGATCCTGCACGCACCCTCGTCATCGTCTCCTCGAAGACCTTCACGACCCTGGAGACGATGACCAACGCGCGAACCGCGCGCGCCTGGATCGTTCACGCGCTGGGCGAGGGCGCGGTCGCCGATCATTTCGCCGCCGTCTCGACCAGGCTCGACAAGGTCGCCGAATTCGGCGTCGAGGCGAGCCGCGTCTTCGGCTTCTGGGACTGGGTCGGCGGACGCTATTCGATCTGGTCGAGCATCGGCCTGCCGCTCGCCATCGCCATCGGTCCCGAGCGCTTCGAAGAGTTCCTGCGCGGCGGCTATGACGTCGACCGGCATTTTCGCGAGGCGCCGCTCGACAAGAATATTCCCGCGCTAATGGGGCTCCTCGGCGTCTGGAATCGCAACGTCCTCGGCTGCGCCTCGCACGCGGTGATCCCCTACGACCAGCGCCTCGCGCGCTTTCCCGCCTATCTCCAGCAATTGCAGATGGAGAGCGAGGGCAAGAGCGTCACTCGCGACGGCTCAGCCGTCGAGCGGGCGACGGGAGCCGTCATCTGGGGCGAGCCGGGCACCAACGGCCAGCACGCGTTCTTCCAGTTGTTGCACCAGGGGACGGAGATCGTCCCGGTCGATTTTCTCGTCGCGGCGAACCCGACCAACGCCGACGCCCATCACCACGACCTGCTCCTCGCCAACTGCCTGGCGCAGGGCGAAGCGCTGATGCGCGGGCGCCAGAGCGCCGAGGCCGAGGCGATCACGGCGCGTGAGGGCGCGAGCGCCGACGAAGCCGCGCGGCTCGCCCCGCACAAGACCTTCGCCGGCTCCCGGCCATCCTCGACTTTGCTTTACGCGCAGCTCGACCCGCGCACGCTCGGCCGCCTGATCGCGCTCTACGAGCACAAGGTGTTCGTCGAGGCGGCGATCTGGGACATCAATCCGTTCGACCAGTGGGGCGTCGAGCTCGGCAAGGAGCTCGCCTCGCGCCTCGCCCCGATCGTCGCGGACCCGAGCGCCGACCTCGGCGCGCTCGACGCTTCGACGGCGGGGCTGATCGCGCATGTGAGGAGGTTGCGAGCGTAGAGTCGTTTCCGATTGAATCCGTCATTGCGAGGACCCCGAGCGTAGCGAGGGGGACGAAGCACTCCATGCGGCGGCCTCATCATGGATTGCTTCGTCCCCCTCGCTACGCTCGGGGTCCTCGCAATGACGGCGCCGTCAAGTTTGTCGTCAGGCGTCGTCAAGTTTTGTCAAGTTTCGTCAAGCGATGTCAAGTTTTGTCAAGGCTTGTCAAGGATTCCCTTGACGGTCCGATGAAGGCTTTCAAGGGTTTACGGCGAAACACTTGACAAACGCCCCCTCGCGCCGATTTTTCCCTCGCCGGACGGGCCTCGCTCGCCGGCGCCGGCGCCCAGGGCTGTGCAGTTCTCTCTACTTGCGGCTCCCCGCGCCGGTTATCGCGGAACGCGGACGCCGTGTTTCGTAACTGAAAGATCAACTTTGGGCG